>Ga0194121_10000506_pt1 | contig 68705 bp, 66 predicted proteins | sample TA2MahCa50mmetaG_FD_148609 | JGI IMG/M metagenome (GOLD analysis project Ga0194121, IMG submission 148609) | Freshwater microbial communities from Lake Tanganyika, Tanzania - TA2015020 Mahale Deep Cast 50m | ecosystem: Environmental > Aquatic > Freshwater > Lake | place: Tanzania: Lake...
GAGCACATCGATGCTTTCATCCAAACCTACAACCAGAACGCCAAGCCGTTCGTCTGGACCAAGACAAACGTCCATCAACGCCGCTTCAAAGACCGACGTATCAGCCAATTGTGATTCCGGGTACTAGCTGTCTCTCCCGGTCGGCCGCGCGCGGCCGACCGCAATGTAGGTCACATCGGGATCGGTGATGTTGAGGTAGCGCCAGGGATCGATGACGACCGAGCCTTTGGGGAAGCGCCGACCCTGAAACTCCGCGTGGCGAGTGCCGATGAGGAAGACGTGCGGGGCGAGCGTGGAGACATCGGCTGAGGACGGCTCGACATGCGGATCGAGCATACGCACCGCGTGGCCGCGCTCCTTCAGCATGACCTCGAGGAGCAGCGCGGGGCTGCCGAGCGTGATGTTGGTGCCGGGCTTGTAGCTGTATCCGAGAATCGCCTTGGGCAGGTCGTGCGCGCACATCAGGTCGGCCAGCCACTCGGTCTGGCGCTCGCGTGCAACCATGAGGCTCTCGAACCAGTCGTGGCTGAGATCGAGATTCCGGGCGAGCCACGACATGGCGATGTTGTCGCGCGGATGGCAGCCTCCGCCGTCGCCCATGCCGCCATCCATATAGGCGCCGCTGATCAGGCGCGTGCCGGCCTGCTTGAGCACGCCGGTCACCACGTCGACATCGGCACCCTCGATCTTCTGGCAGATCTCCATCAACGCGTTGGCGAACACGATCTTCATGCCGATGAAGGTGTTGTAGGCGACCTTGATCAGCTCCGCTTCTTCGATGCGAACGCGCATGGCGGGGGCGTCGGTGATCGTGCGGTAGAAGGCGGCGCAGGTGTCGGCGACGCTCGGGTCACTGGCGCCGAGAAGCGCGAACTCGGGATGCAGGAAGTCCCGCATCGTCGTGCCCATGGCGATGAAGTAGGGATTGTAGCAGAAGCGCGTTCCGGCTGGCAGGAGCGGCAGCACGACCCGACGCATCGTGCCGGGAAGCACGGTCGAGATGACCGTGACGATCGTCTCGCGCTTGAGATGGGGGGCGATCGAGCGGACAGCGGCTGCGAGCGCGTCGTACTAGAAGTCGATACGCTCGTCGGGCAGGCGGGAGATGCCCTCGTAGCGCCGCTCGTGCGGCGTCTGCACCGCGATGAAGAGAATCTCGGCATGGGCGACGACCTCGGCCGTCGAGCCGAAGCGGACGCTGGAGCGGGCGAGGTAGTCGTTGAACGGCGACACTCCATCGGGCCCAGTTTCCCGATAAGGCTGGGGCGCGCGCGACATGCGGGTCGAATCGAGGTCGAAGCCCATGACGTCGTGGCCTTTGTCGGCCATCGCCACGGCACATGGCAGGCCGAGCTTCCCCAAGCCGATGAAGCCGATCTTCATTCCGATCCCTTTTTCGGCGATGCCGAGCGCGCAGGAAACAGCCTCGTCTCGGCTAAGAGAGGGGCGTGATCATAGCGGCCGGTCTCAGCCACGCCAGCGCCTTTTGTACGGGAGGCTGATCGGTTGTCGGTGGTTAGAGAACGGTCGCCGATGCCGCTTCATCGAGCGCGGAGATGGGGTGTTGGGCGGCACGCGTCGCGATCGACCTTCCCGGCGAGTCCGGACGGCATCAAGCCGAAGCTTTCGTCTCGGCCGCCAACCACGTCGGCAAGCGCGAGGTCCTCACACGCCCCGACGCGGGGGATGTCTAGAAGGGGTTAGGCCGCCCAGGGAACGCGGCGGTCGCGACGCTCCTCGGCCGTGCGCTCGCGCCTGGGCTCGGAAGCCGTATAGGCCTTCTCACGATGGGCGAGGCAGTAGGGGCTCCGGCCGTCGGTCGGCGTGCCGCAGAAACGGAAATCCGCGCCCTTGGGATCGCCGATCGGCCAGGCGCAGCAGGCGCGGCCGAGGTCGATCAGGCTGTCGGATGCAGTCTTAAAGGGCGCCTCATGCGGCTCGACCGCCAGTTTGCGCTTCTTGTGCCCGCCATGGGCCGGGTTGCGCCCCAGGCCGGTCAGATTCATGCGATTGACCAAGCCTGCGACCACGTCCCGGCTCATGCCGAGGCGCTGCGAGATCTGGCCATAGCTCAGCCCGCCCTGCGTGAACAGGGTTCGCACCTGCTCCCGCGTCTCATCCGTCCATACGCGTTTGCCCATTTTGGGCTCCTGAAAGTGACGCCTTCAGGAGTGGGTCGTCGGTATACGCGGTTCGGTTCGACGCGATTTCAGAGAAATCCGAGGGATCGCAGCTCCTCCTCCAGCTGAGCGGGTGCGCGGAAGTGGATACCGTGGATACCGATAGCGCCGGCGCCCTCGGCGTTCTTCTGGGAATCGTCGATGAAGACCGCATCCTCGGGGCGGACCCCGTAGCGGCTGCAGAGGAGCTGGTAGATCCGCGCTTCCGGCTTAAGCATCCGCTCGTCGCCGGAGACAACGATGCCGCGGAAGCGCGAGAAGAAGGGAAAGCGCCCCTTGGTCGGCGGAAAGGTCTCGCGCGAGAAGTTGGTCAGCGCGTAGAGCGGAACGCCGCTCGCATGAAGCCGCTCGAGGATGTCGACCGTGCCTTGAATCGCCGTCGGGATCATCTCATCGAAGCGCCTGAGCCAGGCCCGGATCAGATCGGCCTTGTCGGGATGGCGCGCGATCGCCTCGGCCTCGGCCTCAGCGAAGCTGCGCCCACCATCCTGTTCGACGTTCCATGCGGGATGGCAGACCTCGGCGAGGAACCGCTCGCACGCCGCCTCTTCGGGGATGAGCTTGCGGTAGAGGTAACGCGGGTTCCAGTCGAGGAGGACGCCGCCAAGGTCGAAGATGACGACGGAACGGCTTGCGGCGGTGGTCATATCGGCAACTGTTCCCGGCCAAAAAAACGGACGCGATCATAGTCAGGCGAAGACCGGACGCCAGCGTGCTAAAGTTGCTCTCACGGTTTGGGGTGGACCGGCCTATGATCCACGTATCGATCAAGGGGGTCTCATGAGAATTTGCGGATTTTCACTGTTAATTGCGCTGATAGCCGCGCCCGCCTTTGCGCAATCTGCGGACGTCACCATACTCGCCGCCACCTGCTCGGGATGCCATGGCGCCAGCGCTGACGGTTCGGGCGGCATTCCAGGCCTCAGAGGTCAGCAGCAGGCCTACCTTGCCAACCAGCTCAAGGCCTTCAAGGCCGGGAGCCGTCCGGCCACCGTCATGAACCGTCTGGCCAAGGGCTATACCGACGATGAGATCGCCGGTCTCGCCCTTCATTTCTCACGGCTGCGGTAAGGGAGGACCTTAGATGACCAGTCTCTCACGTCGCCGCTTCCTCGCCGGTGCGGCCGGCGCTTCCGCCACCTTCGGCATGCCGGCGATCGTCTATGGCCAGGCGGCCGCGCGGGTCGTCGTGATCGGCGGCGGCTTCGGCGGCGCCACCGCCGCCCGATATCTCAAGAAGGCCTCACCCCAGCTCCAGGTTACGCTGGTCGAACCGAACCGGCGCTTCGTCACCTGCCCCTACTCGAATCTGGTGATCGGCGGCTGGCGCAAGATCGACTCCATCAGCTTCGGCTACGACCGGCTCGCCAAGTCGGGTATCACCGTGGCGCAGGACAGCGCGGCGGCCATCGAGCATGACAGGAAGCGCGTCCGCCTCGCCGGGGGACGCATGCTCCCCTATGACCGCCTGATCGTCTCGCCCGGCATCGACATCCGCTGGAACGCGATTGCCGGCTATGACGAGAAGGCGGCTCAGGCGATGCCGCATGCCTGGCGAGCCGGCGAGCAGACCTTGGTGCTGCGCCGTCAGCTCGAGTCCATGCCTGACGGCGGGCTCTTCGTCATGGCCGCGCCGGCCAACCCGTTCCGCTGCCCGCCGGGCCCCTATGAGCGCGTCTCGATGATCGCGAGCTATCTCAAGCAGTCGAAGCCGCGCTCGAAGATCCTGATCCTCGATGCCAAGGAGAACTTCTCCAAGCAGCCGTTGTTCCAGGACGCCTGGGCGAAGCTCTATCCGGGCATGATCGAGTGGGTTCCGGTCGGCAAGGACGGCAAGGTGGTCAAGGTCGACGTGCGCACGAAGACGCTCGAGAGCGAGTTCGGCCAGCAGCACAAGGCGGCGGTCGCCAACGTGATCCCGCCGCAAATGGCGGCCAAGATCGCGCGCGACTCCGGCCTCGCCGACCAGTCCGGCTGGTGCCCGATCGATGCCAGCAGCTTCGAGTCGAGGCTGGTGAAAGGCGTCCATGTCGTCGGCGATGCGACCATCGCCGCTCCGATGCCAAAGTCGGGCTTCGCCGCCAGCAGTCAGGGCAAGGTCGCGGCGCTCGCGTCGGTTGCTATGTTGCAGGGCAAGACGCCGCCCGCTGCGGCAATGGTCAACACCTGCTACAGCCATGTCGGCAAGGACTATGCGATCTCGGTTGCCGGCGTTTATCGCGGCACCACCGAACGGTTGATCGAAGTGCCGGATTCGGGCGGCACCAGCCCCAGGCAATGGGACGACGAGAACCGCCGGCTCGAATCGATCTATGCCGATGGCTGGTACGCCAGCATCACCAGCGAGATGTTCGGCTAAGCTGCCTTCGCTGGAAGCGAGAAGCCCCGCGCCAAGACGCGGGGCTTTTTCTTTGATGACCTGACCTGCGCTCAGCTCTTCATCAGCTGCTCGCGTGCCTGCTTGCCGAAGCCCTCGAGCTCCTTGCGGATGCGATGCTCGCTTATGTCGAGGTCCTTGGCCTTGAGATCGGCCACGGCCTTGTGGACGACATCGTCATCGCCCGGCTTCGACATATCCTCGACCACGAGCGACTTCGCGTAGGCCTCGGCGGCGTCGCCCGAGAGTCCCATCTGGCCCGCGACCCACAGCCCGAGCAGCTTGGTGCGCCTGGCATTGACCTTGAAGCGCATCTCTTCGTCGAGCTGGAATTTCTTCTCGGCGTCCTTCTTGCGGTCGTCGAAGCCCGTCATTTCTTTGTCACTCCTGGGGATAGAACCGGGTCCCTGACTTTAGGGCTCGAAGCGGCGCGATCAAGTGCGGCGGAAGACCGCGCGAACGGCACCTGCCATGCTTCCTTCCTCAAGCCAGCGCAGCGCCAGCACCGCGCCGAAGACGATCGCGCCGACGGAGATGAAGGAACCGAGCGCCAGGGTCGAGAGCCCGGATAGCCCTTGCCCGATCGTGCAGCCGAGCGCGAGTACGCCGCCGACACCCATCATCGCGCCGCCGGCGATGTGGCGAAGAAGATCGGACGTGTCGCGAAAGCCTTCGAGCCGGAACTGTCCCGAGAGGAGCGCGGCGACGTGCGCACCGGCGATGACGCCGCCGACCGAAGCGGCGCCGAAGCCGAGGCTCGCCCCGGTGAAGAACATCAGATACTGCAGCCCCTCGCCGATCGGCGCGACGAAGGAGAGCCCGGAGACCTGCATTGTCTCGAAGGGATCGCTGGCACCCCATGTCGTCACCGCCCATGCCGTCGGAATGACGAGACCGACGAGGATAGCCGCGATCAGAAGCGTGCGCTCGCGGCGGAAACGCGGCGAGGAGAGCGCCCAGCCGGCGATGCCGATGCCGAGCGCAAAGGTGAGCACCGTCTGCCAGATACCGGCGCTGAGCCCGCTCGCGCGCGCGAGGAGGTCGGGCAGGCCCTGGCTTGAGGCGCCGAGGCCGCGGAGGTCGATCTGCGTTGCTTGCTCGAAGGGCCGGCGCAGGCTCGCGATCAGCCCGCGCAGCGTCATCAGCGCGACAATCGCCACGACGAGCACGGCGACCAGGCTTTTCAGGTTGCCGGCGCCGGCACGGACCAGGATGCGGCTGCCGCAGCCGCCCGCGAGCACCATGCCGAAGCCGAAAGCGGTGCCGCCGAGGATCGCGCCGGCCCATCCGAGCGCGGGCGCGCGGTAGATCGAGACCGACAGGTTTGCGAGGCCGAGCGCCTCAAGGGTCTGGCTTCCGACCATCGCGATCGCGACCGAGAGCAGCCCGGCACGCAGCCGGCGCGTGTCGCCCATCAGCACTGTGTCGGAGATCGCACCCATCGTGCAGTAGTTGCTTCGCTGGACGGCTGCGCCGAAGACCAAGCCCAACGCGAAGCCAACGGCAAGGACTGCATATTTTGGTTGTAGCTCTTCCAAGACTCTCCCTCTCGGCAGGCCTTAGGCCTTATCCTATATAGGTGTGGGTCTCATCGTCGCGTGGCAAGAAGGCCGCTCAGGAGCATCTGTTGGACGTCACCACTCTCGATGCGCGCGGCCTGACCTGTCCGCTCCCGGTCCTCAAGGCACGGAAGGCGCTTCAGTCGCTGCCGCCCGGGGGGCGGCTTCGGGTGCTGGCAACCGATCCCGGCGCCGTCGGCGACTTTCGCGCGCTCTGCGAGGCAGGCGGCCACACGCTGCTCGGCATGGTCGAGGCCGACCGGGTCTATACCTTCGATCTGCAGAAGGGCGGCTGAACCCGCCCTTTATTTCGCCTTCAGCTCGGCGCGCACGCGCTCGACCACGATCGCCGGGTCTCCCGGCTTCATGCAGGTCGGGCCGAACACCACCATGCCGTCGCGCACGCGCGCGTGGTTGGCGTGCACCGAGGGGTTGCCGTCCTGCAGACGCTTGACCAGGTCGCGCGCCGAGAAGCCGAGCGCGTCCTCGTCGACGATCAGCTCGACTGCCGGTGCGCCCTTGTACTTCTTGTCGACGAGGTTGACGGTTGCTCCCTTCAAGCCCTTCAGGCCGTTGGCGACCTCCTGGCAGAGCGCAAGCAGGCGCCTGTGCCGCTCCTCCGTGTTCTCCTCAAGGAAGAACTTGAGCGCGGTGAGCAGGCCGACGATCTCCTCCTTGCCGCATTTGGAGGCGCGGCCGATGCCGCTCGCCGGGAACCCGACCAGCTTGCTCTTGTCGAACAGCGAGGCCGGCGGGCTCCACTGCTCGAAATAGGTGTCGTGGTCGAGCTGCTGAAGCGCGGCCGACTGGATCAGGTCGCGCCGGCCGGCGAGGATGCCTGAGGCCTGCGGCCCGCCGATCGCCTTGCCGCCCGAGAAGGCGACGAGGTCGGCGCCCTGGGCGACAAACTTCTTGAGGTTCTCGGCCGGCGGCAGCTGGCCCGCGGCATCGACGATGACCGGTACGCCGCGACGTTTTGCGACCGCGACTATCTCGGGCAGGGTCGGTTCGCTATGCGCTTGAGCGACCCACAGGATCGCCGCCGTCTTGTCTGTGATCGCCGCGTCGTATTCCCAGACCTGCGCGTCGCGCACGCCGGCGCCGGAGAAGCGGTCGGGAATGCCGACCTCGATCAGTCTCGCGCCGGCCTGGGCAACGGCGTGGTCGTACATATTGCGATGGCTGCGCGCCATCACGACCTCGTTCGCCATGCCGGTCGTATCGGGAAGCCGGTTCATCTTCGCCGGATCGAGCCCGGCGAGGCACGCGGCCGAGGCCAGCATCAGCGCCGCCGAGGCGCCGGCCGTGACATAGGCGGCTTCGGCGCCGGTCGCCTCCGCCAGAATTTCCGAGGCGCGGCCCTGCAGCTCGGCGAGATCGACGCACCATTGCGAGGCCTCCGCCATCGCTTCCGCGACCTCCGGGCGCATGATGCCGCCGGTCAGGCGGGTCGACGGGCCGGAGGCGTTGACGATGGTGCGGAGTCCGAGGCGCTGATAGACGCTCTCGTTCGGACGGTGCGAGGATTTCTTGGCGGTCATGTCTTGCTCCAGGGATCGGCCTCGAAGGGCCACATGGGCTTCTTGCGCTTGGTGTAGGTGAGGCGACGCGGATCGCCGGCGAGCGCACCCGGACCATCCGAGTAGAGGATCTGCTTCGCCACCGGCCCGAAGCCGGAGACGAAGTGGTTGGTCGATTTAACCACGAGGATGTGCGTCTTCAGCGGATCGATGCCGGCCAGGCGAAACAGGTCCGGGTGATAGGCCTGGACCCGGTTCGAGGACAGCACAACGGAGATGCCGTCAAACTCGATGCCGGCCATATCGACCATGTCGAAGTAGGCCTCGCCGAAGGGTTGCTTGGCGTTGCGGATGAGGCCGACGACCTTCACCCTCGCGTCGATCGGATCGCCCGAGCTGGGCCCCAGCTTGCCGCCGAAGCGGAGCTCGATCGAGCCGCCGAGCCCGGCGGCGAAGCAGAGCTTGACCGCACCCGGGTCCCAGATCGGCGCGTTGGCGGCGTTCTTGATGCCGCGCTTGCGCATGAGGCGGATGAAGAAGGTGGAGTCCGACGGTGCGCCTCCGCCGGCATTGTCGGCCGGATCGGCGATGACGACCGGGCTCTCCTCGATCCGGAGCGCCTCGTCGAGTGCTTCGTCGGGCGCGAGAAGCTTTGTGGCCAGGTCGTCTCGCTTCTCCCAAATCTCGCGGCCAAGCTCGGCCGCGACCTTGTCGCCATGTGCCTTCCTGTTATCGGTGACGACGAGAACCTTGCTGCCGAGGTCGTCGACATCGCCATAGGCGAAGCCGTGGACCAGCGAGACCGATAGGATGCCCTCCTTTCCCTCCATCGACTTGATCTTGTCGACGAGGCCGCGTGCCGGCTGGCGCGTCGGGCGGAACGGCACCAGCATCCTGCAGTCATGAACGCTGGCAACCGGCTTCACTTCGCCGCGTGCGGTCCTGATCAGGATGTCGAGCAGTTCGTCGCCGCGCTCGAGGAAATCCGTGTGCGGATATTCCTTCATGATAACGATGGCATCGGCGTTCCTCACCATCCTGTCGGTCAGATGGCAATGCGGGTCGATCTCGGTGCCGACCGCGACCTTGGGGCCGACGATCCGTCGCACATGCTCGAGGATGTCGCCTTCGCAATCGTCGTAGCCGTCGGCCGCCATGGCGCCGTGAAGGCCGAGCGCGACGATGTCGACCGGCATCGCCGCCTTGAGCTCGGATAGGAGCCGGTCGCGCAGCTCCTCATAGACGGACTTGACCGTGCGGCCCGCCGGCATGGCGAGCGCGTGCAGGCCCTCGATCACATCGATGTTCGATCCTTTCGCGCGCTTGCGCGCGGCGAAGGTCGGCCCCGACATGAAGCTGGGCTCGTCCGGATGCTTGCCCGCCTCGGCGAAGAAGGTCTCCTTGAACAGCGCCATGTCGGTCGGCATCGGCGAGAATGTGTTGGTCTCCGTCGCCAGCGCGCCGGTGAAGATGCGCATTAGTGAATGCCTTCACGCGTGCGTGTGTCGGCCACCACCCCCCACCCCATCCCTCCCCCGCAAGGGGGGAGGGGGTAAGAGGAGGGCTCCTTTGAGCTCCCTCCCCCCTTGCGGGGGAGGGATGGGGTGGGGGGTGTCACAGGTGAGATGCCGGAAGCTCAGCGCCACGGATTGTCGTCGAGCGGCCAGATCGGGCGCTTGACGCGGGTGTAGGGGACCTTCGCAAAGTCGCGCGGCAGGGCTCCGGGCCCGTCGGAGTAGAGCACCTTCTTGGCGATCGGGCCGAAGGCGCCGTGGAAGTGGTTCGTCGACTTGACGACGATCACGCGCTTGGACTTGAGCTCGACGCCGAGATTGGTGAAGAGGTCGGTGCCCAGCGCCTGAGTGCGGATCGAGATCAGCGCCACGGTGATGCCGTCGAACTCGATCGAAGCGGCGTCGCCGAGCGGCACCACGGCACCGGAGAAGGTCTGGATTGCATCCTTGACGCACTTAATGACCCTGACATTGGCGTCGACTGGTTCGCCTGAGCTCGGGCCCATCTTGCCGCCGAAGCGGAGGTCGAAGGAGGCGCCGTCGCCGGCGGCATGGCACATGCGGACCGCGATCGGATCCCAGATCGGGCCGATGCAGACATTTTTCGCGCCGCGCTTGCGCAGAAGCTCGATGAAGAAGGTTGAGTCCGACGGCGCACCGCCGCCGGCATTGTCGGCAGGCTCGGCGATGACGGCCGGGCCGCCTTCCACCTCGAGGGCCGCATCGAGCGCGCCTTCGAGGCTGAGAAAGTCGGGGCGCACGGTATCGCGCATTCTGATCAGCTCCTCGCCGAGCTGCTTTGCGATCCTGTCGCCGAGCGCCTTGTTGTTGTCGGTGACGACCAGCATCTTGGTGCCGAGGTCGGGTACGTCGGCATAGGGGTAGCAGTGGACCATCGAGATCGAGAGAATCCCGTCCTTGCCCTCCATCGCCTTGAACTTGTCGACGAAGCTGCGCATCGGCTCGCGCGAGGTCGGGTAGGAATTGATCATCCGGCAGTCGTAGAGGCTCTGCACCGGCTTGATCTTGCCGACGGCGGTATCGGCGATGATCTGCACCAGCTCCTCGCCGCGCTCGGCGAAGTCGGTGTGCGGGAACTCCTTGAAGCAGATCATCGCGTCGGTGGAACTCAGCATCGCGTCGGTCATGTGGCAGTGCGGATCGAGCTCGGCGCCGATCGGCACCTTGGGCCCGACGATCTTGCGGATGCGGGCGAGCAGGTCGCCTTCGCAGTCGTCATAGCCGTCCGCGACCATGGCGCCGTGCAGCCCCATCAGCACAGCATCGACCGGCATCGCCGCCTTGAGCTGGTCGAGGATCTCGTCGCGCAGTCCCTCGTAGGTCTCGCGCGTCACGGTGCCCGCGGGCTCGGCGAAGGTGCAGGTGCCTTCGACGACCTCCCAGTTCGATGACTTGGCGCGCTTGCGCGCCGCCGCCAGCGGGGCGGTGAACAGCTTCGGGTAGTCGGGATGCTTGCCGGCGGGCGCGTAGAAGGACTCCTCGAACTCCGTCCGGCTGGTCAGCATCGGCGAGAAGGTGTTGGTCTCGGTCGCCAGCGAGGCGGTGAACACGCGCATGGTTGTCAGGGTCCTTCTGCTCGTAGGAGGCGAACGCTAACACCCGCTGCGCTTTCCCGCCAAGCCTCTGAGATAGAACAATGATTTCTCATAAGAAAACGGCTTGCGGCGTTAACCGGCGATAAACCGCTGAAGCTGTAGAACCCTACTGCGCACCGTGCAGGGCATACGTAGTCGAGGAGAGTGCGATGGGCGTCGGCGAAGTCATCAGCATTGGATTCGTAGTCGTGACGATCTTCCTTGTCGTGCTCGAATGGCGGAGGCGCTCGGCGCCGGCGCGGTCCGCGCCGCCGAGTGCAAGCAAGACGCAGCCTCGCAGGCCGGCGCGCTGACGCGCCGACGGCTCAGACGGCGACGCGCTTCGCCGTGAACGAGGTCTTCCCGTACTGGGCGAGGTTGACCGGGCCCTGATGGGCCTCGCCGCCCGTGCCGAGCACGACGTCTCCCGATATCGCATCGCCTCTGACGGTGCCTTCAAAGCGATAGCCTAGCCGACATCCCTCGTAGCGATGCAGCGCCGAGACCGTGACGCGGTCGCCGGCAACCGTGCCGTTGACCTCGCTGTCGAAGAACTTGGTCTTGTGGCGGCCGCCGACCTTCGCATCGCTCTGCGTCAGCTCGAGGTGATGCGTCGCCGGGCCGTCGCCGAAATCGATCGTCACGTCCCATTTGCCGTTGACCTTGACCGACGGCACCGGGGCGCTCACCGCAACCGGCTTCGACGCCAGCGCGCGTGCCATGGCCTCGCCGACGCGCTCGGCCTCGCCTTTCGCCAAGTTGAACGGGTCGACGACGACCGAGCGCTCGGTCGCCTCCATGTCGTCGAGCATGATGCGGGGCTCGCCGTCGAGCAGGCGCTGGCGCAGCTCGAGGCCGGTATGCGGCACCTTGGCCTTGTCCCAGGAGACGATCAGGCGCGGCACCTTCACGCCGCCTGACGGGGCGCGGACCTTGGTCTCGACGCCGGGAACGGCGCTCACCTTCTTCGCGATCGTATCGAGATCGGCGGCCCATTGCTTGCGCTCGCCGGGATGGTCGCGCTCCTCGATCCAGTATTCGAGCGCGGTGACCACGCCGATGATGTCCTCCTTGGAGACCTTCATCGGCCGCCCGATGCCCTGGTGCGGCGAGGCGTTGGCCCAGGCGGCGCGGATGATCTTCTCCTTGCCGAGCAGGAGGCCGGTCACCTGCGGCGCCTGCAGGAACTTGCCGCCGGAGTAGATGACCATGTCGGCGCCGCGCACGAGCCAGGGCGAGGGCCGCTCGACATGCTCGGAGGCGGCATCGACCATGATCGGCACGTTCTTCGGGCGTGCCAGCTCGATCATGTCCTCGAGCGAGCAGGGACCTTCGGGTTCCATCAGGCCGTAGACGCAGATCATCGCCACCGTCGGGTCCTCGAGCAGCTTCCGAAGCTCCTCTTTGGAGCCGAACTCATGGATGGTGGTCCCGCACATGCGGATCGCATGGTCGTAGGAGAAGCGGTGGCCCTTGCCCATCAGCACCTTATTGCGCATGCCCTCGGTGCGCGGCAGGCGCGAGATGCGCTCGGGATCGTTGCCGGCGACGGCGCCGGCGGTGCCGAGCGCGACCGCGGCGGCGCTCCCCGGGGTGACGATGCCGAGGTCGCAGCCCATCAGCTCGCCGATGCGCTTCCCGGCCTGCTCCATCAGCTCGTAGATGTTCACGAACTGGGAGGCCGCACGCGACATCGCCGATTTGACCTCGGCGCGCATCAGGCTGCCGCCGTGAATCGTTCGTACCGAGGCGCAGTTGATGAACGGCCGGACGTTGAGCCGTAGATACGGATTGTCGTTGGCGCGGGAGGAGGACGCGTCGGTCATCGGAGGATCTGCCTTTCGAGGGAAATACGTCAGCTCGCGTAGTCGGGTTCTTCCTTGTCGAGAATGCGGCGCCAGGCATCGAGATGCAGGCGCGAATCCCAGCGCTCGCCGATCGGCCCGAGATGGCGCCGGCGCATATGGTCGGGGAAGGTGCGCAGCCTGCGGCCCGTCTGCATCGCCGTGATCTGATACATCGCCGTGCGTTCGGCGCCGTGGAGCTCGTCGAACGCCTCCGCGATCGTCGGGCCGACCACCGTGACGCCGTGATGGGGCATCAGCAGGATCGTCTTGTCGCCGAGGACGCGGGCGTAGCGGTCGCCCTCCTCGGGTGTGATCGCGTCGTTGGTCTCGTCGTCATAGGCGAGGCGGTCGTTGAGCACGAGGTTGTTGAAATGCGAGAGCTCGAGCCGGCCGCCCTCGATCAGCGACAGCGCGGTCAGGTATTGCGGATGGACGTGCAGCAGCGCCACCGCTTTCGGGTTAGCCAAGTGGATGCGCGCATGGATGCAGAAGGCGACCTTGCGCAACTCGCCCGTGCCGCGCACGACGTTTCCCTCGAGATCGCAGACGATCAGGTTGGAGGCGGTGATCTCCTGGAACAGGAGGCCGCGCGCATTGATCAGGAACAGAGGCGTCTCGCCGGGCTTGGTCGGCAGCATCACCGAATGGTGGTTGCCGATCTGCTCGTTCCAGTCGAGCCGCGCATGGACGCGGAAGACCGCGGCGAGGTCGGTGCGGAGCTTCCACTCCGCCTCTTCCTGGGCCGAGGTCGAGCGGGCGCGGATGGGTATGGCGGTCATTGGCGGCGTGGCTCCGGCGGGAAGGCCTGAGAGTGCCACTCGGGCGTTGCGTTTCCAACAGGAAACAGGATGCGGACGCGCTGTTCTGCGCCCTCGCTTTCGCCGGGTCCTCGCCGCTTCGCGGCTGCGGGACGGCCCCGCTCGGTCGCCGGCGCGGAGCGCAAGAATCGTAGAACTTCGCGGCGGCGCGCGAAGCGTACCGAGATGCGCAGCATCCCGGCTTGAGCGAGAGCGCGTGATCGCCGCGACCATAGTCTTAAGGATATGATGTTCCGATGAAAGACATCCTCAACCTCATCTCCCCGGGCAAGCCGTTCCTGCCCGACTCGCTCAACGCCATGCAACTGGGCCAGACCAACGCGATGCGGCATCTCTGGCTCACGGCCTCGGTGTCGCTGTTCGCCGGCCGCGAGACTAGGTTCAGGATGCTCGAGGTCGGGTCGTGGATGGGCGCCTCGGTGCTGACCTGGGCCGCGGCGATCGACCGCTTCATCGCCGGCGACGGCGAGATCCTCTGCGTCGACACCTGGTCGCCCTATCTCGCCTCGGACGACATCAATGTCGACGGCGCCTATCACGCGATGAACCAGGCGGCATCGACCGAGCTCGCCTATTCGGTCTTCCGCCACAACGCCTCCTGCGTGCCGAAGAAGGTCCGCGTCGACCATCTGCGGGGCAGATCGAAGGACGTGCTGTCGATGCTGCGCGAGGGCGGCTTCGACATCGTCTATGTCGACGGCTCGCACTACTACGCCGACGTCGTCGCCGACCTCGCCGAGGCCAGGCGCCTGGTCGCCGATGGCGGGCTTCTCTGCGGCGACGATCTCGAGCAGCAGCTGACCGAGGTCGACGAAAAATATCTCCGCGACAACATCGACCGCGACGCCGTCGTCGATCCCAAGAACCGGAAGCCCTACCACCCGGGCGTCACGCTGGCGGTCGCCGAAGCGATGGGCCCGGTGTCGTCCTACACCGGCTTCTGGGTCATGCGCCGCAAGGGCGACGGCTTCGAGCCAGTCGATCTCGCCGGCACCTCGCCCTTCCTGCCGGGCCATTTCAGCGAGGAATACCGCAAGACCGTGCTCGACTGGGCGCGCGAGAGCGGTTTCTTCCAGAAGAAGGCTTAGCATCGTGCACGCCGCGCCCCCCACCCCATCCCTCCCCCGCAAAGGGGGAGGGGGCACGATGGCGATGGAGCGCGCTTCTTACTCCCTCCCCCCTTGCGGGGGAGGGGTGGGGCGGGGGGTGGCCACGCGATGACGACATCTTTCGTCTTCGATGCACCGCCGGCGCCGGCCACCGGCGCGCGGTCGAAGCTGCAGGCGCTCTACCGCGCCGACGAGACCCAGGTTATCGAAGCTCTGCTGAACGAAGCGGCGCTCACCCCCGAGCAGATGCGCGAGGTGGCGCGAACCGCGCGCGTGCTGGTCGAGGAGGTGCGCAAGCAGCGTACGTCCGGCGGCCTCGATGCCTTCCTGCATGAATACGCGCTCTCCAGCCGCGAAGGCGTCGTGCTGATGTGCCTTGCCGAGGCGCTGCTGCGCATTCCCGATGCCGAGACCGCCGACCGGCTGATCCGCGACAAGATCGGCGGCGCCGACTGGGAAAGCCATCTCGGCGAATCCGACTCCCTGTTCGTTAACGCCTCGACCTGGGCCTTGATGCTGACCGGCCGCGTCATGGGCCTGCGCGACGACGAGGACCGTGACTGGACCAACGTGCTCCGCCGCATCGTGCGGCGCTCGGGCGAGCCGGTGATCCGCCAGGCGGTGACCCAGGCGATGCGCATCCTCGGCCGGCAGTTCGTCATGGGCCGCACCATCGGGGAGGCGCTGGACCGCGCCGAGCCGATGGAGAAGAAGGGCTATCGCTACTCCTACGACATGCTGGGCGAGGCGGCGCGCACCCAGGCCGATGCCGATCGCTATCTCTCGTCATATCGCGCCGCGATCACCGCGATCGGCAAGGCGGCGAAGGGAAGGGGCCCGCTCAAGAGCCCTGGCATCTCGGTCAAGCTCTCGGCGATCCATCCGCGCTACGAGCACAGCAAGCGCGCACGCGTCATGGCCGAGCTGGTGCCGCGGCTGATCTCGCTCGCCGATGCCGCAGCGTCGCATGACATCAACTTCACCATCGATGCCGAGGAGGCCGACCGCCTCGAGCTGTCGCTCGACGTCATCGCCGCGGTCGCGGCCTCGCCGGCGCTGAAATCCTGGGAAGGCTTCGGGCTCGCGGTCCAGGCCTACCAGAAGCGCGGCACCGCCGTGGTCGAGCGCCTGGTCGAGATCGCCGAGGTCTCGCGCCGTCGGCTGATGGTGCGTCTGGTCAAGGGCGCCTACTGGGATTCCGAGGTAAAGCGCGCGCAGGAGCGCGGCCTCGGATACCCGGTGTTCACGCGAAAGGTCTCGACCGACGTCTCATATCTTGCTCTCGCCAAGCGGCTGCTGGCACGTACCGATCTCTTCTATCCGCAATTCGCCACGCACAATGCGCACACCCTGGCGGCGATCCGCGTGCTTGCCGGAAACCGGCCTTTCGAGTTCCAGCGTCTGCACGGCATGGGCGAGGCGCTCTACGAGCAGGTGATCGCCGAGGTGCCGTGCCGCGTCTACGCGCCGGTCGGGACGCATGAGGATCTGCTCGCCTATCTGGTACGCCGCTTGCTCGAGAACGGCGCCAACACCTCCTTCGTCAACCGCATCGTCGATGAATCCCTGCCGATCGAGGAGATCGTCGCCGATCCGGTGTCGCGACTGCGCAGCCTCGCGGCCAAGCCGCATCCGCGGATTCCGCATCCGCTCGATCTCTACCGGCCCGAGCGGGCGAACTCTCGCGGCGTCGACCTTTCCGACGATCCGGTGCTGACGCAGCTTTCGCGCGACATGGCGGCGGCGAAGGGGCCTTGGCGTGCCGAGCCGATCGTCGACGGCAAGGCGGTCGGCGGCGCTGAGAGACCCGGCCTCGATCCCGCCGACACGTCGCGACGCGTGTCGACCGTCGTCGAGGCCGATGATGCAGCGATCGAGCGTGCGCTTGCTTCCGCCTCCGCCGCAGCAAGGGTCTGGGACGAGACGCCGGCCGAGCATCGCGCGCTCGCTCTCGAACGGCTCGCGAGCCTTTACGAAACCCATATGCCGGCGTTGATGGCGCTCTGCGTGCGCGAGGCCGGGAAGACCTTGTCCGATGCGGTCGCCGAGCTGCGCGAGGCGGTCGATTTCTGCCGCTATTACGCTGCCCGCGCGCGCGCCGATTTCGCCAAGCCGATCGAGCTGCCGGGACCGACCGGAGAGAAGAACCGGCTCGAGCTGCACGGCCGCGGCGTCTTCGCCTGCATCAGCCCGTGGAACTTTCCGCTGGCGATCTTCACCGGCCAGATCGCGGCGGCCCTCGCGGCCGGCAACGCGGTGATCGCCAAGCCTGCGGAACAGACGCCGGCGATCGGCACATTTGCGGTGCGGCTCATGCACGAGGCCGGCATCCCCGGCGAGGTCATCCATTTGCTGCCCGGCGACGGCAAGGTCGGCGCCAGGCTGGTCGAGGACACGCGGATTGCCGGCATCGCTTTCACCGGCGGCACCGATACCGCGCGCAGGATCGCCAGGGTGCTGGCCGAGCGCGACGGGCCGATCGTTCCCTTCATCGCCGAGACCGGCGGCCAGAACGCGATGATCGTCGACTCCTCCGCGCTGCCCGAGCAGGTGGTGCAGGATACGATCGCCTCGGCTTTCCAGAGCGCCGGCCAGCGCTGCTCGGCGTTGCGCGTGCTCTTCCTGCAGGAGGAGGTCGCCGATCGCATCTGCACCATGCTCGCCGGTGCAATGAAGGAGGTGAGCGTCGGCGATCCCGGCATGCTCTCGACCGATGTCGGCCCGGTGATCGATGCCGACGCGCTCAAGATGCTGGACGAGCACGCGACCAGGATGGTGCGGGAAGGCAAGCTGATCGCCCGTGCCCCGGACGACCGCGACTGCCTCAAGGGCACCTTCTTCGCGCCGATGGCGGTCGAGATCGATTCGATCAAGCGCCTGCCGGGCGAGGTCTTTGGTCCCATCCTGCATGTCGTCCGCTACCGCGCGCGCGACCTCGACCGGATTCTCGCGGAGATCCGCTCGACCGGCTTCGGCCTCACGCTCGGCATCCACAGCCGGATCGACGGCACGGTCGAGCGGGTGGTTCGCTCGATCGGGGTCGGCAACACCTATGTGAACCGCAACATGATCGGCGCCGTGGTCGGCGTCCAACCCTTTGGTGGAGAAGGACTTTCCGGCACGGGACCGAAGGCCGGCGGGCCCTTCTACTTGCATCGCTTCGCGACTGAACGCACAATATCGGTCGACACGACAGCAGCGGGCGGGAACGCCTCGCTGCTGTCTTTGTCTGAAGCCTAGAAACAAGGAGACGTTGAGATGACTCGGCCGGCGGTGTTCATCGATGGCGAAGCGGGTACGACCGGATTGCAGATCCAGGCGCGTCTCCGCGGCCGTCGTGACATCGAGCTGGTCAGCATCGACCCGGCGAAGCGGAAGGATCCGGCCGAGCGCAAGCGGATGCTGAACGCAGCCGACCTCGCCATCCTCTGCCTTCCCGACGACGCAGCGCGCGAGGCGGTCTCGCTGATCGACAACCCGAAGGCCCGGGTGATCGACGCGTCCACCGCACATCGCGTCAATCCCGACTGGGCCTACGGTTTCCCGGAGATGGCGGCGGGGCAGGCGGAGAAGATCCGCTCATCCAAGCGCGTCTCCAACCCCGGCTGCTACCCGACCGGCGCGGTCGCGCTGATCAGACCCTTGACCGATGCCGGCGTGATGTCGGCCGACCATCCGGTCACGGTGAACGCGATCTCGGGCTATTCCGGTGCGGGCAAGTCGCTGATCGATGTCTATGAGGGCCGCAGCAATGCGAAGCCGCGCGACGTCTTCCTCGCCTACGGGCTCGAGCTGAAGCACAAGCACCTGCCGGAGATGAAGGTCTACGGCAAGCTCTCGGGCGTGCCGGTGTTCCAGCCCTCCTACGCCGCCTTCGCGCAAGGCATGCTGGTCAATGTGCCGCTGCACCTCCGCACGCTGGCGAGGAAGGCGAGCGGCAAGGATCTGCACGCCCTCCTGGCTGATCGCTATGCCGGCCAGCGCTTCGTTAGGGTGATGCCGATGGGAAGCTCGACGGCGGGCGTCGCCCCCGACGCGCTCAACGGCACCAACCTGATGGAGCTTTTCGTGTTCGAGAACGAGGCCAACGGCCAGGTCCTGCTCACCGCACGGCTGGACAATCTCGGCAAGGGCGCTTCCGGGGCCTGCGTGCAGAACATGGATCTGATGTTGGGCCTCCAGCAGACCGACGCGGCGCTGCCGGTCGCGGCGGAGTAACGGCTTGACCCAACCCGCGTGACGAGGACGCCGCCGCATCCCATTGTGGCGGCGCCGCATCTTCAGGAACTCCGATGAAGAGCGCATCATGACGGCGGAAGCCCAAGCTCGCCGGAACGTCCGGCTTCTCGCCATCGCTCAAGCGCTGGGCGGCGCCGGGCCGCCGATCGTGATCTCGCTGGGCGGGCTGGTCGGACAGTCGTTGGCCTCCAATCCGGCGCTCGCCACGTTTCCGGTCAGCCTCTACAACCTGGGCCTGGCGCTCGGCACCTTGCCGGCTGCCTGGCTGATGCGGCGGCTGGGGCGACGGAGCGCCTACCTGCTCGGCGTCGTCTTCGGCATCGCCGGCGGCCTGATCGCCGCAGGCGGCATCGTCGCCTCGGGCTTCCTGCTCTTCTGCCTCGGCACCTTCGTTGCCGGCTTCTACGGCTCCTACGTCCAGAGCTACCGCTTCGCCGCCGCCGACAGCGCCTCGGGTGCATTCAAGGCGAAAGCGATCTCGATGGTGATGATCGGCGGGTTGTTTGCCGCCGTGATCGGCCCGCAGCTCGTGATCTGGACCCGCGATGCGGTTCCGGCGGCGCCATTCGCCGGCGGCTTCCTGAGCCAAGCGGCGCTGGCGATGCTCGCGGTGCCGGCGCTCCTCATGCTGCGCACCACGGATGTCGCCGCAACCGCTCAAGGCGGCGGCCGACCGCTCTCGGCGATCCTGACCATGCCCCGCTACGCGCTGTCCGTGGCGACCGGCGTCGTCTCCTACGGGCTGATGACCTTCATCATGACCGCCTCGCCGATAGCGATGGTCGGGCACGGCCATTCGGTCGACCACGCGGCGCTCGGCATCCAGTGGCATGTGCTCGCGATGTTCGTGCCGAGCTTCTTCACCGGCGCGCTGATGGCGCGCTTCGGCAAGGAGCGCATTGCCGCGGTCGGCTTGGTCCTGATCGCCGCCTCCGGCGCGGTCGCGCTCGCCGGCCTCGGCATCGGCCATTTCTGGGTCGCGCTGATCCTGCTCGGCATCGGCTGGAACTTCGGCTTCATCAGTGCCACCGCCATGGTCACCGACTGCCACACGCCCGAGGAACGCGGCAAGGCGCAGGGTGCCAACGACTTCATGGTCTTCGGCGTCGTCGCCGCCGCATCCTTCTTCTCGGGCAACCTGCTGCACGCCTCGGGCTGGGAGACGATCAACTGGCTGATCTTCCCGGCAGTGGCGGCGATCCTCGTGCCGCTCCTCTGGCGGGCGGCGGTGCGCCCACGCGCCGGTGCTTAGCTCGCGCTACTTCTTCGGCCCGTAGAAGCCGACCCAGACGGCGAAATCGGCGGAGAAGTTCTCGAAGCCGTGCGACGCATGGGCCGCGGCGAACAAGAGATCGCCGGCGCCGACTTCCGTGACCCGGTCCTCGACCCGGTAGCGGCCGCTGCCGGACGCGACAATGTAGAACTCGTCGCGATCATGGGGCACCTGCGGTCCGTCGGTCGGCGGAGCGGCAAAGCGGATTTGCAAGTCGCCGTCCTGGAACACATCGGCCGCGCGGCGGCCGGTCGTCGACGGCAGCAGGGCCAGGGCCGCGGCAAGCGACACCGCGGGCGGGGTCCGATCCACCTACGCCGCCTTGCTGCGCACGTTGCGGATCAGCGACAGCACCTCAGCCGCCGCTTCGACGATGTTGGTGCCAGGGCCGTAGATCGCGGCGACGCCGTGGCCTTTGAGGAAGGCGTAGTCCTGCGGCGGGATGACGCCGCCGCAGATGATCAGGATGTCGGAAGCGCCCTCGGCGTCGAGCGCCTTGCGCAATGCCGGCACCAGCGTCTTGTGCCCGGCGGCCTGGCTTGAGATGCCGACGACGTGCACGTCGTTCTCGATCGCCTGGCGCGCGGCCTCTTCCGGCGTCGAGAACAGCGGGCCGATATCGACATCGAATCCGAGGTCGGCGAAGGCGGTGGCGATCACCTTGGCGCCGCGGTCATGCCCATCCTGGCCGAGCTTGGCGACGAGGAGGCGTGGGCGGCGGCCTTCCTCCTTGGCGAAACGCTCGGTCTCGGCGCGGATGCCGCGGAAACGGCCGTCCTCGCGATAGGCGCCGCCATAGACGCCGGTGACGCTGCGGATGGTGGCGCTGTAGCGCCCGAAGGCGCGCTCAAGCGCGTCCGAGATCTCGCCGACGGTTGCGCGCGCCCGCGTCGCCTCGATCGCCAACGCCAGCAGATTGCCTTTGCCCGATTGCGCGCCCTCGGTGACCGCCTTGAGCGCCGCCTCAACCTTCGTCTGGTCGCGCGTACCTTTGACCCGCTGCAGGCGGATCAGCTGATTCTCGCGCACCATGCTGTTGTCGATGTCGAGGAGGTCGACCTTGGTCCCTTCGGTCGGCCGGTACTTATTGACGCCGACGATGACGTCCTCGCCCTTGTCGATTCGGGCCTGGCGGCGGGCGGCGGATTCCTCGATACGGAGCTTGGGCAGGCCTGCCTCGATCGCCTTGGTCATGCCACCCATGGCCTCGACCTCGTCGATCAGCTTCATCGCGGCTTGGGCGACCGACTGAGTCAGGCTCTCGACGTAGTAGCTGCCGCCGAGCGGGTCGATGACTTTGGGGACGCCGGTTTCCTCGGCGATCACCAGCTGGGTGTTGCGCGCGATCCGTGCCGAGAACGGCGTCGGCAGCGCCAGCGCCTCGTCGAAGGCGTTGGTGTGCAGCGACTGCGTGCCGCCGAGCACCGCGGCCATCGCCTCGATCGTCGTGCGGATGACGTTGTTGTAGGGATCCTGCTCGGTCAGGCTGACGCCCGAGGTCTGGCAATGCGTGCGGAGCGCCAGGCTCGCCGGCTTCTTTGGGTCGAACTGCCCCATCAGCTTCGCCCACAGCAGCCGCGCGGCGCGCAGCTTGGCGATCTCCATGAAGAAGTTCATGCCGATGTTGAAGAAGAACGACAGCCTGGGTGCGAACTCATCGACATGAAGGCCGCGACCGAGCGCGGCGCGCACATAGTCGAGGCCGTCGGCGAGCGTGTAGGCCAGCTCCTGCACACAGGTCGCGCCCGCTTCCTGGATGTGATAGCCGGAAATCGAGATCGAGTTGAACTTCGGCATGCGCTTTGCCGTGTGCTCGATGATGTCGGCGACGATGCGCATGCTGGGTCCGGGCGGATAGATGTAGGTGTTCCGGACCATGAACTCCTTGAGGATGTCGTTCTGGATCGTGCCGGAGAGCTTCTCCTGCGGCACACCCTGCTCCTCGGCGGCGACGATGTAGCCGGCCAGCACCGGCAGCACGGCGCCGTTCATCGTCATCGACACGCTCATCTTGTCGAGCGGAATCCCGTCGAAGAGGACCTTCATGTCCTCGACCGAGTCGATGGCGACGCCGGCCTTGCCGACATCGCCGACGACGCGCGGGTGGTCGGAGTCGTATCCGCGATGGGTTGCGAGATCGAAGGCGATCGAGAGGCCCATCTGGCCCTGGGCCAGCGAGCGCCGATAGAAGGCGTTCGATTCTTCGGCGGTCGAGAAGCCGGCATATTGCCGGATCGTCCAGGGCCGGTTGGCGTACATGGTCGCCCTCGGCCCCCGGACATAGGGGCTAAGGCCTGGAAGCCCGCCCAGGTGCTCGATCCCCTCCAGGTCCGATTCGGTATAGAGCGGCTTGACCGCGATGCCTTCGGGCGTCTGCCAGACCAGGCGAGAGGCATCGCCCTCGGCTCCCAGCTCCTTGGCGGCCAGTTTCTGCCAGTCCTCGATCCCCGGTCGGCGGGCGGTCATCGGCCTATTCCGGTCGTTTTCCCTCGGTCGGACTATAGGCCCGGCCCGGAACGAGCGTCCACGGCCGGAAAGCGCGGATTTCGGACGCGGCGCGACACTTTGGCGCAAGTTGGGCCGCCTTGCAGCAAGGGCTCCCCTTGGATAGCCTCCGAAAAGGGTGGCCGGACCGCTGCCCGGCTTGAGCAAGTCGTTGCGCTGCAAGACCTTAAGCCGGATGGGGGAGCCGGTTCGTCGGGCTGTGTCCTGGCAAGCTCCGGGCGCGGGTCGGGTCGTTTCTGTCAACAAACACGGGTCGGGGATCGATGCTCAAGATCGCGCAGATGATGCAACGCCTCGGCTTCGCGCTGATGGCGCTTCTCGCCGGCATCGGGCCGGCGCTCGCGGCCGAGCCGAAGCCATGGCAGCTCGGCTTCCAGGAGCCGGCCTCGCTGGTGAAGATCCGGATCCACGACTTTCACGACTTCCTGCTTGTCGTGATCACGCTGATCTCGGTCTTCGTGCTCGCGCTGCTCGCCTATATCTGCGTCAAGTTCCGCAAGAGCGCGAACCCGACGCCGTCGAAGACCACGCACAACACCTCGCTCGAGGTGCTGTGGACGGTGATCCCGGCGGTCATCCTCGTGGTGATCGCGGTCCCGTCCTTCAAGCTGCTCTTCTACGGCGATCGCACGCCGAACCCGGAGATGACCCTCAAGGTCATCGGCCACCAGTGGTACTGGTCCTACGAGTATCCCGACCTCGGCGAGGTCAAGTTCGACTCCAACATGATCGCCGACAAGGATCTCAAGCCCGGCCAGAAGCGCCTGCTCGATGTCGATCAGCCGGTGGTGCTGCCGATCAACACCAACATTCGCGTGCAGTTCGCTTCGACCAACGTGATGCATTCCTGGTTCATGCCGGCGCTCGGCATCCAGGTCTACACCACGCCCGGCCGCCTCAACGAAGGCTGGGTCAACATTACCAAGGAAGGCACCTACTACGGCCAGTGCAACCAGATCTGCGGCGTGAACCACGGGTTCATGCCGATCAAGGTCCAGGCGCTGTCCAAGGACGCCTATGCCAAGTGGGCGGAGGAGGCGAAGAAGAAGTTCGCCCAGACCCCCGCTTCCACGAACGTCGCCGAGCTCAAGCGCTAGGCGAGGGAGACTTCACATGGCCGCCAAGACCGACGCTCACGGGCATCACGGGCACGACGCCCATCACGACCACTATCCGAGCTTCTTCGTGCGTTGGTTCTGCTCAACCAACCACAAGGACATCGGCACGCTCTACCTGATCTTCGCCGTGGTCTCGGGGCTGATCGGCGGCGCCATGAGCGTCGTCCTCCGCATGGAGCTGCAGGCGCCCGGCGACCAGGTCCTCGGCGGCGATCACCAGCTCTACAACGTGCTGATCACCGCGCACGGCCTCATCATGGTGTTCTTCATGGTGATGCCGGCGATGATCGGCGGCTTCGGCAACTGGCTGGTGCCGATCATGATCGGGGCGCCCGACATGGCGTTCCCGCGCATGAACAACATCAGCTTCTGGCTCCTGATCCCCTCCTTCATCCTGCTGGTCGGATCTTCGCTCGTCGACGGCGGCGCCGGCGTCGGCTGGACCGTCTATCCGCCGCTGTCGGCCAAGATCGGGCATCCAGGGCTTAACGTCGACATGGCGATCTTCTCGCTGCACCTCGCCGGTGCCTCATCGATCCTGGGCGCGATCAACTTCATCACCACGATCTTCAACATGCGCGCGCCGGGTATGACGCTGCACAAGATGCCGCTGTTCGTGTGGGCGACGCTGGTGACGGCGTTCCTGCTGCTGCTCTCGCTGCCGGTGCTGGCCGGCGCCATCACCATGCTGCTGACCGACCGCCATTTCGGCACGGCCTTCTTCGAGCCCTCCGGCGGCGGCGATCCGGTACTCTTTCTGCACCTCTTCTGGTTCTTCGGCCATCCCGAGGTGTACATCCTGATCCTGCCGGGCTTCGGCATGATCAGCCACATCGTCTCCACCTTCTCGCGCAAGCCCGTCTTCGGCTATCTCGGCATGGCCTATGCCATGGTCGCGATCGGCGCGATCGGCTTCGTCGTGTGGGCGCACCACATGTACACGGTCGGCCTCGACGTCGACACGCGCGCCTACTTCACTGCCGCCACCATGGTCATCGCGGTGCCGACCGGCGTGAAGATCTTCTCCTGGCTCGCCACGATGTGGGGCGGGTCGATCGAGTACCGCGTCCCCATGCTGTGGGCGATCGGCTTCATCTTCCTGTTCACCGTCGGCGGCGTCACCGGCATCGTGCTGGCGAATGCCGGCGCCGACGTCTCGCTGCACAACACCTACTACGTCGTCGCGCACTTCCATTACGTGCTGTCGTTGGGTGCGGTCTTCGCCATATTCGGCGGCTTCTATTTCTGGATCTCGAAGATGTGCGGGCGGCAGTACAACGAGGCCTTCGGGCAGATCCATTTCTGGACGACCTTCATCGGCGTCAACCTGACCTTCTTCCCGATGCACTTCCTCGGTCTCGCCGGCATGCCGCGGCGTATCCCGGACTATCCGGACGCCTATGCCGGCTGGAACATGATCGCGTCATACGGCTCCTACATCTCCTTCGCCTCGACGCTGTTCTTCATCGTCATCGTGTTCCACACGCTGCTGGCGGGGAAGAAGGTCGGCGCGAACCCGTGGGGCGAAGGCGCGACCACGCTCGAATGGACGGTGAGCTCGCCGCCTCCGTTCCATACCTTCGACCGCGTTCCGGTCGTGAAGTAGCGGTACGTGTCCGACACCTCGGTCGACGCGCGCTCAGGAGCGCTGGGGGCCGTCCTCGACGGCCCCCAGGTCTCTGACTACTGGGAGCTGCTCAAGCCCCGGGTGATGTCGCTCGTTGTCTTCACCGGCTTTGCCGGCCTGTTCGTGGCGCCGGGCCATATCAACCCAGTTCTCGCGGCGATCGCGGTGCTCTGCATCGCCATCGGCTCGGGCGCCGCAGGCGCTATTAACATGTGGTTCGACCGCGATATCGACGCGGTGATGGCCAGGACCTCCGGCCGCCCGATTCCGTCCGGCCGCGTGCAGCCGGGGGAGGCGCTGGGTTTCGGCGCCGTGCTTGCGGCGGGCTCGGTCGTGGTCATGGGGCTCGGTGTCAATTGGTCGGCCGCGGCGCTTCTCGCGCTCGCCATCCTCTTCTATGTCTTCGTCTACACGATGTGGCTGAAGCGCCGGACGCCGCAGAACATCGTCATCGGCGGTGCCGCCGGCGCCTTCCCGCCGATGATCGGCTGGGCCGCCGTGACCGGCGACGTCTCCTTCGCCTCGGTCGTGCTCTTCCTCTTGATCTTCTTCTGGACGCCGCCGCACTTCTGGGCGCTCGCGCTCTATCGCGCCGGCGACTACGCCAAGGCCGGCGTGCCGATGCTGCCGGTGGTCGCGGGAGCGGCTGCGACCAAGCGTCAGATGCTGCTTTACACGCTGATCCTGCTGCCGCTGGCGCTGGTGCCCTACGTGCTCGGCGTCGCCGGTGCCTGGTACGCCATCGGCGCCCTCGTCTTGAGCGGGCTCTTCATCCTCTCGGCGCTGCGCGTGCTCAGGAGCGAGGACGATAAGCCGGCCATGCAGATGTTCGGCTTCTCGATCCTCTATCTCTTCGCGCTCTTCGCGCTCCTGATCGTGGACCGGGCGGGATGACGACGATGACCGGTCCCGACAGCGCGGAGTTCGTCAAGCGCCGGAAGTCGCGCAACCGCGCCATGCTCGCGGTGCTGCTCGCCCTTTGCGTCCTCTTCTACGTCATGACCATCGCCAGGATGGGGGGGCATTGATGGCCGCTTCCAACCGCCGCGTCGCAGCGATGGTCGGCGGCATTGCCGTCGGCATGTTTGCATTGGCCTATGCCTCGGTGCCGCTCTACCAGCTCTTTTGCCAGGTCACCGGCTATGGCGGCACGACGCAGCGCGCCGAAGCCGCGCCCGATCGCGCGATCGACCGCTGGATGACCGTCAGCTTCAACGCCGATGTGGCGCCTGACCTGCCGTGGAGCTTCCGCCCGGCAGAGCGCTCGGTACGCGTGCGCGTGGGCGAGCCGATGCTGGTTCACTATGTCGCCGAGAATACCGGCCGCGAGCCGGTGGTCGGCACCGCGACCTTCAACGTGCAGCCGTCCAAGATCGGCGCCTATTTCTCGAAGCTCGAGTGCTTCTGCTTCATCGAGCAGGTGCTGAAGCCGGGCGAGAAGGTCGAGATGCCGGTCACCTTCTTCATCGATCCCGACGTGGTGAAGGACCGCCACCTCGACAGTCTCGGCGCCGTCACCCTGTCCTACAGCTTCTTCCGGGCCAAGAACCAGGAAGGCGCGCGCACGCTCGCGAGCGCCTCCGCGTTGGAAGCCCGGAGGTAAGAGCGTCACCCGGAGAGAGACGTCCCATGGCCGATGAACCTGTCGTCGTAGGAAGCCGCCAGCACCAGTATCACCTGGTCGATCCGAGCCCGTGGCCTCTGGTCGGCGCGCTCGCCTCGCTCGTGCTGGTCACCGGCACGTTGATGTGGTTCGTCGACAAGGGAGCCTGGGTCATGATCCTGGGCTTCGTCATGGTGCTGGCCACCATGTTCTTCTGGTGGCGCGACGTGGTGAACGAGGCGGAGCACCAGGGCCATCACACGCCGGTCGTACAGATCGGGCTCCGCTACGGCATGGCGCTGTTCATCGCCTCCGAGGTGATGTTCTTCTCCGCCTTCTTCTGGGCCTTCTTCGGCAACGCGCTCTACCCGACCGAGGCTGTCCAGCACACCTGGCCGCCGCCGGGCACAATCACCTTCGACCCGTTCGACCTGCCGTTCATGAATACGCTGATCCTGCTGCTCTCGGGCGTCACTGTGACCTGGGCGCACCACGCGCTGCTCGAAGGCGACCGCAAGGGGCTGGTGCAAGGCCTCGGCGTTACCGTTCTGCTCGGCGCGCTGTTCACCTGCGTGCAGGCCTACGAGTACAGCCACGCCGGATTCGGCTTCAAGGACGGCATCTACCCGTCCGTCTTCTTCATGGCGACCGGCTTCCACGGCTTCCATGTGCTGATCGGGACCTTGTTCCTGATCGTCTGCTTCTTCCGCGCGCTCGCCGGTCACTTCAAGCCGGAGCAGCATTTCGGCTTCGAGGCGGCGGCCTGGTACTGGCACTTTGTCGACGTGGTCTGGCTGTTCCTGTTCATCTGCATCTACTGGTGGGGCGCCGGCCCCAACCCGGGCGGTCACTGATCGTGCTCTAGGCGCTTGCGAAGAGGGGCCGCGGACGACGCGGCCCCTCTTGTTTTGGTGTTGGGCTTCAGGCACACGAGGCCATGCCTGATCCTTATCCGCCGCTGTCTCCGGTCTCGACCGGGCTTCGCTGCCGCTGCCCGCGTTGCGGCGAGGGTCGCCTCCTCGGCGTTCTCGGCGTGCGCGAAGCCTGCGAGCTCTGCGGTCTCGACTTTCGCCAGCACGATGCCGGCGACGGACCGGCGGTGTTCGTGATTCTGCTGCTCGGCGCGATCGTGGTGCCAATGGCGCTCTTCGCCGAAACCCGGCTCGAGCCGCCGATGTGGTTTCACGCCGTGCTCTGGCCCCCGGTGATCCTTGCGCTCGCCATCCTGATGCTGCGGCCGCTCAAAGGCGTGCTCGTCGCGCTCCAGTATCGCCACCGCGGCCTCGGCGGAGACACCCCATGATCCGTGGTTTCCGCCCGACCTTCTGGCCGACGCTGATCTCCTTGCCGGCCTTCCTAATGCTGCTCGGCCTCGGCACCTGGCAGATGCAGCGGCTCGCCTGGAAGGAGGGGGTGATCCGCGCCTTCTCCGAGCGCGTCGCCGCCGATCCGCTGGCGGCGGCGCCGGCCGCGCAACCGCTCGAGGCCATCGAATACCGGCGCGTGCGGCTCTCCGGGCGCTACGTCAACGACAGCGAGATGTTCCTCGCGGGACGCACCTTCAACGGCCGCGGCGGCTGGGCGATCCTGACGCCGTTCCGGACCGACGACGGCGCCCTTGTCGTCGTCGACCGGGGCTGGGTGCCGCTCGACCGCAAGGACCCGAAGACCCGCCCGCAAAGCCTGATCGAAGGACCGACCACGGTCGAGGGCATCGTCCGCCGCCCGAACCTCCGCACCTATTTCACGCCCGAGAACGAGCCGGAGAAGAACCTCTGGTTCTCCGCCGATGTCGAGGCGATGGCGCGGAAGGCGGGTCTGGGTCCGGTGCGGCCCTATCTGGTGGAGGGGCTCCGCCAGCCGATCCCGGGCGGTTTCCCGGTCGGCGGCGAGATTCAGGTGGCGCTCAGGAACGACCATCTGCAATACGCGATCACCTGGTACGCGCTGGCGATCGCGTTGGTCGTGATCTACGTCCTTTATCACCTGAAGCTGGAGCGCGAGGGGAAGCGATCGTGAGCGCCTATGCCGAGCTTGAGGCGCGCTTCAGGCGCATGGGCCTGATCGGCGACGCCGGCGCGATCCTCGGATGGGACCGCGAGACGATGATGCCGGAAGGCAGCAACGCGGCGCGCTCCGAGACCGTGGCGACGCTGCGCGTGCTGCGCCACGAGATGCTGACCGACGCCAAGGTCGGCGACCTCATCGACGAGGCCGGCGGCGACAACGCTCTCGACGACTGGCAGCGGGCCAACCTTGCCGAGATGAAGCGCTCGCGCATCCATGCGACCGCGATTCCCGCCGGTCTCGTCGCCGCGCTGACCAAGGCGACCGGCGAGTGCGAGATGGTGTGGCGCAATGCGCGGCCGGCTTCCGACTTCGCCGCGCTGCTGCCCTATCTCAAGAAGGTGCTCGATCTCACGCGTGAGAAGGCGACGGTCAAGTCCGCCGCGCTCGGCGTCCCTCCCTATCAGGCTTTGATGGAGGAGTTCGAGCCGGGAGGACGGACCGAGCGGATCGACGCGATCTTCGACGACTACGCCGCCTTCCTTCCCGGTTTCCTCGACCGGGTGCTGACGCATCAGGCGAACCGGGCGGAGCCGATCCGGCCGAAGGGGCCATTCCCGATCGAGAAGCAGAAGGCGCTCGGCGAATGCCTGATGAAGCTCATCGGCTTCGACTTCAACCACGGCCGTCTCGATGTCAGCGCGCATCCCTTCTGCGGCGGTGTCCCGGACGATGTCCGCATCACCACGCGCTACACCGAGGACGACTTCACCCAGAGCCTGATGGGCGTGCTGCACGAGACCGGGCATGCGATGTACGAACGCCAGCTTCCCGAGCGTTGGCGCTGGCAGCCGGTCGGCGAGGCGCGCGGCATGAGCGTGCATGAGAGCCAGTCGCTGCTGATCGAGATGCAGGTCTGCCGCGGACCGGAATTCATGGCCTTCGCCGCCCCCTTGATGCGCGAGACCTTCGGCGGCTCGGGTCCCGCCTGGGAGGCCGACAGTCTCCGCCGCCTCTACTCGCGCGTCGCGCGTAGCTTCATCCGCGTCGAGGCCGACGAGGTGACATATCCGGCCCATGTCATCCTGCGCTACCGGCTCGAGAAGAAGCTGATCGCCGGCGACCTCGCGCTGGAGGAGGTGCCGGCCGCCTGGGCTGAGGAGCTGAAAGGGCTGCTCGGCATCGTCCCGCCTGACGACCGCCGCGGCTGCCTTCAGGACATCCATTGGCCGGACGGCATCTTCGGCTACTTCCCGACCTATTCGCTGGGGGCGATGACCGCGGCACAGCTCTTCGATTCGGCCAAGCGCACCGACGCCTCGATCCTGCCCTCGATCGCCAGGGGCGATTTCGCGCCGCTGATGGCCTGGCTCCGCGGCAACGTCCATGGCCTCGGCTCGAAGCTCTCGACCGACGAGCTGCTGACGCGGGCGACCGGCCGCCCGCTCGATCCGGCCGTGTTCAAGGCGCATCTGAAGGCGCGGTATCTCGCATAGCGGCTCTTGCTCCCTCTCCAGTGCGAAGCGCGGGAGGGGGAGCAAGAAGACGCTTCGCAGAGAGCTGGCTCGCTTTACGTCAGCTCGCGGCCGTTGTCGTAGGAGAGGATCACCATGCCGAGCACCATGTCGACGCTGCTGCCGTCATCGGCCAACGGCAGCAGCAGGCGTTCGATCTTGAGGTGCTCCTTGCCCGGGATCAGCGTGACCGGGCCGCCGCCGTGGTCGGGAAGACCTCCGTCGACGACCGCGCGCAGCGCCGTGCCGAGCGGGCTCTCGTCGATACCGGGCATAATCTCGTCGGCATAGCGCCGGGTGGGGTCGCGGGCGAAGAGCCGGGCCAGGCGCGTGCCGATGAGGCGGATACGAAAGCGCAATCGCGGATCGCGCTCGACATCGGCGAAGAAGATCGACGGCATCAGGCGGGGTATCGCCGCCGGGTCTAGGTGAGGCCGACCGGGAAGCAGGGAGGTGCGCGCCGGGCCCGGCGGCCGCAGGCTCTGCCAATGCCTGGCAAGCTCGGCCATCCGCGGATGACAACCGGACGCCTGGATGCGACGAAGGGCGTCGTCGACCGCGTCCTGCTCGCGGGGGACTGCAGAATCCGCGCTCATCGCTGTCGTCCGGACGAACTCATCAGCTCCTCGGCCGCCTGAGGGCGCCAGCCTACGCGAGGGGAGAGCACGGGTGGTAGAGTTCCTCACGCAATACCATCTTCCTGTGTTCTTGCCGGCGTTCGGTCGGGCTAGTAGCGTCCGGCCCCACACCTTAGGGACCATTCTCCGTGCGCTACGTCTCGACCCGCGGCCAGGCACCCGTCCTCGGCTTCGAGGACGTCCTGTTGACCGGCCTCGCTCGCGATGGCGGCCTCTATCTGCCCGAAGCTTGGCCGACGCTGTCGGCGGTCGAGATCCGCGGCCTCGCCGGAAGGCCCTATGCCGAGGCGGCAGCGCGCGTCCTGGCCCCCTATGCCGGCGGCGCGATGAGCCGGGACGAGCTTGAGACGCTGCTTGCCGATGCCTATCGCAGCTTCGGCCACGCCGCTGTGGCACCGCTGAAGCAGATCGGCCCCCGTCACTGGCTGCTCGAGCTCTTCCACGGACCGACGCTTGCCTTCAAGGACTACGCGCTCCAGGCGGTCGGGCGCCTGTTCGACCGCGCGCTCGCGCGCCGCAATCAGCGAGTCACCATCGTCGGCGCCACCTCGGGCGACACAGGCTCGGCAGCGATCGAGGCGCTGCGCGACCGTACCTCGGTCGATGTCTTCGTCCTGTTCCCGAGGGGCCGGGTGTCAGAGGTGCAGCGCCGCCAGATGACGACGGTCGACGCGCCAAACGTGCACTGCATCGCGCTCGACGGCACCTTCGACGATTGCCAGGACATGGTGAAGGCCATGTTCAACGATACCGGCTTCCGCGACGAGCACAAGCTTTCGGCTGTCAACTCGATCAACTGGGTGCGTATCGCGGTCCAGATCGCCTATTACGCCGTTGCCTCGGTAGCGCTCGGCGCCCCGGACAAGCGCATCGCGTTTGCCGTACCGACAGGCAATTTCGGTAACGTCTTCGCCGCCTATGGCGCCAAGCGCATGGGCTTTCCGATCGAGCGACTGATCCTCGGCTCGAACTCGAACGACATCCTGACCCGGTTCCTCGCCTCGGGCGAGATGAAGATGGAGCCGGTCGTGCCGACCTACTCGCCGAGCATGGACATCCAGGTGTCGAGCAATTTCGAGCGCCTGTTGTTCGAGGTCGTCGGACGCGACGGCGCGCGCGTCACCGAGCTCCTGACCCGCTTCCGCAAGGATGGCCGCTTCCGTCTCGACGACGAGGCGATGGGCCGTATCCGCGGTCTCTTCGAGGCGCATCGGCTGGATGACACCGGCACCCTCGAGGTGATCCGCCGTGTCCACCGCGAGAGCGGCGAGCTGGTGGACCCGCATACGGCGATCGGCATCGCGGCTGCAGCGCGGAGCCGCTTCGATCCTGCCGTCCCGGTCATTTCTCTGGCGACGGCGCATCCAGCCAAGTTTGGCGAGGCGATCGAACGCGCCGTCGGCGTCCGCCCGAAGCCGCCCGATCGGCTCCAAGGCATGATGACGGCGAAGGAGCGAGTGCAGGATCTGCCCAACGATCAGAAGACGGTGAAATCCTTCATCGCCGGCCGGGTCCGGCGCTAGGATCGGTGCATGCCAATCCGCGTCACCACGTTGCCGAGCGGTCTCAAGGTTGCGACCGACACGATCAGCCAGGTCGAGTCGGTTTCGGTCGGCGCCTGGATCGGCGTCGGCGCCCGGCACGAGCCGGCGCGCGTTAACGGCGTCGCGCACATGCTCGAGCACATGGCCTTCAAGGGAACCGAGCGGCGCTCGGCCCAGGCGATCGCCGAGGAGATCGAGGCGGTGGGCGGATACCTCAACGCCTATACGGGCCGCGAGCAGACCGCCTACTACGCCCGTGTGCTGGCGGCCGACGTGCCGCTGGCGATCGACATTCTCGCCGATATCCTGCAGCACTCGACCTTCGATCCGGTCGAGCTCGAGCGTGAGCGCCAGGTGATCCTCCAGGAGATCGGCCAGGCCGAGGACACGCCCGACGACATCATCTTCGATCATTTCCAGGCGGCGGCGTTTCCCGCCCAAGCGCTGGGACGGCCGATCCTGGGCTCGACCGAGATCGTGAGCGCGCTCAAGCGCGATGAGATCAAAGGCTACATGCTGGACCACTATGGGATCGGCACGATGCTGATCTCGGCCGCCGGCAAGATCGAGCATGACGCGCTGGTCGAGCTCGTCGACAAGCACTTTGTCTCGCTCAGGCCCTCGGAGCGGAAGAAGCCGGAACCTGCTGGATATGCCGGCGGCGAGCGACGCGACGAGCGCGACCTCGAGCAGGCGCATGTCGTCGTCGGCTTCCCAAGCGTCGGCTACCACGACCCGGACCACCACGCGCTCCAGGTCTTCTCCACCCTGTTCGGCGGCGGCTCCGCCTCGCGTCTTTTCCAGGAGGTGCGCGAGAAGCGCGGCCTGGCCTATTCGATCTACTCCTTCGGCTCGGCCTTTCTCGACGGCGGCGTCTTCGGCATCTACGCGGGAACCTCGCCCGATCAGGTGACCGAGCTGGTGCCGGTGCTGGCCGAGGAGCTGGCGAAGGTTGCCGATACGCTGACCGAGACCGAGCTCAAGCGTGCCAAGGCCCAGCTCAAGGCCGGCATGCTGATGTCCAGGGAGTCGACCGGCAACCGCGCCGAGACGCTGGCTAACCAGATGCTGATCTTCGGTCGGCCGATCCCGGTCGCCGAGACTGTCGCCAAGATAGACGCGGTCGACCCGGCGGCGATCCGTCGGGTCGCGGCACGGCTGCGCGCCGGCAAGCCGACGGTGGCGGCGGTGGGTCCGCTCGACGCTCTCGAATCCTATGAGCGCCTGGCGCTCCGCTTCGCCGCTTGAGCAGGAGTGCGGGGATGGCTTTCTTCCTGCTGGAACGCGATGAACCGAGGGTCGAGGGGCCTCGCATCTATCTGCGTCCGCCGATCCGTCGTGACTGGCGCCATTGGGCCGAGGTCAGGACCGCGAGCCGCGAGTTCCTGGTGCCGTGGGAGCCGACCTGGCCGTCGGACGCGCTGACCCGCGCCGCCTTCCGCCGCCGTCTCGACCGCCAGTCCGAAGAGTGGAAGCGCGACGCCGCTTATTGCTTCTTCATCTTCCGCCGTGCCGACAACGTGCTGATAGGCGGCATCAACCTCAACAATGTCCGCCGCGGCGTCGCTCAGATGGCGAGCCTGGGGTACTGGATCGGCAGGCCCTTCGCGCGCCGCGGCTACATGACCGAGGCGGTTTGCTGCGCCACGACCTTCGCCTTCGAGCATATCGGCCTGCATCGGCTCGAGGCGGCATGCCTGCCGCACAATGCGGCGAGCCGCTCGGTGCTCAAGCGCTGCGGCTTCCGGGAGGAGGGCGTCGCTCGCCGCTATCTCCGCATCAACGGCGAATGGCAGGACCATGTGCTGTTCGGCTATCTGCGCGACGATGTGCAAGTGCGGACGGAAGCCTAGCGCTTCTTCGCGTCGTCCAGAGCCTCCAGCACCGCGCTGACCGTCAGCAGCTCCGGCAGCACGACGCCATCGGGGCGCGACGGCCCGTAGACGACGTTGAACGGGATGCCGTAGCGCCCATGGCTCGCCAGATACTCGGCGATCGCCGGGTCGGGCCGCGTCCAGTCGGCGCGGAGGGCAACGACATCGGGCGTCTTGAGCCGTGTCGCGATGGATTCGCTGCCGACGACCAGGCGCTTGTTGACTTGGCAGGTGAGGCACCAATCGGCCGTGACGTCGACGAAGACCGTCTTTCCTTCGGCGACCAGCCGCGGAATCGCCTGGCGATCGAAAGCTCGCCAGAACGCGGCATCGTCGCGCGTCTCAGGCGTAGCCGAGGTGCCGAACGCCGCCGGCATGACGAAGGCGAAGACGATGAGGCCGGCGACCGCGACGCGTGCGCGCGGTAGGAAGACGAGCGCCGCGACCGCAGCCGCCATCGTGGAACCGACGCCGAGCGCCGCTGTCCTGCCGCTGGCGGAAGCCAGCACCCAGAGAAGCCAGAGCGCCGTGGCGGCGAGAGCGAGCGCGAGAAGCCGCCTGAGCGTCGCCATCCATGGGCCGGGCCGCGGCAAGCCCGTCGCCAGCGCGGGAAACGTCGCGACCGCCAGATAGGGAAGGGCAAGGCCCAGGCCGAGCGCAGCGAAGATCGCGTAGATCTCGCCGGCACCGCGCGACAGCGCAAAGGCGATCGCGGTGCCGAGGAAAGGCGCCGAGCAGGGCGTGGCCAGCAAGGTTGCCAGCGCGCCGGTGAGGAAGTGGCCGGTCAGGCCCCGAGACGGCGCGTTTCCGAGAACGCCGCCGAGGCCAGCCGGAAGCGTAATCTCGAACAGGCCCCAGAGATTGGCGGCGAACAGCGTCACCACCACAATCATGAAGACGAGGAAGATCGGCTCCTGGAACTGCATGCCCCAGCCAACGGTGGCACCGGCGGCCTTGACCGCGATCGCGGCCGAGGCGAGCAGGACAAAGGAAGCAAGGATGCCGGCGGAGGATGCCAGGAAGGCGCGTCGCGTCGCCTTTCGCTCGGCGCCGCCGTGGCTGACGACGCTCAAGAGCTTGATCGACAGCACCGGAAGCACGCAGGGCATCAGGTTCAGGATGAGTCCGCCGAGGAGGGCGGCCAGCAGCGCGAGGATGAGCTCGTTGCTGCGCGAGCCGCCGGTGCCGGCCGCCGGAGTCACCGCAACCTCCGCAGCGCGATCGCCGTCGGTCAGGGTGAGAGTCAGCGGCGTGCCCGCAAGCACCTCGTTGTTCGGCGGAAAGGCCGGCACGACGAAGCGGAGGGTGTGACCACCGTCATATCTCTCGACCCGTGGCTTGCCGAAACCATGGCCGCCAGGTGCTTCGATGAGGAGGTCGGGCTTGGTGAAGGGCCTGTCCGAGCGCGCCGTCACGATCAGCCGGGCCGCGGTGCCGCTGCCGCCCGCCGTCGCCTCCTCGATCGCGAGCCCGCTCGCCGTCGCCGCCGAAGGAACGCGGACATTGAAGCGGTCGATCAGGTGAGCGAAGGCGCTCGGCTTCGCCGGCCCCGCCGGAAGATGGAGCTTCAGCTCGGCATTGATCGGGACGCAAATCTCCTTGCAGACAGCGTAGTCGGCCGTCGCGATCAGCGAGACTGCGTCGCCTACCTTCAAAGGGCGGGCATTAATCGGCAGGACGACTTCATGCTCATAGCCGAAGGTCTCGAAACCGAGCAGGCTGAAGCGCTCCGGTATCGGCCAGCGGATTTCCGCATCGGCGAGATTGCTCGAACCGTTCCACTCGACGCGCGTCGGCAGGCCGGCATCTCCCGGCGAGCGCCAATAGGTCTTCCATCCTTCGGGAAGAGTCAGGTGCAATCCCAAGGGAATGCGCTCGAGGTCTCCGGTCGCCGTCACGGCGCTGACGAGCCGCGCCGTACCGAACTCGCCGGTTGCGAGATTCGATTCGAGCGCATGCAGAGACTGCGAAAAGAGCAGCCCTCCGAAAGCGATCAACAGCGTCCGAGCGATTTTGCTTGGAGGCATGAGACCCTATATAGTCGGTCCTGTCGCGACGCCGACCGTCACATCTACGTGGCCCGCAGACGAGGTGAGCATCATGGCGCATAGCAAAGAAGGGGGCGACAAGCCGGAACGCGCGAAGCCGTCGAAAAAGGCGACGGCGGGGGCGCGTCATGCCGGTAGCGCAATGCCTTCCGATGCGTCCTTCGTCTCCGACATGCCTGCCAAGAAGGGCGCGGCGGAAAGCGAGGGCTACCTGGCAGGTCACCTTCTTGTCGCGATGCCGAACATGCGCGATCCGCGCTTCGAGCGCACCGTGATCTATATGTGCGTTCACAACGCCGAAGGCGCGATGGGCCTCGTCATCAATAAGGCCGTGGGTTCGCTCACCTTCCCGCAGCTTCTGCGCCAGCTCGGGATTCCCAGGGACGGCGCCGGCGAGCGTCGCGTGCATTTCGGCGGACCGGTCGAGATGGGCCGCGGCTTCGTGCTGCATACCGACGAGTACGAGCAGGAGAGCACGGTCAAGGTGAAGCCCGGCTATGCCGTGACGGCGACCATCGATATCCTGAAGGCGATCGCCGATGGCGGCGGCCCGGAGAAGGCGCTCTTGGCTCTCGGCTACGCCGGCTGGGCGCCGGGACAGCTCGATGGCGAGATCCAGGCCAATGGCTGGCTGCATGCGCCGGCCGACCTCGCCATCGTCTTCGACGACGCGCTCGACACCAAGTGGGAACGGGCGATCGGCAAGATCGGCATCGATCTCGCGCTTCTGTCCGGAGAGGCTGGCCACGCCTGAGGCGCAGCCAGCTCGTCATCGGTCTCAGATAAGTTTCTCGGCGATCTGCACGGCGTTAAGCGCAGCCCCTTTCAGGAGCTGATCGCCGGCGACGAACATCGTGATCGAGTGCCCGGTCGGGTCCGAGATGTCCTGGCGGATACGGCCGACCAGGATGTCTCCCTGGCCGGAAGCGTCCTTCGGCATCGGGAAGTAGTTCTTCACCGGGTCGTCGACAATCTTCACGCCCGGCGCGTCGGCGAGAATCTCGTGGACGTCCTTCGGCGTGATCGGTCGCTCGCATTCGATGGTCAGCGCCTCGCAATGCGCGCGCAAGACCGGCACGCGCACGCAGGTTGCCGAGACGCGGATGTCGGGGTCGCCGAAGATCTTCTGCGTCTCCTTTACCATCTTCATCTCCTCCTCGTTGTACCCGGTCGAGGGGTCGATCTTGGAGTTATGGCTGAAGAGGTTGAAGGCATAGGGGTGCGGAAGAACCGTGTTCTTGTAGTCCTGGCCCTTTATATAAGCCTCGGTCGAGGCGCGGAGCTCTTCCATCGCCGCGGCTCCGGCGCCTGACGCTGCCTGGTAGGTCGCTGCGATCAGCCGCTTGATCCGGTTCTTCTTGTGGATCGGCCAGAGCGGCGTGATGGCGATGATGGTCGAGCAGTTCGGGTTGGCAATGATGCCCTTGTGCTTGGCGATCGCGTCCGGGTTGATCTCCGGAATCACCAGCGGCACGTTCGGGTCCATCCGGAAGGCGGAAGAGTTGTCGACCGCGATCGCGCCGGCCTTGGCGGCGACGGGGCAAAGTTCGCGGCTGATCGCGCCGCCGGCCGAGAAGAGCGCGATGTCCACGCCCTTGAAGCTCTCCGGCGTCAGCTCCTCGATGGTGATGGTCGTGCCCTTGAACTTCATCTTTTTGCCTTTCGACCGGGCCGAGGCAAGCAGACGGAGTTCAGACATGGGGAAGTTGCGCTCCTCCAGGCACTGGAGGAACTCGACCCCCACGGCGCCGGTGGCTCCAACCACCGCGACATTGGGCGACGACATCGGAGATCCTTTCTCAAGACGAGGTTGGCCGCCGGAAATCCGGCGGCGGGACGGACATTTGCGGCGCTGCAGCATCGGCTGTCAACGCCGGAAATGCCGCAGGCGCCGCCGCCCGGATCGCCGGGACCGAGGGGCGGCAAGGTGCTAGAAAGCGCCGCCCGCCCGATGACCGATTCCGTCTCCGTTCAAGCCAAGTCCGATCGCCCGCTGACCGGCATCGCCCTGATGCTGACGGCGCTGGCCATGTACATGATCACCGACACGATCGCGAAGTACCTGACCGCCGAGGTGCATCCGGTCCAGATCGTCTGGTCGCGCTACGCTGCCTATGTCTTCATCCTGACCCCAATCGTGCTCTGGCGCGGCGTCGCCAGGAGCATCGCCACGGCTCATCCGGGCGCCCATGCCTGGCGGTCCTTCGCCATGCTGCTGTCGGGCACCTGCTTCACGATCTCGCTCGCCCACCTGGAGCTCGCCTTCGCGATCACCGTGGCCTTCGTCTCGCCGCTGTTCGTGACGGCGCTGTCGATGATCTTCCTCGGCGAAAAGGTCGGGGTTCGGCGCTGGACCGCGGTCGTCGTCGGATTTCTCGGCGTCCTGATCGTGATCCGACCGGGGGCGCAGTTCTCGCCCTGGTCGCTGATGCCGATCGCCTCGGCCTTTCTCTGGGCGATCAGCCTGATCCTGACCCGGCGGACCGGCAGCGATCATCCGCTGACCAATCTGGTCTATACCACGCTTGTCGGCATCGCCATCTCAACGCCGATGGTGCTGCCGTTCTGGGGCTGGCCGTCCTGGCAGGCATGGATGCTGCTGGGCGGCATCGCCGCCTGGAACCTCATCGCGCTGACCATCATGGTCCGGGCCTTCGCCTTCGCGCCCGCCTCGACCTTGGCGCCCTTCAGCTACAGCCAGCTCGTCTGGTCGATCCTGCTGGGCTGGGCGGTGTTCGGCGACATTCCCGACGTGCTGACCTATCTCGGCGGCGGCATCATCGTCGCCAGCGGCGTCTATGTCTGGCATCGCGAGCGCGTGCGCGCCCGCTCGCAAGCGGCCTGACGGGCTGCTATATCCCGATACCCTTCCTCGACGGACCCCCGACAGCATGACAGCGCTCAAGGAACGGACCGGCGGCCAGATCCTGGTCGATCAGCTCAAGATCCATGGTGTCGACACCGCCTTCGGCGTGCCGGGCGAGAGCTACCTTGCGGTGCTGGATGCGCTGCACGACGTCAACTCGATCAAGTTCGTGATCTGCCGCCAGGAAGGCGGCGCCGCGATGATGGCCGAGGCCTATGGCAAGATGACCGGCAAGCCCGGCATCTGTATGGTCACGCGCGGTCCGGGCGCCACCAATGCCTCCTCCGGCGTCCATGTCGGCTTCCAGGATTCGACGCCGATGATCCTGTTCATCGGACAGGTCGGGCTCGACGCGATCGAGCGCGAGGCCTTCCAGGAGATCGACTACCGCCGCATGTACGGCCAGATGGCCAAATGGGTGGCGCAGATCGACGATGCGTCGCGCATCCCCGAATACTTAAGCCGCGCCTTCCACACCGCCACATCCGGCCGTCCGGGCCCGGTGGTGCTTGCTCTGCCCGAGGACATGCTGACCGCGACCGCGAGGGTTGCCGATGCCGAGCCTTACCGCGCCGCCGAGCCGCATCCGGGATCGGAGGCGATGGCCGAGATCCGCGCGATGTTGGCGAAGGCGAAGCAACCCTTCGTCATCCTGGGTGGCTCTGCCTGGGACGAGGCGGCGTGCCTGGCGATCAGGGGCTTCACCGAGAGGAACAGGCTCCCGGTCGGCACGTCCTTCCGCCGCGCCGACCGCTTCGACAACCTGCATCCCTGCTATGCCGGCGATGTCGGCATCGGCCCGAACCCGAAGCTGGCCGAACGCGTCAAGGCGGCCGACCTGCTGCTCGTGATCGGCGCGCGTCTTGGCGAGATGACCACCGGCGGCTACACGCTCTTCGGCATCCCGACGCCGTCGCAGACCATGGTCCATGTCCATCCCGACCCGGAGGAGCTGGGCCGCGTCTACCGTCCGGCGCTCGCGGTCAACGCCGGGGTGAAGGCGTTCGTCGCGGCGCTGGCGACGCTGGGGCCGGTCGACTCATCGGCTTGGGCCGGAGCGGCTGAGGCCGCGCATGCCGACTATCTCGCCTACACCAAGCCGGTGAAATGCCCCGGCGAAGTGCAGATGGCCGAGATCGTCGCCTGGCTCGACGCAAAGCTGCCCGACGACGCGATCTGGACCAACGGCGCCGGGAATTTTGCCACCTGGGTGCATCGCTTCCACCGCTACCGCAAGCTCGGCACCGAATTGGCGCCGACCTCGGGCTCGATGGGATACGGTCTTCCCGCTGCGGTCGCCGCCAAGATCCGGCATCCCAACCGCGACGTCGTCTGCGTCGCCGGCGACGGCGACATCCAGATGACCCTCCAGGAGCTGGGGACGGCCGCCCAGGCCGGTGCCGCAATCATGGTCATCGTCGTCAACAATGGCATGTACGGCACCATCCGGATGCATCAGGAGCGCGAATATCCCGAGCGCGTCTCTGGCACCGACCTGATCAACCCGGATTTTGCCGCTGTCGCGCGCGCCTATGGCGGCCATGGTGAGACGGTGGCGAAGACCGAGGAATTCGCGCCGGCCTTCGAGCGTGCGCGGGCTTCAGGCAAGCTCTCGGTGATCGAGCTCAAGCTGCATCCGGAAGCGCTGACAATCCGCGCCTCCTTGAGCGAAATCCGCAGCCAGGCAAAGGCGAAGCGCTAGGTCTATGTCCCTGGCACTGACCCTGCTCGGCGACTCCTGCTCGGGCATACCCGGCCAGAGGTTCGAGGCAAATCTGGCGCGCATTGTCGCGCGCATCCTCGAGCGGAACGCCCCGGCCGACGCGCTCCTCTATCTCGGCGACCATGTCTACGGCTACACCGATGACGAGCCGACGCTTCGGGCGCAGTGGGATCATTTCCTCGAGCATGAGTTCCGGCCCCTAGACGAGCGCTATCCGCGCGTGCTGCACATCGCCGGCAATCACGACGCCAACACCCCAATCAGCGCCGCGTTCTGCGAGGCGCGCATGCCGATCCCGCCGGTGGCTCGCAACCGGAAGGGCCTCAACTACGTGATCGATCTCGGCGGCGCCGAGATCGTCGTGATCTCGACCTGCGACCTTGCGAACCGCGGTTTTGCGGCTGTCGACATGGACTGGCTGGCGGAGGCGTTGCACAGCCTGTCGGCGCCGATCCGCCTCGTCGCCGGCCATTATCCTTTCCACGCCGTGAATGGCTACGAGGAGGTGCCCAAATGGGTCTTCCCGGCCGACCAGTGCATGCAGGCCTGGCGGCTGTTCCGCGAGGCCGGCGTCAAGGCCTATCTCTGCAGCCACATCATCGCTTTCGACGTTCAGGTCCATGAAGACATCGTCCAGCTCTGCAGCGGCGGCGCCGGAACCGAATTCGGACCCGACGGCGTGATGGGCAATGGCGAGTTCCGGCACTTCGTCACTGTGACCGTCTCGTCGGAGCGGCTCGCCTTCGAGGCGATCGACGAGAACGGGCGAGTACGCGAGTCGGGCAGCCATTCCTTCACCCCCAGGAGCCGGTTGCCTTCTGCCGCCGGCACTCGCTAGGCTCGCACGAAATCGGGCAAGGAGAGCTTCAGGCATGTGCGACACCATGGTGGCCGCCGGCGGCCAGTCGGTCGACGGTGCAGTGCTGTTCGGCAAGAACAGCGATCGCGAGCGGAACGAGGCGCAGTATCTCGAGGCCATTCCTCGCAAGAGCCACCGCAAGGGATCGAGCCTCAGGCTTACCCATGTGGAGATCCCGCAGGCACCGGAAACTCATGCGGTGCTGCTCTCCAAGCCCTTCTGGATCTGGGGCGCCGAGATCGGCGCCAACGAGCATGGCGTCGTCATCGGCAACGAGGCGGTCTATGGCAAGCGCATGCCCTCGCCGAAGCCGGGCGTGATCGGCATGGACTATCTGCGGCTCGGTCTCGAGCGCGCCGCCTCTGCCGACGAGGCGCTCGACGTGATCACCCGACTCTTGGCCAAGCACGGCCAGAGCGGCAATTGCGGGCACCTCAAGCAGCGCACCTATCACAACTCCTTCATCATCGCAGATGCGTCCGGCGCCTGGGTGCTGGAGACGATCGGCAAGGACTGGGTCGCCGAGCATGTCGACGGGGTCCGCACCATCTCGAATGCGCTCTCGATCGAGAAGGGCTACGATAAAATCAGCGACGGCATGAAGGCCAAGGTCGGCAGCGGCCCCGTTGCCAGCACCATGACCAATCCGCGCCGTGACAAGATCTCCCAGGGCAAGGAGCGTTGCGCGCGCTCGACGACGGTGCTCGGCAACCGCCGCGGCCGTCTCGACGTGCATTCGGTGATGGCGGCTCTTCGCGACCACGGGCCGAAGGAGCGCGGCTGGCATCCTGACCAGGCGCATATGAAGGCGATCTGCATGCATGCCGCCTGGGGCAACAATGGCGGCCAGACCACGGGTGCGATGGCGAGCTGGCTCAAGAAGGGACGCCCGGCGGTGCATTGGGTCACGGGCTCGGCCGCGCCGTGCCTCTCGATCTTCAAGCCGGTCTTCGTCGATCTGGGATTGCCGGTGAAGGAGAAGACCCCGACCGGCAAGTTCGACCCCAGGACCCGCTGGTGGAAGCATGAACAGCTCCACCGCCAGATCATCGACGATTTCAGCCCGCGATCGGCCGCGATCGCCGGCGAGCGGGACACGCTCGAGAAGGATTTCGCCAAGCGCATCGCCAGAGTGACCGGCGCCGATGCCGAGGTCCGTGCCGAGGCCGTGGCCGCCTGCTGGGAAGAGGCGGACGCCGCCGAGGCCCGCTGGGCCGAGGCCATCCCGGCAATGGCCTGCGAGGGCAAGACCGCCGCGCCCTATCGCCGCGCCTGGTCGCGCTTCAACCGCATCGCCAGCTTCGCCTAAGGCCTAAAGAAGATCCCTGGGGGGAAAGTGTCCAAGAACATCGTCTTCCTCGAGCGCGACACCATCGCGCCCGCGGTGGTCATTCGCCGTCCGTCCTTCGCGCACATCTGGAGGGACTACGACCGCACCACCCCGGAGCAACTGGTCGAGCGGCTCAAGGACGCCGACATCGCGCTGGTCAACAAGGTGAAGTTCCAGCGCCCGGCAATCGAGACGCTGCCGAAGCTGAAGCTGATTGCGGTCGCGGCGACCGGCACCGACAACATCGACCTGAAAGCCTGCGCCGAGCGCGGCGTCACCGTCTCCAATATCCGGGGTTATGCGCTGCACACGGTGCCCGAGCACGCCTTCGCCCTGATCTTGGCGCTCCGCCGCAGCCTGTTCGGTTACCGCCGCGACGTGGTCAATGGCGAGTGGCAGAAGGCGGCGCAGTTCTGCTTCTTCAACCACCCGATCAACGACCTGAACGGCCAGCGTCTCGGCATTATCGGCGAGGGTGTGATCGGCCAGGGCGTCGCCGCTATCGCGCGCGCCTTCGGCATGCATGTGATGTTCGCTGCGCACAAGGGTGTGCAGGGGCTTGGTCCCCTCTACACGCCTTGGGACGAGGTGATCGAGACCGCGGACGTGATCACGCTGCATTCGCCGCTGACGCCGCAGACGCGCAACATGATCGCGCTGCCCGAGTTCAAGCGGATGAAGCGCAACGCCGTGATCGTCAACACTGCGCGCGGCGGTCTCATCGACGAGAACGACCTTGCAACCGCGCTGCGCGAGGGCTTGATTGCCGGCGCCGGCGTCGACGTGACCTCACCCGAGCCGCCGCCCAGGGACTCCGTGCTGATGAAGCTGCTCGACCTGCCGAATTTCATCCTGACCCCGCACACCGCCTGGGCCAGCTTTGAGGCGATCCAGTCGCTCTGCGATCAGCTCATCGACAATGTCGAGGCCTTCGTCGCCGGGAAACCCAGGAACGTGGTAGGCGCCTAATGGACCTGAGGCGATATCGGCCATCCGCGGGCCAAGTCGAGGAGGCGGCTTCGCTCCTCGATTATCAGCCCTTCGTCATCGATGACAACCGGCATACGGGGGTGGCCTATTCTTGGCTTCACACGGCAGATGCGCGACTGGCAGGATACTCCCACATCGCCTTCCGTTTTGACCGCCGGAAGTTGGCGCCCGACGTTTATAGGACGTCGTTCGACGACAACCGGGCGCTCGCGCTGACCTACGATAATTTCATCGACGTCGTGACGGCCGCCGTTCCAGGCGGAACGTTTCTCGATGTTGCGTGCAACAACGGCTATTTCCCCGTCGTGGCATCTCTGCGGGGATGTTCGCGCTCCGTCGGGCTCGATCCATTCTCTGGGCCCTATCGCAAGAAGGGCTTTGACGTCCTGAATGCGATCACCGGAGCCAAAGCCGAATTCGTGCATGGTGGTTATGCGCTGAATCATCACGTGCTGTACGAGTCCAATGACGGCGTCAACGCATCGGTGCTCGAAGGAGAATTCGACATCGTCACGAACTCGGCCTTCATGTTCCACACCGGCGAGCCGCTGCACTTTCTCGAAACCCTTGCGCGCCACACGCGCAAGGCCCTGCTGATCTACAGCGGCTTCCTCGACGAGGACGACTATATAACCCGCCTTATTCACAGCGATCATGAATAGCTGATTTTTCGCGGCAATTGAGAATCGAGGCTGCCACGGTTTCAAAGGCTTGCGATATCAGCCATGTGAGCGCCCACTTGGTTTTCTTGAGAATAGCTAAAATCATCGTGAATAAGCTCGGATAATCCGCTTCAATCCGCCGCAGGACATGACGTTGAGGTTTCCCAATTGCTTCAACGACGGCAACGCCATTTCGACGAAACTGTTTCTCGAGTCGATGAAGGTTCTTGGCTTCAGCAAGGTTGAGCGGATTCCGCCGCCACCAGGAGGGATCCAGGACAAGGAGCCGCTCTTCGGAATAAAGCGCTACGGCATCATGAAGGCGTTTCTGTGCCTGCGCTGACCAAGTAGGCTCGGCGAATGGACCTGCGAAAGTTCGGGCTCTCGTCGGAGACGGCGGATGCCGCCTTCTCCGTCTTGAGCTACCAGCCATTCGTCATTGATGACGACCGCTACACGGGCACCGCCTATGCCTGGCTGCATACCGATGACGCCGCACCGCCAGCAACAGGGGCTGCAACTTCGACCGGCGGGCACTTTCGGAGGAAAAATACCGCGCCAGCTTCGCCGCCAATCGAATGCTCGCGGCCACCTATGACAACTTCATCGAGGTCGTCACCGTCCAGGTTCCCGGCGGTACGCTGCTCGATGTCGCCTGCAACAACGGCTACTTCCCGGTCAGCGCGTCCCTAAGGGGCTGCAGCCGCGCGGTCGGACTCGACCCCGGCTCCCGAACAATCTTGAGCGTGAGCGTCGGCGCTCTGAACGCGATCACGGGGGCGAAGGCCGAGTTCCTGTCGGGCGGCTACTCGTCCGATCACCACCTTCTCTACACGGCGCCGGACGGAGTCAACGCCACGCCTTTCGAGGAGACCTTCGACATCGTGACGAATTCGGCTCTTCTTTGCCACATGTCGGAGCCGCTCTATTTCCTGTCGACACTGTCGCGGCACGCAAGGCGGGCACTGCTGATCTACAGCGGCTTCATCGAGGACGACGACTACTTGTTTCGCTACAACTCGGTATCGAACTGGAACGTCACCCTGCCGTTCCCGAACTGCTTCAACGACGGGACGGCGATGTCGATCAAGCTCTTCCGCGAATCCATGCGGCTACTCGGGTTCAAGTCGGTCGAGCAGATCGCGCCGCCACCAACCGGGCTACAGGATCGCGAGCCCTTCGCCGCGATGAAGCGCTACGGCACGATGAAGGCGTTTCTCTGCCTGCGCTGAGCCTGACTCAGGCTCCTTGCATCGCCCGCCAGACTTTCTCCGGCGTCAGCGGCATGTCGATGTGGCGGACGCCGTAACCCGACAGCGCATCGATCACGGCATTGACCACCGCGGGCGGTGCGGCGGCGCAGCCGGCCTCGCCGCAGCCCTTCACCCCCATCGGGTTGGTCGGCGCCGGCGTCGGCGCGGAGATGAACTCGAAGGGCGGGAAGTCGGCGGCGCGCGGCAGCGTGTAGTCCATCAGGCTGCCGGTCAGCAGCTGGCCGTCCTTGCCGTAGCGGATCTCCTCCATCATCGCTTGCCCCAGGCCTTGAGCGACGCCGCCGTCGATCTGACCTTTCAGCAGCAGCGGGTTCAGCACCACGCCGAAATCATGGACGATGAGGTAGCGCTGGATCTCGACCACGCCGGTCTCCGGGTCGACCTCGACCTCGGCGACATGGCAGCCGTTGGGATAGGTGTGGTTGGTCGGCTTGAACAGGTGATAGCCGGTGACGTCGAGCCCGGGCATCAGCGCGGTGAACGCGACCTTCCGGTCGGTGCCGGCGACGAGGTAGTGACCATCGTCGAACTCGATATCGACCTCGGCCGCTTCCAGGCGCTCGGCCGCCTTCGGCTTCACCTTCCGGATCACCTCGTCGATCGCGCCCTGGAGCGCCGAGCCGCCGAGCACGAGCGAGGCCGAGCCGCCGGTGCCATGGCCTTCGGCGAGTCTGTCGGTGTCGCCCTGCACGAATCCGATCTCCTCCGGCCTTATGCCAAGCCGGATCGCCACCAGATGCGCATAGAAGGTGTGGTGGCCCTGGCCGTTGCCCATGGTGCCGGCATAGACCGTGGCCTTGCCGTTCTCGATGCGAAGCTCGGTGTTCTCGACCCAGGCGCCGGCGACACGCTCGCAGAGATGCGCGAAGCCAAAGCCGCGCAGCTTGCCGCGAGCCGCGCTGTCGTCGCGGCGCGCCGGGAACTGGCGATGCTTCGCCTCCGCGAGCGCGCGGTCGAGGATGTCCTCGAAGTATCCGGAGTCGTAGAGCAGGCCGAGCGGCGTCGCCCGCGGCAGGTCGGCAGGCTGGATCAGGTTGAGCTTGCGCAGCGCCACCGCATCGCGCCCGGTCTCGCGCGCCGCCGCATCGACGGCGCGCTCGAGCGCATAGAGCGCCTCCGGGCGGCCGGCGCCGCGATAGACATCGGTCGAGGCAGTGTTGGTGAAGACGCCGCGAACCCGCACATGGATCGCCGGCGTTCGGTAGACCCCGGCGAAGGCCGGCGAGTTGTTGACCGGCGAATTAAGTCCCTTGGGCGAGATATAGGCGCCGAGTGCCGCGAGACCGTCGACGCGCATGCCGAGGAAGCGGCCCTCGGCGTCCATCGCCAGCTCGACCGTGGTCAGGTTGTCGCGTGCCGCATAGTCGGAGGAGAAGGCCTCGGCGCGGTCGGAGACCCAGCGCACCGGCCGGCCCAGCCTCTTCGCCGCCCACAGCACCAGCGCATGCTCGGCATAGAGCGCGTTCTTGAGCCCGAAGCCGCCGCCGACATCTTCGGAGACGACGCGGATCGCGCTCGGCTCGACGCGCAGCATGCGCGCCAGCGTCGCCTTGATGCCGTGGGGCATCTGCGTGCCGGTGGTCAGCGTGTAGCGCCCTTCGAAGACGCCGAGGGCGACCCGCGTCTCGATCGCCGCGCCGGAAACGCGGTTGTTGACCACGGTAAGACGCGAGACTTGGGCCGCTTTGGCGAAGGCGGCCTCGGTCGCTTCGGGATCGCCGCCATGCCATTCGAAGGCGATGTTCTGAGGCGCCCCCGGCCAGATCGCCGGCGCATCCGCGATCGCCGCCTGCATGTCGATGACCGCCGGCAGCATCTCGTAGTCGATCTCGATTGCCTCGATCGCGTCGCGTGCGGCTTCCTCGGTCTCGGCGACGACCATCGCCACCGGCTCGCCGACGAAGCGCACTCGGCCCTGCGCCAGCACCGGCAGTTCAGGCTTTACGACGGTGCCGGGTTTCGGCCCGTTCTTGGGGAAGGTCGGGAGACTGAGCTCGGAGAGCACCGGGCCTGGCCCGTCGATGGCAACATCTGCGCCGGTCAGCACCGCGAGCACGCCCGGCAGCTTCCTGGCGGCGCTCGCGTCGACCGATCGGAGCCGCGCATGCGCGTGAGGCGAACGCAGGATGACGGCGCGCGCCTCGCGCTCGAGCCTGATGTCGTCGGTGAAGCGCCCCTCGCCGCGCAGCAGCGCGTCGTCCTCGAGCCGCGTCAGTGGCTGGCCATAGGCGTGCTCACCCATGAGAGACCTCGCGCTTCGCTCCACCCCCACCCCATCCCTCCCCCGTCAAGGGGGGAGGGGCAAGAGGCGATGGTGCCTTTTCGTATTCCCTCCCCCCTTGCGGGGGAGGGTTAGGGTGGGGGGTAATGCCGCGCACGCTGCTGCCGATCAAAAGAATGTCTTCACCGCGCCGGTGACGGTGAAGTCGTCGTCGATGCGCCAGACCACGTCCCATTTGTCGAAGGCGGTCGAGGTGTGCGAGATGCCGAAGGAGAGGATGTCGCCGATCCGGACATCGGCGCCGTCGGGATACTCGACATAGCAGTGCTGGTCGTTCGACTTCGTCATCCTCCAGCCGGAGCCGAGATTCTCGATCAGCCTACCGTCGCGGAAGCGCTGGAGCGGGATCGGCAACTCGATGTCGTAGGGCAGGTCGCGCATGCCCATGGTCATGATCGCGAGCCGCGGATCGGGCAAGGACTGCACCGCGGCCCAAAGCTCGAGGCCGGGCTTGAAGTCGCTGGCCGAGCCGGTCTTGCCGCCGGCCATTGAAAGCCGCCCGCGCTTGTCCATGTCGAGCGCGCGCCGGCGGTAAAATCCATGGTCGAGGGCGAGGAAGGCGCCGCCGCGGACGACGATACGCACGCCGTTGTCCTTGGAGAGATGGCCGAAGCGGCGGATGGTCTGGTCGAAGGAGGTCGAGCTGCCAGCGGAGAGGATGATCTCCTCGCCCGGCGCGAAAGCGCCGATCTGCCGACCATGGTCGAAGACCGCGAGCATGAGATCGAGCAGACGGTCGATGCCGCCCCAGACCTCCTCCGGCGTGGGCGCCTTGACGCCGCCCTCATAGGCCTCGACGCCGAGGAGCTGCAGCTCCGGCGCCGATGTCACCGCAGCGATCGTCGCCTTCGCCTGGTCGAGGGTGCGCGCGCCGGCGCGGCCGCCTACCGGCCCCATCTCGATCAGCAGACTGAGCTTCTTGCCGTTCAGATGCGGCTTCGCCCATTTCGCCAGCATCTCGGCGCCCGCGGCCGAATCGACCAGAGCGATGAATTTCGTCTGGGGAAACGTCTTCATCAGGCCGACGAAGTGCGCGACGTTTGCCGGCGCCGCCAGCTGGTTCGCCAGCAGCACGTTCTTCGCCCCGGTGCGGGCCGCCAGCAGCGCCTGCTGCACGGTCGCCGCGGTGAAGCCCCATGCGCCGCCATCCTTGAGCATCATCCGGTAAAGCTGCGGGGCCCCGGTGGTCTTGGCGTGCGGGGCCAGCGAGATCCCGTGGCTGGCGGCAATATCGCGCATCAAGGCGAGGTTGTTGGCGACCGCGGAGTCGCGCAGCGTCATCGCCGGCAGGGCGATGTCGCCCCTGATCACGTTCCAGCCCTTTGCGCCGACATCGCCGAGCCGGATCGTTCCCTCGGCAAAGGGGATGCCCTTGGTCGTGCCGTCCAGCGCCAGATCGTCAATCGCCTCGATCGCGTCCATTTTTCCTCAGGTCTTCCTCAAGAAGGCGAAGGAGCTTGCCGCAGAAGCGCGCTCCTGGCCACCATTGCCTGATCTTATTTCGCCGAGGCCCGCATGCGCATCGCCGTCGCCCAGATCCTCCAGGAAACCAACACGTTTTCGCCGATCCCGACCACGCTCGAGACCTTCCAGCGCTACTACTACCTCAAGGGCGAAGAGATGCTCGACGGGCTCGAAGGCCAGCGCATCGAGATTCCGGGCATGCTCTCGGTGCTGCGCTCATCGAACGTCCAGGTGGTGCCGCTGCTGGCGACATCGGCCTGCGCGTCCGGCACGCTGACGCGCGAGACCTACGAGACGCTGACCGGCGAGCTGATGAGCCGGCTCAAGGCTGCGGGTAAGGTCGATGCGGTGCTGCTGGCTCTGCACGGCGCCATGGCCGCGGAAGGCGAGGACGACCCCGACGGCGCGATTATCGAGATGGTGCGCAGGCATGTCGGCCCGGACGTGCCGATTGGCGTCAGCTTCGACCTGCACGCGTTGATCACGCGCCGCATGCTGCAGCCGAACGTCTTCCATGTCGGCTACAAGGAATACCCGCATATCGACATGTTCGAGACCGGCGAGCGCACGGCGCAGCTCATGCTGGACACGCTCGCCGGCAAGAAGAAGCCGGTGATGTCGCTCGTCAAGCTGCCGCTGCTGGTGAGCCCGATGGTGACGCGAACCACCGACGGGCCGCTCAGGCCCGTGGTCGAGCGCGCCCGTGAGATGGAGGCCAAGGGCGAGGTCCTTCATGCCTCGCTCTTCCCGGTCCAACCCTGGCTCGACCTGCCGGATCTGGGCTTCGCCGTGCTGGTCTGCGGCGACGGCGACCAGGCGACATGCGATGCCGCCGCGAACGAGCTCGCGAGCATGGTCTGGAACCGCCGCAAGGAGTTCGAGACCAACCTGCTGCCGGTTGAGGAGACAATCGAGATCGCGATGAAGTCGTCGGGCGTTACCGTCGTCGGCGACTCAGGCGATGCACCGACCGGCGGCTCGGCTTCAGATTCGACTGCGGTGCTGGCGGGACTCTTGAAGAAGGGGGCGGACAAGTGGGAGCGGCCGAGCCTCCTCTCCTTCGTCGATCCCGAGGTCGCCAGGGAAGCGGCCGCCGCCGGCGTCGGCACCACGAAGAAATTCAGGCTCGGCTACAAGATCACCAAGGATGCCGGCACGCCGATCGAAGTGACCGCGCGCGTGACGACGATCTCGGAAGGCGTCTACGCCCAGCGCGATAAAGGGGCGAAGGGCATGAAGATCGACAACGGGCTGACGGCCGTGCTCGCCATCGGCGCGATCCGCATTGCCGTGCGCTCCTACCCGGCGATGGAGTGGGATACCGGCATGTACTATTCGGTCGGCCTCGATCCCACCGAGGCGGGGCTTGTCTTCGTCAAGTCGCCCTCGCATTTCCGCGTCGCCTACGGGCCTTTCGCCGACCGCATCCTGATGGCGGACACGCCCGGACCGACGCTCGGCAACATGCGCAACCTCACGCTCAAGCGGGCGCCGCGGCCGCTCTACCCCCTCGACGAGAGCGCGAGCTGGTCGCCGGCGTAGACGCCTGCGGTCGGCCTCGTACCTCCTCCCCGGCTTCGCCGGGAGAGGGAGCACGAATGCGCGGCGAGGAGAGTTTTCTTCGATAGCGTGACGGCCGTGTGAGTTTGCGCGCTCCGCTCCTCTTCGGCGGGGCCCTAGTACTCTACGGTCGTCCGCGTTCCTCGCTGGAGGGTTACGGCGCCGCTGAGGCTGTGGCACGATGGGCGTCCCGTTCACGCTTTCCCTCCCGGACGTGCCTTGAGAGAAGCTGCTCCTTCGGTCGAATCGCCGCTCGGCTGGCAGATTGCGACTGTGTCGATGCTGCTGATGGCCATCGCCTTCGGCGGCCCCTACATCACCGTCGTCGCGCTCAAGATCATCGCCGCCGAGTTCGACTGGCCACGCTCGGTGCCGTCCCTTGCCAGCTCGGCGACCTACATCGGCGCCGGCATCGGCGGCATCGCCATGGGCTGGTTCGCCGATCGCGTCGGTGTGCATTGGATCACGCTGGTCGGTGCGGTCATGATCGGGCTCGGCGCCATCGTCGCCAGCTACGCGGAAGGCATGGCGCAGCTCTACTTCGCCCATGGCGTGCTGTTCGGGCTGCTCGGCAACGCCACCACCTTCGCGCCGCTGATCGCCAACACCACGCGCTGGTTCGACAAGCGCCGCGGCGTCGCCGTTGCGCTTGCCGGCAGCGGCCAGAGCGTCGGCGGCTTCGTCTGGCCGCCGATCCTCAGCTACACGGTGGAGAACTGGGGTTGGCGCGAGACGATGTTCTGGTGGGGACTCCTGGCGATGGCGACGATGATCCCCCTCTGCTTCCTGCTGCGCCACCGGCCACCGGTCTCGCCGGTGCGTGCCGGCGTGCGCGAGCCGCAGAAGGGCGACCGCGTACTCGGCCTCAACGGCAATCTCGTGCTCTTCCTGCTCTGCCTCGCCATCGTCGGCTGCTGCGTCGCCATGGCGATGCCGCTGACGCATATCGTTGCCTACTGTACCGACCTCGGCATCGCGGCGGCGCGCGGTGCGGAGATGCTGTCGCTGCTGCTGGGCTCGGCCTTCCTCAGCCGCCTCTACTGGGGCAAGCTTTCAGACCGGGTCGGCGGCCTGAAGACCATTCTTTACGGCGCCGCCGCCCAGGCGATCGCGCTCGCCCTCTACATCGTTATCGACGGCATGATCCCGCTCTACATCCTGTCGGTCGCCTATGGCCTCGCCTTTGGCGGGATCGTCCCGGCCTACTCGCTGGTCGTGCGCGACATCTTCCCCGCCAACGAGGCTGGTTGGCGCATGGGCGCGCTCTACCTCTTCGGCACGCTCGGCATGGCGATGGGCGCTTGGGTCGGCGGCGCGGTCTTCGACCTTGCGCTCGACTACCGCCCGGCCTTCCTGGTTGGCGTACTGTTCAACCTGTCGAACGTCGCGATCATCGGCTGGCTCGTCTGGCGCCACCGGCACCCGGAGCACGGGGCGGTCGTCGCCGTCCAGGGGGCGTGAGGGTCAGCTGCCGCCCGGCTTGGCGTTCGGGAAGAACAGCGGCTCGCCGTCGATACGATAGGCGGCGACCGCCTGCTGGCCGTCGGCGCCTGTGATCCAGTTGACGAAGTCCATGCCGAGGTCGCGCTTCACATGCGCGTGGCGGGCCGGGTTCGCCAGCATGACGCCGTACTGGTTGAACAGGCGCGCATCGCCCTCCGAAAGGATCTTGAGGTTCGCCCGGTTCCTGAAAGCGAGCCAGGTGCCGCGGTCCGAAAGGATGTGGGCATCCATGGCCGAGGCGATGTTGGGCGCCGGGCCCATGCCCGAGCCGGTCTCGCTGAGATCGCCGCCCATGCCAACCTTGCTTCAGCTCTTGCAGGGATAGACCGTCTTCAGCGCGTGGCCAATCAGGATTTCGGCCGGCGAATCGCGCCGCTCGGTGTCGGTCTTCAGATACGCGATGATCTTCTCGATCGTCTCTTGAGCCCCGACACCGGCAGGGATGCAGGCGCGGCCGGGGTCGGTGCGCGGCAGCAGATGCTGGGTCGTGTCGATCACGCCCATGATGTAGCTGATGCAGATATAGCGCTCGTCGATCGATGGCGCGGTGCAATGGCCGTGGAGATCCTTGCCGCCGAGGAACCCGGCAATGCCGGGCGAGGCGAAAGCGACGACCACGACGATTGTCGCCAAGAGACGTTGCATGAGACCTCCTCGGCGTCGGCCGGGGCTGGAGTCGGCGAGACGCCAGTTCAGAAGCACGTCGAGCACAGCGCCGAGGAAGCCGGGCCGTTCGTTCCGGCGGTCAAAGTAATGGGCACGTCCCCGTACGTCGATGGCCGGCGACGTTCCGCGCGGCTTGCGCCGCCTTCGGTCGCCCGTTACCGTCACCGCCAACACGTCCATGAGGAAGCATCGGCGGCATGGCGAACCCGTTTCAGAACCTCTTCAATGCGGTCGTCGAGCTCTACATCTGGTGCCTGATCGTCTGGGTGATCCTGAGCTGGCTCGTCGCGTTCAACGTGATCAACACGCGGAACCGCTTCGTCTCGATCGTCGGCGACTTCCTCGACCGCATCACCGAGCCGGTGCTCAGGCCCATCCGCCGCGTGCTGCCCAATCTCGGCGGTATCGACATCTCGCCGATCATCCTGATCCTGCTGATCTACTTCATCCGCGACTTCGTCAATTGGTACATCTTCTGACGCCGGCCCAGGGCGGCGCTCTCCTCACCATCCGCGTGACGCCGAAGGCGAGCCGCGCCCGCCTCGGCGCAGCCGCGACGGTCGCGGCCGGCAGGCCCGTGCTCAAGGCCTGGGTGACGGCACCGCCGGCCGATGGCGCCGCCAACCGGGCCCTGATCGAGCTCGTCTCGGGCGCGCTCGACCTGCCGAAATGCGACGTCGAGATCCGGCGCGGCCACAGCGACCGCACCAAGACACTGTTTATTGAGGGCGACGCCGGCGAGCTGGCGCAGCGCCTGAAGAAGGCTCTGGGATGACGGCGAGGATCATCGACGGCAAGGCGGTCGCGGACAAGCTCAACGCCGAGACCGCGGCCAAGGTGGCCGCCTTCGTAAAGACGCATGGCCGCGCGCCGGGCCTGGCCGTCGTGCTGGTCGGCGAGGACCCGGCGAGCCAAGTCTATGTGCGCAACAAGGGCAAGGCGACCATTGCCGCCGGCATGCTCTCGGTCGAGCACAAGCTCCCGGCTGAGGCCTCCGAGGCCGAGGTGCTGGCGCTGGTGGGCAAGCTCAACGACGATCCGAAGATCGACGGCATCCTCTTCCAGCTTCCGGTGCCCAAGCACATCAACGCCGACCGCGTGATCGACACGATCGATCCTGCCAAGGACGTCGACGGCTTCAACGTCGTCAATGCCGGCCGCCTCGCGGTCGGCTTCGACGGGCTCTTTCCCTGTACGCCGCTTGGATGCCTCGTTCTCCTCGACGAAGCCGGCGTTAAGCTCGAAGGCGCGGAGGTGGTCGTGGTCGGCCGCTCGAACCTCGTCGGCAAGCCGGTGACCCAGCTCCTGCTCCGGCGCAATGCCACCGTCACCATTGCGCATTCGCGCACGAAGGATCTCGCCGCCGTCTGCCGCCGCGCCGACGTCGTGATCGCCGCGGTCGGGCGTCCGCGCATGATCCAGGGAGACTGGATCAAGCCGGGAGCGGCGGTCATCGATGTCGGCATCAACCGCATCGAGGAGGGCGGCAAGAACCGGCTGGTCGGCGATGTCGACTATGACGCCGCGGCCAAGGTCGCCAGCGCCATTACGCCGGTGCCGGGCGGCGTCGGTCCGATGACCATCGCCTGCCTCCTGCGTAACACGCTGACCTCGGCGGAACGCCGCGCGAAGCGGTAGCCCAACGGGGATCAGATCCCGGCAATCTTGCCGATGCGCAGGCGGAGGGCGTTCAGCTTGATGAAGCCCTCGGCGTCCTTTTGGTTATAGACCGAGTCCTCCTCGAAGGTGACGTAGTCGAGGCGGTAGAGGCTGTTCGGCGATTTGCGCCCGATCACCTGGACATTGCCCTTGTAGAGCTTGAGCCGCGCGGTGCCGTTGACGCGCTTCTGGCTGTCGTCGATCGCCGCCTGGATCATGCGGCGCTCGGGCGAGAACCAGAAGCCGTTGTAGATAAGCTCGGCGTAGCGCGGCATCAGCTCGTCCTTCAGATGCGCCTGGCCGCGGTCGAGGGTGATGCTCTCGATCGCGCGGTGCGCGACATGCCAGATGGTGCCGCCGGGGGTCTCGTAGACGCCGCGGCTCTTCATGCCGACGAAGCGGTTCTCGACCAGGTCGAGGCGGCCGATGCCGTTCTTGCCGCCGAGCTCGTTGAGCCTGGTCAGGAGGGCCGCCGGCGACAGCCGCTTGCCGTCGACGGCGACCGGGTCGCCCTTCTCGAACTCGATCTCGACGATGGTCGCCTTGTCCGGAGCCTCCTCGGGCGAGACGGTACGGCTGTAGACGTAAGGCGGCGGCTCCTGCCACGGGTCTTCCAGCACCTTGCCTTCGGCCGAGATGTGCAGGAGGTTGGCGTCGACCGAGAACGGCGCCTCGCCGCGCTTGTCCTTGGCGATCGGGATCTGGTTCTTCTCGGCGTAGTCGATCAGCGCCGTGCGCGAGGAGAGCTTCCACTCGCGCCAGGGGGCGACGATCTTGATGTCGGGCTTGAGCGCGTAATAGGTCAGCTCGAAGCGCACCTGGTCGTTGCCCTTGCCGGTGGCGCCATGGGCGACCGCGTCGGCGCCGGTCTCCTCGGCGATCTCGATCTGGCGCTTGGCGATCAGCGGCCTGGCGATCGAGGTGCCGAGCAGGTAGCAGCCCTCGTAGAGCGTGTTTGCGCGGAACATCGGCATGACGAAGTCGCGCACGAACTCCTCGCGCAGGTCCTCGACATAGATCTTCTTGGCGCCCAGCATCTCGGCCTTCTTGCGCGCCGGCTCCAGCTCCTCGCCTTGGCCCAGATCGGCCGTGAAGGTCACCAGCTCGGCGCGATAGGTCTCCTGGATCCATTTGAGGATGATCGAGGTGTCGAGGCCGCCGGAATAGGCGAGCACGACGCGCTTGATGGGGTCGGCCATGGGGGACTCTTGAAGAAAGGGCAGGAAAATCGGCGCGGAGCATAGGGACGGGGCTTTTCCCCCGCAAGCGTTCCCGGGTGCTTCGGGGCGCAAGACGATCCTGCAATTCAGGGGAGCCCCCGCCTTGACCTGACCTTTCTCCCCGCTATGGTGGCGGCCCCCGTTCCGGCCTCAACCATGACCGCCGTAAAGCCAACCTCGGGCGCCTGGCGCGCCGAGGCCAAAGCCACTCTCGTGCTCGGCCTGCCGCTGGTCGGCTCGCAGCTGGCGCATATCGCCCAGACCTCGACCGATGTCCTGATGATGGGCTGGGTCGGGCCGGAGACGCTTGCCGCGGGCTCGCTCGGCTTCAATCTTTGGGTGACCTTGTTCGTCTTCGCCATGGGCGTGGCCTATGCTGCCGGCGGCCCGATGGCGCAGGCCCGCGGCGCGCGACGGCCGGGCGAGATCGGCTATCTGCTGCCTCAGAGCCTGATCGCGACCACGCTGGTCGCGCTTCCGCTGGCGCTGCTGCTGACGCAGAGCGAGCAGCTTCTGCTTCTGTTCGGCCAGACCCCGGAGAACGCCGCTGCCGGCGGCCTCTACGCCCTCACCATGGCGCCGAGCTTCCTGCTCGCCAACTGGTTCATCACGCTGCGCGGCTTCATGGCCACCTATGGCCACACCCGCATCGTCCTCGTGGTCGCGGTGCTCAGCGTGCCGCTGAATGCCGTGCTGGTCTACGCGTTCCTGTTCGGACGCTTCGGTGCGCCCGAGCTCGGTCTCGTCGGGGTCGGACTCGCTACCAGCCTGGTCAGCCTTCTGTCCTTCATGGCGCTTGCCGGCTACGTGGTCGCGGTGCCGAAGCTGCGCCGCCACCTGTGGTTTCCCTGGCGGCCGGACTGGGAACGCATCGCCATGCTGCTGAAGCTGGGCCTGCCGATCGGGACCACGCTCCTCCTCGAAGTCTCGTGCTTCTCGGGCGCGGTCATGCTGATGGGCATCCTCTCGACTGAGGAGCTCGCCGCCCACCAGATCGCGGTGCAATGGGCGTCGATGACCTTCATGGTGCCGATGGGATTGGCCCAGGCGGCGACCGTGCGGGTCGGCTACAGCATCGGCGCCGGCGACATGACGGGGGCACGGCTCGCCGCGCATGTAGCGCTGGTGCTCTCCGGCGGCTTCATGCTGGCAGCGGCGCTGATCTTCTGGTTCGTGCCGGGCCCGCTGGTCGCCGTCTTCATCGACGGCAGCACGGCGCCGCTGGTCGCCAGCCTGGCCGCGACATACCTTGCCATTGCCGCGATCTTCCAGCTGGTGGACTCGACCCAGGCGGTCGGCGCCGGTTCGCTCCGCGGCCTCAAGGACACGCGTTGGCCGATGATCATCGCCGCCTTCGGCTATTGGCTGGTCGGCTTCCCGATCGCGGCTTTCCTGGGCTTCTGGGTCGGCTGGCGTGGCGTCGGGGTCTGGATCGGGCTTGCCATCGGGCTAGCCGTGACCGCGGCCTTGATAGTTGGGCGGTTCGAGGTACTGACCCGCAAGCCCTTGCGTATTAAGGAACTCGCAACCGAAATCGGCTAGTCTCCTCCTTCCGGTCGGAGAGACAGGGGAGCGCGCATGGCGCATGACTTTGATCTGGTGGTGATCGGCTCGGGGCCTGCCGGCCAGCGGGCGGCGATCGCCGCGGCCAAGCTCGACAAGAAGGTTGCCCTGGTCGAGCACCGCCAGGTGGTCGGCGGCGTCTGCATCAACACCGGCACGATCCCGTCCAAGACGCTGCGCGAGGCGGTCCTGCACCTCTCGGGCTATCGCGAGCGCGGGATCTACGGCGCGTCATACACGGTGAAGCAGAACATCGGCATTCAGGACCTGCTGTTCCGCACCTCCCATGTGATCCGCCATGAAATCGACGTGACGCGCCACCAGCTCATGCGCAACCGCATCGAGATGTTCGAGGCCTCGGCGGGATTCGTCGACGCCAACACAATCCGCCTGACCAATCTCAACGGCAAGGGCCACCGCGACGTCTCCGCCACCGCCGTCGTCATCGCCTGCGGCACGCACGCGACCCAGGACAAGCACATCCCTTTCGACGGCCAGTCCGTCTTCATCTCGGACGACGTGCTGACGCTGCAGAAGCTGCCGCGCTCGCTCGCGGTGGTCGGCGCCGGCGTCATCGGCGCCGAGTATGCGACGATCTTCGCTGCCCTCGGCATCCGCGTGACCTTGATCGACAAGCGGACCACGCTGCTTCCCTTCATCGACACCGAGATCACCCAGGCGCTCGCCTATCACATGCACCAGAACCGGGTGACGCTGCGGCTTGGCGAGGAGGTCAGCGGCATCGAAACCTTCGCCGACGACCGCGGCCAGCATGTTCGGATCAAGCTGGCCTCCGGCAAGCAGGTGGTGACCGATGCTGCGCTCTACTCGATCGGGCGCACCGGCGCCACCGAGAAGCTCAACCTTGATGCCGCCGGCGTGAAGGCGGACAGCCGCGGCCGGATCCAGGTCAACGAGAACTACCAGACCTCGGTCCCGCACATCTATGCCGTCGGTGATGTGATCGGCTTTCCCTCATTGGCCTCGACCTCGATGGAGCAGGGCAGGCTCGCGGCCTCGCACTCCTTCGGCGTTCCGGCCAAGTCGATGCCGGGGCTCTTTCCCTATGGCATCTACACGATCCCGGAGATCTCCACCGTGGGGAAGACCGAGGCCGAGCTGACCGAAGCCGGCGTTCCCTACGAGGTCGGCAAGGCGCGCTACAACGAGATCGCGCGCGGCCAGATCATCGGCGACACCGGCGGTCTGCTGAAGCTGCTCTTCCATTGCGACACACGCGAGCTGCTCGGCGTTCACATCATCGGCGAGGGCGCGAGCGAGCTGATCCATATCGGCCAGGCCGTGCTCGCGCTCGGCGGCACCATCGACTACTTCGTCAACACGGTCTTCAACTACCCGACGCTGGCCGAGTGCTACAAGACAGCGGCCTTCGACGGTCTCAATAGGCTCGGCTAATGATCCTCCGCACCGCTCTTGTCGTGCTTCTTCTCTCCGGCCTCGCCGAGGCGCAGACGCATTCGCCTTATGCGGGCCACGCCCAGCGTGCTGTCGCTGCGCTCTCCGAGCAGGAGATCGCCGACCTCCGCTCCGGTGCCGGCATGAGCATGGCGCTGCCTGCCGAGCTCAATGGGTATCCGGGACCGCGCCATGTGCTCGACTTGGCTGAAGCGCTTCATCTGACACCGGTGCAACGCGTCGCGGCGGAACAGTCCTTCGCCTCGATGCGCGATGCGGCACGCCCGATCGGCGAGCAGGTGATCGCCGCTGAGGCGGCTCTCGACCGCCTTTCCACCGAGGGCAAAGCGACGCCGGCGGCAGTGGCCGAGGCGAGTGAGCGGATCGCCCGGCTTCGCGGTCAGCTCCGGACGGTGCACCTGGCCGCGCATATCGACATGCACGGCCTGCTGAGCTCTGATCAACGTGCGGCCTACGACCGCCTTCGCGGCTATGGGCGCGCGCACAAGCCGCATTGAGCGGGACGCCATTTTTCTCTAGGTTTCGGGAGTCGTCCGCTCGGCTGCGGATCGGTTTGCAGGTCGCAGGACGTCATGGCCCTTGAGAATGCCCTGAACGCACCCATCCAGGTCGACCGGACCCAAGGGGCCGTGCTGTCCGGATTTCTCCGCGACTGCGCCGCCGAGCTCGAAGGCCTCGGCTTCAAGAACGTCAAGGTCAACTACAGCGAGATCGAGAAGGAGGTCCTGGAAGATCTCCAGAAGGGCAAGGCTTTCCGCCTGCGCGAACGTCGTACGCTCCTGGTCGGCGCCAAGCTCAGCTTCAGCATCGCCGACGGCCAAGTGAACGTGCTCGACCAGCTCGGGGTCAAGGGCGTCGAGTTCATCCGTCACGGCCGCACCGCTGGCCTGCTCAAGGAGTACGGCCTCGACGACCCCTACAATGCCTGTGTCGTGATGATCATCACCAAGCTGCTTTCGACGGGCATCGCCGATACGATCGAGATGGGACATCCCTTGCCCGAGAGCGTTCTGATCTTCCTGCAGCCGCCGAGGAGCGAGGAGGAAGCGGTCCGCTCAAGCGTCGATGTCGTCATGGGTGCGCTCTCACGATTCAAGGCGCTTTCCCAGGCCGAGTTGATCGACTTCGCCGACAAGTACCGCATGATCGCCGTCCGGCTGTCCGGATGCGGCATCCCCAAGTTCCGGCTTACCGCCGACCGCATCCTGACTACGATTCAACAGGAAGCCGTCCGTGCCTGCGTGCGCATCGATGTCTGGTATCGCGTCTGGCGATCCTTCGACGAGGCGATGGAGCCGGCGAACGAGCTTCGCGCCTGCGAGGCGGTGAAGGCGATGCCGGAGAACGTCGTGCTTGCCGACAAGATAATTCAGGCCTTCAAGCGCCAGATCGTCGTCATGCAGCAGCATCTGCGCAATCTCGACCGGCTCAAGGCGACGGTGGTCGGCAGCAAGCAGTTCTATATCGATAGCCTGCTTTTGATCATCTATGTCTACGAGAACAAGCAGGCGGTCGAGGGTATGTACGCGATGCGGGTCGCCTGGGCCGAGGCCTGCAAGGCCGCGGTCAAGATCGGCTCGATGCAGGGTATCCAGAACGCGCTGGTGCCGCACGAGCGAGGCATCGACGACGCGATCGCGATGCCGATCCCGCCGACGGTGAAGCCGGTCTGAAAGACGGGCTATCCGCGGGTGGCAACCCTGAACTAGTCTCTCGTCCCAGCCGGGCGAGGATTGTCAAAGATGTCCCAGAACTCGGACACCGCAGCCGGTGTCCTGCGCCGCTCCGTCGCCGCTCTGCCGCCGCATCGCGGGCCGCAGATCGAAGAGGATCTGAACGCCAAGCCCGGCGCGCTCCGGCGCATGAGCCTGAACGAGTCGGCCGAGCCGCCTTCGCCCAAGGTCGCGGCCGCCGTCGCCGCGGCGGTCGTCAATGCCAACCGCTATCCCGACCCGAGGGCGCGCGCGCTGGCCGAGGCGATCTCCGACCGCACCGAGGTTCCCGTCTCGCGCATCGCCTTCGGCAATGGCAGTCATGAGCTGATCATGCTGATGGGCACCGCCTTCATGGAGGCGGGCTCGCGTATTGTCGTGCCCAGCCCATCGTTCCAGCCCTACCAGACAGCGGCGAGGATTGCCGGTGCCGAACTCTCCATCGTGCCGGTCGATGCCGAGGGCGCCAACGATGTGGACGCGATGCTGGCGGCCTGCACGCCCGTACCGCGCATGGTGATCGCGGCGACGCCGAACAACCCGACCGGCGCGCTGCTCTCGCAAGTCGCCCTCGACAAGCTGATCGCCGGCGTTCCGAAGACAACGCTGCTGGTGATCGATGAGGCCTATTACGAGTTCGGCCGGCTCGCCGGCGGCCCCGACGTGCTGAAGGCTTTGAAGGCGCGGAAGGCCCCGTGGCTGGTGTTGCGCACCTTCTCCAAAGCATACAACCTCGCAGGGCTCCGCGTCGGCTATGCACTGGCGAGCCATGACGAGATCGTCGAGGGTATCAACCGGGTGCGCGGCGTCTTCAACGTCAACCGCCTGGCGCAGGCCGCCGCGCTCGCCGCGCTCTCGGACGAGCCCTACGCCCGCGCCTCGCAGAAGCGCACCGCGGCCGAGCGCGACCGGCTTGCCGTTGGCCTCAAGGCTATGGGTCTCTCGCCGCTGCCCTCGGCGGCGAATTTCGTCTGCGTGAAGACGTCGAAGCCGGCGAGCGACGTGGTGTCGGCGCTCGCCCGGAAGGGCATCATGATCGTGCCGGTCGGCGGGCCGCCCTACGAGAACCACATCCGCATCACCCTTGGCACGCCCGAGGATACGGATGCGGTGCTGACCGCTCTGAAGGAAGTGCTTTAGTCACGAGTCCCCCCACCCCATCCCTCCCCCGCAAGAGGGAGGGATGGGGTGGGGGGATGATGCCGGGGCGAGGAGGTTGAATGCGCATTCTGGTCCTGGGTGCAGGTCTCGCCGGCGTCACCGCCGCGCATTTCCTCGCCCGCGACGGCCATGAGGTCGAGGTCGTCGACCGCCAGGCCGATGCTGCGTCGGAGACCAGCTTCGCCAATGCCGGCATGGTCACGCCCGGCCACGCCTTCCCTTGGGGCAACCCGAACGCGCCGAAGATCCTGCTGCGCTCGCTGTTCAAGGCCGACCAGGCGCTCCGCCTCAAGCTCGTGCCCGATCCGCAGATGTGGCGGTGGGGCCTCAAATTCCTCGCTCAGTGCACGAGCGAGAGGACGCGGATCAACACGGTGCGCAAGGCGAGGCTCTGCGTCTATTCGCAGAAGAAGCTGCACGAGGTCGCCGAGGAGACCGGCATCCAGTATCACGCGATCCGCAGGGGCTGCCTGTTCCTGTACCGCGAGCAGGAAGCCTTCGAGCGAGGCGCGGCTCGGATGAAGATCCTTCAGGATCTGGGCATCGCGCTGACCACGCTCGATCCGGCCGGTTTGGCCGCGACCGAGCCGGCGCTCGCGGAAGCGAAGGACAAGATCGCCGGCGCCATCTTCGCTCCCAACGACGAGAGTGGCGATTCCTGCCTGTTCACGCGCAAGCTGGCTCAGCGCCTGGAAGGCCTGGGCCATCGTTTCCGCTACAACACCACGGTCGCGCGTTTCCGCGCCGAGCACGGGCGGATCGTCGGCGTCGAGACATCGGCAGGGCTCCTGACCGCGGATGCCTATGTGCTGTCTCTTGCCAGCGAGTCGCCGAAGCTGGTGCGCCGCATGGGCATCGACCTGCCAGTCTATCCGGTTAAGGGCTATTCGCTGACCTTGCCGATCCGCCCGGAGCATCGGCCGCCGACCATCGCCGGCGTCGACGAGGGCTATCTCGTCGCCTTCGCCCGTATGGGCGACGAGCTGCGCCTGACCGCGACCGCCGAGTTCTCCGGCTACAACACCGACCATCAGCCGAGCGATTTCGATGGCATGATCCGCCTGGCACGCGATCTCTTCCCCAACGGCGCCGACTTCGAGCATCCGAAATACTGGGCCTGCCTCCGACCGATGACGCCGGAAGGAACGCCGATCGTCGGGCGTTCGCGCTACGAGAATCTCTGGATCAACACCGGCCACGGCCATATGGGCTGGACCATGTCCTGCGGCACCGCCCAGGCGCTCGCCGACCTGGTCGCCGGCCGCAAGCCCGAGCTCGATCTCGCCGGCATGGAGGTCCCGTCATGACGCTCGCCGCCGCGGACGATCTTCTCGTCAACCGCCAGAACCTGCCCTTTACGCTCGATGAGGGCATCGGCGCCCGTGCGCGCATCGGCCTCATCGTGCTGGCGACCGACCACACGATCGAGCACGAATGGCGCTCGCTCATGGCGATCCCGGGCGTCGCCTACTACGAGAGCCGCATCTTCAATTCGAGCGAGATCACGCCGGAGACGCTGGCGGGCATGGAGCGCGACCTGACCCAGGCGACCGCGGTGATCCGCCCCGGCCAGCCGATGGACGTGATCGCCTATGGCTGCACGTCGGGCGCCATGGTCATCGGCGAGGACAAGGTGGCGGCCCGCATCCGCGAAGCCCGGCCCGGTATCGCCGTCACCAACCCGATCGGCGCCGCCATTGCCGGCATGAAGGCGGCCGGATGCAGGCGCATCGCGCTGCTCACGCCCTATATCGACCGCATCAACCGCATGATGCGGGATTACATCCTCGCCCGCGGTCTCGCGGTGCCGGCAATGGGCTCCTTCAACCACGAGGAGGACAACGAGGTAGCGCGCATCGACGCATCCTCGGTCCGCTCGGCCGCGCTCGAGATCGGCCGCCATCGCGAGGTCGACGGGGTCTTCGTCGCCTGCACCTCGCTTCGCGTCGCGGCGCTGGTCGAGGACCTGGAAGCCGAGCTCGGCAAGCCGGTCACCTCCTCGAACCATGCCATGGCCTGGCATGCCCTCAGGCTAGCCGGCGTGAGAGAGGCGTTGCCCGATCGCGGCAGGCTGTTTCGCGTCTAGCCCGGCTTCTCAGCTTGGTTACGGCCTGAGCCTTCACATGGACCGGCATCCGGTCGCGAATCGGGTTCCGTCCTGCCGCAACCCTTGGCATTGTAGGCGGCAATGACCGCCCCCGACGCGAGCCCCAAGACCCGCCGCGGCGTGCGATCCATCGCCATCCGAGGCGTTGTCGCGTTGCTGGCCGTGGCCGCGGTCGCCGCTGCCGGCCTCCTGGCGCAACGCCGCGTCGTCGAGACGATGGGCGAGCCGGCGGTCGTCGTCGGGTTGTCGGGCTGGCTCGGCACCTTGGCGGCGAAGGCGGGATTGGCTGCCCGCGATCTTGCGCAACCGGCCGATGAAGGCCTGCGGGTCGAGGCCCGTATCCGCTTGGCGGTGGTCCTCGATGAGATGATCCAGCAGCGACAGCGCCTGTCGCGTCGTGCCGCCATCCCCGCCGATGTGCAGGGAATGCTCGACAGCTTCCTCGCCGCCGGGCGCGCGCTGGTCGACAACGAGGCCGCCGACCTGGCGGATCGCCCAGCCTACCGTACGGTGATGGATCTCGGGCCGGAACGCCTGCCGGTCGCGCTCGATCGTCTCGCCGCGCGGAACGAGGCGGAAGGCCGCGCCCGCGCCGAGACCCTGATGCAGATCCAGATCGCGACCGGCGCCGGCATCCTGCTGGTGCTGGTGTTGACGGCGATCGCGATCGTGCCGGCGATTCGGCGCGCTTCTGCCGAGCGCCGCAGCCTCGAGGAGGAGGCGGCGCGTCTGACCGTCGGCTCGGCTGCCGCCGATGCCAGCCGGCGCGACCTCTCGCAGTTTCTGCTGCGCCTCGAGCAGACGCTGGCTGCCGCGGTCAAGACCGTGGTGGGCTTGTCCGATGTGCTCGCCCTCGGCGCTGCGGGCCCGCTCAACGACAAGCAGCGCGAATACGCGCAGCGCATCCGTGCCGACGGCCAAAGGCTCGCCCAGCTGCTCGAGGACGTGCACGACCTGGCGCTGATCGATGCCGGCCAGCTCAAGCTCGACGACAAGACGATCGATCTCGGGCCCTTCATCGCCCAGACGCTGGATCAGATGCGGGTCCAGGCCGACCGCGGCCGCATCGCGCTGATGCACAGCCTGCCGGTCGACATGCCCAGGCTCTCGGCCGATCCGAGCCGGCTGCGCCAGATGATGCGGCGCCTGATCGACCTCGCCATCCGCACCGGCGACAATGGCGGTCAGGTGCATGTCCGGGTCGCACGCGAGCCGGCCGGCGGGCTGGCGCTCTCGGTCGAAGCCGGGACCCATGGCTTCAGACCTCCTGATGCCGAGCTGGCGCTGTCGCGGGCCGAGGGGCCGGGCGGCGCCTCGGTCTTGACGCTGCCTCTGGTCAAGGCGCTGGCCGAGCGCCATGGCGGGCGGCTCAGCATCGGCCCGGCGCCGGGCCGCGGCTCGGTCGCGACCTTGCACTTCCCACCGGTGAGAATCATCCCCGCTTAGGCCGGCGCGAAGGCCTCGCGTTCGCCGAGGATGCCTTTGAAGCTGTGGCGGCCCAAGGTCCGCGTCTTGGTGCCCGCGGCCTTTGCGGCTTCGGCCGAGAGCACGATCTGCTCGCCGAGCGGCTTGCAGAGCTGCGCGAGCCGGCTCACCAGATTGACCGCCGGGCCGATCACCGTGAAGTCGAGGCGCTCCGGTGCGCCGATATTGCCGTAGGTGACGGGGCCTAAGTGAAGCGCAATGCCGCAGCGGATTTCCGGGTAGTTGCCGCCACCGCCGCGTTCGTCGTTGATCGTCGCCATGCGCTTGAGCAGCGCATTCGCGGCGGCGAGCGCGCGCGTTGCCGCGTCGGCATCGCCGTTCTCGCAGCGGAAGATCGCGAAGATCGCATCGCCCATGAACTTCAGGACCTCGCCGCCGGCCTCGGTCACCGACTCGACCGCGACCGAGAAGTAGACGTTGAGGAGCCCCAGCATCTCGTCGCGGGCAAGCGTCTCAGACAGCGTGGTGAAGTCCCGGAGGTCGCAGAGCCAGACCAGTGCGCGCGTCGTGTGCCCGATGCCCTGCACGACCTCGCCGGCAAGGATCCGCCGCGCCGGCTCGCCGCCAACATAGGTATTGAGCAGCCCCTCGATCGAACGCCGGCTGCCATAGATCTGGCCGACCGCCGCCAGGGCTGGGCTGATCGCGTCGAGAAGACGCAGCTGGTCGTCATCGAAGCCTTCGGCTTGGTCGGTGCCGTAGGTGACGATACCGCCCTGTAGCCAAGGACCCATGTCGAGCGGCAAGACATAGTAGTCGGTGAGGCCCTTGTCTCGGAGCTCCTCCAGTACCGGAAAGTCGAATTCGGCGTCCGGACCGGCCAGGCGCCGGCGCAGCGGTTGCCGCGTGCGCATGACCTGCGCGATCGGGCTGTGAGAGAACACCCGCGACGTCATCGTGTCGCGCCGCCGCCCGATCTCCCGCGCCGGCTGGTCGCGCCACCATTCCCAGCTCGCGGCGCGGAACACCGGATGGAGCTGGCTCAAGGTCAACGTGAAGCGGAAGAGCGGGATGCCGGAATCGATCAGGCGCTGGGCCATGCTTTCGAGAAAGGCCTTGGCCGAGTCGAAGCGGTGACCCTCGGACAGCAGCCAGCCGACGAGTGCCGTCGCGCTTGGCCGGGTCTCGGCACCGGTCATGAGCCCGGCTTCGCCGGCGTAGGGGCCGGCTGCGGCCGGGGTGCCGGGCGGATGATGACGTTGTCGACCGGGCGGCCCCAAATGCCGAGGCCGCGCCGTTCGGCCAGCCTCTCCCATTGCACATACTCGAACGGCGCCTCCAGCCCGGCCATGGCCCAGCCGTTCATGATCATCCAGCCGCCGAGATCTTCTCCGAGCACCGAGCAGCGCCCAAGCATGGCGTTGCCGCCATCGCGGCCGAGGTCCTGGCAACGCACGAACTCGGCGCCGACCTTGCGGATGAGCTGAAGGACGGCGCGCGGGGCGCAGGTCGCCAGCATGTCAGGCTGGCCGCAGAGCCGGTCGGTGGGCGGGATCGAGACGCCTTGCAGGCGCACATGCCTGCCGCCGACCGAAAGGCTGCCGTCGTCGAGCACGCGGGCCCAGCTCGAGACGTCTTGAGCGGAAGCCGACGCCGAAGCCAGGGCCAGCGCGACGGCGATCGGGGTGACGCGGAAGGAGGGCATGAGTGGCTCGGATGGGACGGTCGGCCCGAGCACAGCATATAGGAACGGCAAGATCGTGGCGAAAGTGGCAGCTTGTAGAGCCCTCACCCGGTGGGAGAGGGAGCATGAATACGAAGCTTAGCGCTTGCGGAGAATCGTCACCGTCTCGCCGACATTCGTCAGCGCCAGTGCCAGCTCGATCTCGAAGGGGATCGCATAGCGTTGGAGGATCGCCACCATCAGCGCCAGGAACTCCGGGTGGCTCCAGACGTGGAAGTGGATGCTGTAGTCGATGCGCTCGAGATAGGCGGGGTCGGTCAGCAGATGCAGCGTCTTCTCGTACATCGGCACGCCCGCGAGCTTATACATGGCCTCGGCGAATTCGCGGAAATGCTCGCTGCGCGAGATCGACGGCCCCTGCTCGTGATCGGCGATCAGGTGATCGATCGTCGTGGTCGGGCGGTCGATGTCCCAGGTGTAGCGCTTGTCGGGAACAGCCAGATAGAGAATGCTGCCGGGCCTGAGCACGCGCGCGAAAGCCTGGAGCGCCGCGATCGGGTCCTCGCAATGCTCGAGGAAGTGATTGGCGATGACGAAGTCGAGCGCGCTGTCGGCGAAGGTCGCAAGCCGCTCGCCGTCGTCGACGATGTCGGGCTCGATCAGCGGCGTCGATTCCAGCTCCGGATATTGCCGGCGGAGCTCCGCCACCGTCATGCGGTCGACATAGCGGACGCGGGCGCCTGGCGGCAGCGGCAGCGGATTGTGCAGCGCGCCGACCTCGATGCCGTCGCCCTTGAGGTAGAGCGCGGCGAGCGCGTCGCGGTCGAGGGCGGAGGCCGCGGCCGGGCCGAACCACGCTGCGATCCGCCGCCCGATCGCCTTCAGCCTCATGCGATCCGGCTGGCGAGCGCGACCAGGCCGCCGCGGATGGCTGCCCGCCAGCCGCCGCCCGGCGGCCGGCGGAAGACGCCGACCGTGTCGCCCCAAGGCGCACTGTCCTCGGAATGGTGCGGTGCCCAGCCGGTCGAGACCTCGACCAGCTCTAGCCCC
>Ga0194121_10000509_pt1 | contig 68609 bp, 68 predicted proteins | sample TA2MahCa50mmetaG_FD_148609 | JGI IMG/M metagenome (GOLD analysis project Ga0194121, IMG submission 148609) | Freshwater microbial communities from Lake Tanganyika, Tanzania - TA2015020 Mahale Deep Cast 50m | ecosystem: Environmental > Aquatic > Freshwater > Lake | place: Tanzania: Lake...
TGCGCCCGCCGTCGAACGACGCGCTCATCTTCTTGCGCCCGACGCTTGGCAAATCGCAGGAGCGTTCTCTATCGTCGGCCATGGCGGGCGTGGCGCCTCCCTGCTCTCGTGAAGGACCGGCTTAGACCACCAAATCCTGAACGAAATCAGTGAGCTATGCTACACCCGCCGCACCGATACGGCCCGCGTCACGAATAATCCAGGCTAGACCTCGCTCTTCAGGGCGGCGATGAACGCTTCCTGCGGGATCTCCACCTTGCCGAACTGGCGCATGCGTTTCTTGCCGGCCTTCTGCTTGTCCAACAGCTTGCGCTTGCGCGTGACATCGCCGCCATAGCACTTGGCCAGCACGTCCTTGCGCAACGCCCGGATCGTCTCGCGCGCGATGATGCGGCCGCCGATCGCCGCCTGGATCGGGATCTGGAAGAGCTGCGGCGGGATCAGCTCCTTCAGCTTCTCGCACAAGGCCCGGCCGCGCCGCTCGGCCCGGGCGCGATGCACGATGGTGGCCAGCGCATCGACCGGCTCGGCGTTGACCAGGATGCTCATCTTCACCAGGTCGCCCGTCTCGTAACTGTCCAGCCGGTAGTCGAAGCTGGCATAGCCGCGGCTGACCGATTTCAGGCGGTCGTGGAAATCGAACACCACCTCGTTGAGCGGCAGGCGATATTCCAGCATGGCGCGGTTGCCGACATAGGTCAGGTTGACCTGGGTGCCGCGGCGTTCCTCGCACAGCTTCAGCACCGCGCCCAGATGCTCGTCCGGCACCAGGATGGTGGCGCGGATCCAGGGCTCCTCAATATGGTCGATGCGGCCGGGGTCGGGCAGGTCGACCGGGTTGTGGATCTCGCGCATCGCGCCATCGCTCATATGCACCCGGTAGATCACCGAAGGCGCGGTGCAGATCAGGTCCAGGTTGAATTCGCGTTCCAGCCGTTCCTGCACGATCTCCATGTGCAACAAGCCAAGGAAGCCGCAGCGGAAGCCGAAGCCGAGCGCGGCCGAGCTTTCCGGCTCGTACTGGAAGCCGGCGTCGTTCAGCCGCAGCTTGCCCAGGCTTTCGCGCAAGTCCTGGAAGTCGGCGGCGTCGATCGGGAACAGGCCGCAGAACACCACCGGCACCGCCGGCTTGAACCCTGGCAGCGCCTCGGCGGTCGGTTGGCGCTCCTCGGTGATCGTATCGCCGACGCGGGTCTCGGCCACTTCCTTGATCGAGGCCGTGAGATAGCCGATCTCGCCCGGCCCCAGCCGCTCGACCGGCTGCTTCTTGGGCGTGAAGACACCCACCTGGTCGACCTGGTGCACGCCGCCCGTTCCCATCAGGCGAATGCGCTGGCCGCGCCTGAGGCTGCCGTCGATCAGCCGCACCAGCACCACCACGCCGAGATAGGCGTCATACCAGCTGTCGACCAGCAGCGCCTTCAGCGGCGCCTCGGCCTCGCCCTTGGGCCCGGGCAGGCGGGTGACCAGGGCCTCCAGCACCTGCTCGATGTTGCGCCCGGTCTTGGCCGAGATGGCGATGGCGCCGGAAGCATCGATGCCGATCACGTCCTCGATCTGCTGGCGCACCCGTTCGGGCTCGGCCGCCGGCAGATCGACCTTGTTCAGGACCGGCACGATCTCGTGGTGGTTGTCGAGCGCCTGATAGACGTTGGCCAGCGTCTGCGCCTCGACGCCTTGCGTCGAATCGACCACCAGCAGCGAGCCCTCGCAGGCCGCCAGGCTGCGGTTCACCTCGTAGGAAAAATCGACATGGCCGGGCGTGTCGATCAGGTTCAGCACATAATCCTGTCCGTCCGCGGCGCGATAGCTGAGACGCACCGTCTGCGCCTTGATGGTGATGCCGCGCTCGCGCTCGATATCCATGGAATCGAGCACCTGCTCCTGCATCTCGCGCTTTTCCAAGCCGCCGCAGCGTTCGATCAGCCGGTCGGCCAGCGTCGACTTGCCGTGGTCGATATGCGCGATGATGGCGAAGTTGCGGATATGCGAGGGCTCTACCACCCGATCTCCTGGTTCAGCGGCGCAAGGTGGCGCCGGTCGCCTTGGTCACGGCCGCGACGATGCGGCCGCACGCCGCTTCGATCTCGGCCTCGGTCAGCGTGCGCTCCTTCGGTTCCAGCCGCACCGCCACGGCGACCGACTTGTGTCCGTCGCCGACCCCCGGCCCGGCATACACATCGAACACCGACACATCGGCGATCAGCCCGCGTTCGGCCTTGCGCACGGCCGCCAGCACCGCTTCAGCCGGCACCTCGCGCGGCAGCACGAAGGCGAAATCGCGCTCGACCGCCTGGAACTCGTTCAGTTCCAGCTTTGCCCTGGCCCGGCCCACCCGGCCGCGCGGCACCGGCACCGCCTGCAAATAGACCTCGAAACCCACCACCGGCGGCCTGACGTCGAGCGCTTCCAGCACGGCCGGGTGCAGTTCGCCGAATTGCGCCAGCAGCGTCTGCGGCCCCAGGCGCAGGCCGCCACCGCGCCCGGGATGATACCACGCGGGCGCGCCGGCCACGCTTTGCGCCGCGCCGGCCGCCAGGCCGAGCGCCGTCAGCACCGCCAGCGCATCGGCCTTGGCGTCGAAGGCGTCCACCGGGCGCGGCGGCGCTGCCCAGTGCCGGGGTCCGGTCGTACCGGCGCGGATGCCGCCAGCCACCAATTGCTGGCCCTTTGCCGTGTCGTCAACATATTGTGGGCCGACCTCGAACAGCGCGAGATCGTGGAAGCCGCGCGCTTGGTTGCGCGCCGCTGCTTGCAGCAGGTTGGGCAGCAGGCTGGGGCGCATGCAATCCAGTTCGCTGGAGATCGGGTTCTCCAGCACCAGCGCTTCCTGCCCGCCGCCGAAGGCCTGGGCGAAGCGCCGGGAGAGGAAGGAATAGGTGACGCATTCGTGCATGCCGCGCGCGGCCAACGCGCGCTTGGCGGCGGGTGGGCGCAATTGCACTGGACTGAGCGCGGGCCTGGCGACCACCGCGGGCCGCGGCAGCGGCACCGCCTGGATCCGGGCGAAGCCGGCGATGCGCGCCACTTCCTCGACCAGGTCGGTCGGTCCTTGGATATCGCCCCGCCAGGTCGGCGCGCTCACGCGCCATGCGCCGTCCAGCCGCTCCACCCTGAAGCCGAGCGCGGCCAGGATGCGCTCCTGCTCGTCCGCCGCCAGGTCCAGGCCGGACAGCCGGCGCATGCGTTCGGGCCGGTAGCTGACGGTGCGCGCCGGCACATCGGGCGCGCCGGCGACCACCAGATCGCTGGCCTCGCCGCCACAGAGTTCCAGGATCAGGTGCGTGGCGTGCTCGGCGCCCGGCAGCACCATCGCCGGGTCGACGCCCCGCTCGAAACGATAGCGGGCGTCGCTGTCGATGCCTAGGCGCCGGCCGGTGGCCGCGGTGCGCTGCGGATCGAACAGCGCCACCTCCAGGAACATGTTCACGGTCGCGGGCGTGCAGCCGGAAGGCTCGCCGCCCATCACGCCGCCCAACCCCTCCGGACCCGCGGCGTCGGCGATCACCGTCATGGTCTCGTCGATGGCGTAGCTCTTGCCGTTCAGCGCCAGCAGGCTTTCGCCCGGCCGGCCCAGCCGCGCCACGATATCGCCCTTGACCTTGTCCGCGTCGAACACGTGCAACGGCCGGCCGAGGTCGAAGGTCACGTAGTTGGTGATATCGACCAGGGCCGAGATCGGCCTGAGGCCGATGGCGCGCAGGCGGCGCCGCAGCCAAGCCGGGCTGGGACCGTTCTTCAGGCCGCGGAAATAGCGCCCGACGAAGCAGGGACAGGCGCCGGCATGGGCCGGGTCGAATTGCAGGCTGACACCGATCGGGCTCTTGAAGCGGCCGGCAACCGGTCGCGGCTCGAACGGCTTCAGCCGGCCCACGCCGGCGGCCGCGAGATCGCGGGCGATGCCGCGCACCCCCAGGCAATCCTGCCGGTTGGGCGTGACCGCCACGTCGAGCAGCACGTCGTCGACGCCCAGCAGCGCCGCGAAGGGCTGGCCGATGGCGGCATCGTCGGACAGTTCGATGATGCCTTCGTGTTCGTCGCTCAGGCCCATCTCGCGCTCGGAGACCAGCATGCCGTTGGAGGCGACGCCGCGGATGGTGGTCGGCTTCAGCAGCAGGCCGGTGCCCGGCACCGTCACGCCGGAGGGCGCGAACACGCCCTTCATGCCGGCCCGCGCGTTGGGCGCGCCGCACACCACCTGCACCCGTTCCGCGCCGGTATCGACCAGACAGACGCGCAGGCGGTCGGCGGCCGGATGCGGCTTCGCTTCCAGCACATGCGCCACCCGGAACGGCGCCAGTGCCAGGGCGCGGTCATCCACGCTCTCGATCTCCAGGCCGATGTCGGTCAGCCGCGCGGCGATGGTGGCGGCGTCGGCCGAGGTTTCCAGGTGGTCCTTCAGCCAGGCGAGCGTGAACTTCATCGGCTGAGTCCCCGGCCGAGCGAGGGCTGGTCGAGTGGCACGAAGCCGTAATGGCGAAGCCAGCGCAGGTCGCAGTCGAAGAAGGCGCGCAGGTCGGGGATGCCGTATTTCAGCATGGCGATGCGGTCGATCCCCATGCCCCAGGCAAAGCCCTGCCACTCCTCGGGGTCGAGCCCGCAATTCTGCAGCACCTTGGGATGCACCATGCCGCAGCCCAGGATCTCCAGCCAGTCCTCGCCTTCGCCGATGCGCAACTCGCCGCTCTTGCGGCTGCAGCCGATGTCAACCTCGGCCGAGGGCTCGGTGAAGGGAAAGTGGCTGGGCCGGAAGCGCATCTTCACTTCTGCCACCTCGAAGAAAGCGCGGCAGAACTCGACCAGCGTACCCTTGAGGTGGCCCATATGGGTGTCGCGGTCGATCACCAGGCCTTCCACCTGGTGGAACATCGGCGTGTGCGTCTGATCGCTGTCGCAGCGGTAGGTGCGACCGGGCACAATGATGCGATAGGGCGGCGGATTGTCCCGCATGGTGCGGATCTGCACCGGCGAGGTGTGCGTGCGCAGCACCATGCGCTGCCCGTCGGGGCGCGGCTTCAGATAGAAGGTGTCCATCATCTGCCGGGCCGGATGTTCCGGGGGAATGTTGAGCGCGGTGAAGTTGTGGAAGTCGTCTTCGATGTCGGGCCCTTCCGCCACCGTGAAGCCCATGTCGGAAAAGATCGCGACCAGCTCGTCCATCACCTGGCTGACCGGGTGCACGCGGCCCTCGCCTTCGGGCCGCGCCGGCAGACTGAGGTCCAGGCGTTCGGCCGCCAGGCGGGCGTCGAGTTCGGCCGCCTTCAGCCGGTCGCGGCGCTGTTCCAGGGCGGCGGCGACGCCGTCCTTCAACGCGTTGAGCGCAGGCGCTATCCGCAGGCGCTGTTCGGGCGCCATCTTGCCCAGGCCCTTCAGCAGTTCCGTGACGCGGCCCTTGCGTCCCAGCACCTCGACCCGGATCCGCTCCAAGGCTTCCAGGTCCCCGGCGGCTTCGACCGCGCCACGCAATTCTAGCGACAAGCCGTCGATCTCGGATTGCAACATCGCATGCGCCCCAGCCTGACAACATGCCGATACCGCGCCGTCGATTTGGCGCCGGGCCTGGCAATTCACCCCGCGGGCAAGGGCCCCGGCCCCCGCCCGACCGCGCCGTTCCAAGATGGCCGAAGGGCGCGGGTCAGGCGCCTGCGGGCAACGCCGCCTGGGCCTTGGCGACCAGCGCCTTGAAAGCCTCCGGTTCGCGCACCGCCAGATCGGCCAGCACCTTGCGGTCGACCTCCACGCCGGCCAGCTTGAGCCCGCTCATGAAGCGGGCATAGGTCAGGCCCAGTTCGCGCGTGGCCGCGTTGATGCGGACGATCCACAGCGCGCGGAAATCGCGCTTGCGCTGGCGGCGGTCGCGATAGGCGTATTGTCCGGCCCGCTCGACCGCCTGCACGGCGACGCGAAACACGTTCTTGCGTCGCCCGCGATAGCCCTTGGCCTCCGCGATAACCTCGCGATGCTTGCGGGCGCCGTAGCCGCCCTTCTTGGCGCGTGCCATATGCCGTCCCCGCTCAGCCGTAGGGCATCCAGCGCTTCACCGTGCGCTCGTTGCTGGCATCGATCAGGTCGGTGCCGCGCAACTGGCGGATCTGCTTCGGTGTGCGCTTAATCATGCCGTGTCGCTTGTTGGCGTGCGAGCGGCGCAACTTGCCGGTGCCCGTCAGCGCGAAGCGCTTCTTGCACCCGCTCTTGGTCTTCAGCTTGGGCATTTCGGTCTCCTTCGTTCGCATCGTCAGGCGGCCGGGCATGCCCTGGAAGCCTAGCTTCCGCGCCGGCGCGCCGCTGCCCGTTCGGGGCCGCCCTGTATAGCGATGCCCCGGTGGCCGGGCAAGCTTGGCAAGCGGCTATTTCGGTCCGATCAGCATCACCATCTGACGGCCCTCTACCCGCGGATGCTGTTCCACCTTGGAGATTTCCTGCAGGTCGTCGCGCACCCGCTCCAGCACCCGCATGCCCAGTTCCGTATGCGCCATCTCTCGCCCACGGAAGCGCATGGTGATCTTGACCTTGTCGCCCTCCTCCAGGAACCGGTTCATCGAACGCATCTTCACTTCGTAATCGTGATCGTCGATGTTGGGGCGCATCTTGATTTCCTTGATTTCGATCACGCGCTGTTTCTTGCGCGCTTCGTTGGCTTTCTTCTGAGCCTGGTATTTATACTTTCCGAAATCGAGGATCTTGCAGACCGGGGGGTCGGCATTTGGGGATATCTCGACCAGATCGAGACCGGCCTCCGACGCACGTGCAAGGGCGTTGTCGCGCGACACGACCCCGACATTTTCCCCGCTCGCATCAATCAGCCGGACTTCCGGGACGTTGATCATTTCGTTGACGCGCGGACCTTCCCGGACGGGCGGCGCGTCGATCATGCGACGAACGATGGAAGCCATCTCCTATCGGGACGAGCAATACCACACGGAACCCCAGCATGCGCCCCCACAGGCCAGGGTTCTTTCCGAAAGCCGGCCGAGCCTAACCGCCCGGCGCCTTCGCTTCCGTTAGCACTCTATCGACTGCCTCACCCAGCGCAAGCACCTCCTGCTCGCCCCCCGGCAGGCGGCGCAGCGCGACGCTGCCCTGCTCGGCCTCGCGCTTGCCCACCACCAACATCAGCGGCACCTTGGCCAGGGTGTGCTCGCGCACCTTGTAGCCGATCTTCTCGTTGCGCAGATCGCCTTCGACGCGCAGGCCCGCCCCCAGCAGCCGCTGGCGCACATGTTGCGCATAGCCGTCGCTCTCGCTGACGATGGTGGCGACCACCGCCTGCACCGGCGCCAGCCAGAGCGGCAGCCGGCCGGCGTAGTGCTCGATGGCGACGCCGATGAAGCGCTCGAACGAGCCCAGGATCGCCCGGTGCAGCATCACCGGCCGGTGGCGCGCGCCGTCCTCGCCGACATATTCGGCGTCCAGCCGTTCGGGCAATACGAAATCCACCTGCAAGGTGCCGCACTGCCAATCGCGGCCAATTGCGTCGCGCAGCACAAATTCCAGTTTCGGCCCGTAGAAGGCGCCTTCCCCCGGGTTCATGCTGTATGGCAGGCCGGTGGCCTCGATGGCAGTGCGCAAGGCCGCCTCGGCCCGGTCCCAGACCGCGTCGCTGCCGGCACGGGTCGGCGGCCGGTCGGAGAACTTCACGCTCACCTCGGCAAAGCCCAGGTCGGCGTAGATCGAGCGCAACAGCTCGGTGAAGCGCACGCTTTCCTCGGTGATCTGCGCCTCGGTGCAAAAGATATGGCCGTCGTCCTGCAGGAAGGCGCGCACCCGCATCAGGCCGTGCAGCGCGCCCGAGGGCTCGTAGCGGTGGCAGGCGCCGAACTCCGCCAGCCTGAGCGGCAGGTCGCGATAGCTTTTCAGGCCTTGGTTGAACACTTGCACCGCGCCTGGGCAGTTCATCGGTTTCAGCGCGAAGGTGCGCTCTTCCGACTCGGTCACGTACATGTTCTGCCGGAACTTCTCCCAGTGGCCGGAAGCTTCCCACAGCACGCGATCCATGAGCTGCGGGGTCTTGATCTCGACATAGCCGGCACGCTCCAGTCGACCGCGCATATAGCGTTCGAGCGTGCGGTAGAGCGTCCAGCCCTTGGGATGCCAGAACACCATGCCGGCGGCTTCCTCCTGGAAATGGAACAGACCCATTTCGCGGCCGAGCCGCCGGTGATCGCGCCGCTCCGCCTCCTCCAGCCGGTGGAGGTAGTCCTTCAGTTCCTTCTCATTGCGCCAGCAGGTGCCGTAGATGCGCTGCAACATCGGGTTGCGGTGATCGCCCCGCCAATAGGCGCCCGCCACCTTCATCAGCTTGAAGGCGGTGCCCAGCCGGCCGGTCGAGGGCAGATGCGGGCCGACGCAAAGGTCGGTGAAACGCCCCTGGCTGTAAATCGAGATCGGCACATCGACCGGCAGGTCGGCCACGATCTCGGCCTTGTAGTGTTCGCCCGCCGACTTGAAGAAGTCGATCGCCCGCTGCCTCTCCCACACCTCGCGCCGGATCGGCTCGTCGCGCGCGACGATCTCGCGCATGCGCACTTCCAGCGCCGCCAGATCATCGGGCGTGAACGGCGTCGCCCGGGCGAAGTCGTAATAGAAGCCGTCCTCGATCGCCGGGCCGATGGTGACCTGGATGTCCGGCCATAATTCCTTGGCGGCCTCGGCCAGCACATGCGCGCAGTCGTGCCGCAGGATCTCCAGCGCTTCCGGCCGGTCGCGGGTGATGAGTTCCAGCCGCGCGTCCCCGTCGATCGGCGCAGCGAGGTCGGTCAGGCGGCCATCGATCCGCGCCACCAAGGCCTCGGCGGCCAGTCGCTTGCCAATGCCGCGCGCGACCTGTTCCGCACTGACAGGCGCGTCATACCGGCGGATGCTGCCGTCGGGCAGCGTGATCGCAACCATGGCCTTGGGAACCTTCGCGGGGGCGAGCGGCCGGAATGTAGGTAGTCGCGGCGGCCTGTCAAGCCGCCGGGCTGGCGACCAGCAGGGCTTCCGCCGCCCGCCAGACCTCGTCGACCGGCAGGTCCGACAGCGCCGGCCGCCGCAGCACGCGCACCCGGGGGCCGCGGGGCGCGGTGCGGGCAGGGTCGGAGGCGGCGGAGAACAACACGAGACAAGGCGCGCCCACTGCGGCCGCAAGGTGCATCGGGCCCGTGTCGTTGCCGATCGCCAGGCGCGCGCCGCGCGCCAGCGCCGCCAGTTCGAACAGGCTGGTCTCGCCGCACAGGTTGCGGGCCTGCGGCGCTTCTTGCGCAATCGTCTCGGCCAGCGCGCGTTCGTCTCCGCCGCCCAGCAGCATCGGCACCACGCCGCGCGCGGCCAGCCGCGCGGCCAGTTCGCCGTAATGTCGCCACGGCCAGCGTTTCAGCGGCCGATGCCGGGCCCCACCCGGCACCAGCAGCGCGTAGCTTGGCGGCAGCGCGAAACGGGCGAGCTCGGCGGTCAGCCAGGCAAGATCGGGCGGCGGCACCTCGGCGATGCCGATGTCCTTGAGCTGATCGCGCTGGCGCTCCAGGGTGTGCATGCGCTGGCGTTCGGGATGGCGGTGACGATGGCTGGCGCCGGCGGCGATGCCCGACCATTGCGGCCGACCGTGGCGCGGGAAGAAGCGGAGGTAGAAACTGGAGCGGTCCGAGGTTTGCAAGTCATAGACCCGCTGAAAGCCGCCTTGCCGCAGCCGGCGGCGCAAGGCGAGCCAGCGGCCGATCGCGTGCCACTTCGGCCGCTCGTCGAGCCAGACCCGGTCGACATAGCCGGATGCCGCGGCCAGCGCCTGGAACGGCTGCGTGGTCAGCAGCGTGATGCGCGCCTTGGGATGGGCGCGCCTGATGGCGGCGAGCGGCCCCAGCGCCAGGATGAAATCGCCGAGCGCGCCGTGCTTGATGACCAGGATATGTCGTGCGTCGGCAATGCCCGCCGTCATGCCGGGAACAGCAGGTCGTAATAGACCTGCAAGGTGCGTTGGCGCATGGCGTCGAGCGAGAACTTCTCCAGGATGTGGCGGCGGGCCTGGCCGCCCAGCACCTGCCGCTGCGCTTCCGTCAGGTCGAGCGCGGCGGCCACCGCCCCGGCCAGCGCCTCGGCATCACCCGGCGGCACCAGCCAGCCGGTCTCGCCCGGCAGCACGGTCTCGCGCGCGCCGCCATGGTCGGTGGCCACCACCGGCCGGCCCATCGCCTGCGCTTCCGCTGCGACACGGCCAAAGCCCTCCGGTTCGGTCGAGGCCGAGACCACCACGTCGGCCAGCATGTAGGCGGCCGGCATGTCGCGGCTCTGTTCGACGATGCGCAGTCGTTCAGCCAAGCCCAGCCGCAACGCCAACTCCTCCAGCTCGCGGCGGTATTTGTCGCGGCCCTGCGCGCTGCCCAGCAGCACGCCTTGCACGTCGGGCCGCGCCAACGCGGCCAACGCGCGCAGCATCACGGTCTGGCCCTTCCACCGGGTGAGGCGGCCCGGCAGCAGCACCACCCGTGCGCCGTCGTCGATCCGCCAGGCGCGCGCCAGGTCGGCGATGCGCTGGCCGTTGACGCGGGCGGGATCGAACAGCGCGAGATCGATGCCACGATGGATGGTGACGAGGCGCCGCTCGTCGACGCCGAACCGGCGGCGGGCATGCTCGGCCAGGAAGTTCGAGATGGCGATCACCCGCTCGCCCTTGGCCATGACGGCGTTGTACCAGTGCTTCCAGGCCGCCTCGCCGTATGGGCTGTGGAAGGTGGTGACGAAGTGCGCGCCGGTCGAACGCGCGGCCGCCAGTGCGGACCAGGCCGGCGCCCGGCTGCGGGCATGCACGATGTCGATCTGGCGGACGGCGATCAACTCGGCCAGACGCTGCCGGTTGCGATGGATGACCAGCGGGTTCTTGCTGGCCAACGGCAGTTCAACATGCTCGGCGCCGTGGCGCGCCAGTTCGCGCGCCAACGGCCCGCCGGACGAGGCGACCAGCGAGCGCCAGCCGGCAGCGACCAGCGCGGCCGAGATCTCGATCGTGCCGCGCTCGACGCCACCCTGCTCCAGCGCGGGCAGCACCTGCAACACGGTCGGCGGCCGGGTCAGGGCCGGTGCCTCGGCCATAGACGGTGCGATACTGGTTTGCGCTGCTGCGCCAATCACGAGATTGCCATGAGCGAATCAGGTCCAGCCAAGATACTAGTGCGCGCCGACGGCACCGCAATTGCCTATCACCGGCTGCCCGGCCGTGTCCCGGGGGTGATGTTCCTGGGCGGCTTCATGTCCGACATGACCGGCACCAAGGCGACCGCGCTGGAAGCCCACTGCCGCCGCGTCGGCCGCGCCTTCGTGCGCTTCGACTATCGCGGCCACGGCCAGTCCGCCGGGCGCTTCATCGACGGCACGGTCGGATTGTGGCGGGACGACGCGCTGGCGGTGCTGGACGAACTGACCGCCGGGCCGCAGGTGCTGGTCGGCTCCAGCATGGGCGGCTGGATCATGCTGTTGGTGGCGCTGGCGCGGCCGCGACGGGTGGCCGGACTGGTGGGCGTGGCGGCGGCACCCGATTTCGTCACCCGCATGTGGCAGGACTTCACGCCGGAAATCCGCTCCCGGATCGAGCGCGATGGCGTCTATCACCGGCCCTCGCAATACAGCGACGCGCCCTATGCGATCACCCGCCAGCTGCTGGCGGAGGGGCGGCAACATCTGCTGCTCCAGGCGCCAGTGTCGATCGCTTGTCCGGTCCGCCTGCTGCACGGCATGCTTGATCCGGACGTGCCGTGGCGGCTGTCGCTGGAAGTGGCGGAGAAGCTCTCGAGCGACGATGTGACGGTGACGCTCGTCAAGCAGGGCGATCATCGAATGTCGGAACCGGCCGACATCGCGCGGCTGTTGGCCGCGGTCGACGAGCTGGCCGAACATCCGGCCGCGCCGCCAGCCGCGTGAGGCCTAGCCCGTTTGTGGCCGCATGCGATCGGCCGCATCGAAGTACTTGCGGGCATAGGCCACGACCTGCCCGTCGCTGGGGTGGTCGACGGTTTCCACCGCCACGACCTTGCGCTCCACCGCCGGGGCGTGGCCGTGCAGGTGGCGCATCAGCGCCAGTTTGGCCGTGCCGGGGCCGACCACCAGGCTTTCCTGCGCGCCCGCCAGCGCTTCCCCGATCGAGCCATAGAACCGCGTGGTGATGCGTCATGGGCAAGGCACCGTTCGCGCTCGCACCTGCGGCGCCAAGTGCCCAAGGGATCGGCGCCTTCAGCAAAGCCCGAGCCGCTGCCCGGCGCCTTGCGGCAAATCAGTAGGCCGCCGCCGGCAGGTCCTCCGGCCGGCCTGGTTCGGCCGGCTCGGCCGGCTCGCACGTCGCCGCCTGGTTTGCACGGCGATGGCTGAAATACTGCCGGGCGAACTCGGTCAGGCAGCCGTCGCCGCCGGCCACCGTCTCAACGCCCACGACTTGCCGCTCCAGCGCCGGCTGATGCGCCGCCAGATGGCGCAGGAAAGCGAGTTTCGCATCGCCCGGTCCGACCAGCAGGATGGCCTGCGCGCCGGCCAGCGCGGCCGCGACCGCTTGATGGAAGCCGGTCGTATCCGGCTGGCCACAACCGTGCCGTCTGATCCGGAAGGGGCGCGCCCCAGACGGTTCAGCTTGAGCCCCCGCGGTCGAGAAATGCGCGAAACGCGCTTCCCGCGCATTCAACCAGACGACCGTGCTGCAAGCGCACATGACGGCACTCCGTTAACAAGCGTCAACCAGATCGCATGTCTGGAGATACGCTTCGCCGCGGCGCAGGGTGGTTGACGGCCGTCACGTTGCGGCCAGGCTTTTCGCCAGGGCGGCTAGGCCCTGGCGATAGGTCGGGTAGCGGAGCCGGACGCCAAGTTCCTGTTTCATCAGGCGATTGTCGATCCGGCGGTGGTCCTCGAAGAAGCTGCGGGCGAGCGACGACATGTCGGCCTCGGCCAACGGCACGGGCGGCGGCACCGGCAGGCCCAGCAGCCGGGCGCCATGCGCCAGGACATCCTGCGGCGCGGCCGGTTCGTCGTCCGCGAGGTTGTAGATGACGCCGGCCCGTGGCCGCGCCATGGAGGCGGCAAGCGCCTGCGCGACGTCCGCTGCGTGGATGCGCGAGAACTGCTGACCTGGCTTGACGATGTTGCGCGCGGTGCCGGCCCGCAGACGATCGAGCACGCTGCGCCCCGGCCCATAGAGTCCCGCCAGACGGAAGATGTGTACCGGCAGGCGGTGCCGCAGCCAAAGCTCGCGCCAGCCGGCTTCCGCCGCGGCCCGTCGCTCTCCACGCTCGCCGCTGGGCCGCACCGGCGCCGTCTCGTCGACCCAAGCGCCGCCGCAATCGCCATAGACGCTGGTGGCGGACAGGTAGCCCAGCCAGCGCAGCGAGGCGAGCGCCGCCAGGTCCCGGCCATGCCAACGCAGCACCGCATCCTCGGGCTCCGGCGGCACGCTGACCAGCACGTGCGTGGCGGCTTTCAGCGCCGCCAGGAAATCCGGCAGCGGACGGTCGCCATCGAAGGCGTGGATGGCAACCCCGGGCAGCGCGCGCCGGGCGCGCGCGAGGTTGCGCGCGGTGCCGGCGATCCGCCAGGCCTCCCGATCGAGCGAACGGGCCAGCGCCTGCGCGCAGTAGCCGAAGCCGAAGCAGAACAGCTCGGGCATGTTGGCGCAGAGTTAGCGGCGACGGTTCGCCGAAACAAGGCGGGGATTGCTAGACTGCCGGGATGTCCTGGCGGTCGCGAACCGGCGCGGTGGCGCTGGCGGCGCTGATGCTGCCGGCGGAGCGGCAGGGGCCGACCAGGCCGGCGAGTATCACACCTGCCTGAAGCTTGTCGGGCGCGATGCCGCACAGGCGTTCGAAGCGGCACTGGCCTGGCGCGAGCGGGGCGGCGGCGCGCCGGCCCGGCACTGCGCGGCGCTGGCCCTGGTGCAGCTCGGCCTCTACGCCGAGGCGGCCGCCCGGCTTGAGGAACTGGCGGCGGCCTTGCCGGCCGAAGGCCGCGTGCGCGCGGCGGAAGTGCTGGCGCAGGCCGCCAATGCCTGGCTGCTCGCCGAGCAGATCGAGCGCGCCGAAGGAGCAGCACGCGCCGCCGCGGCGTGGGCGCCGGAGGACGCCGAACTGCTGGTCGACTTGGCGCGCATCGTTGCCGAGGCCGGCCGCGACAGCGAAGCCTTGGCGCTGCTTGAGCGCGCGCTGACACTGGCGCCCGAGCATGACGACGCGCAGGCGTTCCGCGCCGCTGCCTTGCGGCGGCTCGGCCGGCCGGGCGAAGGCTTGGCCGCGGCCGAGCAGGCGCTACGGCTCAACCAGGAGAACGCGGTGGCCCTGCTGGAACGCGGGCTGGCGCATCGCCAACTCGGCGATCGCCGGGCGGCGCGGGCGGACTTGCATGGCGTGGTGCGCCGACATGCCGGGACGCCGGCCGCCAATGCGGCGCAGCGCGAACTGGAAACGCTCGATCTCAAGGTGGAATGATCAGGCGTTCCATTCCGCCCGCACTGCGGCGTCTGGCTCGTCCGCTCCGTGCTGCCGGCGCGCGCGCTGGAAGTCGTCGGCCGGCGCCAGGCGCGCCAGGGCCCAGACCGCCATGGCGCGGACCAGCGGCGAACGATCGCTCAGCCGTTCCCGCACGACCGGCAGCAAGCCGGGATCGCCGCTGTTGCCGATGGCGATCAGGACGTTGCGCAGAAAGCGCGCGCGCCCCAGCCGCTTGACGGCGCTGCCGGCGAAGCGACGGCGAAAGCCCACCTCGTCAAGCCGTGCGAGTTCCGCCAGCGGCGGATCGTCGGCCGGCGGACAGGCAGCGAAAGCCAGCTCGCGCGACTGCCGGGCAAAGCGATTCCATGGACAGACCGCCAGGCAATCGTCGCAGCCATAGATCCGGTTGCCCATGGCGACCCGGAACTCCGGCGCGATCGTGCCGCGATGTTCGATGGTCAGGTACGAGAGGCAGCGCCGGGCGTCGAGCTGGTAGGGCGCCGGGAAGGCCGCGGTCGGGCAGATGTCGAGGCAGCGCCGGCAGCGGCCGCAATGGTCGTCATGCGGGCGGGCGGCCGGCAGCGCCAGGTCGGTCAGCAGCACGCCCAGGAACAGCCAGGAGCCGTGTCGGCGCGACACCAGATTGGTGTGCTTGCCCTGCCAGCCAAGGCCGGCGGCCGCGGCCAGCGGCTTTTCCAGGACGGGGGCGGTGTCGACGAACACCTTGACGGCGGCGCCATGCCCGCTGGCGACGAACTGCGCCAAGTGCTTCAGTCGGCCCTTCAGCACGGTGTGGTAGTCGCGGCCTTGCGCATAGACCGAAATCGCGCCCCGGCCGCGCCGGCCCAGCACCGCCAACGGGTTGCGGCCGGGTGCGTAGGACAGGCCGACCACCACGGCGCTGCGCGCGGCCGGCCATAGCACGGCCGGATCGGCCCGCCGCGCCGCCTTGGCTTCGAGCCAGGCCATGTCGCCGTGCCGGCCGAGCGCGAGGAACTCCAGGAAGCGTCGACCCGCGGTCCGCACGGCTTGCGGTTCGGCGATGCCGGCCGCGTCGAAGCCCAGGGCGCCGGCCTTGGCCAGGATTGCCCGCGCGGTCCCGCTCGGCTCAGAAATCGAGATTGGCATAATGCTTGGGCGGCGACATGCCGACGATATGGTCGGCCAGGATGGCGCGAAAGCTCGGCCGCGACTTCACCTTGGCATACCACGCCTTGGCTTCGCCATGGCGCTCCCAGGCCACGTCGCTCAGATAGTCGATGCAGGACAGGTGCGCCGCCGCCGCGATATCGGCAAGGCTGAATTCGTCGCCGGCCAGGTAGTTCCGTCGCTCGGCCAGATAGCCGACATATTGCAGGTGATAGTCGAGGTTATAGGCGGCGGCGCGCAGCACCTCGGAATCCGGCCCGCCTTCGCCGTTCAATCGCTTCACGACCTTCTCGCGCAACAGGTAGTGGCTGACCTCGCGTTCGAACTTGCGGTCGAACCAGGCGACGAGCCGGCGGGTTTCGGCGCGCTGGCGGGGGCTGCCGCCCAGCAGGCCGGGCCGCGGCTGGGTTTCCTCCAGATACTCCGCGATCGCCTGGCTGTCCGACAGCACGAGGTTGTCGCCGTCCAGCAGCACCGGCACCTCGCCCACGGGGTTGAGCGCCAGGAACTCGCGCCGCCGTTCCCAATAGCGCTCCTCGCGCAGCTCCACCTCGATGCTCTTTTCGCGCAGCTGCACGCGCAACTTGCGCGACTGCGGCGAGAGCCAGAAGTGATAGAGCACGAGCATGCGGGGTTGGGGGTCCTGGGCTGCCTGCCGGGGGGCGTTCAATCCATCCGTAGCACGACCTTGCCGATCGCCTGGCGGTCGACCAGCAGCCGCAAGGCCTGGGCGGCATCGGCCAAGGGCAAGCAGTGCGAGACATGCTGGCGCAACCGGCCGGCGGCCGCCAGGCGGTAGACCGCGTCGTTCAACTGGCGGCCGATCGTCGCATCTTGCCGGCCGGCTTCGCCGGCGCGCAGGCCGATCACGCGAGCACCTTTCAGCAATGCGTAGTTGGCCGGCAATTCGCCGGGGCGGCCGCTGGCGAAGCCCACAGCCAGCAGGCGGCCGCCCCAGGCGAGGCAGCGGAGCGATTGCTCGAAGGCTTCGCCACCCACCGGATCGAAGACCAGGTCGGCGCCTTGCCCGCCGGTCAGGCGCAGCACCTCGTCGCGGAAGTTCTCTGCCGCCCGGTCGATCGCCCCATCGACGCCGTACTCGATGAGGAAACGGCGCTTGCTCTCGCCGCTCGCCACCGCGATCACCCGCGCACCAAGCTGGCGGCCCAGGTCGACCGCGGCCAGTCCCGCCCCGCCCGCGGCGCCATGCACCACCAGCACCTCGCCCGGCCGCAATCGGCCGCGTTGCACCAGGGCGTGGTAGGCCGTCAGATAGGCGACCGGCAGGGCCGCGCCGGCGACGAAGTCGAGGCCGTCGGGCAGGCGGTTCAACCGCTGCGGCGCCACCGAGACCTCCTCCTGGAAAGTCCCCGGGCGCAGCTTGACCGTGACCCGGTCGCCCGGGCGGAACGCCTGCACGTCTGGCGCGCATTCCAGGACCTCGCCGGCACCTTCCAGGCCCGGCACGAACGGCAACGGCGGCCGCAGCTGATAGTCGCCCGCCACCATCAGCACGTCGGGGAAATTGACCGCCGCGGCGTGCAGCCGCACGCGCACCTCGCCCTTGCCCAATTCGGGCCTGGGCACTTCCTCCAAGCGCAAGACCGATGGCGGCCCCAGCCTGTGGCAGAGCACGGCTTTCATGCGCGGCTAGCCTTGATCCGGAGAAGCGCCGGGCAGGCAAGCACAAATGCGCCGCTGCCTCAAGCGGCGTCGTGAAAGATCAGGCCAAGCGCGTAGCGTTGGCCGCAAACCAATGGGCTGACGCCGTGGCGCACGCTCGCCCGCAACAGTCCGCGCCGCCCCGCCACCGGTCGTTCGTTGACCGCGAAAACGATGCCCTCGCCCCGGCGCAGGGCGATGGCCTGGCCGATCGCCTGTTGCCGTGGCCGGTTCTCCACCAGCAGGAACTCGCCGCCCGTGAACTCACGTCCGGGCTCGCTCAACAGCACGGTGGCCTGCAGCGGAAAGGCCAACGGACCGTACAGATCGCGGTGCAGCCGGTTATAGCCGCCGGCCTGGTAACGCAGCAGCAGCGGGGTCGGCTTGGCCTGGCCATGCCGTGCGCAGACCCGGCGATAGGCGGCAAGCGCGTCCGGGTAGCGCTCGGGGCGGCCGAGCGCCTGGCACATTCGGTTGGCGATGGGTGCCAGCCGCGCATAGAGCAGGACACGGGCCAGTGCGACCAACGCCGGCAACGGCTCGGCGAAATACTTGTAGGTCCCTTCGCCGAAACCGTGCCGGGCCATGTCGACCGTGCTGCGGAACAGCCGCGCTTCGGCAAACTGCCGGCAGAGGCCCCGGCATTCCGTGGCCGTCAGCAGGCCGGGCAGCCGGCAATGGCCCTGGCGATCGAGCGCCGCCTCGGCGGCGGTCCAATCGAGCGCGGCCAGACGGTCGGCGAGGGCGGGTTCGGGTGTCGGGGCCATGGCGCGACTATCGCCCGGGCGCCGCGCCCGGCGCCATCCGCTTCTTGCCGGCTATGGCTGCCGCAAGCCGAAGAACAGCCGGATGCGGCGCAGCACCTGCGCCTGGTTCGCCAAGGTCAGGTCCGGCAAATCCGGCAGGCGCACGCCAAAGGCCGCGCGTTGGGCAGCGCGCTGCGCGACGATCTCGCCCAGCTTCTGTGCCAGTTCCTGGCGCCGCTCCAGGATCGGGCTGAAGGTTTCCTTGGTGATTTCCAGCAATTCGCTGGCCGTGCTGGTGGTGACGGTGGCGCTGCGCGGCTCGCCGGTCAGCAGCGACAGCTCGCCGAAGATCTCACCCGGCCGCAACTGGCCGAAGCGGCGGCTGCTGCCGTTCTCGGTCGCTTCGCTGACATGCAGCAGGCCCTCCAGCACAACGAATAGCGAGGCGCCCGGCTCGCCCTGGCGCACCACCGCTTCGCCGGCGGCGAACGAGCGCACGCCGGCGGTGCCGGCCAGCGCGGCCAGCTCGGCCGCGTCCAGCGGCTGGAACAGCGGAACGCGGCCGATCAGCGTGTCGAGATGGCGGCGCCGGTCGATGTCGCGGGCCGGCATCGGCGCATGGAACAGATCGAGCCGCGGCCCGGTGACGGCGATGCCGGCCTGGTGCAGCTGCTGCAGGATGTTGCGCCGCACTTCGTCATGCAGGCGCCAGCGGCTCTCGTAGTCGGGCACCCAGAAGCGCAACTGATAGACGATGCCGCGCGGGCTGAAGTCGATCACCCGCACTTCCGGCTGGCGCGGCAGCGCGTTGACCTCGGGCACCGCCACGGCCGCCGCCAGCAGGATGCGCTCGGCCTGCGCCGGCGGTACGCCGTTGTCCAGGCTGACGTCGATCCGGTCGCGCCAGTAGGGTTCGGGCGTGCTGTAGTTGCGCAGCACAGTGCTGGCGGCAAGCGCGTTGGGCAGCACAATGCCGATCCGGTCGATGGTCAACAGCCGGGTGGTGCGCCAGGTCACTTCCACCACTCGACCGGCGGTGTTGGGATCCAGTTCGATCCAGTCGCCCAGCCGGTAAGGCCGGTCGAGGCTGAGCGTGAGGCCGGCGAAGATGTCGGCCAACGTGTTGCGCAACGCGAAGCCGACGACCGCGACCAGGATCGAAGAGGCGGCCAGCAGGCCGGTGAGCACACCCTCGAACAGGCTCAAGACGATGGCGGAGAGCGCGAACGCCCAGACGCCCGCCGCCATCAATTCGCGCAGCAATCGTGGCGTCGATTGCCCGGTGCGGGCCGGCATCAGCCGGAGGAAGACGAGGCCGTCGACCAGGCGCACGGTAAGCCAGGCGGCCGCCGCCCAGAACAGCACATTCGCCGCCGGCTCGCCCAGCCGGTCGAGCGCCGAGCCCGGCGGCAGGGCCATCCGGGCGCGCCATTCCGGCCAGAGCAGGGTCAGCGCCAAGCCGGCGCCGGCCAACAGGGCCGGCAGGGCGATGGCGAGGCGGCGCGGCGCGATGCGCGGGTCGCCGTTCATGCTGGCGTCAGGATGACCCAAGCCAGGCATATCGGCCGGGCACCGATTTGCCCGTCATTGCGCCGGGTAATCTGGGTCGAGCAAGTCGTCAATGGCGAACGGGCACGCCTCGGGCAGGCTCTCGACGGCGAGGCCGGTCTCCTTTGCCGCCCAGCGTCGGGCGCTGGCGTAGGTCGTCCCTAGCGCTTCGGCGAGACGGGCATCAAGCTCGGGCTCTCGGCCAGCAGTTCGGCGATTTCGCCGCGTGCGTCGTCGATGGAGCCGCGCCAGCTTCGCGAGTGACGCTTGGGCTGGAACTGCCATTTCAGCAAATGCAGCAGCAAACGGCCAAGTTGGTGCTTCAGCGCACGCTGATCGGAGCGTCCCAAACTCTCGAGCTCCATGGCAAGACGCGTGGCATCCAGTTTCGCGAGTTCGCCTTCGCGCAACAATTCGCTCTGCGAGGCGAGCCAGCCGACCCAGTCCTCGGCATGCTCGCGCGAAACGTCGATCCAGGCGTGCGAATTGCCGAACAGATCAACGTGTACGATGTCGCCGAAACTCATGTGCACTTGGCGAAAACAACCGATGTCGGAGCCAAGCGTTGCACGCTTCAGGCGTTGCAAGCCATCGAGCACGATGGATCGGTCCGCCATCGCGCCGCCCTCGCTGATCACGTGGAGAAGCAGATCGCACGCGGGCACCCCGGCATAGCGGCCCTGACTTGCCTTGGCGGCCTTCCGGCGGATGGCCTGCTCGACATCGTGGACGACGTACTGCTCAGCGATGTCGCCTTCATAACCGTCGTTCTGTCCGCCTTCGCCGGGGAAGAAAACAGCACCAGACCTCTTGTCGGCCTTGCTCAGCCACTGCTGCCAGGAGGCACTGCCTGCTTCCGTGACTTCCACGCCGAGACGCTCGTTCCCTCGCCAAGAAAACGTGAAGTCCGGCAGCCGATTGTCGCGACCGAAGGCTGCCTCGTGCGCTTGGACGCTGACCGGCAACTCGAGCCGCTTGAGCGCGACCAGCGCAACGAGCAGGCGGCGCAAGGAATAGTCCTCGCGCTGCGCGGCGGTTCGCCGCTTTGGACCGGTCCGCGGCCCAACGGAACGGCCGAAAAAGGCCAAATCGTCGGCAAGACTGTCGCGGCCCTGCAGCCGCAATTCCACCCGCACGCCCGCACGCAGCTCGCCACGTAACGTCATGCGGCATCATAGCGCGTTCCCGGCAATTCTGGCGACCGCGTGGACGGTGCTATAAGCGCTGGCGACCCACCGACAAAGCAAACGCCGAATCGTTCATGGACGCCACGTTGTTCGCCGAGGCCGTGCTATTGGGCGTGGTCGAGGGGCTGACCGAGTTCATCCCGGTCTCGTCCACCGGGCATCTCATCCTGCTGGTCGATCTCCTGGGCTTCCGGGGGGCGCCCGGCAAGGTGTTCGAAGTGGTCATTCAGCTGGGCGCGATCCTGGCGATCTGCCTGTTGTATATCGCCCGCTTGTGGGGCGTGGCGGCCGGGCTGGCGCGCGATCCGGCCGCCCGCCGCTTCGTCGCCAACATCCTGGCGGCCTTTCTGCCGGCGGCCGCGCTGGGCGCGCTGGCGCATGGCTACATCAAATCCGTGCTGTTCTCGCCCTACGTCGTCTGCACCGCACTGATCACCGGAGGCGTGCTCATTCTGATCCTGGAGCGCTTCCGGCCGAAGCCGCGCCATGGGCAGGTCGAGGCGATCCCGCTCGCCACCGCCCTGCGCATCGGCCTGTTGCAGTGCCTGGCGCTGGTGCCCGGCGTGTCGCGCTCGGGCGCCACCATCATGGGCGCGGTCTGGCTTGGCGTCGAGCGCCGCGCGGCGGCGGAGTTTTCGTTCTTCCTGGCGATTCCCACCATGCTGGGCGCGGCGGTGTTCGATCTTTACAAGAGCCGTGCGTTGCTGGCGGCGGACGGCCTGCTGCTGATCGCGGTCGGCTTCGCTGCCGCGTTCGTGTCGGCCCTGGTCGTGGTCCGCTGGCTGGTCGGCTATGTCTCCCGCCGAGGCTTCGCGCCATTCGGTTGGTATCGCATCGCGCTGGGTCTCGCCATGCTGGCGATCCTGGGCCTGCGCTAAACCGTCAGTTGGCGTGCGGCGCCGGCAACTGGCCGTGCCGGCGAAAACGGAAGAGATAGCTGGGCACGATGACTTCGAGCGGCGTCGGCGCGATGCCGAGGTCGGCCAGGCCCGGTCGACCGGGGCTGACGACATTGTCCTGCCGGAGCAGCTCGACCTGATCGGGGGTCAGCGGCGGCACCGGCAGCAGTTGCAGGAAGGCCGCCTGGAACTTGGCGAGGCCGAAGGGCAGCGGCAGCAGCAGGCGGTTGCGGCCGGTTTCCTTCAGCACGTATTGCAGCAACTCCTTGAAGCTATAGCTGCGCGGACCGCCCAGCTCGTAGATTTGCCCGGCCGTCTCGGGCCGTCGCAGGATGACGTGAATGGCTTCCGCCACGTCGCCAACATAGACCGGCTGGAAGCGTGTTGTCCCGCCGCCAAGCAGCGGCAAGGCCGGCAACAGCCGCGCCAGGGCGGCGAAGCGGTTGAAGAAATCGTCCTCCGGTCCGAACACGAGGCTCGGCCGCACGATGCTGGCATCGGCAAACGCCTCGGTCACCGCCAGCTCGCCGAGCGCCTTGCTGCGGGCATATTCCGCGCTGCTGGCGAGGTCCGCGCCGATCGCCGAGACATGCACCAGGCGGCGAACGCCCGCTGCCTTGGCGGCGGCGGCCACCCGGCGGGCGCCTTGCGCGTGCACCGCCGCGAAGCGCTGGCCGCCGCGTTGATAGAGAATGCCGACCAGGTTGACCACCGCGTCCGCGCCGGCCACCGCCTGCCGCACCGAGGCCTCGTGCCGCAGATTGGCCGCCATCGGCATCACTTGGCCGACATCGCCCATGGGCTTGAGGAAGGCGGCAGCTTCCGGATCGCGCACCGCGACCCGAACCCGCGCCCCGGCCTGTGCCAGGCGCCGGACAAGGTGTCGGCCAAGGAAGCCCGAGCCGCCGAACACCGTGACGTTGTCGATCCGCATGCGATCCCCCAATCGGGCGTCGTGCGCATTGATAGTGGGGCCGGCCGTCCGGGGCAACGCCGCGCGCCGAGGCCTCCCGCGAGGGCGCTTGCATGCGCCAGGGCGCTTGGCTAAAACCCGCCCTTCGGCCGGGCTGCGTGTGCTCGGCCCAGCTTCGCCCCTTGCCCAGGTGGCGGAATCGGTAGACGCGCTAGCTTCAGGTGCTAGTGGGGGAAACCCCGTGGAAGTTCGAGTCTTCTCCTGGGCACCAACGGCTGTCCCTGAGCGATCGCGGCATGACCAACCATCTGCATACGGGCGACCTGCCGGCCGGCCTTGGCTTCGGCCCGCTGCTGGCGATCGACACCGAGACGATGGGCCTGGTGCCGGGACGCGACCGCCTCTGTCTCGTGCAGCTGTCGGCCGGCGACGGCGACTGCCATCTGGTGCATTTCCCCAAGCCCGATTACGCCGCGCCGCATCTGCGCCGCCTGCTGGTCGATCCCGCGATCACCAAGCTGTTCCATTTCGCGCGCTTCGATCTCGCGGTATTGCGGCACTATCTGGGCGTCGACTGCCGGCCGGTCTATTGCACCAAGATCGCCGCCAAGCTGGTGCGCACGTTCACCGATCGGCACGGCCTGAAGGACCTGTGCAAGGACTTGCTGGGCGTCGATCTGTCGAAGCAGCAGCAGATGAGCGACTGGGGCGCCGAGAGCCTGAGCCGCGAGCAACTGGAATACGCCGCGACCGATGTCCTTTATCTGCACAGGCTGCATGCCAAACTGGAAGCGCTGCTGGCGCGCGAGGGCCGCCAACAGCTGGCGCGGGCCTGCTTCGAGTTCCTGCCCGCACGGGCGGAGCTCGATCTGGCCGGCTGGCGCGAACTCGATGTCTTCGCGCACTGAAACTTGAACCGCCGCTTGCACCTGCGGCGTTTGACCCTGCGCGGAACGGCCGGCATAGTGCCCCGTATGGAAGTTGGCATGATTTTCGCTTGTCGCCCTCGGTGGGCTGAAACCCTAATGGTTTCGGCAGGCTAGGGGGTCGCGGTGCATCCCGAATCCCAGCGGCTAGGCGCTGAGTTTGCAGCCGAAACCGACGCCGACCTGAAGGCGGGTCGACGGGTGCTGGAACTCGCCCGCGACGGGCTTGCCGCTGTTGCCGGCCGGCTGGGTCAAGGCTTTGTCGCGGCGGTCGGCCTGCTGGCCCAGCCCGGCGGCAAACTGGTGGTCAGCGGCATGGGCAAGAGCGGCCATATCGCCAACAAGATCGCCGCCACCTTCGCCTCCACCGGCACGCCGGCGCATTTCGTGCACCCGGCGGAAGCCAGCCATGGCGATCTGGGCATGGTGGCACGCGAGGATCGGCTACTCCTGCTGTCGAATTCGGGCGAGACCGCGGAATTGCGTGATCTGGTCGGTTATGCGCGACTGGTGCGGGTGCCGCTGCTGGCGATGGTCGGCCGGCCTGCGAGCAGCCTGGCGGAGGCCGCCGACGTGGCGCTGGTCCTGCCGCCGGTCGCGGAAGCCTGTCCGTTGGGCCTTGCCCCGACCACTTCGACCACTTTGATGCTGGCGCTGGGCGACGCGCTGGCGATCGCGGTCATGCAGCGGCGCGGGTTCTCCGCCGAACAGTTCCATGTACTGCACCCGGGCGGACGGCTGGGTCGGCAGTTCGTGCGGGTGGCCGACATCATGCACCGCGGCTCCGAACTGCCGCTGGCGGCGCCGGAGGCGGTGCTGGCCGACGCCATCCTGGTGATGACGGAGAAGCGCTTCGGCTGTCTGGGGGTGTGCGACGGCGAGGGTCGGCTGGTCGGCATGGTGACCGACGGGGATCTCAGGCGACACATGGCGCCCGATCTGCTGGGTCGGCGGGTTGGCGAGGTGATGACCGCCCGCCCCAAGACCATCCGTCCGCAGGCCCTGGCGGCGGAGGCGTTGGGCTTCATGAACGCCAGCCAGATCACCTGCCTGTTCGCGACCGAGGACGAACGCCCGGTCGGCATCGTGCACGTCCACGACATCCTGCGCTCCGGGATCGCCTAGGCGATGGCGCGCGACACCGCGGCGCTGTCAGGGTCGTTGGGCGAGGCGCTGGAACTGGCGCCGCTTGGACAGCGCCGGCGGGCCGGCAGCATTGGCTACAGCCGCTTCGTGCAGGCCATGAAGCTGCTGCTGCCGCTGGCCGCGGGCGGCCTGCTGCTGGCCGTGCTGGCCTGGCCGGGCGCTATTCAGGCGCCGGGCGAATTCCGGCTGTCCTATGTCGCGGGCGAGCCGGCGGACAGCCCGCCCACCATGGAGCGGCCGCGCTATGTCGGGGTCGAAGGCGCCGAACGGCGCTATTTCATCACCGCCGAGCGCGCGACGCACGACGTCAGCGAGCAGGGCCGCATTGCCCTCAGCCGGCCACAGGCCGACATGATCGATGGCAATGGCCATTGGCTTTCGGTCATCGCCCGGTCCGGGGTTTTCCGCCAGCCGCAAGGCCGGCTCAGGCTGGAGGGGCCGGTCGACATCCATTCCGACCTTGGCTACGAGCTTCGCGCCCGCTCGCTCGACCTCGACCTGAAGGGCGGAACCGCGGAAACCGCCGAGCCGGTGGAAGGTCAGGGGCCGCTCGGCCTGATGACCGCGGAGCGGGCGCGGATCGCCGAGAAGGGCGCCCGATTGTGGTTCGAAGGTCGGGTGAAAGTGGTGCTCCATGCTGGCCGGTGATCGCCGGTCGTGTCGGGTCGGGACTAGGGCGATGAAAGCCTTGCGCTCCGTCGCCGTCGTTGCCGCCCTGGCGGCGTTGGCGGGAGGCGTCGGCGCGGCGACCCGTGGCGGCAGCCCCGCCCCCGCCAGGTCGCAGCCCGGCAATCCGCTCAACGCCGAGGCGCCCATCGAAATCAACGCCGACCGGCTGGAAGTGCAGCAGGATCGCCAGCTGGCGATCTTCCGCGGCAACGTCGAGGCGGCGCAAGGCGAGATGCGTCTGCGGGCCGATCGGCTGACCGTGCACTACCTCGCGGCGCGGTCGGGCCAGTCGCGCGGCGGGCCGGCTGATCCCGGCGGCGCGGTCTCGCGTATTGAGGCGGAGGGAAATGTGTTCGTCTCCTCGCCGCAAGAGACCGCGCAAGGCGCGGCCGGCATCTACGACGTGCTGCGCAAGGAGATCGTGCTGACCGGCCAGGTGGTGCTGACGCGCGGCGACAACGTGATCCGCGGCGACCGCTTGGTGCTCAACCTGGCGAGCGGCCAGAGCCGCGTCGAAGGCGGCGGCACCGGCGGCCGGGTGCGCGGCCTGTTCCTCCCGCCGAAGTCCGGCGAGAGCCCCACAACCCGTTGACGACACGGAATATTAATGGCGAGTGCCGATAACAACGGGAGTGCTGACAGAGGCGCCGCCGGACCGCGGCTGGTGGCCGAGAGCCAGGGGCTATGGGTCAGCAGGATTGGCAAGCGGTTCAAGGGACGGCCGGTTGTGCGCGAGGTCAGTTTGCAGGTGCGGCGGGGCGAAGCGGTCGGCCTCCTGGGCCCCAACGGCGCCGGCAAGACGACCACCTTTTATCTGATCTCTGGCCTCTTGGCGCCGGACAGCGGCAGTATCGAGCTGGACGGCCAAGACATCACCGCCCTGCCCATGTATCGCCGTGCTCGGCTCGGCCTGGGCTATCTGCCGCAGGAGGCCTCGGTGTTCCGCGGCCTGAGCGTGGAGAACAATCTGCGTGCCGTGCTGGAGGTGGTGGAACCGCTGCCGGAGAAGCGTACCGCCATGCTGGAGGCTCTGCTGGCGGAGTTCTCGCTCACCCATCTCCGCCGCGCGCCGGCGCTGGCGCTGTCGGGCGGTGAGCGGCGGCGGGTCGAAATCGCCCGGGCGCTGGCGTGCCGGCCCAGCTTCCTGCTGCTGGACGAGCCCTTGGCCGGCATCGACCCGATTGCGCTCGGCGAGATCCGCGATCTCGTCAGCCATCTCAAGGAACGCGGCGTCGGCGTGCTGATCACCGAGCACAACGTGCGCGAGACCCTCGACATGATCGACCGCGCCTACATCCTGCACGAGGGACGCGTGCTGATGCAGGGCCGGCCCGAGGAAATCGTGGCCAATGCCGAGGTCAGGCGGTTCTACCTCGGTGACCGATTCAGTCTGTAGCGGCAGGAGCGTCGGTGGCGATCTCGCAAAAGCTGGAGCTGCGGCAGTCGCAGGGGCTAGTGATGATGCCCCAGCTGCAGTTCGCCATCAAGCTGCTGCAACTGTCCAACCTGGAACTCAGCCAGTTTGTCGAGCAGGAGTTGGAGCGCAACCCGCTGCTGGAACGCGAGCAGGAAGGACCGTCCGGCGACGAGGCGCCGCTGGCTGAACCGGCGACCGCGCCGCTCGAGGCGCCGGAAAGCGTCGCCGAACAGGCGATCGATGCGGATTTCTCCAACCTCTACACCGGGGATTCGTCGAGCGACGCGGCCGGTCAAGCGGGCGGCGGCAACCTGTGGTCGAATGTACGCGGCGGCCGCTTCGACGATGCCGAAGACTATGGCGTCGAACAGGCCGCCGGCCACGCCGGCAGCCTGAAGGAGCATTTGCTGCAGCAGCTGAACGTGGCGACCGCGGACCCGGCCACGCGGCTGATCGGCGCGCACCTGATCGAGAGCCTGAACGAAGCCGGCTATCTGACCGAGAGCCTGGAGCTGATGGGCGAGCGGCTGGGTTCGACGCCAGAGGACATGGCGGCGGTCCTGCGCCTGATCCAAGGCTTCGATCCGGCAGGCATCGCGGCGCGCGACCTGGCGGAATGTCTCGCCCTGCAGCTTGCCGAGCGCAACCGGCTCGACCCGGCGATGCAGGCATGCCTCGACCACCTGGAACTGCTCGGCAAGCGCGACCTGGAGGGCCTGCAGCGGCTCTGCGGGGTGGATGCGGAGGACCTGGCGGAAATGATCCAGGAAATCCGCCAGCTCAACCCGAAGCCCGGTCTGGCCTTCGAACACGACGTGGCGCAGGTGGTGGTGCCGGATGTCTATGTGCGGGAAAGCCCTGCCGGCGGCTGGTCGGTCGAGCTCAACAGCGATACCCTGCCGCGCGTGCTGGTGAACGGCCGCTACTATTCGCATATCGCCCGCAAGGCCAAGGGCAAGGAAGACAAGGTCTACTTGCAGGAGTGCATCAGCAGCGCCAACTGGCTGGTCAAATCGCTGGACCAGCGGGCGCGCACGATCCTCAAGGTGTCGAGCGAAATCGTCCGCCAGCAGGATGCCTTCCTGGCGCATGGCGTGGAGCACCTGCGGCCGCTCAACTTGCGGACCATCGCCGAGGTGATCGGCATGCACGAGAGCACGGTCAGCCGGGCGACGGCGAACAAGTATGTGGCGACGCCGCGCGGCGTGTTCGAGCTGAAATACTTCTTCACCTCGGCCATCGCCTCGACCTCGGGGGGCGAGGCGCATTCGGCCGAGGCGGTGCGGCACCGCATCCGCAAGCTGATCGATGAAGAGACCGGCGCCAATATCCTGTCGGACGACCGCCTGGTCGAATTGCTGAAGGCCGAAGGCGTCGACATCGCCCGGCGAACGGTAGCCAAATACCGCGAAACCATGGGCATTGCCTCCTCGGTGCAGCGCCGGCGCGCCAAGCTCGTGCCCGCCTAGCGGCAGGGTGGCCCGGCGGCGGGCGTTGACAGGCCGGTTGTGGCTACCTATGTTCCGTGCGTCGCAAGCGGCCCCTGGCCGCGCCCATGATGAGGCCAGCCGGAACCATCCGGTCCCGCCAGCGATCCATGAAGGTACAAATCACAGGCAAGCAGGTCGCCATTTCCGAGGCCGTGAAGCAGCATGTCGAGCGCCGGTTGAAGGCAGGCATGGACAAGTATTTCGGCCATGCCATCGAGGCACATGTTGTGTTCTCGCGTGAGGCCAACCACTACCGGACAGATTGTTCCATCCATGTCGGGCATGGCATCCAGGCTTTCGGCCATGCCAACGCGGACGAGCTCAAGGATTGCCTGGACGCGGCGCTCGACCGGCTGGAAAAGCGCTTGCGGCGCTACAAGCGTCGGCTGCGCGACCACCACGACCGCCGCAGCGCGCGGGCGGCGGAAGTGCTTTCCGGCCAGAGTTATGTGCTCGAGGCCGAGGACGAGCCGGAAGCCGAGCCGGAAGCCGAACAGGTGGCCGCCCAGGCGGCGGTGCCGCCGGTGATCGTCGACGAAAGCCCAACCGAGATCCATCTGCTGGACTTGGCCGAGGCGGTGATGCGACTGGAACTTGCCGATCTGCCGATCCTGTTCTTTCGCAACCAGGCAAGTGGGCAGTTCAACGTGGTCTACCGGCGGGCTGACGGCCGAATTGGCTGGATCACGCCGGAGACAGGCGGGAACGCCGCCAGCCAAGCGAGGCGTTGATGGAGATCGCAGACCTCATGGGCGTCGAGGGCGTGGTGGCGAACCTTCGCGCCACGAGCAAGAAACAGGCCCTGCAGGCGCTGGTGGCGCAGGCGGCGAAGCTGACGGGGCTGAACGAGCGGACGCTGTTCGACGTTCTGCTGGAGCGCGAACGGCTGGGCACGACGGGCGTCGGCCGTGGCGTGGCGATCCCGCATGGCAAGCTCAGGGAGCTGAAGCGGCTGCACGGGCTGTTCACCCGGCTGGAGCAGCCGGTCCCTTTCGACGCGGTGGACGACGAGCCGGTCGATCTGATTTTCCTGTTGCTGGCGCCTGAGTCGGCTGGCGCCGATCACTTAAAGGCGCTGGCGCGGGTGTCGCGCCTGTTGCGCGACCGGGCGATTACCCAGCGCCTGCGTAGCGCCGAGGACGCGGCGGCGCTCTACGCCATTCTGGCTGAGACGCCGGCCACCAAGGCGGCCTGAACGCCGCCGGTCAGTGCACGCTGACCGGTTCCAGGTCGTTCTGCCAGCAGGCCGCGGCCGCCGAGGCCTGGGCATCGAAATCGCCAAGCAGCCTGCCGTCGGCGGCGTGCACGGCAAATCGCGGCATGCCGTCAGCTAGGTGCCGGCGGATATAGGCCACCTCTTCCAGCCCGATCGCCAACAGCGCCTGGCGCGAGAGCGGCGAAGCCGATTTCAGTAATTCTGGCATCCATTCCTGCCTTTCGCGGGCTTTCAGCGGCTTTCGCCTGGCGGCGTCCGCTTGGCCGCCGTCTGCGGCTGGGTCAGCTCACCGTTCCTGATCTCGATCGTGCGGCTGACCGGGTTGTGCTGCGGCCGTGCCAAGTCGATGCTGAGCAGCCCGCTGTCGAGCGTGGCGCCCGTCACCACGATGCCCTCGGCCAGAACGAAATTGCGTTGGAACTGGCGGGCCGCGATGCCGCGGTGCAGGTAGACCTTCCCGGCTTCCTCGGCCTGCTGGCCGCGGATCACGATCTGGTTATCCTCCAGCGTGATGTGCAGGTCCTCCCGCGCGAAACCGGCGACCGCCAAAGTGATGCGCAGCCCGTGCTCGCCAATGGCTTCGATGTTATGGGGCGGATAGCCGTCATGCGCCGACTTGGCGACCCGGTCGTGCAGCCGCTCGAAATGGTCGAAGCCCAGCAACAGAGGGCTGTTGAACAGGGTCACGCGGTTCATCGGCCCACCCTCCTCGACGATGAGCGAGCATGGCATCATTGCCCGGAGCCGGCACCGGCCTCCGCGTGCGGCCCGGCACGGCGCCGCACGCGATGATATGTAGGAGTGCGCCGGGCCCGATCAAGCCGGGCGGGAAAGGGGCAGGGGGTGAAGGATTTCGCGACAGGGGCCGTTTGCCTGGCAGTGTTGGGCGCCGGCGTCATGGGCCGCGGCATCGCTCAGGTGGCGCTCGAAGGCGGCATGGCGGTCAAGCTGTTCGATACGCAAACCGGTGCCGCCTCGCGCGGCCGCGATTTCGTCGCCGACATGCTGCGGCGAGCCAGCCAGCGCGGCCGCCTGCCGGCCGCCGAGGCGGAGGCGGCGATCGGCCGGCTGAGCGTGGTGGACAGCCTGTCCGCGCTGGCCGATGCCGACGTGGCGATCGAGGCGGTGGTGGAGAACCTGGAGGTCAAACGCAAGCTGTTCGCCGAACTGGAGGCCGTGCTGCCGCCCACGGCGCTGATCGCCAGCAACACCTCTTCCTTCCGCATCGCCGCGATCGCCGCCGCGGCCAATGGCAAGGACCGCGTCGGCGGCATGCACTTCTTCAACCCCGTGCCGCTGATGAAACTGGTGGAAGTGGTGGCGACGCCGGCGACCCGGCCGGAGGTGGCGGCGGCGTTCATGGCGCTTGGCCGGCGCATGGGCCGCGTGCCGGTGCTGGTGAAGGACGGTCCCGGCTTCCTGGTCAATCTGGGCGGGCGGGCCTTCACCACCGAAGGCCTGCGTTTGGTGCAGGACGGCATCGCTACGCCGGCCCAGGTCGATGCCGTCATGCGCGACGCCTGCGGCTTTCGCATGGGGCCGTTCGAGCTGATGGACCTGACCGGCATCGACGTCAATTTTCCGGCCAGCCTGGCCATCTGGCAGGGCTATTTCCAGGATCCGCGGATCCAGACCTTCGCGCTGCACGAGAGCCTCTACGTTTCCGGCCGGTTCGGCCGCAAGAGCGGCCTGGGTCACTTCGCCTATGACCGGGACGGCAACAAGCAGGCGCCAAGCGCGGATGCCCAGGTGAGCGCGGCGCCGACCAAGGCCGCGGTGCTGGCCGAAGCCGACCCCGCCTTGCGCAACTGGCTGACCGAGCGCGGCTGGCCGGTGTCGACGGCGGACGACGGGCAATGCCCGATCCTGGCTGCCCCTTGGGGCGAGGATGCGACGGCGGTTTCGCTGCGAACCGGCGCCGATCCCAGGCGGCTGGTCTGCCTCGACCTTGCCGGCGACACCGGCAAGCGGGTGACGGTGATGACCGCCCCGGGCGCCGACCTGGCGGTGCGCGACAGCGCCATCGCGCGGCTGGCCGGCGCCGCGCCGGTGACGGCGATCCACGACAGCCCCGGCTTCATCGCCCAGCGCATCCTGGCCATGATCGCCAATCTAGGCTGCGAAATCGCCCAGATCGGCGTCGCCAGCCCGGCCGACATCGACACGGCGATGACGCTGGGGCTCAATTATCCGCGCGGGCCGCTGGCGTTGACCGACAGCCTGGGGGCGGCCAAGGTGTTGCGGATCCTGGAAAATCTGCAACGCATCACGGGCGAGCCGCGGTATCGGCCCAGCCAATGGCTGCGCCGGCGGGGGCTGCTGGGCCTGCCGGCGGCAACGCCCGATTGAGCGCCGCCGATACTTCCCCTAGCATTGCCCAAGCCAGCGCGGGAGACCGAGCGTGAGCCAGGACCTGAAGCAGAACTACAAGGGCGTGTTCGACGGCCGCATCGGTTTCGGCGAACGGCCAGCGGTGCTGGTGGTCGACTTCATCAACGCCTATGTGACGCCGGGCTCGCCGCTCTACGCCGAAGGCGTGGTGGCGGCGGTCGAGGAGACGCGCGAACTGCTGGACGAAGCGCGCCGGCGCGGGGTTCCGGTGGTCTATTTTCTGGTGCGTTACCAGCAGGGCGGCATCGACGGCGGCATCTTCGTGCGCAAGGTGCCGACCTTGAAGATCTTCGCCGAGCCGGGCCCGTTGGGCGAAATCAGCCCGCGGCTGCCACCGGGACCTAAGGACATCGTCATACCCAAGCAATATGCCAGCGCGTTTTTCGGCACCTCGCTGGCGGCGCTGCTGGCCGCCGAGAAGCGCGACACGCTGATCGTCACCGGCTGTTCGACCAGCGGCTGCGTGCGCGCCACCGCAGTCGACGGCATGCAGTACGGCTACCGGGTGATCGTGCCGCGCGAATGCGTCGGCGACCGCCATGCCGGTCCGCACGAAGCCAACCTGTTCGATATCGACAGCAAGTACGGCGACGTGCTGCCGAAGGCCGAGGTGCTGGACTATCTGCGCGGCCGCAACGCGGCATAGACCCTTGGCAACGCACAACCTGGCGGCTTCGCCCGCGACGGTGCACTGGGGCTATTTCGAGGCCGCACTGAAACCCAAGCTGACGGTGCGCTCGGGCGACCGGGTGCGCATCGAGACCGTCTCCGGCGCCGTCGACGTGCTGCCGGCGGCGCCCTTCACGGTATTGCCGCAGCACCGCGACATTCTGGAAAAGGTCAGTCGCCGCATGGTGCCGGGACATATCCTCACCGGACCGGTGGCGGTCGAGGGCACCAGGCCGGGCGATGTGCTGGAAATCCGCGTGCACGAGGTGGAGCTGACCGCGGACTGGGGCTGGAATGTCATCCGGCCGTTGATGGGCACGTTGCCGGAGGACTTTCCCGACTACCACCTGACGCATATTGGGCTGGACCGCGCGCGCATGCGCGGCCGCCTGCCCTGGGGCGGCGAAGTGCCATTGCAGCCGTTCTTCGGCGTGATGGGCGTGGCCCCGCCAGCGGCCTGGGGTACGTTGAGCTCGGTCGTCCCGCGCGCGTTCGGCGGCAACCTCGACTGCAAGGAGCTGGGCGCCGGGGCCGTGCTGTTGCTGCCGGTGTTCGTCGAGGGCGCGCTGTTCTCCGCCGGCGACGGCCACGCCACGCAAGGCGACGGCGAGGTCAACGTCACCGCCATTGAGACCTGCCTGGCCGGAACCTTCGAACTAACGGTGCGGCGCGACCTCAAGCTTGATTTCCCGCGCGCCGAGACCGCAAGCCACCACATTACCTTCGGCATCGATCCGGTGCTGGACGCCGCCGCCAAGCAGGCACTGCGGGGCATGATCGCGTTGATCTGCGAGCGGCGGAACCTGTCGCGCGAGGAAGCCTATACGCTCTGCAGCCTGGCCTGCGATCTGCACGTCACGCAACTGGTCAACCAGCACAAGGGCGTGCACGCCATGCTGCCGAAATCGGTGTTGTAGGCCGCGTTCAGTGTTGCATCCGCTGCCGCAGGGCGCGGGCCACCGCGTCCTCGTGTTGCTCCAGTTCGGTCGTGTAGAGCAGCCATGTCCGCCAGCTTGCGGCGCCGATATCGAGCGACACCTTGCCATCGCGCCAGGCGAGATCGAGCCCTAGCCGTTCGGCGTCCGTCAGCCAGTCTTGCGCATCGAAGAGCGCGGCGTCCTTGGTCATCGACCGTCTCCCGTTGCCCCAGCGCCCATGGCCGCGCCACTGCGGTGCCGGTTGCGCAAATCATTCCGCATGCGGCGGGCGATGTCGAATCCGTCCGCGCGACATGGTTAACGGTGCGGCCCTCGCCATTGACCCGGCCACCGCCAGCGCCTTAAGCAGACAAGCGACAGGGAGGACATCGCATGCAACGTCAACTGCCGTTCTGGCGCTCGATGATGTACGTGCCGGGCAACGTCGAACGCTTCATCGAGAAGGCCCATACCCGCGGCGCCGACGCGCTGATCATCGACCTGGAGGACAGCGTGCTGCCGGCCGACAAGCCGGCCACGCGCGCCGCCGTGCAGCAGGTGGCCGAACGGATCGGCCGCACCGGCCTCGACATCGCCGTGCGCATCAACCGACCCTGGCGGCTCGCGGTGCCGGATCTGGAGGCCGTGATCTCGCCGCGCATCCGAGCGCTGGCGCTGCCCAAGGTGGCCGATGCCTCGCATGTGCGCGCCATCGCCGAAATCTGCGACGAGCTGGAGGCCGAGCGCGGCATGGTCAACGGCCATACCGTGTTCGTCGCCATGGTGGAGACCGCGGATGCCTTCTTCGAGTTGCGCGAAATCGCCAAGGCCAGCCGGCGGGTCGTCGGCCTGACGCTGGGCTCGGAGGATTTCGCGCTGTCGCTCGGCATGTTGGCCGAGCCGGAAGGGCTGCACACCTTCACCCTGCCGACCGTGGCGGCGGCTCGCGCCGCCGGGATCCTGCCCATGGGCTTCGTCGGCTCGATCGCCCAGTTCGGCGATCGCGAAGCCTTCCGCGGCATGATCCGCCAGGCGCGGCGGCTGGGCTTCGAGGGGGCGATGTGCATCCACCCCGACCAGGTGGCGATCCTCAACCAGGAATTCGCCCCCAGCGAAGCGGAAGTCCGCCATGCCGAGAAAGTGATCGTCGCCGACCGCGAAGCCCGCGCGCAAGGCCGCGGCTCGTTCACCGTCGACGGCAAGATGGGCGACATCCCGATCGTGGTGCGGGCCGAGCAGACGCTGGCCAAGCGCGACCGCATCGCCAAGCTGCAGGCGAAGGCGGGGGGCTAGCGCAATTTCCGTTCCAATCGAACCGGCAGGTTCGGTTCGAACGGACCCCGCGCTAGGCGGAGGAGCGCCGGTGCGGCGCCAGGAACCAGAGGAAGCCCAACACCTGAAGGAGCAGCGCCGCGCCGAAGGCTGCCTGATAGGCCTCCGGTGCGTAGCCGCCGCTGGCGGCGCGCGGGAACTGGTCGATCACCGCGCCGATGGCGTATTGCAGGCCGAAGGCGCCGCAGCCGAACACCAGCAGATTGAGCGCGGTGTTGCTGCGCCCGCTGACGCTTTGCGGGAAATGGCCGGACAGCATCGCGTAGCAATAGCCGCCGACATTGCTCAACAGGCCGATGCCGGCCAGCACCACCCACATCCCGCCCGGCCATCCGAAGACCAACGGCAACTGGCTCAACAGCAGCAAGAGCATGCCCCAGCCCAGCGCCTGCATCAGCGTCACGCCGCGGCGCGTCAGCAGGTCGGCCGCCACGCCGCCTAGCACGAAGCCGGCGGTCAGCAGGACGGTCAGATAGAACAGGTGCTGCGCCACTTCGGCGCGGTCGAAGCCGACCACATCGCGCAGCCAGGGGCCGACCCACAGGCCCTGGAACGCCATGCCGATGCCCATGGTGCCGATGCCGAGCGGGGCCAGGCGCCAGAAGAACCGGTCGCGGTAGATGGCGACGAGGCTGCGCACCGCCTCGGCCAGCGTCGAGCCCTCGGCGCCGGTCGCGCGTTCCGGCACAACCAGGAAGATCGCCGCGCTGACCGCGACATTTAGCGCCGCCATGCCCAGGAAGATGCCGCGCCAGTCGGTGATGCCCAGCAGCGCCTCGATGGGCGTGGTGGCGGCGAGCGCGCCCAGGCCGCCCATGCCCATGAAGCAACCGTTGACCAGCGGCCAGCGCTCCTTGGGGAACCACATCACGATCGCCTTGAACGACGACATGAGACCGCCCGAGACGCCGAGGCCGATCAGCGCCCGGCCGACCAGCAGCTGCCAGGCGGTGCTGCCTTGCGAAAACAGCACCGCGCCAAGCACCGCCGACAGCAACAGGCAACTCTGCACCCGGCGCGGCCCGAAGCGGTCAAGCAGGATGCCAAGCGGGATCTGGAAGAGCGCGAAGGTGGCGAAATAGACGCTGGTCAACAGGCCCAGGTCGCCCGCCGACAACGTGAACTCCGTCACCAGGTTGGGAGCGATGACGGCATTCACCGAGCGGTAGAGATAGGACATGAAGTAACCGCAGGCGAACGGCAGGAACACCGTCAGCACGATGCGCAGCATGGCCGGCGGGTGTGCCGCCCGCCCGGCAGGCAGGGCTTCGCTCATGCCGGTTCCCGCAACGCCGCCTCGACCGCCAGCGCCAGCGCCAACAGGTCGCGGTCGCCGCCCTGTTCGCCGATCAGCATGAAACCGACCGGCGGTTCGCCAGGGCGCTGGCACGGCAACGAAATCGCGCAGCGGTCGAGCAGGTTGGCGATGGAACAATTGCGCAAGGTGAGCAGGTTGAGGCGGGTGAAGGCGGCATCGTCGCCGATCTCGGCGAAGCGCGGCGCCAGCATCGGCACGGTCGGCATGGCCAGCGCGTCGAAGGGTTGGCTGGCGTGCGCCGCCCGCTCGATCAACAGCCGGCGCTGGCGCTGCAGCTCAAGGTAGTCGACCGCGCTGATCGCCGCGCCCCGCTCGATGCGTGCGGCCACCCGGGGGTCGTAATCCTGGCGCGCGCGCCGCAAGAGCTGGCGATGCCAGTGATGCGCCTCTGCCGCCACCAGGCCGCCGGCGGCGCTGAGTTTTGGCAGGTCATCAAGTTCCGGCATGGCAAACTCGACAACGCGGGCGCCGGCCGCCGACAGCCGGCCGAGTGCGCGCTGGAAGGTCGTCGCCACCGCGGTATCGAGGTCGTCCAGCGCCAGGTTGCGCGGCACGCCCAGCCGCAGGCCGGCCAGCGCGAGCGGCGGCGGCGGTTCGGGCGGCCGGCCGGCCAGCACGGCATCGGCGATGGCACAGCAGGCGACGCTCGGCGCCAGCGGTCCGATGGAATCGAGGCTGGGCGAAAGCGGCAGGCAGCCGCTCAGCGGCACCCGTGCTTGCGTCGGCTTGAAGCCGGTGACACCGCAGAACGCCGCCGGAATGCGCACCGAGCCGCCGGTGTCCGTGCCAAGTCCGATCACGCCCAGGCCGCGCGCCACCGCGGCGCCGGCGCCGGAGGACGAACCGCCGGGAATGCGCGCCGGATCGGTCGGGTTGCCGGGCGTGCCGTAATGCGGGTTGAGGCCGAGGCCGGAATAGGCGAACTCGGTCATGTTGGTGCGGCCGAGAACGACCGCGCCGGCGGCGCGCAGGCGCGCTACCACGGGCGCATCGGCCGTGGCCGGCGGGCTGTCCTTCAGCACGCGCGAGCCGGCCGCGGTCGGTTGGCCCCGCTGATCGAACAAGTCCTTGAGCGTAATCGGCACGCCGGCCAGGGGCGAGGGCACCAGCCCGAATTCGCGCAGACGGTCGCTCGCGGACGCCGCCGCCATTGCCGCGTCGCGGTCGAGCCTGAGGAAGATCGGTCCCGCGTCCTTGGCCGCTTCCAGCCGTTCCAGCGCCGCCCGCGTCAGCGCGCGGGCGGAGGTCTTGCCGGCGGCCAGCATTTCGGCGGTCGCTTGCAGGGTCGGCAACATGGGCGGGCGGTTCCACTCTCGGCCTGATGGCCAAACTCTAGTCGCTTGGATGGCCCGGGGATAGCGCGGACGAGGTGCTATGCGGCGGCGACGTAGGCCCAGGGCGAAGCGACATAGGCGGCGCCTTCCTGCCGTCCGGATCGCAGCCAGGTGACCGCGTTGGGGCAGGCATAGGAGATCGGATAGACGCCGTGCGGTCGCCCGTCGGTGGCGAACCGCGCGGCCAATGCGGCCTGGATGTCGGCCGGCAGCGCGGTGTCGAAGGCCACCGTCTCGCCGCCGCTGGCATCGATGCGGGGGGTGTGGATGGCCACATCCAGACCGAGCCGGTAGTCGGTCAGAAACGAAACGAGCTGCATCACCGCCGGCAGGATGCGTCGGCCGCCGGAGCCGCCCAGGGCCGTGCGGCTGCCGTCGGCCCGGCGCAGCAGCGTCGGCGTCATGTTCGAGAGCGGCCGACGGCCGGGTCGGATCGAGTTCGGCCGGCCGGGCGTCGGATCGAACCACATGATCGCGTTGTTCATGGTGATGCCGGTACCGGGCAGCACCACCTTGCTGCCGAACAGCGACAGCAGGGTCTGCGTCAGCGCCACCATGTTGCCGTGGCGATCGACCACTGAGAGATGCGTGGTGCAGGATGGCGCCTTGCCCTCGCCCGTGTCGCCGAGGTTGGCTAGGCGGAAGGCGAAGGCATCGCTCAGCGCAGCGGCGTAGGCGAGGTAGGCCTCTGCGTCCGGACGCGCGGTCGGCCGCCAGCGCTCCGCCAGCAGCGCCAACGCATGGCGCAGCGTGCCACCGGCGGTCAGGCTGGGCGGGCCCCAGAGCGTGGCGTCGCGATAGCTGTACTGCTCGGCCGCGGTGATCGCGGCCTGATATTGCGCCAGGTCGTCGGCCGCCAGGCGATTGCCGCCGGCGCCAAGGTCCGCCAGCAGGCTCGCGGCGATCTCGCCTTGGTAGAAGTCGCCCGCGCCCGCGCCGGCAAGCCGCTCCAAGGTCTCGGCCAGCCGCCCCAGTTTCAGGCGCGGCATGCGGCCGTCCCAGTCGACCACGGGCGGCATCCGATCCGGCAGGTAGACGCGCCGGCTCTCGTCGAAGTGCATGAGGTCGCGGGCGCCGGTGGAGATCAGCAAGGTGGCATACCAGTCGACCGGCATGCCGGCCTTGGCCGAGGCGATCGCGGGCGCCAGCAGTTCGGTCCAGGGCAGCCGGGCGAAGCGTTCATGCGCCAGCCCCATGCCGGCGACATAGCCGGGCAGCGCGATCGCCGGGTAGCCCAGCAGGTTGCGGTCCCCCAGCACTGTCGGCCAGCCGAACAGATCGCCCAGCCGCCGGCCGCCGGTCAGCGGATAGTCGGCCGGATCGAGCCGGCGCGGTGCCACCATCGGGAACTCGACCGTGTAGCTGCGGTCCTCGGCCGCCAGGTAGACCAGCATGTAGCCGCCGCCGCCAAGGCCGCTCATCCATGGTTCGACCGTGGCGATGGCGAAGCCGGCGGCAATCGCGGCGTCGACCGCGTTGCCGCCCCGGCGCAGCACATCGGCGCCGGTCTCGGAGGCGAAGTAATGCTGGCTGGCGACCAAGCCGGCCGCGCCGCCGACCGCCGGCTTGCGGAGCTGCCAAGTCTCCCGCGTTCGCTCGCTGGCCATCGCCCGGCCTCAGATATGGCAGTGCGCCAAGCCGCGTTTCTCGAGATATTGCTGATGATAGTCTTCGGCGATCCAGTAGTCGGTCATCGCGACGATCTCGGTCACGATCGGCTTGCGAAAGCGGCCGGAGGCTTGCAGCCGGCTCTTGGCGGCCTGCGCCGCCTGTTGCTGCGCCTCGTCGTGATAGAAGATCGCGGTGCGGTACTGGGTGCCGAAATCCGGGCCCTGGCAGTTCATCTGGGTCGGGTCGTGGCAATCGAAGAACACGTCCAGCAGCCGCTCGTAGCTGATGCGGGCCGGGTCGAACTCGACCTGTACCACCTCGGCATGGCCGGTGCGGTCGGTGCAGACCTGCTGGTAGGACGGCTGCGGTACATGGCCGCCGGCGTAACCGACCGAGGTGGCGACCACCCCTTGGGTTTGCCGAAAGGCTGCCTCCACGCCCCAGAAACAGCCGGCGCCGAACGTTGCCTTTTGCATGCCGCCCCTCCCTTGCGATGGCTTGGCAGCCAGCCTAGCCAGCGCCACCGAATAGGCCAATCGGCCAAGCTGGGCAAGCCGGCCGTCGGCCGGTCACCGCTTGGCGTCGCCGTGTTGCCAGAGCACGCCAATACAGGCCGCGGTGGTGCTGGCGGTCAGCGTGTACCAGAACACCAGCTCGCTTTGCCACAGGCCGGCGGCGCCAATGCCCGTGCCGCAGCACAACGACAGCAGCCATTGCAGCGGCCGCGCGCGGCCACGCGCCGGCGGACGGACGGCGACATCCTCGAGCGCGTTCGGCGCAGGCTGCGGTGCATTCTGCATCGGCAGTCTCTCCTCTCGCGGCGCGCCCGTTCGCGCCGCTTGCCGGTCCGGAACGGCGCGGCCGGCGGCGCTCGTTCTGCCGCCGGGAGCGCAGACTACGCGCGCTCGATGAATGCCGGTTGACGAAGCAAGATGAAAGGCTGCTTGCTGGCCGCGGTTAACCGGATTTCGGCCGCCCGCCCTCGCTGAGCTACGGATATGCCTCTTCGCCTGCTCGACCATCCCTTTCGCGCCGAGCATTTCCGCCGCGCCGACGAGGCGTCGGACGCGGACTTCTACAGTTTCCCGCGCCTGGTCACGCATATCGACGACGCCGCGATCGCGGCGCTGACCCGCTTCTATGGCGACTTTCTGGCGCCAGGCAGCGATGTGCTGGATCTGATGTCGAGCTGGGTGTCGCACCTGCCGCCGGCGGTCGACTACCGCAGTGTTGTCGGCCTCGGCATGAACGCGGCCGAGCTGGCCGCCAATCCGCGGCTGTCGCGCTGGCTGGTGCACGATCTCAACCAGGCGCCAGGTTTGCCCTTCGCCGATGCCCACTTCGATGCCTGCCTCATCGCCGTCTCGGTGCAGTATCTGGCACGGCCCCTCGAAGTGTTCACCGAGATTGCTCGCGTGCTCCGGCCGGGCGGCGGTCTGGCGGTGTCGTTCTCCAACCGCATGTTCGCGACCAAGGCGGTGGCGGTCTGGCGCGCGCTCGACGCCGCGGGGCACGCGCAGTTGGTCGCGCTCTATTGCCAGCTGGCCGGGTTCGCGGCGCCGGTGCTGGCGGACCTGTCGCCCGCTCCCGGCCGCGGCGACCCGCTTCATGTCGTTGCCACACGCAAGGCCTAGCGCCGGCATGGGCGCCCATCGACAGTGCCGGGGAACCGGCCGAATCCGGCGGGAAATCGACCAAGAAGGCCCGCGGCAAGCCGGTGACGAAAATCGGTGAAAGCTTATCTTTTTCACCATATTCCATCCGCTGGCTAACCGGTGACAGCTAATGATTTACTGCCTCGGACGGCTGCGCTTCGCCGCGGCGGCCGGCCCCGCGCTAGACGATGGCGCCGAGCAACGGCCGCACCTCGTTGGCGAAGCGCTGGTACTGCTCCGGGCGCTCCTCGTTCGTGCCGATCGGATCGAGCACCAGGTGGCGCACGCCGGCGGCATGGAATTGCGCGATCCGCGCGGCGATCTCCTCGGGCCGGCCGAGCGCGGCGTATTTCTTGGCGGGGCCGCGGAAGTCCATGCCGTAGCGGCGGCTCAGATGCTGGCTCGCGGTCTCGTGCGCCTGCTCGAAGTTCGGCCCCAGCCGCAGGAACAACAGGTGCGAGCTGCCAAACCGCGTCAGCGTGCGTTTCGCCTCCTCGGCCGCCTTGGCGATGGTCTTGAGACCGTCGGCGAACATTTCCGGCGTCACCACATAGGACATCCAGCCGTCGGCCTGCCGTCCGGCGCGCCGCAGCGCCGCCTCCTGCCGGCCGCCGCACCAGATCGGCGGTCCGCCCGCCTGGGCCGGCGCCGGCAGCATGCGCAGCTTGGGGAAGCTGTAAAAGCGGCCATCGTGCGACACCTCCTCGCCCGCCCACAGCTTGCGCAAGACGGCGATGCCCTCGCTCAAGCGGGGCCCGCGTTCCTTGACCGGAACGCCGGCCGCTTCCCATTCCAAGGGATACTCGCCGCCGACGCCGACGCCGAAGATGACGCGGCCCTCCGACAACAGGTCGAGCGTTGCCACCTGCTTGGCCACCGCCACCGGATGGCGCAGCGGCAGCAAGAAGACGGCGGTGCCGACCTTCAAGTTCGTGCTCAAGCTGGCCGCCAGCGCCAACTGGATCAGCGGGTCGGAGATCGGCACGTGAAAGATCAGATGGTCGCCCAGCCAAAAGGCGCTGAAGCCCAGGCGCTCGGCCATCGCCACATAGTCGCGCAAGGCGCGCGGGCCGGCTTGCGTCAGCGTAACGCCAAAGGTCAGCTTGGCTTCGAGCGGCAACGGCATGGGCGGTTCCCCGGTTGGCGGGTCAGGCGGCGGCGGCGAGCTTGATCAGCCCCGGGCCGTGCGGCAGCACGTCCTCGATCAGCCGACGGGTCTGCCGCAGCATGTCCTCGTCGTCGATGCCGACCGGCCGCAGGATGAACTTGAACACGCCGCCGCGCACATAGATGGCCAGCCGCTCCAGCATCTGCTCGGCCGTGCCGATGACATACTGGTTGCCCGGATCGCGGCCGGTGCGCCGGCGATAGGCCTCGAAGCGCTTGACCAGGAAGGGTTCGTCGGGGCGGCCGAAGCGCACCTGGAAGCCGGCGCCGAAATGCTCGGGGTCGATCTCGCGGCCTGCTTCGCGGCAGGCACGCTTGATGGCCTCGACCACCGGCCCCACCTGCTCCGCGCTTTCCAGGCCGGCCAGCCAGCCGGTGCCGAAGCGCGCGGTGCGGCGGATCGCCGCCTCGCTGGAACCGCCGATCCACAAGGGGAAGTCCTTCTGCAGCGGCTTCGGCGAAATGCAGGCGTCCTTGTACTGGTAATACTTGCCTTCGAAGCTGACGCTGTCCTCGGTCCACAAGCGGCGGATCAGTTCCAGGCCCTCGTCGGTGCGCTGGCCGCGGCCTTGCGTCGGCCGGCCCATGGCGGCCCAGTCGGGCGCCTTCTCGTTGCCGATGCCGAAGGCCGGCAACAGGCGGCCGTTGCTCAAGAAATCGATGGTGGCGCACTGCTTGGCCAGCAACAGCGGGTCGCGCAGACCGACGCTCGCGACGTTCATGCCGAACTTCAGGCGCCTGGTGCCGCCGGCCAGGGCGGCCATCATGCTCATGCATTCCAGGATCGGGTCGCGGCTGACCAGGCGGTCGGTCTGCCACAGCGAATCGACGCCGCCCGCTTCGCACAGGTCGACCCAACGCCAGAACGCCCGGCCGTCGGAAAACGGCATGTCCGCCAAGCCCAAGCCGATGCCGATGCCCATGCTTCCTTCCCCCCGGTGTTGCCGACCGGCCCTGGCCAGGCGAAACGGACTGGTTCAAGCTGCCGCCGGGCAAGCTTAGCCCAGCAGTCGTGAGGGGCGATAGGTCATGCAGCTGGGCGTCGTGTTCCCGCAACTCGACATCGGTCCAGATCCCGGCGCCATCCGCGCCTATGTCGCCGCGGCCGAGGCGCTGGGCTATCGCCATCTGCTGGCCTTCGATCACGTGATCGGCGCCAATGCCGCGAGCCGCCCGGATTGGAAAGGCGCCTATCAGCTCAACGACCTGTTCCACGAGCCGTTCGTGCTGTTCGGTTTCCTGGCCGGCATCTGCAAGCTGGAGCTGTTCACGGGCGTGATCATCCTGCCGCAGCGGCAGACCGTGCTGCTGGCCAAGCAGGCGGCCGAGATCGACGTGCTGGCCGAGGGCCGCTTCCGGCTCGGGCTGGGACTTGGCTGGAACGAGGTGGAGTACGAGGCGTTGGGCGAGAGCTTCGCCAATCGCGGTATCCGTTCGGAGGAGCAGATCGCGCTCTTGCGCGAACTCTTCACCAAGCCGGCCGTCACCTTCCGGGGCCGCTGGCACCAGGTGAGCGATGCCGGCATCAATCCGCTGCCCCGACAGCGGCCGATCCCGCTCTGGCTGGGCGGGCGCGACGAGCGGCAGTTGCGCCGGGTGGCGCGGCTGGCCGATGGCTGGCTGGTGCCGCCCTTCATCAAGCCTGAGCGCGACGCGGCTGACTATCTTGCCAGGCTGCGCGGCTACATGGCCGAAGCCGGGCGCGATCCCAAGAGCTTGCAGATCGAGGCCTGGATCGGCCTGCGCGACCGCACGCCCGAGCAATGGGCCGATGCCGCCCGGCGCTGGCGCGCGCTTGGCGCGACCCACCTGTCGATCGACACCATGCGCTCCAACCTGCCCAACCTGGACGCGCATATCGCCGGCATACGCCGGTTCAAGGAAACGATCGACCGGCTCTAGCTCGGGGGTCCGATCAGATGGCATCGCGCTCAGCGATCCAACTGATCGGAACCCGCCGCGCTGCATCATAGGTTGTCCTAGCGCAAGACCCTGCTGCCGTCAGGCGCCCGCCGGGACGGAATGCGCGCTGACCTCCGGCAACGCGCCATCATGCCGTTCGACCTCCACCAGCGCGGTCTGCGCGCTGGGGCCTTGCGTCAAGCGCGAGGTGCCGCGATCGAGCGTCAGCATGTTGGGGTTGCCGTGCTTGTCCAGGCTGCCGACCTGGCCGGGCTCGGCCGGGTCGTACCAAGCGCCGGTTGGCAGTTGCACAACGCCCGGCCGCATGGCATCCGTCACGCTTGCCGCGGCCAGCAGCGCGCCGCGCGCGTTGAACACGCGCACGATGTCGCCTTCGCCAATGCCGCGCGCCACCGCATCCTGGGGCGAGAGCAGGATGCGCTCGCGGCCCCGCAGCTTGGCGGCGCGGCTGATCCCGGTATGATCCAGTTGGCCGTGCAGGCGGGCGGCCGGCTGGCTCGACAGGAGGTGCAAGGGATAGCGCCTGGCCGCCGGCGCGCCTAGCCATTCGCTGGGCGGCAGCCAGCGCGGATGGCCCGGGCAGTCGGCATAGCCCAGCCGAGCGATCGTCTCGCAGAAGATCTCGATGCGGCCGGAGGGGGTTTTCAGCGGATGGCGCACGGGATCGGCGCGGAATTCGCCGAACTGCACATAGGGCTGTTCGGGCGGCGCAATCTCGACATGGCCGGCCGCCCAGAATCCGTCGAAATCGGGCAGCACGATGCGGCGCTCGGCGGCCTGCTGCCGCGCCACGTCATACAGGTGCCGCAGCCATCCCATCTCGCTGCGGCCCTCGGTGAACGTCTCAGCCGTGCCCAGGCGCCGGGCCAGGCCCGCGAAGATGTCGAAGTCGCTGCGCGCCTCGCCCTGCGGCGCGATCGCCTGCTGCATGGCCAGCCAGAAACGGTCGCGCGCGCCGGCGCCGATGTCGTTGCGTTCCAGTGTCGTGGTGGCCGGCAACACGATGTCGGCATGGCGGGCCGTCGCGGTCCACCAGGGCTCGTGCACGATCACGGTTTCCGGCCGCTGCCAAGCGCGCAACAGGCGGTTCAGGTCCTGATGATGATGGAACGGATTGCCGCCGCACCAATAGACCAGCCGGATGTCGGGATAGGCGCGCTGCCGGCCTTCGAACTCGTAGGCTTCGCCCGGCTGCAACAGCATGTCGGCGATGCGGGCGACCGGGATGTCGTCACCGACCGGGTTGGCGCCGGTCGGCAATTGCGGGGCGCGCAACTCGGTGCGCGGATGCCCGGTGCCACCGACGCAGGAATAGCCGAAACCGAAGCCGCCGCCGGGCAGGCCGATCTGGCCCAGCATGGCGGCCAGCGTGATCAGCATCCAGAACGGCTGCTCGCCGTGTTCGGCGCGCTGCAAGGCGAGCGTCGCCGTCAGCATGGTGCGGCCCGCCGCCATGCGCCGTGCCAGCGCGCGAATGCGCTCGGCCTCGATGCCGCAGAGTGCTGCCGCCCAATCGGCGTCCTTCGGCTGGCCGTCGCTGGTGCCCAGGAGATAGGCCTCGAAGCGCGGATAGCCGACGCAATAGCGATCCAGGAAGGCGCGGTCGTGCCGGCCTTCCACCGCCAGGGTGTGCGCTAGTCCCAGCATCAGCGCGCTATCGCTATGCGGGCGCGGCGCCAGATGTTCGGCCTGCGCAAAGTCCGGCATGTCGTCGCGGCAGGGCGAGATATTGACCACCCACATGCCGCCGGCCAGCGCGCGACGCAGCCAGAGTTCGCCCAGATGCTCGCCCGAGCCGCCGGTCGTCACCTGGTCGTTGCGCAGCGGCAGACCGCCGAACGCCACCAGCAGGTCGCAATGCTGCGCGATGCTATCCCAGCCGGTCACCGGGCCGACGGCGGCCTGCGCGCTGCCCAGGATGAACGGCAGCAAGGCCTGCGCGGTCGCCATGGAGTAAGTATGTACCTGGCCGACGAAGCCGCCGATTGTGTTGAGAAAGCGCGCCTGCACCGTGCGCGGATGATGCAGCTTGCCGGCGCTGGCCCAGCCATAGGAGCCGGCAAAGATGGCGCGATTGCCGTGTTCGCGCCTGACCCGCGTCAGTTCGCCCGCTACCAAGTCGAGCGCCTGGTCCCAGCTCACCGGCACGAACGCTTCCGCGCCGCGCCGCTCGCGCCGGCCGCCGGGCCCGTCTTCCAGCCAGCCCTTGCGGATGGCGGGACGCCGCACCCGGTTCTCGGCATAGACCGCGTCGATCAGGCCGCCCAGCAACGGCGAAGGGGCAGGATCTTTGGCGAACGGCTCGACGCCGACCAGCCGCCCCTCCTCGACAACCGCGGTGAAGGCACCCCAGTGCGATCCATGATGCCGTCGAAGTCGGCCGACGAGCGTTTCGCTCATGTTGGTCTCCAGCGGACGTGCGCAGCGACATGCGAAGCCTAGGGCAATTTCCGTTCAAATCGAACCGGCATGTTCGGTTTGAACGGAAGCCATTGCCCTGCAACCATGACCGGAGCGCGGCGGCGATGTGTTGGGAAACGCCGCGAGCGGCTGGACAGCCGGCGGCACCGGCCGTTGAATGGCGTCGGCCCGCCAAGGACGAAACCGATGCGCGTCTTTACCACCTTGCCGCAAGAAGACCTGGCGGCCGTCGCCGCCGCCGCCAAAGCCGCTGAGACGGCCGGCTTCGACGGTCTGATGACCATGGAGAACCGGCACGATCCCTTCCTGGCGCTGGCCGTGGCGGCCACCGCCACCACGCGCATCCAGCTCATGACCGGGATCGCCATTGCCTTCGCGCGCAGTCCCATGGTGGTGGCCAATGCCGGCTGGGACTTGCAGGCCGGCTCGCGCGGCCGTTTCGCCATCGGCCTCGGCAGCCAGGTGCGCGCGCATAACGAGCGTCGCTTCAGCGTGCCCTGGTCGGCCCCGGCGCCGCGCATGCGCGAATACGTGCTGGCGCTGAAGGCGATCTATCGCTGCTGGAAGCAGGGCGAGAAGCTGGACTTCCAGGGCGAGCATTACCGCTTCGGCCTGATGACGCCCAACTTTGTGCCGGAAGCGATGGCGGCCCCGACCCCGCCCATCACCATCGCCGCGGTCGGCCCCGCCATGCTGCGGGTGGCGGGCGAAGTGTGCGAGGGCGTGCGCCTGCATCCCTTGTGCACGCGGCGCTATATCGAGGAGGCGGTGCTGCCGCGCTTGCGCGAGGGCTTTGCCAAGTCGGGCCGCCGACGCGAGGATTTCGAGATCACCGGCGGCGGCTTCATCGCCACCGGTCCGGACCGGGCGGCGGTCGAACGCATGCGCGAATGGGTGCGCGTGCGTGTCGGCTTCTATGGCTCGACGCCGGCCTATTGGCCGGTCCTGGAACTGCACGGCCATGGCGAGTTGGGCCGCAAGCTGAACGAACTGTCGCGCCAAGGTCAATGGGCGGAAATGACCAAGGCGGTTTCGGACGAGGTGCTGGAGTGGTTCTGCGCTGCCGGCACGCATCGGGAGATCGCCGGCGTCATCGAACGGCGCTTCGGCGGCCTGTCCGACGCCATCATGGCCAGCGCCAACTCGGCCGTGCCCTCGGACATGCCGGCCGATCTGTTGCAGGACATCCAGCGTCTACCGGTGGCCTTCCGGGGCTTTGCCTGAGGCCCACCGCGCTGCGGTCATGGTTGTCGGGCAATGGCTTCCGTGCAAACCGAACATGCCGGTTCGATGTGAACGGAAATTGCCCTATTCCGCGAGGCCAGGGCGGAGCAATTCGCGCGCTGCCGAAGTGCGCTCGTAGCGGCGCGCCGGCGTGTTGATCGCCTCGCGCATTGGCGCCGCATCGAACGAGGCGACGATGCGTTCCTGTGGCACCTTGCCGTAGGTCGTCGTGCGTTGCACCGGCACGCGGCCGATGTCGCGGATCAGCCGCTCCATCGCCTCGGGCGGCATCTCCTGGCCGTGCTCGGCGCCGGCCGCCCGCGTGATCGTCTCGTTCATCAGCGTGCCGCCCAGGTCGTTGGCTCCGGCATTGAGGCAGGCGGCCGCGCCCTCCGGTCCCATCTTCACCCAGCTCGTCTGGATGTTGCGGATATGCGGATGCAGCGCCAGGCGCGCCACCGCGTGCATCAGCACCGCCTCGCGATAGGTCGGCCCCTTGCGCGCGCAGCCCTTGAGATAGATCGGCGCTTCCATGTGCACGAAGGGCAGCGGCACGAACTCGGTGAAGCCGCCGGTCTCCTGCTGTTGCCGGCGCAGGCGCAGCAGGTGGCGCGCCCAGTGCAGCGACCGCTCCACGTGGCCGTACATGATGGTGGTGGTGGACATCAGGCCGGCACGGTGCGCCGCCGCCATCACCTCCAGCCATTGCTGCGTGGTGATCTTGTCGGGGCAGATCACCTTGCGCACCTCGTCATCCAGCACCTCCGCGGCCGTGCCCGGCAGCGAGCCGAGACCGTGCCGTTTCAGTTCGGCGAGGTAGTCGGGCAGCGGCAGGCCCAGGGTCTTCGCGCCCTGATAGACTTCCAGCGGCGAGAAGGCATGCACATGCATTGCCGGCGTGGCCGCCTTCACGGCATCCAGAATGGCGAGATAGGTGGCGCCGGTATATTCGGGGTGGATGCCGCCCTGCATGCACACTTCCGTGGCGCCCCGCTCCCAGGCCTCCAGGCTGCGGCGCTGGATCTCGGCGGCATCGAGATCGTACGGCCTGCCGCGCAGGTTCTCGCTCAGCTTGCCCTTGGAGAAGGCGCAGAACTGGCAGCGAAAGTAGCAGACGTTGGTATAGTTGATGTTGCGCGTGACGACGTAGCTGACCCGATCGCCGTTGACTTCGCGCCTCAGCCCATCGGCGGCCTGGCAGAGCCGGGCGACTTCGGCCCCCCGCGCCTGGAAGAGCCGCGTCACTTGCGCCTCGCTCAACTCCGCGCCGTCGCGCCCGCGCGCCAGGATGCGGTCGAACTCCTCGCCCACCGGCGTCGCCGGAAAATCCGGCCAGGGATCGAGCGCGTCGGCGGGCGGCCGCTTCGCCTCGCCCGGCGACCAATCGTCCACCCGCGCCAGACCTTCCGCGTCGATCGCCTGCAGGACCGGCGTACGGAACAGCGGATCCAGCCAACGGTCGCCATCCAGCGCGTAGGCGGGATAGATCGCCAGCCGCTGCACCAGCGTCTTGCCGGCCGCTGCCGTTGCCTGTTGCAGGCGCCGCAATTCCGGCCAGGGCGCTTCCGGGTTGACGTGGTCGGGCGTCACCGGCGAGACCCCGCCCCAGTCGTTGATGCCCGCGCCGATCAGGCGCGGCAGCGCATCCGGGCTGAGATTGGGCGGGGCCTGGATGTTGGCCGCCGCGCCCAGCAGCAAGCGCGCGACCGCGATGGTCCAGACCAGTTCGTCGGCCGATGGCTCGGGCGCGCTGGCCATGCGCGTATCCGCCTTGGCGCGGAAGTTCTGCACGATCACTTCCTGGATGTGACCGTGCGCCTCGTGCAAGGCCCGCAAGGCGAGCAGCGCGGCGATGCGCTCGGCCCGCGTTTCGCCGATGCCGATCAGGATGCCGCTGGTGAACGGAATCGCCGCCTCGCCGGCCAGACGCAGGGTCTCCAACCGTACCGCCGGCCGCTTGTCAGGCGAGCCGTGATGCGGCCCGCCCTTCTGGCAAAGCCGCTCGGCGGCCGATTCCAGCATGATGCCTTGCGACACCGAGACCCGGCGCAGCCCGGCCAGGTCCTTGGCCGTCATCACGCCCGGATTGAGATGCGGCAACAGGCCCGTTTCGCGAAACACCAGCTCGGCCATGGCGGCGAGATAGGACAGCGTCGTCGGATGGCCGAGCGCCTCCAGTTCGCGCCGGGCCACCGCGTAACGCAGCTCCGGCTTGTCGCCCAGCGTGAACAGCGCCTCCTGGCAGCCGGCCCGCTGGCCGGCGCGTGCCACCGCCAGCACCTCCTCGGGCGTCAGGTATGCGCGCTCGCCGCGCCGTGGCGGATGCGCGAAGGTGCAATAGTGGCAGACATCGCGGCAGAGCTGGGTCAGCGGAATGAACACTTTCCGCGAATAGCTGATCCGATCGCGATGGCCGGCATCGCGCAGCCGGGCGGCGGCGGACGCGAGCTGCTGCAAATCGCCGGCGTCGGCCAGCGCGCGCGCCTGGTCGTCGGTCGGCGGCCTGCCGGCCAACGCACGCGCCAGGATGCCGTCAAGCGTCAAGGTCACGGTTCCGCCCCTCAATCGGCGCCGGCGGCCGCCCTGCCGGCGGGCGTGTTGCTCAGCCGTCCGGCGATGCCGCTCTGCGACAGATAGGTATGCGCGCGCGTCGTGCCGGGGGTCGCCAACAACGCCGACAGATCCTCGGGCGTGTCGATGTCCCGCGCCAGACCCGGCAGCGGCAGCACGGTCGGCTCAATGCCGGCCGCGCGCGCCGCCGCCAGATGCGGGAAAAAGCTGTCGTCGCCGAACCGCAGCGCCACCGCCCCCGGCGGCGACAGCGCGATGCAATTCGACCCCTTGCGGTCGGCCGAGGGCACGATGGTGAAGGCGGGTGCCGCCCGGTGCGCCGCCAACACCGCCTCGATCTCCGCCGCGGTCGCCAGCGGCACGTCGCCCGGCACCTGCAGCAGCCCGGCCGCGCCCTCGGCGCGCAACAGCGCTGCCGCCGCGTGCACGGCCGCCGTATGGCCATGGTTCTCCGGCTCCGGGCAAATCCGCGCGCCATACCGCTCCGCCAGGGCCGTGCACTCCGCGTCGCGCGTCACCGCCAGGATGCCGGCCAGGCCGCGGGCGGCGGCCAGCGCCGCTAGCACGTCTTGCGCCATCGCGGCGAACAGGCCGCGCCGCTCCTCCAGCGACAGCACCGCCGCCAGGCGCTGCTTGGCCAGCGGCAAATCCTTCAGCGGCACGACGGCCCACATCGTCGGCGGTCCCCTTTCGCCCTACCTTAGCCCTGCCGGCAAGCAGCGGGCAAAGGCCAGCACGCCGGCGGCCAGGCATTCGCGCTCGGCCAGCGAGCGCATGATCGTCGGCAGGCAGGCGACGGCGATGCCCAATTGCGCGACCGAGGGCGCCAGGGGCGCATCCTGTTCGTCCAGCACGATGCCGGTCAGCAGGTCGCCGTAATGCCGGGCGATGGCCACCGGGCTGCTCTCTTGCCCCAGTTCGCCCAGCATCTTGGCGGTCGGTCCCTTGATGGCCTGGCCGCCGACAATCGGACTGACCGCGACGATCGGCGCGCCCGATCGCCGCAAGGCGGCGCGAAAACCCGGGATGGCCAACATCGGATCGACGCTGATGAAGGGATTGGACGGGCAGATGACGATGGCGGCAAGGCCGGGCATGGTCAGCGCGTCGAGCACTTCTGGCGATGGCGTGGCCGCCTCCGCGCCCTGGAAGCGGAAGCCGGTCACGCTTGGCCGGCAGCGCTCGCGCACGAAATAGTGCTGGAAGGCAAGCGGTCCCTGCGCGGTCAGCACTTCGGTGCGCACCGGCTGGTCGCTGGCCGGCAGCAGCGCGGCGGCGATGCCCAGCCGGCTGACCACGGCGCGCGCGATCTCGGCCGGCCGCTGGCCGGCGCGCAGCCGGCGCGTGCGCTCGACATGCGTGGCGAGATCGCCATCGCCCAGAAAGAACCAGTCCTCGCCGCCCAGCGCCTTGAGCGCCGCCATGAAGGTGCCGGTCTCGCCGGCCCGGCCCCAGCCCTGTTCGGGGTGCGCCAGGCCCGAGAGCGTGTAGAGCAAGGTGTCGAAATCGGGCCATATGGTCAGGCCCAGATGCTCGAAATCGTCGCCCGGATTGGCGATCACGCTCAGGCTGTTGGCCGGCAGCACGCGGTAGAGGCCGAGCGCCAGTTTGGCGCCGCCGACCCCGCCCGACAAGGCCACCACCCGCTCCATGGCTCAGCGGAACAGGTCGTCGGCGGCGGGGCGGACCAGCACATCGGCGCCGCCCTCGGCCGCCGGCAGGTCCAGCCCGCGCACCAGCACCACGGGCGTGCCCTCGGCCGCCTGGCCCTGCAGCAGCGAGGCGGCGGCGGCGATTTCGTCGGCCAGGCCCACTTGCGTGACCTGCAGCGGCCGCTCGAACAGGTCCGGCTGGCCGCGCAGGTCCATCAGCGCCGGCAGCCCGGCCGCGCCGAGCGCGGTGCCGACCGTGCCTTGCCGCCACGCCCGACCGACGCTGTCGTTGATGATCACCGTCGGCGCCACGCCCGCCGTCCGCGCCAGCTCGTCCCGCAGCCGACGGCAGCTCGCGTCGGGATCGCGCGGCAGCAGCAGCACGCGCGGATCGCCCTCCTGCGCCTCGACGTTGGACGCGTCGATGCCGGCATTGGCCATGACGTAGCCCAGCCGGTGCACGACGATCACCAGGTTGGGCCGGGTGCGCAGCACCTCGCGCGATTCCGACAGGATCAGCTCAACCAGGCGCGCATCCTTGCCGGTGCTGGCGGCGATCTCGCGCGCCTGCCCCGATGGCGTCACCTCGGCCAGCCGGGCATGGCGGCCTTCCGACTTGGAGACGACCTTCTGCGCCACCACCAGCACGTCGCCCGGCTGCAGGCGGGTGCCGGCGCGCGCCAGCGCCTCGCGGATCAACCGCGCCAGATCGTCGCCCGGCTGCACCATGGGCATGCCGGGCAGCGCGATGAGCCGGAGCTGGCGCAAGGAAGCGCTAGTCGGCCGCCTTGGCGGCCGAGCCGGGCGTGCCGGTGATGCGCAAGCCCGCGCCCGCGATGCCGTAACGGCCGTTGATGAAGATCAGCACCGAGGTCAAGGCTTCCGCGACGGCAGAATTGTCGATGCGGCCGGCATGCCAAGCCTTGAGACCGGCCGCCTCGGCCAGCCCCACCACCACGTCGCGCGCCTGGGGGTCGTTGCCGGCGACCAGCACGTCGCACTCGACCCGCTCGTCGATGTGGCGCAGGCGCTCGGCGGCGACGTTCTGAAAGGCCGAGACGACGCGCACGCCTTCGCCCAGAAAGGCTTGCGCCGCCTTGGCGACCGAACCCTCGGGCGGCAGGCTGACGGTGCGCACCTTCTTGGCCTGCAACGGCACCGTCACGTCGACGAAGATCTTGCCCTGCACGGCCGGCTTCACCGCTTCCAGCATGGCGCGGTGGTTGGCGTAAGGAACCGTCAACACCACGATTTCGGCGGCGGCGGCCGCCGCCGCGTTCTCCAGGCCGGCGATCGTGTTGACGCCCGCTTCGGCATTGAATGCCTTGGCGGCCGCCTGGGCGCCTTCCAGCTTGCGGCTGCCGATCACGATGCCATAGCCGGCTCTCGCCCAGCGCAAGGCCAGACCCGACCCCAGATCGCCCGTCCCGCCCAGAATGGCGATCCTGGGTTTCGTTTCTACCATCGCTTCACTCGCCAATTTTCGGGCGCACGTCGCGCGCCCAGGTTTCGATGCTGGCGATGCTTTCCTTCAGCGTCGGCCGCACGAAGTTGAACATCAGCGTCCCGACCCCCAGGTCGCGCAGCCGCTTGGCGTCGTCGGCGATTTCCTGCGCGTTGCCGGTGAAGATGTGGCGTTCGCCCGTCGGCAGCGTGCTGCGCTGGTTCTCCACATACCAGTTGGCCCAGAAGCCGAGCTGGATGCTGGCTGGATCGCGGCCCTGCTGGCGGGCCAGGTTCTGCATGCGGGCGAAGCCTTGGGCCAGACGTTGGGGAGTGTTCAGCGGGAACTGCGGATTGGCGCCGATCGGATACCAGCCGTCGCCATGGGCGATGAGGCGGCGAATGGCGGCCGGGCTTTCGCCGCCCACCCAGATCGGCGGGTGCGGCTTCTGCACCGGCTTGGGCGCGAAGGTAAGGTCGGAGAACGCCACATACTTGCCCTGGAAACTGGGCTTCTCTTGCGTCCACAACGCCTTGTAGGCGGCGAGGTACTCGTCGGTCACCTTGCCGCGCTCGGCGAAGGGTGGCAGTTGCAGGGCCTCGAACTCCTCCTGCATCCAGCCGGTGCCGATGCCCAGGATCACCCGGCCGCCCGACAGCACGTCAAGGCTGGCGATGGCCTTGGCGGCCAGCACCGCCGGCCGGTGCGGCACCACCATCACCGAGGTGATCAGCCGCGCCTTGCGGGTGAGGGCGGCGACATAGGACATCAGCGTCAATTGCTCCAACCAGTCGCCGGCGCTGGCGCTGAAGGCGCCGGTGGCGCTGTAGGGATAGCGCGAGGCGATCTGGTTGGGCTGGATCACATGGTCGGCGATGGCCAGCACGCCATAGCCCAGTTCCTCGCCCCGTCTGGCCAGCGCCTGGATCGCCTCGGGCGTGGCCAGCGGCCCCGCCGTCGGTATGCGATAGCCGAACTCCATGGCTCCCCCCGTTGCCGCCGGCCGCGCACCATAGTGGCCGGCGGCGGTTCCGTCACGCGCCGCTCAGTTCTTGGCCCGCGCCATCACGTCGGCGGCGAACCAGGCCATGCGATCGAGTGATTCCGTCATCTCGGGCGCCGCCAGGTTCAGCACCACATGACCGACGCCCAGCCGGCGGAAGGCGCCGACATCGTCCAGGATGGCCGAAGCCGGGCCGGTGAACAGCCGGCGGCCGGCATCGCCCATGACCGGCTCCTTGCTGATCGGCCAGAGCGCCGCGAGGGCGAGCCCGATGGTCGCGGGATCGCGCTTGTACTTGCCGGCGGCCGCGCGCAGGTCGACCAGCGCCGCCGCGAACCGCTCGGCCGTGTCGAGCGGGCGCTGCGGGTTCATGCCGACGGGATACCAGCCATCGCCCAGGCGCGCCGCGCGGTCGATCGCCGGCCCGCTCTCGCCGCCGATCCACAACGGCGGGTGCGGCTTCTGCAGCGGCTTGGGCTCGAAGCGCACGTCCTTGAAGCGGACATACTTGCCCTGAAAGCTCGGCAGCGGCTGGGTCCACAATTCCTTGAAGGCGGCGATGTATTCGTCGGTCACCTTGCCGCGCTCGGCGAACGGCGGCAGGTTGAGCGCCTCGAACTCCTCGTGCATCCAGCCGGCGCCGCAGCCCACCACCAGCCGGCCGCCCGAGAGCTGGTCGATGGTGGCGAGCTGCTTGGCCGCCTGCACCGCCTGGCGGTGCGGCACCACCATGACCGAGGTGATGAGCTTGGGCTTGGTCGTGGCGGCGGCCAGGAACGCCAGCACGTTCAGGATGTCCATGCATTCGCCGGTGACGGAACCGGCCCATTCGCCGCTGGGCGTGTAGGGATACTTGGAATCGATGCGAGCCGGCACCACGATGTGATCGTTGATGGTCAGCGCGCCATAGCCCAGTTCCTCCGCGCGCCCGGCGATGGTGCGAATGCCCTTGGCGTCGCGCCCGATGCCGCGCGTCATGATGTTCACGGCGAATTCCATGGTCCCCCTCCGTCGGCTGCGGCGCCGATGATAGCCTTGGCCACGATGCTTGAGCATGCGGAAAGAGCGTTCCTGGAAGCAGCACGCGTGGCGCATCTCGCCACCGCGGACGCCGCCGGCCGGCCGCATGTGGTGCCGGTCTGCTTCGGGCTGATCGGCCTTAGCGCCTATGTGCAGATCGACGCCAAGCCCAAGGGTGATCCGTTGCGCCTGAAGCGGCTCGACAATATCAGGCAGAACCCGGAAGTCGCCCTGGTGGCCGACCGCTACGACGAGGACTGGTCGCGGCTGGGCTGGGTCATGCTGCGCGGACGCGCCGAGATCCTCGCCGCGGGCAGCGAATTGGCGGCCGCGCAGGCGCTGCTGCGTCGGCGCTATCGCCAATTGGCCGCCATGGATCTCGCGGGCCTGCCCGCCATCGCCTTGCGCATCGCGCGGGTGAGTTCTTGGGGCAAACTGGATTAGCGGCCGAGTGCCCTGTAAACGATAGCGGCGGCAGGGGAGATCGGCATGGCCGGAAGGCTCGACGGCAAGGTGGCGGTGATCACGGGCGGGGCAAGCGGCATGGGCCAGGCCTCGGTGCTGCGCTTTCTCGACGAGGGCGCCCGCGTCGTGTTCTGCGATCTCAACGACAACAAGGCGGAGGAGAGCATGAGCCTGGCCGCCGCGCGCGGGCATGTCTCCTCGATCGCCTATCGCCACGCCAACGTGGCCGAGGAGGACGACATCCGCGGCCTGGTGGCGCTGGCCTTGCAGCGCTTCGGGCGGCTGGACTGCATGTTCAACAATGCCGGCATCGGCGGCGCCTTCGGTCCGATCGGCGAGACACGCGTGGAGGAATGGGACTTCACCTTCGCCGTGCTGGTGCGCGGCGTGTTCCTGGGCATCAAGCATGCGTCCAACGCCATGCGCCATCAGGGTCAGGGCGGCAGCCTGATTTCCACCGCCTCCATCGCCGGCCTGGCGGGCGGCGCCGGTCCGCACGCCTATTCCGCGGCCAAGGCCGCGGTCATCAATCTGACCCGCGCCGTCTCCTCCGAACTGGCGGCCGACCGTATCCGGGTCAACGCCATCGCGCCCGGCGCGGTGGAGACGCCCCTGGCGCATGGCGGCCACCCGGAACGCTTTCGCGCCCGCGCGCTCGGCCACCAGCCCTGGCCGCAGATGGGCCAGCCGGAAGACATCGCCAACGCCGCGTTGTTCCTGGCCTCGAACGACAGCGCCTTCATCACCGGCGAGACCATCGTGGTGGACGGCGGCCTTTTGGCGCTGGGACCGAACCTGTGGGGGTATGACCGCGCCAGCAGCCCGATGTTGAAGAAGGCGGGCCTCAACACCGGCTCGACCGGCGGGGGCGGCAGCGTGCGAAACCTGCCGCCGGGCGCCGCCTGAGCTAGGATACCGCGTGCTGGGGGGCGGGATGCGGGCTTGGCTGTCGTTGCCGCTGGATGACTGGCGCGCGGCGCAAGACATGGCGCAGGCGGGCGAGGAAGCGGGCTTCTTCGGTCTCGCCACGTCCGAACTGGCGCACGATCCCTTCGCGCCGCTGATCCTGGCCAGCACCCGGACCGGCCGGGTGAAGCTCGCCACCTCCATCGTCGTCGCCTTCCCGCGCAGTCCCATGGTGGTGGCCGCCACCGCGTGGGACTTGCAGACCAATTCCGGCGGGCGCTTCCAGCTCGGCCTCGGCACCCAGGTCAAGGGTCACAACGAACGGCGGTTCAGCGTGCCGTGGCTCAAGCCGGTCGCCCGCATGCGCGAATATGTCGAAGCCTTGCGCGCCATCTGGCGCTGCTGGGAGACGGGCGGCAGGCTCGACTACCAAGGCGAGCACTATCGCTTCACGCTGATGACGCCCGAATTCGCGCCGAAACCCTCGGGCCTGCCGATGGTGCCGATCACCATCGCCGCGGTCGGCCCCGACATGCTGCGGCTGGCCGGCCGGCTGTGCGACGGCGCGCGGCTGCACGGCTTTTGCACCAGGCGCTATGTCGAACAGGTCTGCCTGCCGCGCATCGAGGAGGGCTTGGCCGCGAGCGGCCGGGCGCGGGCCAATTTCGAGATCTCCGGCGGCGGTTTCGTCACATTGGCGGCGGACCAGGACGGCCTGCGTGGCGAAATTGCCAAGCTGCGCCACCGGGTGGGATTCTATGGCTCGACCCGCACCTATCTGGGCGTGTTCGCCGCGCACGGGCTGGAGGACCTCGGCCTCAAGCTGCACAAGCTGTCGGTCGAGGGCAAATGGGACCAGCTTGCCCAGGTGGTGCCGGAGGAGATCCTGCCGCTATTCTCCGCCATCGGCACCTATCGCGACATCGGCCAGGCGGTGGCGGAGCGCTATGGTGGGGCGGTCGACAGCATCCGCCTGGAGTTTCCGGCCGGCACGCCCGCCGGCCTGATGCGCGAGGTGGCGGACGAGGTGGCCCACGTGCCAAGCGCCTTCCAGGGATTCAGCCAGGCGGCCTGAGCGTCGCCGAAGGGGGAAGCATGAAGCTCTACAACTCGATCGGCATGAACCCGCAGGCGGTGCGCGTGTTCATCGCGGAGAAGGGCCTGACTATCCCAATGAGCACGATCGACCTGCCGGGCATGGAGAACCGGCGCGAGCCCTATCTGTCCAAGGTCAATCCGGCAGGGCAGAGCCCGGCGCTGGAACTGGACGACGGCAGCGTGATCACCGAGGTGACGGCGATCTGCGAATATCTCGAGGACATGCACCCCAAGCCGGCGCTGATCGGCAGCAATGCCAAGGAGAAGGCCGAAGCCCGCATGTGGATCCGGCGCATCGACCTCAACATCCTGGAGCCGATGGCGAACGGCTTCCGTTACGGCGACGCGGCGGACTTCTTCAAGCCCCGCATGCGCATCATTCCGCAGGCCGCCGACGATCTGAAGAAGCTGACGCAGGAGCGGCTCACCTGGCTCGACGGCCTGATGGCCGGCAGGCAATGGGTGTGCGGCAGCCGCTTCACGCTCGCCGACATCATGCTCGCCTGCTGGGTCAACCTGTTCAAGGATCGCGGCCAGCCGCTCAACCCGGCCAACCGGAACGTCAACGCCATCATCGAACGCACCGCCGCCCGGCCGTCGATGAAGGCGTGAAGCAGCCCCTCAGAAGGCGTAGCGCAGGCCGGCGGTGGCGTTCTGATAGGCGATGTCGTCGTCGCCGGTCGCGAAATAGCGATAATCGAGGGTCAGCGCGAAGCTGCTGAATTCATAGGCCAGACCGACGATGCCTTGATAGGCGAATTCGGTGCCGTCCTTGGCCGGCGCGCGCCGGCCGGCGAACTGCACTTCGTCGCCGCTGATGAAGGCGGCGCCGAAGCCGACCCCGACGAACGGCACGAAACGGCCGAGCCAGCGCAGGTCGTAATAGCCGTTCAGCATGATGGCATAGCTGTTGACATCGCCGTCGCCTGGAAACAGCCTGCCGCCGAAACGGATGCCCTCGATGGCATTCTGACGCAAGTCGACCGCTAGCTCGCCCCTAAGGTCCTGGCCAAAGCTGCGGCCCAGCGCGAGCGAGGCCAAGAAACCGCTGTCGAATTCGTTCTGGAACGCGATGCCGCCAACCTGGTCGTCGTAGTCCTCCAGCAGCGCGATGCCGCCGGCGGCCGCCAGGTAGAGCCGCCGGAAGAAACCGCCGCCCAGCAAGGTGTCCTCGCTGTCGGGCGCTCGGAAGCGCTGGTCGCGCTCGCGCAGCACTTGCGCTGGTTGACCGGCGCGCGGCACTGGCGGCGGCGTGTAGCCATAGGTCGGCGGCGCCGGTGCCACCGGGGCCAGAGCCGGTTGGCCTTGCGCCGCGGGGCGCGGCGGCACCGGTGCGGGGGCGCTCAGGCTGGGATAGCCGGGCGCCGGCGAACCGCGCAGTGGCGCGCGCGGCACAACGCCGGACGGCGGCACGGCCGGTGTCGTGGCCGGGCCGGCGAAGGGATGGGGTTCGGTCAGCGTGCGGCTGAAATCGTAGATGCCGCCTGTCGTGCCCGCCAGCGCCTCGCCAGCAAGCGGCGCTGTCGCCGCCAGCGCCAATGCAATCGCTCGTTCGCGCCATCCCGCCATGCCGGCCACCCCCGGTTCGCCACCCCTGCCAGCATACCGGCTGCCAGCCTGAAACAGCAGGCCTATTCGGCGGCGGCCGGCCGGCTGAGCGCGGCTTCCTGCTGGATCAGCCGGCGCTTGCGCTCAAGACCCCAGCGATAGCCGCCGAGCCCGCCATCCTCGCGCAGCACCCGATGGCAGGGAATGGCCAGCGAGACCGGGTTGGTGGCGCAGGCCCGGGCCACGGCGCGGCGCGCCTTGGGATTGCCGGCCACGGCCGTTGCCAGTTGCGTATAAGTGCGGGTCTCGCCGGCCGGAATCCGGCGCAATTCGTCCCATACTCGGCGCTGGAAGGCGGTGGCGCGCACATCCAACGGCAGTGACAGGTGCGGCGTGGCCCCGCCCAGATAATCCAGCACCGCGGTCAGCCACTGCCCCAGCACCGCGCGATCCTCCGACAGGTCGGCCCGCGGCAGGTCGCGGCGCAGTTCCGTCAGCAGCTTGGCATCGTCTTCGCCCAAGCCCAGGAAGGCGACGCCACGCTGGCTGGCGGCGACCAGCACCCGGCCAAACGCCGAATCGGCAAGCGCATAGCCAAGGCGCTGGCCGCTGCCGCCCTTGGCGTAGGTGCCGGGGGTCATGCCGAGCTCGGCCGGCGCCCGTTCATAGAGCCGGCTGGCGGCACCGTAGCCGGCAGCATGGAGCGCGTCGGTCACGTCCTCGCCGGCTTTCAGGTGCCGTTTCAGGCGCTGCAGCCGGCCGGCATCGCCATAGTCGGCCGGGGATATGCCCATGACGCGCTTGAAGCCACGCTGCAACTGATAGGGCGAAACCTTCACCATGCGTGCCAGCTGCGCCAAGGTCGGCGCCCGCTCCGCGCCGTCGTCCAGCGCACGGTCGATGAGCCGGCAGACCTGACGAGCAATCTCCGCCATCGGGTTGGCGGCCGACGCCTCCGGCTTGCAGCGCCGGCAGGCGCGGAAGCCGGCCGCCTGCGCGGCGGCCGGACCGGCGAAAAACACCACGTTCTCGGGCTTTGGCCGGCGCGAAGCACAGCTCGGCCGGCAGAACACGCCGGTCGTCTTGACGGCGTAGACGAACTGCCCGTCGGCGTCGGCATCGCGCCGGGCTACTGCCTGCCATCTCGGATCGTCCCGCATCGTGCCATCCAGCGGCATATTGGCCTCCTGACTGCAACCCAGCCTCTCTGGTAGGTCAAGGGTCGCGGCCGTGCTATCCGCTTCCGGCGGGCAATGCGGCGGGCGGGAACAGCCGGGCAAAGTCGGCGTCGTTGACATAGCTGAGCAGCACCGCGCGGTGCCGGCCCTGGTAGACGAACAGGCTGCCGGCGGCGGCGCCGGCGGCGCCTGCCCGCAGGATGGCCTCGGCCAGATGCTCCTGGCGGCCGGCTCCGCCATGCGCGATCACCGGAATCTCGACCGCCGCCGCTACCCGGGCAACGAGATCGAGGTCGTAACCCTGCATGCCGCCTTCGCGCTCGATCCGGGTCAGCAGGATTTCGCCCGCCCCTTCGCCGGCCAGCCGGCGCGCCCAGGCGACGGCATCGCGCGCGATGATCCGGCGACCGCGGCGGACGGTGACGGCTTCCCCACCCAGCAGCCGCCGGCGCACGTCGATCGCCACGCAAAGCGACTGGGCGCCGAAGGTCGCGGCGGCTTGCGCCAGCAGCCCCGGCCGCTCGGCCGCGGCGGTGCCCAGCACCACCTTTTCCACGCCCAGCCGCAGGATGGCGCGGATCTGCGTCAACTCGCCAATGCCGCCGCCATAGGTCAGCGGCATGAAACATTCGCTGGCCAACTGACCGATCAGCGCCAAGTTCGGGGGCCGGCCTTCGTCGGTGGCGGTGATGTCGAGCACCATCAGCTCGTCGGCCGCCTTGTCGTTGAAGATGCGGGCGGCGTTCAAGGGATCGCCCAGATAGCGGGGCCGCCGGAAGGCGACCGTCTTGACCAGCCGGTCGCGATCCAGCAGCAGGCAGGGGATCAGGCGCGGGCGGGTCAGCACCGCGCGGCGAAGTTGCCGAGCAGGGCCAGGCCGAAACGGTGGCTCTTTTCCGGGTGGAACTGCACGCCCCGGATGTTGTCCAGGCGCACCGCGGCGACGAAGCCGCCGCCATAGCCGCAGCGGGCGACGATGCAGGCGGGATCGGCCGGCTCCAGGCAATAGCTATGCACGAAATAGAAGCGGCTGGAGTTTGCCGGCAGGTGGCGGAACAGCGGCTCGTCGGCGGTGAGGGCGACATCGCTCCAACCCATGTGCGGCACGCGCGCGCCGCCGTCTCGCCGCAGCCGGACGTTGCGTCCGGCGATCCAGCCAAGGCCGGCCATCCCGCCCTCTGCGCTGGCCTCGGCCAGCACCTGCATGCCCAGGCAGATGCCGAGAAACGGCACGCCTTCGCGTCGCACCCGCCGCTCCAGGAACGCCAGCAGGTCGAGCTCCCGTAGCCTCGCCATGGCGGCGTCGAAGGCGCCGACACCTGGCAGGATCAGCTTCTCCGACCGTTCCAGCGCCTCGGCCCGGTCGCTGGCCAGGGCCGGCACGCCCAGCTTCTTCAGCATGTTCAGGATGGCGCCGACATTGGACAGGCCGTAATCGACCACCCCGATCATGCCGCGCGGGTCTCGCCGCCCAGCAGGCGCCGCAGCCGCAGCAGCGGCCGGCGATAGCCGTCCCATGTGGCAAACCCGTGATGCGACCGACGCGGCGCGGCCATGATCCGGGCGAGCTCCTCCTCATCGAAGCCCAGCTTCTTGCGTACGTAGTTGGCAACGTCGGCCGGCTCGTCGCCTGCGCCCAGGTTGCGGCCAAGCTCGGCCAGCGCCTGGTCGCGGGTCACCTGTCCGGCCGCGACCAGATTCGCAAGATGCGCGCGGCGCTTGTCGATGCCGAACTTGCGCGGCAGATAGTAGGTCTGGAAGAAACGGGTGAACACCGATTCCCAGTGCTTGCCGCCGTAATAGACCCAGCCAAGTTCGGCCGCGATCTCGGCCATGGCGGTCTTCTGGTCGTAGTCGATCAGGCTGAGCGGGCGTTCGAAGCGGATGCCTTGCACCCGTTCCCGCCACAGCCGCTCGAACAGGCTCATCACCGGAAAGCGTCGCAGCGGCGCCTGTCCGTGCGCGCGGTGGATGGCGCGCAGGTTGATCCAGTCGCCTGGCGCATGCACCCAGTCGTCCGGCAGCACCAGCTCGGTCTGCAGGTTGTGGCCGCTCAGGATGGTGCCGATGCCGGCGCGCGCGGCGGCGCGAAAGAGCACGGCGATGAAGGCGTGGTCTTGCGGCACGTCGGCGTCCAGCACCGAGGCCTTGAGGTAGGCGCGCTGCAGATCGCGCATTTCCGGCCAGTCGCAGACCTCGGTGATCAGATCGAAGCCCAGTCGCTTGACCGTGCGTTCGATGTTGCCGACCGCGATTTCCGAATTCCACCCGCTGTCGAAATGCACCGCCAGCGGCCGCAGGCCCCATTGCTTGGCCTTGAGCGCCAGGAACGTGCTGTCCACCCCGCCGCTCAGCCCCAGAACGCAGTCGTAGTCTCGGCCACGACCCCGCCGGCGGATGCGGTCCAGCAGGCTGGCCAGGGCCGCGGGACGCTCGCCCGGCGGCGGCAACCGCGCCAGCGCTGCGTCATAGCCCCGGCAGTGGTTGCACACCCCCCGTTCGTCGAAGGCGATGGCGGGATCGCTCGTGTCCATCACGCAGCGGACGCAAACCTGATAGGGCCGGGCGACGGCGCTGGTCATGGCCCGTCTAGGTGCCGCGTTGCCGGCTATCCCGTCAAGGGCCAGAGCGCGATTGCCGCCACCGCGGCATCCGCATTACATGCTCCGACCTGGCGAGGATGGCGGATGCGGCAACGACGTCGCGGGCGGTGGGCGCTGGCGCTTCTGGCCGCCTTGTTTCTGGCGCTCTTGCTCGTGGAGCTGGCGCTGCGGCAGTGGCCGGCGCAGCGTCCGCTGCTGTTGGCGGGTCGATTGTCCTTGCCCGCCAATCGCGAACACGTCCTGCGGCTGCAGCCGCACTATGCGTTCGCCGAACAGGTGCGCGTGGTCAAGAATGCACAAGGCTTTCGCGGTCCGCCAGCGGAGGCGGCGCCGGGTGGCGCGCTGCGCATCATCGTGGTCGGCAGCGCGCAGGCCGAGAACTACTATCTGACCGAGGGCACCACGTGGAGCGATCGCCTGGCGGAGCGACTGGCCCGCTCGCTTTCGCCGCTCTGGCTCAACAATGCCGGGCTGGACGGCCAGTCCACGTTCGGTCATTTGGCGCTGCTGGAGGACTACGTGCTTGCGCTGCGGCCCGATGTCCTGGTGTTCCTGGTGGGCAACAAGGAAGTGGCTGAGACGGCGCCGCGCAGCTACGATCTGATGACCCGGGCCGACCATTGGGATGTCTCCTCGTTCGCCGCCGCGGCGCGCAGCGTCGCGCGCAACAGCCAGGCGGTGGCGGCGTTGTTGCGGCTCAAGAACCAGCTGGCGATGCGCTGGCGGGCGCCGCTGCCCGATCCCGGCTTCTTCGGAGCGAACCCCGTCGGCCGGCCCATGCCCGAGGGCGCGCTGGTGTCCGCGGCGGAGGCCGAGCGCAGCGTGGCGGCGGCGACCGAGCCCTACCTTGCCGGCTTCGAGGCGCGCCTGCGCCGCATCGTCGAGCTGTGTCGACGGCACGGCATCCTGCCGGTGCTGTTGACCCAGCCTGCGCTGTTCGGCCCGGCGATCGACCCGTGGACCGGCTGGGATCTGGCGCGGCTGGCCACCTTCTGGCCGGTCGCCGGCCGGGAAGCCTGGCGCATCCTCGAAAGCTATAACGCGGTGACCCGGCGGGTCGGCCGCGAGAGCGACGTACTTGTCGTCGATCTGGCCCGCACCATGCCCAAGTCGGTCCGCTATTTCTACGATCCGGTGAACTTCACGACCGAAGGCGCGGCGCACTTGGCCGAACTGCTGTCGGTGCCGCTATGTCCCTATCTGGCTAGCCGCTTTCCGGCCCGGCAGCACGCGCCTTGCGCTGACCAGCGCTAGGCCCAGCGCGGGCTCCAGGAAGGCATAGCCCGGCAGCAGATAGCGGGTGACGGGACGATTGCCATAGCCGAACACCGCCAGCCGCAGCAGGAAATAGCCAAGCGCCAACGCCAGTGCCCAGCGCACGGCGCGCGGCAACGGGACCGGCCAGAGCAGAAGCGCGAGCGCACCCAGCAACAAGGCATAGCGATAGAGGTTGCCGCCGGCCCGGATCGCCAGGTCGCCCGGGAAGGCCAGCGCCAGCGACATCAGGCCGCCCAGCCGGCGCTCCGGCCCGATGTCGCCGGCGGGCGTCGGCCAGCCATTGGCGGTGACGGGATTGGCAGCCAGGTCCCAGATCGCGCGCAACGGGTCGAACAGGTAATGCCGCCAGGGCGCCGCCCGCTTGCGCGCCTCGTAGAGCGACTGGAAGGCGGCATCGATCTCTGCCGGCACCGGCTTGCCGTCGTGCCGGCGCAGCGCTTCCAGCAGGGTCGCCACCTGTCGCCGCTCGTCGGCGCTGACATAGGCGCGCTCGGGCACGACGATATCGGACCAGCGCCGCTCGCCGATCGGATAGGCCCAGGCCTGGCCGTCGTAATGGCTGACGGTCCAGGACATGCCCCAGCGATAGTAGCCGAGCGGATATCCCGGCAGGCTGGCGACGTCGCCCCTGGGCAAGGCGGGAATGCCGTGCGCCAGGTTGCGCAAGGCCCAGGCGCCCGGAAGCAGCGCCAGCAGGACCGCCAGGATCGCGCCGCGCCGCAGCGCTTCGCGCGGTCGGTGCAGCAGCAGTCCGAGCGCCGTGACCGGCAGGCAGAGCAGCAGGGCGTCGTAGCGCAAGGTCAAGGCGGCGCCCAGCGCCAGTGCCAAGGGCAGGATGGCGAGCCGGCCCAACGCAAGGCAGCGCAGCATTTCGGCGAACACCCACCACGCCGCCGCCGTTTGCAGCGCCTCGGTCAGCACGAAGCGGGCATAGGGCACCTGCAGTGGCGAGAGCGCGCAGAGCAGGCCGGCGGCCAGGCCGGCCGCGCGGCTGCCGGCGGCGCGCGTCGCCGCTTCGGCCAGCCAGGCGATTGCCAGCGCCTGCAGGAGACAGGGCAGCAGCAGCGCGCTGACGGTCGAGGGGCCGAACAGCAGCCAGGCCAGTGCCAGCACGGCCGGGTAGCCTGGCAGCCGGCTGCCGCCCGGCTCGGGCAGGCAGGCCGCGCCCTCGGGCGGCGAGGCCGCGACGCAGCCGTTGCGGTAGATGTTCTCCGCCAGCACCAGGTAGCCGGGCGAATCGCCGGCATAGGCCGGGTAGGCCAGCGCCATCGCCAGACGCGCCGTCAACGCCAGGGCGAACAGGCCGCTCAGCCACAATCCGCCAAGACCAGCGTTTCCGCCCCGTTCCGCCTCCGCCATGCTCGCCGCTTGGCCCAGTTCGCCGCCTCTTGCCAGTATGCCTCATGCGCTGGCGCGACCGTCTGTTCAAGGCAATTCTGATCGCTCTCGGCCTGGTCCTGGGGCTGGCGCTGGTCGAGGTCGGGTTGCGGCTGGCGCCGCCGTTTCCGACCCGGGTCCGCGCCGACCGCATCGTGTTGCCGGCAAACGAACGCCTGCGGTTCCGCTTCGAACACTACGCCCTGGCGGCGGAAGTCGAGGTGCGCCGGAACAGCCTGGGCCTGCGTGGACCGGAACTCGCCGCGGCGGCGCCGGGCGCATTGCGGCTGATCACCGTCGGCGGCAGCACGACCGAGAACCTCTATCTTGGCGAAGGCAGCACCTGGACCGACCGCCTGGCGGAGCGGCTCGGGTCCGCCGTGGGGCCGCTCTGGGCGAACAATGCCGGCCTCGACGGCCAGTCCAGCTTCGGCCACCTGGTTCTGCTGCAAGACCATCTGGCCGGCCTGAAACCCGACGTGCTGCTGTTCCTGGTGGGGGTGAACGATGTCGGCCATGCCGCGCCGCGCGCGTTCGACCGGGCGCACGAAGCGGGCCGGTTCGACTTCAGCTCGGCTGGCGGCCTGCTGCGCAGTCTCGCCCGGCATAGCGAAGTGTTCTCGCTGGGGCTCAATCTGAAACGCGCCTGGCAAGCTCGGCAGGCGGGGCTGGTGCACGATCCCGGCCTGTTCGGTCCCGACCCCACGCGCCGCGCTGCGCCGCTGGCGCCGCCGCTGGGGGCGGACGAGGCGGGCGCGCGCATCGCCGCGTTGAGCCAGGCCTTCCTGCCGGACTACGCCGCCCGGTTGCGCGAATTGGTGCGCCGGACCCGTGCCCTGGGTGCGTTGCCGGTGTTGCTCACCCAGCCGGCGGTGTTCGGTCCGGGGATCGACGCGTGGACCGGCTGGGACCTGGCGGCGATCGAAGCCTTGTGGGCTCTGCCGGGCGGTGCCGCCTGGGACTTGCTGGAGCGCTACAACGAGACGACCCGGCAAATCGCGGCCGAGCAAGCGGTCCCGCTGGTCGATCTGGCGCGCCACCTGCCGAAGGCGATTCGGCTGTATTACGATCCCGTGCACCACACGCCCGAAGGCGCGCGGCGCCTGGGCGAACTGGCGGCCGACATGCTGTGTCCCATCTTGCAGGCCCGCCATCCGGACAAGGCCCGGGCGCCCTGCCCGCCCTGACAGCCGGCGCGGCGTCCGATCGGCTGGCATCGCTGATGGCGATCCCTCGGATCGGAGCCGTCCGCGCCGCCGTCTGGGTTGCGGGGGCAATGGCTTGCGGTGAAACCGGACCTGCCGGTTCGATTTGCACGGAAACGGCCCTAATCCGTGATCTGCTGGCGGTCGAGTTCGGCCAGGCGAAGCTGGCTCAACTGGTCCGCCAACAGGCCCAGCAGACACATCAGCAGGCCGAGCAAGGTGACCAGCATGCCGGCCACCGGAATGCCCTCGTTGCGCAGCACCGCCACGACAAGGCCGTATCCCAGGCCCAGCGCGGTCAGCGCCAAGCCCGGCGGCAGGAAGAAGCGAAGCGGCGCGAACAGCAGGATGGTGCGCAGCACCAGCGCCAGCGAGGCAAAGCCATCGCGCAGCACGACCTTGCTGTGGCCGTGCCGGGGCGCCGTGCTGATCGGCTGCCAGGCGATCGGATGCCGGCGCTCCAGCAGCACCAGCGTGGTGGTCAGGCTGGCGCTGAAGCCGTTGGGCAGCAGCGACAGATAGGGCAGCACGGCCTGCCGGCGGAACACGCGCAGGCCGCAATTGAGATCGGCCGCGGGCGGAAAGCCCAGACCCATCGCCAGCAGCGCGATGGCGGCCTTGCCGATGATGCGCACCTTGGCGCCCTGGCGGCGCGGCCGGCGGCCCAGGACCGCGGCCACCCGTTCCTTCGCCAGCCGGTCCAACATCGCCTGCAGGTCGCTGACGCGGTGCTCGCCGTCCGAATCGAACCAGGCGATGGCGTCGCCCGTCGCGGCCCGCATGCCGGTCTTCAGCGCCGCGCCATAGCCGCGGTTGAAGGGATGCACCAGCAGCCGCACGTCGTTGCGGGCGGCCAGCAACTCCGCCGTGCCGTCGGTCGAGCCATCGTCCACCACGATGATCTCGACCTCCGGCATGGCGCGGCGCAGGCCATCCAGCACGCCGCCGATGCCCGCCGCCTCGTTGAAGGCCGGCATGACGATACTCAGCGGCGGGCGGCTTTGCGCCAAGGTTCGCGGAGCAACCAACTCGGTCAGGGTGTTCGGCATGGCGCGACCAGCGGAGGGGAATCGCTGGTTAGATTATCATGCCAGGCAGCGCGCGGCCGGCCCGCGGGCAAAGCGTCTATAGTTGCCATGCATGCTGGCCCCCACCCTTACCCTCAGCTTCGATCTCGAGCTGCTGCACGGCTGGACCGACAGCCCGCCCGGGTTGCGTGCCCGCAAGCGGGCGGAATTGGCGGACTTCCGGCCGCGCTTTGCCCGGCTGGTGGCGGCCCTGGAGCGGCACGCGGTGACCGCGACCTTCGCCATCGTCACCCACCTGCTTCTGTCGCGTGGCCTGACGGCGGCCGAATACGCGCAGGTCGACCGCCTGCAGGAGCTGGCGGACTGTCCGGCGGACGCCGGCTCGCCGTGGTTCGGCCGGGACCTGGTGGAGCGGCTGTTGGCCTCCCGGCTCGGCTTCGAGATCGGCTGTCATTCCTTCTCGCATCGTCCGTTCGACGCCCTGGATGCGGCCGCGGCGGCGCTCGGACTGGCGCAGTCTTGTCGGCTGGCGCAGAGCTTCGGACTGCACCTGCGCAGCTTCGTCTTTCCGCAGAACCGCGACGGCCATCGCGGCCTGCTCGCCCAGCATGGCTTTCGCTGCTATCGCGCCGACGCGCGACACGAGACGGTCGGCCCCAGATGGCGCAAGGCGGTGGCGACCTGGCTGGCCACCGCGCCGCCCCGGCCCCGCCAGCCGGTGCTGGACGAGCACGGCTTGGTCGCGTTGTCGCCATCGCTGCATCTGGCCGGTTTCGCGCACGGGCCCAAGGCGCTGCTGCGCCGGTTGCCGCCTGTCGATACGTTCCGCCGTTACGTCGACCGCGGCTTGGCCGCCACGGTGGAGGAGGGC
>Ga0194121_10000513_pt1:5000-68431 | contig 68431 bp, 56 predicted proteins | sample TA2MahCa50mmetaG_FD_148609 | JGI IMG/M metagenome (GOLD analysis project Ga0194121, IMG submission 148609) | Freshwater microbial communities from Lake Tanganyika, Tanzania - TA2015020 Mahale Deep Cast 50m | ecosystem: Environmental > Aquatic > Freshwater > Lake | place: Tanzania...
TGACAAGACCGAACTGCCTTCGATCGATCCTGCAAGCTGCGGAGACGATATAGGGTGTTTCGCAGGCTAATGAACCCCCAACGGCACAAGTTCCAGCCTCGCTCGTAGAGGGACAGAAACCGCTGCGGTTTTGTCCGCCCAAGTTCCGAGGGATGCACGCAAAATGCGTGCGGGGCGGCGAACCACTAGACGGGGGAAGACGGATTGATTAAGCGCCGCGGTCGCTTCGCGCGTCGTAAGCTCGGCCAGGCCCTCGTGCCGGCCGGCGCTCGCGGACTCCCATCCATCTTCCTTGGTGAAACTCCCAAAGCTGAACGCAAAATTCCCGCGGTCTATCTCTGCGAAACCGGTCCGGACGGGGCATGCCGGCTGAAATGGCTGGCGAGCACATGTCTTGCCGGCATGGTCGGCGTTTGCCTCATCGGGGTCGCGGTCTATGCGTCGATGAATATGTCGGACGGCACCGGCATGGTGAGTTCGATCAAACGCGCAAGCCTCGCCGCGTTGCAGCCGATCCGCACCGCGCGCCTCGCCAAGGACGGACAGAGCATCACCGGGCAAAAAGGCGATCGCATCCAGACGAGTTCCGCCGGCTTCGCCACCCGCCAGGTCATCCACGACACGGTCATCGAGCGGCAAGGCAGCCGCGAATTCATCACCATCAAGCCGTATATGCGCATCGTCGGTGGACTGGCCACCGAACTCCCCGAAGATGCGAAAGAGCTTCCCCCCTTCAATCCCTTCCAGCTTTATTCCGACACGACCCCTGTCGGGGCCGGCGACACCGCCCAGGACGCGGCGCAAGCCGTCAGCATCAACGTGGTGGAAGTGCCGGGTGGCCTCCTGCCGCCGTCTGATCAGATCGAACTGCGTGCCGAAGACATAAGCCGGCTGATCGCCGAGGCCGCGGAGAATTTCGCCTATGCCGAAGGATCGCTTGCACTCGGCGAGGCCGGGGCGGAGGCGAAGGACGCAGGCCTGCTGCAGCTCGCCTCATACAGCCCGCATGACAACATCAAGACCGGATCGCTCGCGCCCAACACCACGGTGCTGCACAAATCCCTCGACGAAGACGAAGGCGAGGAAGATCTGAGCGACGAGAGCGCCCCCGGCGCCGAGACCAAGACGCTGACCGCCGGCCGCGGCGACACGCTGCTCAGCCTGTTCATCAAGGCCGGCACCGATGCCGGCCAAGCCAAGTCGATCATCGAGACCCTCGAGCCCGTGTTCGCGCCGAAGGATTTGAAAGCCGGGCAGACCATCGAGTTCCGGCTGGTGCCCGCCCCCTCCGACACCGGCCAGATGGAGCCCGTACGCGTCAGCCTGTTCGCCAAGGACGGCGCGCATCTGGCGAGCGCCAGGCGCAGCCGCGACGGCGAGTATCACGCCACCACCGAGGCCCCGGCCCACTCCCCCAAGGTGCAGCAGGCCGCCAACCGCTCGACGCTCTATTCCGCCTTCTATCACGCCGCGCTCGCGCAGGCGCTGCCGGCGACCATCATCCATAAGCTGCTCAAGGTCCATTCCTACGACATCGACTTCAAGCAGAAGGTCCGCGCCGGCGACACTTTCGAAGCCTTCTTCGACGGCGACGAAGAGGAGATGGGCGAGCTGCTCTACACCGCCATGACCGTCGACGGGCAGATCCGCCGCTTCTTCCGCTTCCGCACCCCCGACGACGCGATCGACTTCTATGACGAGCACGGCAACAGCGCGAAGAAATTCCTGATGCGCAATCCGGTGAAGGGCGGCCGCTACACCTCAGGCTTCGGCGACCGCAAGCATCCGCTGCTCCGCCGCTGGCGCATGCATTCGGGCGTCGACTGGGCGGCGCCGGCCGGCACCCCGATCATCGCCGCCGGCGACGGCATCGTCGAGATGGTCGGGCGCAACGGCGGCTACGGCAATTACGTGCGCATCCGCCACAATAACGGCTTCGCCACCGCCTACGGCCACATGCTCCGCTACGGCGACGGCATGGAGCCCGGCGTCAGCGTGAAGCAGGGCCAGATCATCGGCTATGTCGGCTCGACCGGCATGTCCACCGGCCCGCATTGTCACTACGAGGTGCTGATCAACGGCGACTTCGTCAACCCGATGACCATCGCCGTACCGCGCGGGCTTCAGCTTTCCGGACGCGAGCTCGCCGCCTTCCAGAAGGAGCGCCGGCGCATCGAGACGCTGATGCAGATGGATCCGGTCACGAACCGAGTCGCCCAGGCCAGCGCCGCTCAGTAGTTTTCCGCTTCTCCCCTTTCCCCCTCCCCGACAATCACAAGACATCGTCATTCCGGCGAAAGCCGGAATCTAGTTGCTGGACCCCGGCTTGCGCCGGGGTGACGCGAGGGTGCGAGCCTGCCATTTATGCCACTAAGCCGCCTTCGCGGGCTTCGCCGCGGTGCCGTTGAAGGTCAGGCCGTCTTTGCTGGCTGACACCTTCACCGTCTCGCCGTCGCGGATCTTGCCTTCGAGGATCATCTCGGCCAGCGGGTCTTGCACATATTTCTGGATGACGCGCTTCAGGGGCCGCGCGCCGTAGGCGGGGTCGTAGCCTTTGTCGGCCAGCCATTCGCGCGCTTTGTCGTCGAGCTTGAGCTCGATCTTGCGGTCGGCGAGCAGTGTTGAAAGGCGCCGCATCTGGATGTCGACGATCTTGCCCATATGCTCGCGCTTCAGCCGGTGGAACAGGATGATCTCGTCCACGCGGTTGAGGAACTCGGGCCGGAAATGTGAGCGCACCACCTCCATCACCTGATCGCGCACCTGATCGGTGTCCTCGCCCTCCTTCTGATTGACGAGATATTCCGAGCCGAGATTGGAGGTCATGATGATCAGCGTGTTGCGGAAATCGACGGTGCGGCCCTGGCCGTCGGTGAGCCTGCCGTCGTCGAGCACCTGGAGCAGCACGTTGAACACGTCGGGGTGCGCCTTCTCGATCTCGTCGAACAGGATCACCTGATAGGGCCTGCGGCGCACGGCCTCGGTGAGCACGCCGCCCTCCTCATAGCCGACATAGCCGGGGGGCGCGCCGATCAAACGCGCCACGGAATGCTTCTCCATGAACTCGCTCATGTCGATGCGAATCATGGCGTGCTCGTCGTCGAACAGGAATTCGGCGAGCGCGCGGGCGAGCTCCGTCTTGCCGACGCCGGTGGGGCCTAAGAACATGAACGAGCCGAGCGGGCGGTTGGGGTCTTGCAGGCCGGCGCGTGACCGGCGCACCGCGGTCGATACCGCTTCCACAGCCTCAGCTTGGCCGACCACGCGCTTGGCGATCTGCGTCTCCATGCGCAACAATTTCTCGCGCTCGCCTTCCAGCATCTTGTCGACCGGGATGCCGGTCCAGCGCGACACCACCTGCGCGATCAGGTCCGGCGTCACCACTTCCTGGGCCATGACACCGCCTTTCGACTCTTCCTCCTCCAGCTTCTTGAGTTTCGTTTCGAGGTCGGGGATGACGCCGTAAGCCAGCTCGCCGGCCTTGGCGAGGTCGCCTGAGCGCTGCGCCTGTTCTAGCTCATTGCGGGCGGCGTCGAGCTGCTCCTTGATCTTCTGGGCGCCGGCGAGCTTCTCCTTCTCTTGCGTCCATTTCTGGCTGAGCGCGCCGGCCTCCTCCTCGAGATTGACCAGCTCCTTTTCCAGTCTGGCGAGCCGGTCTTTCGAGGCGGTATCGGTCTCTTTCTTCAAGGCTTCGCGCTCGATCTTGAGCTGCATGATGCGGCGGTCGAGCTCGTCGAGCTGCTCGGGCTTTGAGTCGATCTGCATGCGGAGCCGCGACGCCGCCTCGTCCATCAGGTCGATGGCCTTGTCGGGCAGGAAGCGGTCGGTGATGTAGCGATTGGAGAGCACGGCCGCGCTGACCAGCGCCGCATCGGAGACGCGCACGCCGTGATGCAGCTCGTATTTCTCCTTAAGCCCGCGCAGGATGGAGATGGTGTCCTCGACCGTCGGCTCCGGCACGAACACGGGCTGGAAACGCCGCGCCAGCGCCGCGTCCTTCTCCACATGCTTGCGATATTCGTCGAGGGTGGTGGCGCCGACGCAATGCAGCTCGCCGCGCGCCAGCGCGGGCTTCAGCAGATTGGAGGCGTCCATGGCGCCGTCGGCCTTGCCGGCGCCGACCAGGGTATGCATCTCGTCGATGAACAGGATGATCTGGCCGTTAGAGGCTTCGATCTCCGACAGCACCGATTTCAGCCGCTCCTCGAACTCGCCGCGATATTTGGCGCCGGCGATCAGCGCGCCCATGTCGAGCGCCAGCACCTTCTTGTCCTTCAGGCTCTCAGGCACGTCGCCCTTGACGATGCGATGCGCCAACCCCTCGACGATGGCGGTCTTGCCGACACCGGGCTCGCCGATCAGCACCGGGTTGTTCTTGGTGCGGCGCGACAGCACCTGGATGGTGCGCCTGATCTCCTCGTCGCGGCCGATCACCGGATCGAGCTTGCCTTCCGCCGCGGCCTCGGTGAAGTCGCGCGTATAGCGCTTCAGCGCATCGTAGCTCTGCTCGGCGGAAGCGCTATCGGCGGTGCGGCCCTTGCGCAGATCGTTGATCGTGTTGTTGAGATTTTGCGGCGTGACGCCGGACTCCGACAGGATCTTGCCGGCTTCCGCCTCTTTCGACATGGCGAGCGCCTGCAGCACGCGCTCAACGGTGACGAAGCTGTCGCCAGCCTTCTTCGCCATCTGCTCGGCCTGGTCGAGCACGCGCGCGAGCGCCGCGGCCATATGCGGCTGCGCCGCGCCCTGGCCCGAAACCTTGGGCAGCTTGGCGATCGCGGTTTCCGTCCGCTCGAGCGCCTGCTTGGCATTGCCGCCGGACCGGTCGATCAGCCCGGCCGCCAGCCCCTCGGGATCGTCGAGCAGAACCTTGAGCAAATGTTCGGGGGTGATCTGCGGGTTGCCATCGCGCACGGCAAGCGTCTGCGCCGATTGAAGAAATCCCTTGAGGCGGTCTGAAAGCTTCTCGAAATTCATGAAACGGCCCCTCTTCGTCACGGCATGGGGATGTGGCGGGAAAGGTTCGCTTCGTTAAGCTCAACCCTCGACCCCGACATATAGCGCCCAAATCCTTGCGCAGAAAGGGGTTTAGACCGGCCCCGGCACAGCAGAATAACCCGAAAGTGTTGCCCCTCGGCACTAACGGAGACGGGTGGGAACTCTAGAATTTGAACGGCGGTAAAGGCGCGCATGGATGGCGCCGGCCGTCGGGGGAATTGAGTTGAGCCATCCGTGCGGAAGCCGGTCGGTTCGTAGCGGCCGGCGCGCAAGGCCTGCACGCAGCGCGCAGCAACGACCCATACCACTGCCGAGGCTTGCCCGCGCCGACCGCAAATCGCTGCTGCTCGGCACCGCCCTCGCCTCGACGCTACTGCTCGGAACGTTCTCCCTCCCCAGCCCGGCGGTGGCGATAGATTGCACGCAGCCGGCTCCGCCGGCCCCCATCACCGAGTTCAATGTTAACGACGGCATCACGTGCAACAACACGGCCGACCGCAACAATGGTGCGGTCAGCGACGTCATCCTGCTGACAACCGATGGCGTCAACTATTCCATCGACCTCTATAATAGTGGAGACCTGACCGCGAACGCCAACGCTGCCGCCTACGGCATCAACACCGCGGTATCGGGGGGCGATAGTCCAATCACCATCGAGAATCTCGGCGACATCTCCGCGACCTCGACCGGGAATAATGCCTTCGGCGTGTCCGCCCGCGTGTACGACGCCTTGATTGAGCCGATCGTCAGTCCAGTCATCGTCACGAATAACGGCGACATCACCGCAAGCGCCACAACGGGGTCCTCCTTCGGCATCTTCGTGGACATCGGCGCCGCCTCGCGTAATGCCCCCCTGAGTTCCATAACCATCGTGAATGGCGGGACGATCACAAGTTCCGCCGGGGACGATTCCTTCGGCATCTTTGCTCGAAGCTTCGGCCTTGACAGCGACATTTCCATTAATAACAGCGCCGCAATCACGACCGATGCTACTGAGGCTGCCCTCGGCATCTATGCGAGCACGACTGGCACCAACGCTGCGATCAGTATCCTGAATTCCGGAGCGCTCGCGGTATCCAGCACGAATTTCGATGCCTACGGCATCCTTGCGAAAACGCATGACGGCACTAGCCCGCTCAGCATTGTAAACAGCGGCGACGGCGAGATAATCGCCGACAGGGTTGGCTACGGAATTAAAGCTCTGTCCGGCGCCGCCGGCCCCGGTGCCGCCAGCCCCCTCGAGATCGTGAACGGCGGTAATTTCGTCATCACGGGGGAGGGTGCACTTGGTATCGATGCGTTGACTTCGACGCTCGGCGGTCAAAGCCCCCTCAGCATCGTCAATAGCGGTAATTTCGAGTTGACCGCCACGGTCGCGGGCGGCATCGGCATTCAGGGGCAAACGTCTTTCGGCTTCGGTCCCCTCAGCATCGTCAACAGCGGCGACTTCGCCATAATCGCTGCAGGCAACGGCTTCGGCATCCTAGGCCAAACGTTTAACGGCAACAGTTCGATTGAGATCATAAACGGCGGGGACTTCGCCATAGAAGCCGAGGCCGTTGCCTACGGCATTCAGACCACATCGAGCGCGAACAGCCCCGTCGCCATCGATAACGACGGCGACTTTGCCGTGACCAGTTCGCAAGATATTGCTTTCGGCATTAGAGCGCAGGCGTTTTACGGTAATAGTACCCTAAGCATCGTCAACAGCGGCGCCTTCACGGTGACCGCGGCGACCTTCGGCTACGGCATTCAGGCGGGGACATATAACGGCGCCAGTCCCCTTCAGATCGACAATAGCGGCGACCTGGCGGTAATTGCCATGGTCCGGGCCAACGGCATTAGCGCGCTTACGTTTGAAGGCGGCAGTACCGTCAGCATTGAAAATAGCGGCGACCTCGTCGTGATCAGCGCGGGGGGAAACGCAGCCGGCATCCGCGGAGAAACGGCGGATGACATCAGTCCGCTAAGCATCGTGAATAGCGGCGGCATCACCGCGAATGCGGGTATGAACGCCTATGGCATTGCTGCGATTACCCGTGTCCTCGGCAACAGTCCCGTTGAGATCGTGAACGGCGGTGACATCGCGGCGACCAGCACCGGCGGCTACGCCTTCGGTATTTCTGCGCTCACCGACGGCGTCAACAACTCTATCGACATATATAACAGCGGCGATCTGGCTTCGAATGCCAGCGGACCTTTCGGGAATGCCTACGGTGTTCGCGCCGTTTCTTTTGGCGCCGCCAGCCCGATCAGCGTCAGGAACAGCGGCGATTTGACGGCAATCGCTACCGGCTATTACGGATGGGCTTTCGGCATTCAGGCCTTTACCCAAGGCGACGGCAGCCCGATCGACATCGTCAATAGCGGCGACCTCACCGCAAGGGCCGACGGCCGCGCCTTCGGTATTGACGCTCGGTCGCTGGGAGCCGGCAATGCCGTCAGCGTCAGGAATAGCGGCAACATCGTTTCCGAGGGCTATATCGCCACGGGCATTTACGCCCTTAGCGCCTATGGTCCGGTCACGATCATCAACAGTGGCAAGCTTTCGACATCCGGAGAGGAAGCGTGGGGCATTAACAGTATCGCGTTTGGCCCCGACGCCCCAATCAATGTCGTGAATAGCGGTGACATCGCGGTGACAAGCGAGGCGTATGGCGCCTATGGCATCGGCATTGTGATGCTGGCCGAGGGTGGTGCCATCTCGATCGAGAACAGGAGCCGCATCGACGTAATCAGTAACGGAACGGGCCGAGCTTCCGGCATCCGTGCCTTCGCCGCTGGCGGCAACAGCCCTGTCACTATCGTCAATAGCGGCGACATCAATGTTAGCGCCGCCGGAGGCGCTTACTATAGTTACGCGCGCGCCATCTCCGCCTTCGCTGTTGGCGCCGGCAGTCCGCTCTCCATCGAGAACAGCGGTAATGTCTTTGCAAGCGGCCCTCTTTCCACCGGCGTGTATGCATTTTCGCTCCTGAGCGACATCGTCATCGTCAATACGGGGTCGATTTCGGCCGGCACCTTGCTCGCCATCGACACTTACGGCGCAAGCACGCAGATCTTCAACACGGGACGCATCACCGGCTTCGTCGATCTGACCGACAGTCCCGATCGCTTCTTCAACCAGGCGGGTGGCGTGTTCGAGACCAAGCTTACGAGCGATTTCGGCGGCGGCGGCGACCTGTTCCGCAACGAGGCTGGAGGCATGGTTCTTGCCGCCACCGATCCGGACCTGCGCGAGCGAAGCGCGTTCATCAATCTGGAGCGCTTCGAGAACCGTGGGCTGATCTCCATGGTCGACGGCCGCGTGGGCGATGTGTTCGAGATCTCCAACACGGTCGGGCAAGAGGACCTCACCTTCGCGGCCTCAGGCGGCTCGACCCTTGCCGTCGATGCCTTTCTCGGCGGGCCTGGTTCGGTGTCGGACGAGTTCATCGTCAACGGCAAGATCACCGGCAAGACGGTATTGCAGGTGAACAATACCAATCCGGGTATCGGGTCGGCCAACGCCATCATTCCGGTGATCTTCGCCAATGGCGCCGTGAAGAGTGACGCCTTCTTCCTGACGGAGCCGATCGACACCGGCTTGTTCCAATACGATCTGTTCTTCCGGCCCACGGGCAGCGGCATTTTCGAGCTCAGGAGTTTCACCGGTCCTGGTGCTCTGCTCCTGCCGCAGTTGATCACCGCCACGCAGGACATCTGGCACCAGGGTTCGTCGACCTGGTTCGACCGCACCGCCGATCTCAGGGTGCTGCTCGCCGGCGGCGTGACGCCCACCGCCTATAATCCCAATGGCGGCTACGTTGACGGCGCCGCGGCTGGATCCGGTTCATTCACGCCGGCGGTGTGGGCCAGAGGCTCGGGCGCCTGGCTCGACCGCGACGGCAGCGAGACGGTCAATGCCTTTGGGCGCAACTACACTTTCGATCTCAGCCGCGATCTCGACGTGCTCGACTGGCAGATGGGCCTCGATCTCGGCCACCGCGACCTGCTGTCACCTGGGGATATTCTCGTGTTCGGGGTGCTCGGCGGTTTTGTCGGCGCCGGCCTCGACTATGACCAGCTCGCCCGGCAATTCGACTTCTCCGGCGGACAGGTCGGCGGCTATGCCACCTATCTCAGAGGCGGTCTGTTCGTCGATACCCTGCTCAACGCCCATCTCCTGGAGATGGATACCGCCGCGCTCGGCATGCCGAGCTCGCTCGACGCCAATACGCTGGGGCTTAGAACAGACACCGGCTACCGCTTCGGTTCGTTCAATGGCGGCGCGTTCATCGAGCCTCTGGCCACCATCGAAGTGCTGTGGTCGGACATTGACGGCTTCATCAATAGCGGCAACCGCGTCTCCTTCGACGACGAGGCCAATGTGCGCGGCCGTCTCGGCCTGCGCGCCGGTACGTCCTATCCAGTGTGGAACGGCACCACGATGGAGCCGTTCGTGATCGGCAGTTTGTGGGGCCATCTCTCCGGCGACAACCAAGCGACGCTCGTCTCCTCAGGCACCACTTTCCGCTTCGAGGACAATCTCGACGATGTGTGGGGCGAGGTGTCGGCAGGCGTCAACTTCTTCAACCCGTCGGCAGGGACGGCCGTGTTCGCCAAGCTCGACGTCACCTTCGGCGACGACGTCGACGGCATCGGCGGCAAAGCCGGCATGCGCGTCGCCTGGTAGGCGCCTGTCATTTATGAGGTTGGTAAGAGAGGGGATACAACTGGCGCAGCCTCCCCGGTTGGGCTAGCCTATGGCATGCGCGCAAGCGCTAAAGCTAAAACTTGATGGGGGGAATCATGGATATCGTGGCAGTCATTGTCGCCCTGGTTATCGGTGCAATCGCCGGCTGGCTTGCCGGGGTCATCGTCGAGGGCGGAGGCTTCGGCCTGCTCGGCAACATGCTGGTCGGCATCGCCGGCGCGTTTATCGCAGGCCTGCTGTTCCCGAGACTCGGCCTTGGCTTGATGCTTGGCGGCGGGGTCGTCGGCGCCATCGTCACCTCAGCGCTCGGGGCGATCGTCCTGCTGGTTGTCATCAACCTGCTGCAGCGCCTCTTTGCATAGATCGAGGCGACAGGTACCGCGCTCGCGCGTTACCTGAAAGCAGGCGTGTCCGTCGTAAAGTAATCAGTCCCGCTAGCTCACCTGATCGGGAGCGGGCTCGTCTGCGCTTTGCGTCTCGGACGGCTCAGCACCGTTCGCCTCGCGCGGCGCGTCGCTGCCATTACCCTGGCGGCCGCGATCGCGTCCGCCGCCATGGCGCATATCGCGGGGCTCGCGCGGATCCATGGCGCTTGACTCGGCACCTGCACCTTCGCCTTCGCCGCCCTCTTCGGCGTCGCCGCCATCGTGCGTGAAGCGCGAGCGGAATCCACCATTAGGCCCGTCGCCTTGATGGGCGCCATGCGGACCCATTTGCTGCTGAGCCGCCATGATGATGCGATTGTAATGCTCGGCGTGTTGGAGATAGCTCTCCGCCGTGATCATGTCGCCGGAGGCGAGAGCGTCGCGCGCGAGCGACATGTATTTCTCGGCGATATGCGCCGCGGTCCCGCGGATCTTCACGTCGGGGCCGTTCGATTCGAAATTCCGCGCCAATGGATTTTGGGGCTTACGGCCGCGACCGCGGCCCCTACGATTCTGCTGTCCTTGCCTCATGGGCTTCCGTCACCTGAAATGCGGCGAATGCCGCCGTTTCTCCCTGCTCACTTTACAAAACGCATGCCGCGATCAGACCTGATGCGCTACTTCACATCCGGAATGCCGGCTCAAGCTGACGCAAATCGTCTCGCGCTTTCGCTGCCTTGTCTTGGGTCGATCTCTGGCGCGTTGCTACCCGTTACTCGCGCCTGACAACCTCAATCTGATGGGCGGTCGAGCGTCTCCTGAACGTCCCGAGAGGCGGGAGCCTTTCAATCGAGGTTCACGAGATATCCGCTCTTGTTGCCTTGCAACTGGCCTTATTTAACTAAACTGGCCAAGAACTTCGTTTTGCTGGCCAGAAACTACTCCGAACACTGTTGCTTTCCAAGCCTTTTTTTAGGCTGCGACGTTCTGCTCAGGGACTTTCGCCCCCTCAAAGAGAACGACACGCGGCCTGCCCGAAAGATCGTGGCGAAGGGCCGGTTCGTCAAGGCCAGCGCTGCCGGTACGAAATAGATCGCGCACGGCATCAGCCTGGCCTGCACCGATCTCGAGGATGACGGCGCCGCCTGGAGCCAAGAACGCGGCGGCCTTGGCGGCGATGCGACGGTAAGAATCGAGCCCATCGGCGCCGCCGTCGAGCGCGCGACGCGGATCGTGATCTTTCACCTCGCGCGCCAGGCCCGCGATTTCGTTCGAGGCGACATAAGGAGGATTGGTAAGAATCAAATCGAACGTTCCTGTCATGCCGTCGAACCAATCGCCGGTCATAAAAGTTGCGCGCGACTCCAAACCGAGGCGTCGCGCATTGGCCTTAGCGACAGCAAGCGTGCCATCGCTGATATCGGCGCCGACGCCGCACGCATTTGGCAACTCGGCGAGCAAGGTCAAGAGAATGCAGCCGGTCCCCGTGCCGAGATCGAGCAGTCTGAGCGGCGCGTCATGCCATGCCTTCCGCGCGATGAAATCGAGCGCAGCCTCGATCAGCGTCTCGGTGTCCGGACGCGGATCGAGCGTGTGCCTGTCGAGGCGAAATTCCCGGCCATAGAACTCGCGCATGCCGGTAATGCGCGACACGGGTTCTCCGCCGGCGCGCCGCAAAATCGCGGCGGCAAAACGCGCTGCAGTTTCCGGTGCGAGCTCACGGTCGGGCTGCGCCATGAAATCCTCACGACTCAATTCTCCGGAGTGAGCGAGAAGCAGCCGTGCATCGAGTTCCGGCGTAGCGACTCCCGCATCGCGCAATCGCCGTACCGCCGCAACGTAAGCGTGCCGCATGGTCTCAGCCATGGCCCTGCTCCTGCATGGCGGCAAGCTGGCTTGTCTGATTCTCGGTGATCAGCGCATCGATGATCTCATCGAGAGCTTCCCCGCCTTCCATCACGTAAGTCAGCTGATGCGTGGTAAAACCGATGCGGTGATCGGTGACGCGGCCTTGCGGATAATTATAGGTGCGGATGCGCTCGGAACGGTCGCCGGTGCCGATCTGGCTGCGGCGGTCTTGCGCCCGGGCCGCATCGAGCTTGGCGCGCTCCATCTCATAGAGACGGGCGCGCAGCACCTTCATGGCCTTGGCCTTGTTCTTGTGCTGGGATTTCTCGTCCTGCTGGCTCACCGCGAGCCCGGTCGGCAGATGGGTGATCCTGACGGCACTGTCGGTGGTATTGACCGACTGTCCGCCCGGCCCGCTCGCCCGGAACACGTCGATGCGCAGATCCTTGTCGTCGATCTTGATGTCGACCTCCTCGGCCTCCGGCAGCACGGCGACGGTTGCAGCGGAGGTATGGATGCGCCCTTGCGCCTCGGTTTCCGGCACGCGCTGTACCCGGTGCACGCCGGACTCGAATTTCAGCCGGGCGAACACGCCCTTGCCGGTGATATTGGCGATGATTTCCTTGTAGCCGCCGGTGGCCGAGTCGCTTGCCGACAGCACCGCGACTTTCCAGCCGTGACGGTCGGCATAGCGCTGATACATGCGGAACAGATCGCCAGCGAACAGGGCGGCCTCTTCGCCGCCCGTGCCGGCCCGCAATTCGAGAATGGCGCTTTTCTCGTCGGCGGCGTCCTTGGGCAGCAATTGCACTTTCAACCTGTCCTCGAGCGCCTCGATCTTGGGCTCAAGCTCTTCAAGCTCCTGCTCGGCGAGTGCGGTCATGTCCTTGTCGGATGCGGGATCGTCGATCAGCTGCTTCAGGTCGTCGCGCTCGCGGACCGTCTTGCGCAGTTCGGTGATGGTGGCGACGATCGGATCGAGCTCGGCGAATTCGCGGGACAGCCGCACATAGCTTTCCTGGTCGGTGCCGGAAGCCAGGCTGCCCTGCACCGCCTGCCAACGGGCGACAAGCTTGTCGAGTCTATCGGCTGGAATCGTGGTCATACTCTTGAGAGAAGTTAGAACTGGCTCGGGAGCCGGTCAGCCTTGCGGCTGCGCGGATCGTCGGGATCGAGAACCGGACCCTGACCATTGGGAGTCGAAGTCTGCGTGCCCGATTCAGGCAGGCTGCCAAGCGCCATCCATAACCCGAAGGCGATCGCCGAGATCATGAGAGCGACGAGCCCCCACTTCAAGAGGGCCGATTTGCGTTTGGACTTCTCGACGGCGGGCGCGGTGGGGAACTCGGCGTCAAGCGGCGCGGCAGATTGAGGCTGAGGCGCGAACGGTTGCTGAGGCTGCATCGGATGCGGCGCAGGCGCCGGCATCGGCCGCGCCTGAGGATGCCGGTTCGCCTGCGGGTGAGGCTGCGGCACCGGCGGATATTGCGGATGTTGCGGCACCGGCGCGCCGGGGTATTGAGGCTGCGCCGCACCGGGCCATTGATTTGGCGGCGGATAGCCCGGTTGCTGCCCCGGATAAGGGACCTGAGCAGGCTGCGGCTGTGGCGCCGGCGTCCCTCTATTGGCGCCGGGGCCGAGATCCAACGGCTCCGGCGGAGTCATGGTTGGCACATCCGGCATGGGCTTCGGCCGGAGTTCCACGATGCCCGCTTCGAGTTGCGAATAGATGCGCCGGAGCAGCGGACGGACGTCGAGATTGAGCATTGCGCCGTAGCCATTGATGACACGGCAGGTCTCGGGCCAGGGCGGCAACGCGAAGAGTGCGCCTTGCTCGAGCGCCATCACGACCTCCGCGCGCGTGCCAAGCCTCGCGGCAAGGTCCGTCTCGGAGAGGTTGCTGGCGGCCCGAAGGTCCCGGAACAGCTCAGCCACCTCAGCGTCATAGCCGGCTGGCATATCCTTAATCCCGTGAATATTGAGGCGCCGGCGCGCGGCGTCCGACGACGGGGTGTCCGGTGTATGGCGCGGCTCGGTCGCCATGTGACCGGTCCCATCTCCTGCGTATCTCGACTAACACAAGCCCAAGAACGCTGGGTTTGCAAGCCTTGGCAAGTCTAGCATATTGCCCCATCAGGTGCAGATACAGGCTCATTAAATCTGGACGCCTTTCTCGGCGGCGAACCGTCTAAGGTCCTCGCGCAGAGAGGCTTTTTCGGACCCGAGCAGTTCGTCGAGCCGCTCGCGCAGGGCGCCTGCGTCGAGCGACAGGATCATGGCCTTGACCGGCCCGACCGAGGCAGGGGCCATGGAAATCGAGCGAAAACCGAGCCCGATCAGTGTCATAGCTTCAAGCGGCCGGCCCGCCATTTCGCCGCACAGATTGAGCGGCACCTCGTGCCGCGCGGCCGCCTCAACCACCTGGCGCAGGGCCTTGAGCGCTGCCGGGTTGAGCGCATCGAAACGCTCCGATACGCGTGTATTGCCCCGGTCGGCAGCAAACAGAAACTGGATAAGATCGTTCGAGCCGACCGAAGCAAAGTCGGCGAGCGGCAGCACCTTGTCGAGCTGCCAGAGCAACGCCGGCACCTCGACCATGACACCAATCATGAGACGCTTGGGCTCGGGCCGTCTGTGCCGTTTGAGGATGGTGACCTCACGATCGATCAGCTTCCGCGCCGCCTCGAATTCCGACCGGTCGGCGATCATCGGCAGCATGAGGCGGAGCTCGCGACCATGCGCCGCCCTGAGCAGGGCGCGGACCTGCGTGCGAAACAGCGCCGGCCGGTCAAGCGCCATGCGTATGGCGCGCCAGCCGATTGCCGGGTTCTCCTCCTTGTCGGCGCGAAAATAGGGGAGCACTTTATCACCGCCGACGTCGAGCGAGCGGAACACCACGGGACGGTCGCCCGCGGCATCGAGGATCGCCTTATAGAGCCGCGTCTGCTGCTCGAGCCGCGGGAAGGTCGCGGAGATCATGAACTGCAACTCGGTGCGGAACAGGCCGATGCCGTCGGCGCCCGACTGATCGAGATGCGGCAGGTCGTAGAGAAGCCCGGCATTGATGTGCAAGGCGATGCGCTCGCCATCCAGGGTCACCGGTGGCACGGTGCGCAAAGCGGCATATTGCGCCTGACGCCGCGCGCGGAAGCGGACCTTGTCGGCATAGGCCGCGATCACTTCCTGGGTCGGCCGGATATGCAGTTCGCCGCTATCAGCATCGACGATCGCCGCATCGCCCGGCTCGACCGTTTCGAGCACGCCCTTGACCTGGGTGAGGGAGGCAATGCCAAGCGCACGCGCCACGATGGCGACATGACTCTGCGCCCCACCCTCCTCCAATACCAATCCGCGCAGGCGCTGGCGGTCGTAATCGAGCAGCTCGGCGGGGCCCATGGTGCGGGCTATGACGATGGCGTCTTGCGGCAGGCTGCCGGTAGCCGCCGTGCCGACACCGCCGGCCAGCAACCGCAACAGGCGGTTGGAGAGGTCGTCGATATCGTGCAGGCGATCGCGCGTGTAAGGATCGGGCATGCGCAACATGCGGGCGCGGGTATCGTTGCGCACCCGCTGCACCGCCGCCTCGGCGGTGAGGCCGGTGAGCAGAGCCTCGTCGAGACGCCGCCGCCAGCCGTGATCGTGGGCGAACATGCGGAAGGCTTCGAGCACCTCGCGATGCTCGCCGGCGCGAGCGAGATCTCCCCGCTCCATCATGGTGTCGATCATGCCGGTCAGCTCTTCGATGGCCTGCAACAGCCGGCGGCGCTCGAACTCGATATCCTCGGCGATCAGGCGGGTCACCACGATGCGCGGCTCGTGCAGCACGACATGGCCGAGCGCCACGCCCTCGGAGAGGGGAAGGCCGGTGAAGCTTGCGGCAAGCTCGCGGCGACCCTCGGTGCTGACCTCCCCGGTGAGGAGGCCACCCGAGGCGATCATCTCGGCGAGCACCATGGCCGTGGTTTGCAGCGCCTCGATCTCTTCGTCGCTATAGGTGCGCTTGGTGCGGTTCTGCACGGTGAGCACGCCGATCGTGTGCCCGCCGCGCAGGATCGGCACGCCGACAAAGGAATGATAAATCTCCTCGCCAGTCTCGGGCCGGTAGGAGAACGCCGGGTGATGCTGCGCGTCAGGGAACTGCATCGGCTCGGCCTGCTCGGCGATGAGCCCCACCAGGCCTTCGCCGGGTTTCAGATGCGTATTGTGCACGGCCCCCGGGTTGAGGCCCTCGGTGGCGAACAGTTCGAGTGAGCCGTCGCGGCGCCCCAGATAGAGCGAGCACACTTCGGCCACCATGTTGGAAGCGATCAGCACCACCACGCGGTCAAGCCGGGCTTGCGCGCTCTCCTGCTGCGCCATGACCTCGCGCAGGCGGCGCAGCAATTGTCTTGGGGCACCTACAGAGGTGGGCATCGGAATCGTTCCTTGCGCCGGCAAAACGGCGGACCAAGCATCCTAAATGAGTTTCAGGCTAGTCGCTGCGTTTCCTTAGCGGCTGTCCAAACCGAACAGGGAATGCAAGGTTCGCACCGCGAGCTCGGCATAGGCCGCGTCAATCAATACGCTGATTTTGATCTCGGAAGTCGAGATCGCCTCGATATTGATGCCCTTTTCGGCGAGCGCGCTGAACATCTGCGCGGCAACGCCGGCGTGGCTGCGCATGCCGACGCCGATCGCCGACACCTTGGCGATGTCGGTCGAGCCGCGCAAATCAGCATAGCCGATCTTGTCCTTGGCTTTCCGCAGCACTTCGAGCGCGCGATCGAGATCGGCGCTCTGCACCGTGAAAGTGAGGTCCGTGTAGCCCGCCTCCGAGACATTCTGGACGATCATGTCGACATTGATATTGGCAGTGGCAAGCGACCCGAACACTTGCGCCGCGACGCCGGGTTTATCGGCGACCTTGAGCAGCGTCACCTTGGCTTCGTCCCGGGCATAGGCAATTCCACTGACGACGTTCTGCTCCACGATTTCATCCTCATGACAAACCAGCGTACCAAGCCCAGTCCCGTCAGCCTCTGCCGTCCGGCCGCCGAGATCGGGCGGATCGAAGCTCGAGCGCACGAGCACGCGTACGCTTCTCTGCATGGCAAGCTCGACCGAACGGGTCTGCAACACCTTGGCCCCTTGCGAGGCCATCTCCAGCATCTCCTCATAGGAGATTCTGTCGAGACGGTGCGCCTTGGGCACCAGACGCGGGTCGGTGGTGTAGACGCCGTCGACATCGGTATAGACGTCGCAGCGGTCGGCGGAAAGCGCGGCCGCCAACGCCACGGCGCTGGTATCTGAGCCGCCACGCCCAAGCGTCGAGATGCGGTTGCCGGGAGCGATGCCCTGAAAGCCCGCGATTACCGCCACCTCGCCGTCGAGCATGCGTGTTTTGAGCTCATCCACGGCGAGCCCGGTGATGCGGGCGGCACGATGCGCGTCGTCGGTATGGAGCGGGATCTGCCAGCCCTGCCAGGACCGCGCCTTAACGCCCATCGATTGCAGAACCAGCGCGAGAAGCCCCGAGGTGACCTGCTCGCCGGAGGCGACCACGGCGTCATATTCGCGGCAATCATATTGCGCCGAAAGCTCGGAGCCGCCGTTCTGCTTGGCCGCCTTGTAGCCCCAAGCCTCCTCGACCAGGGCCACGAGCTGGTTGGTGGCACCGGCCATGGCCGAGACCACCACGGCGACGGCGTGGCCGGCATCGGCCTCGCGCTTCACATGGCGCGCGGCGTTGCGGATGCGGTCGAGGTCGGCAACCGATGTGCCGCCGAATTTGAGCACCAACAGGGACATTCTCTAAGCCTTGGGTCTCCGCTCACAATAAGAGGGCCGGCCCGAGCCGGGGCCGGCCAAAATTCGGTTCTTCATACTGATTGACGGCGCAAGCCGCAATGGTGCCTCGGAATCGGGGTTATCGGCCGCCTGAACCGGCCCGGCCCGGGAGTATCGGCTCGGTCATTTGCCCCACGGGCTGTATGCTCATGACCGAGAGATCAAATGGCGCAAGCGTTTCAGATGTCATCATCAACCCTCGATCGCGAAGAGATCGCGAAATTTGCCAAACAGGCCGGCGCCTGGTGGGATTATGACGGACCTCACCGGCAGCTTCACCGCATCAATCCGGTAAGACTGACCTATATCCGCGACCAGCTCTGCCGCCGATTCGCGCGCGACCCCAAGGCGGCATCGAGTCTCTCGGGGTTGAGCTTGCTCGATATCGGCTGCGGCGGCGGCATCGTCTCTGAGCCGCTCGCACGACTTGGCGCAGACGTCACCGGCATCGATCCCGCGCCTGAGAATATCGAAGCAGCCAAAGCCCATGCCGAAGGAGCGCGGGTCGATGTCGATTATCGCGTCGCCACCGTCGAGGACTTGGCGGCATCCGGCGCGACATTCGATGCCGTGCTGTTGCTGGAAGTGGTGGAGCACGTCCCGGACGTTCCGGCTTTTCTCAAGGCAGTTGCGCCATTGGTGAAATCTGGCGGCCTGCTCTTGCTGTCGACGCTCAACCGCACGCTCAAGGCCTATGCGCTCGCCATTGTCGGCGCCGAACTGATCCTGCGCTGGCTCCCGGCAGGCACCCATCAATGGGAGCGCTTCGTGCGGCCCGATGAGTTGCGGCTAGCGTTTGCCGGCGCGGGGCTGAAGCTCATCGACACGACCGGCATGGTCTACGAGCCGTTCGCCGACGAATGGAGCCTTTCGCGCGATACCGACGTGAATTATCTCGCCACCGCCACGCGCGGATAAGCTAGCCGGAAATCAATAGTTCCAGGGCGCGACACCGCGCGGCTGATAGTAGCGCGGCCCGCGCTGGGCATTGTCACGCCAACGCCGGTTGTTGCCAAACAGCCCTCGCCGCCGCGGCCTGTCGTAGGCCTGAGGGCGCTCGAACCACGGCGCATAATGTCCTGGCGGATAAGCCCGCTGCGATGGCGCCGCGATCTTGGCCTCGCCGCCCGGCGTCAACCCGGCAAGCACGATCTCGGTATTCTCCATGCCCTTTTCCTTCACGAGCGTGAAGAGGGCCTCGGCATGTTTGGGGGAGAGACGCACGCAGCCTTTGGAGGCCGGCGAGCCAAGCTTCTTCGTCTCATGGGTGCCGTGGATAGCGTGCCCCTTCTTGGTGAAGAATATGGCGTGCGGCATGGGCGCGTTATCCCATTGCCGACTGTACCACATCTTGTTCATGGAGGTGGCATTGTACGACCCCGACGGGGTGGAATAGCCATAAAGCCCGGTAGAGACCGGCCAGGTGTGGAGCTCGATACCATCTACGAACACCGTCATCTCCTGGGACCCCTTGTCGATGGACACGAGAACCTTGGAGGCCGGCGGTTGGTCCACGGGTTCGGCTTGCGTCTCGGCGCTTTCCGAGTCTGCCTCGCCGCTTTCGGGCGTGGCGTTCGTCGTCGGGGCAGAAGAATCCGTCTGACTCTTGGGTGTGCCGCTCGGATAGACCGGCTGCGGCTGTCCGGCCAGAGGTCCTTCACCGCTCGATTCGGCCTGAACTGACGGGGTTTCTTGCGCCAGCGCCATGGCCGGCAGGATCAGAAACGCTCCGAGAAAGAGGATGGCGAGAAGGCTACGGAAGCATGTAGGGGAAGTTGTGAGGCGCATCTTATTCCCTTGGTTGCGCAGAAACCAACGCCCGGCCCTATCAAAATAGGGAGCCTTCGCGGCTTTACCAGGGCCTGATTCGACAGTTTTTAGCTGAAGCCTCCCAACAATACGTTACCTTTTACGGGTTAGGCCGCGACGAAACCTTGCGGGAGACGGGACTTATTCAATTGTGATCCTCGGGCAATGGCGGCAGGGGCAATGCGGGGATGCCTTCGTCGCTCAGAGCCTTTGCCTCATCTACGCTCGCCTCCCCATAAATGTTCCGCGCTTCGGTCTCACCATAATGCATCTTGCGCGCCTCTTCGGGGAACGCCGGACCGACATTATCGGCGTTGGCGGTGAGCTGATCGCGCAGGCCTTTGAGAAAAGCATAGGTCTTCTTGCGCTCTTGCGTCGCCAGTCTTTCGCTCTGCTTCGGCTTGCCGCGAAGCGACTTGCCGCGAAGAATGGCCGGCGCCATCGGCGCTTTCCTCACATCTGTGCCGCCGCAAGCGGGACAGGAAATCGACCGCGCCGCTTCCTGCTTCTCGTAGGCGCTGCCTGAGCTGAACCAGGCCTCGAAATCATGGCCTCGATCGCAGACGAGCGCGAAACGGATCATGACGCCTCTCTTTGCGCCGGCCTGGGCGATGCTTCCGCAACCGCGATATCGAAGTCGCGGCCATGCTTGAGCGCCGGAATGCGCGCCCGCGCCTCTGTCGAGGCGGCAAGATCGATATCGGCGAAAATCACGCCCGGATCTTCGCCCGCTTCGACCAGGATCTCGCCCCAGGGCGACACGATCAAGCTATGACCGTAAGTGAGCCTCCCGTTCTCGTGCCGGCCGCCTTGCGTCGCGGCAAGCACGAAAGCGCCCGTCTCGATGGCGCGGGCGCGCACCAGTACGTGCCAATGCGCTTCGCCCGTTTGCCTGGTGAAGGCGGACGGAATGGCGATGATCTCCGCGCCTTCCGCCGCGAGAGCGCGGTAGAGCGCGGGGAAGCGGAGATCGTAGCAGATGCTGAGGCCTAGCCGCCCGTAAGGCAGGTCGGCGACCACCGCCTTGTTGCCCGGACAATAATAATGGGACTCGCGATAACTTTCGCCGCCGGCAAGGTCGACATCGAACATGTGCAGCTTGTCGTAACGCGCGGCGACATCGCCTTCCGGCGTGAGCAGGAAGGACCGGCTTGCCACGCGCTCGGGATCGATCCTGATGGGGAGCGAGCCGACATGGAGATGAATGCGGAGCTCGCGGGCCAGCGCCCGAAGGCGCGCGAGCGGCTCGCTTTCCTGCTCCGTTTGCGCCTGAGCGAGGACGCGCTCAGGCTCGAGCTCCATCAGCGCGGTGTTTTCCGGCGTCTGCACATAATTTGCGCCGCCTTGGGCCGCGCGCCTGATCAGAGCCTCGGCCTGGTCGAGATTGGCGGCGATTGAGCGCCCTGCCCTGAGCTGCACCAGGCTGGCGCGAAAGCGTCTCGTTCCCGTGGTCATGGCCTTAGCTAACTGGCCCTATCGGCCGTCTAGCGCAAGCCCCTTAGAGCGTGAAGGCAGTGGGGTCCACGGCGCGGGCGAGCGCCAGCACATCGACACGCGTGGCCTTGGCCCGCAGAAGCGCCCGCGCGCACGCCTCGGCGGTCGCACCCGTGGTAATCACGTCGTCGATCACCACGACGGTCTTGCCCCTGACGCGTGCCTTGGCGGATTCGGTCACCTTGAAAGCGCCGGCCACGTTGCGCTTCCTTTGGTCATGGGTCAGGCCGACCTGGCTTGCCGTCCGCCGCACCCGCTTCAGCGCGAAGCAATCGGCGGGAATGCCGCTTTGCCGCGACAACGCCTGAGCCAGCATGGCCGACTGGTTGAAACGCCGCCACCAGAGCCGCGAGGGGTAAAGTGGCACCGGCACAATTAAATCGGCATCGGCGAGAAGCTCGGCGCCCGCCCGCGCCAACCAGCGCCCGAACAGGGGCACGCCCTCGTGCCGGTCCCGATATTTGAAGGCGTGAATGAGCTCGCGCATGGTGACGGAATACCGCGCCACGGCGCGCGCCCGGTCGTAGACTGGCGGCTCGGCAATCGCCGCCGCCGAGAGGCTCGGGGCCCCCGGATCGTAAGGCAGCGGCACGCCGAGCCGGTCGCAGATGGGAGGCGCGATGAAATCGATTTGGGCGAAACAGGCGCCGCATAACAGCCCATGGGCGCCGATCCGGGTCCGGCAGACGATGCAGACCGGCGGCAGGATGAGATTGGCGAGCGTGCCAAGCGCGGACCGCACTGAGGCAGTCGTCGCCCCCAAGCCGGTCCCTGCCTCGCTGATCGTCATGGGCCCCATGATAAAGCGCATGGCCGGTCCTGTGGAAGATGGGATATGGCGGCGGCCATGAGCGACCAAAATGTCCTGTTCGACCGCAAATTGTTGCGCCGGCGCCGTGAGCGCTTCGCGGCGGAAATCGGGGCGCGCGAGTTCCTGCTCGCGCAGGTCGCCAGTGAGATCGCCGAACGTGTTGATGTGATGTTGCGTCCGTTCCCGCGCGCGCTCGATCTTGGCGCCTATCACGGGCTCCTGGGGCGCAAGGTGGCGGCGCTCTCCTCGGTCGGCGAGATGGTCTATGCCGAAAGCGCCTATGCCTTCGCCGCGCTCTGTCCATTTCCGTCTCTCGTCTGCGATGAGGACGCGCTGCCCTTCAAGGATGCAAGCTTCAATCTGATCGTCTCAGGACTCGCGCTGCATCGGGTCAATGATCTTCCCGGCGCGCTGATTCAGATCAGGCATGCATTGGCCCCCGACGGATTGTTCATGGCGGCACTGCTTGGCGCCCGCGCTCTGACCGAGCTCAGAGCCGCACTGCTCGAGGCGGAAGCCGAGACGGAAGGCGGCGCGAGCCCGCGCGTTTCGCCGTTCGTTGATGTCAGAGATTACGGTGCGCTATTGCAGCGCGCGGGTTTCGCGTTACCCGTGGCCGATGCCGAGACGCTCACGCTCACTTATCCATCGCCGCGCGAGCTGATGCGCGAGGTGCGCGCCCTTGGCGGCGGCAATGTGCTGCTGGCCCGCAGCAAACGGCCGCTGCCACGCAGGACGCTCGAGCGGGCGGAAGAGATTTATCGCGCGCGCCATTCGCTGCCGGACGGAACGGTAAGTGCCACCTTCGAAATTGTCTATCTCTCCGGCTGGTCGCCGCATGAGAGCCAGCAGAAACCCTTGCGGCCAGGCAGCGCGGCCCAACGGCTCGCCGATGCGCTCGGCACCACCGAGCATTCCGCCGGCGACAAGGCAAGGTTCCCGAAGAATCAGAAATAAGGATTACAACAGCGCGCGCAGCGCGGTCTTGAGCGGTTCGTCGGCGGGTGGCATGTCATAGGCGACAAGCTCGTCCGGTTTCACCCAGCAAACCTCCTGCCCTTCCAGCGGCGTTACCGCGCCCCGCCAGCTCTGGCAGAGATAGACCGGCATGAGCAGATGAAAATCGGGATAGTCATGGCTCGCGAAAGTGAACGGCGCGAGATCGTCCGGAGCAATCTCGATGGCCAGTTCCTCGCGCAGCTCACGGACGAGCGCGGCCTCCGGCGCCTCATTGGGCTCGACCTTGCCGCCGGGAAATTCCCAAAGACCCGCGAGCGGCTTGCCCGCAGGGCGCCGCGTGATCAAAAGCTGCCCGCCATCGAGCAGGACGCAAGCCGCGACCAGAACCAGCGGACGCGTCTCTACCCGCGCCATGTCAGGAACGGTAGTCGGTGTTGATGGCGATATAGTCCGCGGTGAGGTCGCAGGTCCAAACCGTCGCCTCCGCCTTGCCCACGCCGACATCGACGGTGATGGCGATCTCCCGGTTCTTCATATAGGCCGCGCCGTCCTGCTCGCGATAATGGGTCGCGACAGCGCCGTCCTTGGCGACCAGAACATCGCCTAACCAGATGGCAAGCCGGTCGCGGTCGGCGTCTTCGCCCGCCTTGCCGATAGCGGCGACGATGCGGCCCCAATTCGGGTCCTCACCGGCAATCGCCGTCTTGACCAGCGGCGAATTGGCGATCGATTTGGCTATTGCCCGCGCCGCCTTCTTGGTCTTCGCACCCTTGACCGTCACGGTGACGAATTTGGTCGCCCCCTCGCCATCCTTGGCGATCTGTTGGGCAAGATCGCGCATCAGATCGGCAAGCGCGGTACGGAAATTGGCGAGACGCTTATCGTCACCGCGCGCGATGCGAGGAGCGCCACGCCGCGCCGCGGCGTCCGTGGCGAAGATCAGCAACGTGTCGCTGGTCGAAGTATCGCCGTCGATGGTGACGGCGTTGAAACTGTCCTCGGCGAGCGGCGCCACCACTTCATGCAGCGCGACGGGCTCGATGGCCGCGTCGGTGAACAGAAAGGCGAGCATGGTCGCCATGTCCGGCGCGATCATGCCAGCGCCCTTGGCGATGCCATTGATGGTGATTTCGACGCCTTCGATCTCGGCTTTGCGCGTGGCGAGCTTGGGGTAGGTGTCAGTGGTCATGATAGCCCGTGCCGCCGCCTCGTAGGCGTCAGGTTTGGCCGCGCGCGCCATTGCGTCGAGCCGGCTCGCAATCTTGCTAGCGATAAGCGGCTCGCCGATCACGCCAGTCGAGGCGATATAGACGTCGGCTGCCTGACATCCCGCCGCTTCCGCGGCTTCCTTGGCGGTCTGTTCGACAGCCTCATGTCCGCGCTTGCCGGTGAAGGCATTGGCGTTGCCGGAATTGACCACCAGCGCGCGGGCCATGCCGTGGCGAAGATGCGCCCGGCACCAATCGACCGGCGCAGAGGAAGTCTTCGATTGGGTCAGGACACCCGCGACGGTCGTGCCCGGATCGAATAGCGCAAGCAGAAGATCGGTGCGGCCAGGGTAGCGGATGCCGGCCGAAGCGGTAGCAAGACGCACGCCATCAATGGCGCCGAGGTGCGGCAGCTCTGTCGGTGCAAACGGCGAAACTTTCCCCACGGCAGGTTCGCCTATTGGGGTGGCAGCGGCGCGCGTTGCGGAGCTCCCTCCGAGGGCGGTTGCAATTTTGGGTCGACGATCTCGATTTCGGCTTCGTTGCGCAAACCGCTGACCACCTCTTGCGCCTTTTGCTGCACGAGCTGAGCCATGATCGCCTCCTTGACCTCGTCGAAGGTTGGCAGCGGGCGAGCGCGCTTCTCCTCGACCTTGATGATATGCCAGCCGAACTGAGTTTGCACCGGATTGGAGATTTTACCCACGTCGAGCGCGAAGGCCGCATCCTCGAACGGCTTCAGCATCTGACCGCGGGAGAAAAACCCGAGATCGCCGCCCTCGGCATTGGTGTCCTTGGACTTCTCCTTGGCGAGCGCGGCGAAGTCCTCGCCCTTCTCGAGACGTTCGGCGACGTCTTTCGCCTCGGCTTCGGTCTCAACGAGAATGTGCCGCGCGCGCACTTCCTCTTCCGGCTTCAGATTGCCGATCCGCTCATCGAAAATTTTCCTGGCATCGGCCTCGCTGACGGCAGCGGTGATGCCGGCGTCGAAGAAAGCGTCACGCAACGCGCGGCGCGCGTGATATTTCACGCGCGCGGAATATGTATCGGTCTTATCGAGATTGTCCTTCGCACCGGCACCGGCCATCAACTCATTTTCTATGACGAACTGCAGGAGTACGCGGCGGCGGTCCTCCGGCACGTAAGCGGACAGACGCGGCCCGACTTCAGAGGCGGCGAAATCGAGATCGGAATTCTTGATCTCGACGCCGTTGACGCGGGCAACCACGGTATCGTCCGCAGCCGAGGCGGGCATTTGAGCAAATGCGATCAGGGCTGCGAGCGGCAGCAACGCTGGCCAGATTTTCACGGAATGGATCCTCATCTACGGCCCGGCCAGCGGCATGATTGCCAAGCGTGACCGAGCGGGTTGGGTTGCTTCCCGGGCGGGTTTTAGCCCTTTGGGCGGCGGATTGCCAAGAACCGAACTGTTAAAGCGCCATATCGGTTGACGGCCAGGTTATATTTCGATATGTCTAGAAACATGGACATATCACAAGCGATCGAGGCACTCGGCGCTTTGGCGCAAGAGAGCCGCCTCAAGGTCTTCCGATTGCTTCTCCGCGCGGGACCTGAGGGCATGGCTGCAGGTGACATTGCCCGCAAGCTCGCCGTGCCGCACAATACCTTGTCCGTTCATCTCGCCGTGCTCGCCCGCGCCAATCTTGCCGGCGCCCGGAAAGAAGGACGTTCCGTCATCTATGCCGTCAACCTCGAAGGTACGCGGGCTCTCCTGAGCTACCTGATCGAGGATTGTTGCCGCGGCAAGCCGGACACCTGCCTGCCGCTGATCGAGGCAACGCTGGCCGGCTGTTGCACAGCTGAGTGTTGCACATGACGCAGACCCGGGGACCTCTCAGCGTTCTCTTCCTTTGCACCGGCAACTCGGCGCGCTCGATCATGGCCGAATGCATTTTGAACCGCGCGGGACGCGGAAAATTTCGCGCCTATAGCGCTGGCAGTCAGCCGCTCGGCTATGTCCATCCACTGGCGCTCAACCTGTTGCGGCGGATGAATTACGACGCCTCGCAACTTCGCTCCAAGCCATGGGACGAATTTGCCGCCCCCGGCGCACCCAAGCTCGATTTCGTCTTTACCGTTTGCGACAACGCCGCTCAGGAAGCTTGCCCCGCCTGGCCCGGCCAGCCGATGACCGCTCATTGGGGCTTGCCCGACCCCGCCAAAGCCGAAGGCAGCGAGGCGGAACGCGCCTTCGCCTTCGACGATTGCTACCGCATGCTCAACCAGCGCATCTCCATTTTCGTCAATCTGCCGATCGAAAGCTTGAGCAGGCTGTCGTTGCAGCGCCATCTCGACGACATCGGACGCATGCGCGCCGAAACGTCCAAGGAATCGGCTTAACGACGTGGATAGCGTAGCGCGGCGGCTGGCGGCGGAAGGCATCGGCACAGCCTTGCTTCTTGCCGCCATCGTCGGCTCGGGCATCATGGCCGAGGAACTTGCGAGCGGTAATCTGGCGCTGGCATTGCTCTGCAACGCGGCGACGACCGGTGCAATACTCGCCGTATTGATTACCGTGCTCGGACCGGTCTCAGGCGCGCATCTCAACCCGGCCGTCACCTTCGCCTTTTTGCTTCGCCGTGAGATCGCGCCCCGCGTTGCGGCTCTTTACGTAGGCGTGCAGATCGCCGGCGCGGTCCTCGGCACATGGCTTGCGCATCTGATGTTCGGGCAAAGTCTGTGGCAAGTCGCCGACACGATGCGCAACGCGCCGCAACTTTGGCTGTCGGAGGCGGTTGCTACTTTCGGATTGGTTTTCGTGATCTTCGGGGTGGTGCGGCGCCGGCCCGACACGGTGCCCGCTCTGGTCGGGCTCTATATCGCCTCGGCCTATTGGTTCACCGCTTCAACGAGTTTTGCCAATCCCGCCGTGACCCTGGCCAGGGCATTGACGGGTACCTTCACCGGTATCGCTCCGGCTGGGGTGGCGGCATTCATTGTCGCACAATTCATCGGCGCCCTGGTTGCCGTGCCGCTCTCGTTATGGCTGTTCGAGAGCCCGCGACAGCCAGCCCCTAGGTCGCGTTGACAAGGGTTTGCGCCCCTCTTATGTCTCAGCGGGTCGTTTCCGGGCATTTATCAAAGGTTTCCCGCCGATTTTTTACAGGGGGAAACCGGCTTGGGACGATGCCAGCGATCAAGAGGCCCCCGGCTCCATGCTTTCCTTCGGCACGCTTGCCAGCAAAGTCTTCGGCTCTTCCAACGATCGGAAGCTGAAGAAATACGCGCCTCTCGTCGCCAAGATCAACGCGCTCGAACCTGAGACCGAGGCGCTTTCCGACGAGGCGTTGCGCGCCCGCACCCAAGCATTCCGCGAACGCCTGAAAAACGGGGCCTCGCTCGATGACTTGCTGCCTGAGGCCTTTGCCACCGTACGCGAGGCGGCCAAGCGCACGCTTGGCCAGCGCCATTTCGACGTGCAGCTCATGGGCGGCATGGTGCTGCATGAGGGCCGTATCGCCGAAATGAAGACCGGCGAAGGCAAGACGCTGGTCGCCACCTTGCCCGTCTATCTCAACGCGCTCACCGGACGCGGCGTGCATGTCGTCACCGTCAACGACTATCTCGCCAAGCGCGACGCGGCCTGGATGGGCGCGATCTACAAATTTCTGGGGCTCGCCGTGGGCTGCATCGTGCATGAGCTAAGCGATGAGCAGCGCAAGGAACAATATGCCTGCGACGTGACCTACGGCACCAATAACGAGTTCGGCTTCGACTATCTGCGCGACAATATGAAGTATGGCGCGAACGAGATGGTGCAACGCGGCCATTACTACGCCATCGTCGACGAGGTCGACTCCATCCTGGTCGACGAGGCCCGCACACCCCTGATCATTTCCGGCCCGATCGAGGACCGCTCCGAGCTTTACACCACCATCGACACCTTCATCCCCAAACTCGTGGAAGGCGATTTCGAGCTCGACGAGAAACAGCGCACGGTGAGCCTCACTGAAGCCGGTAACGAGCATATCGAGCAGCTTCTCATGGCGGCCGGCCTACTCAAGGGCGACTCCCTCTACGATGTCGAGAACGTCACCGTGGTGCACCACGTGCAGCAGGCCCTGCGCGCGCATAAGCTGTTCCAGCGTGACCGCGACTATATCGTCAAGAACGACGAGGTGATCATCATCGACGAGTTCACCGGGCGCATGATGCAGGGGCGTCGCTACTCCGAAGGTTTGCACCAGGCGCTCGAAGCCAAGGAGCATGTGTCCATACAGCCCGAGAACCAGACGCTCGCCACCATCACCTTCCAGAATTATTTCCGGCTTTACGAGAAACTCGCCGGCATGACCGGCACCGCCGCCACGGAGGCCGACGAGTTCATGGACATTTACGGCCTCGATGTGGTCGAGGTGCCGACCAACATGCCCATGATCCGCGATGACGAGGACGACGAGGTCTACCGCACTGCCGCGGAGAAATACCGGGCAATCATCAAGCTTATCAAGGAAGCCCGCACGCGCGGCCAGCCTATGCTGGTCGGCACCACCTCAATCGAGAAATCGGAGATCCTGTCGGACCTGCTGAAGAAGGAGAAGGTCCCGCATCAGGTGCTGAACGCACGCTATCACGAGCAGGAAGCGCATATCATCGCCCAGGCCGGTGTGCCGGGCGCCGTCACCATCGCCACCAACATGGCGGGCCGCGGTACCGACATCCAGCTCGGTGGCAATCTCGACATGCTCCTGGAAGACTGGTCCACCGAGCAGAAGGAGAAAGGCAAGGAATCATCCCCTGAAGAGACCGCCACCAAACGCAAGGAAATCTCCTATGTGGTTTCCAAGCGGAAGGAGCAGGCGCTTGCTGCCGGCGGTCTTTATGTCATCGGCACCGAACGCCACGAGAGCCGGCGCATCGACAACCAGCTTCGCGGCCGCTCGGGGCGCCAGGGCGACCCCGGCCGCTCACGCTTCTTCCTGTCGCTCGAAGACGATCTCATGCGCATCTTCGGCTCGCAGCGCATGGACGGCATGCTTCAGGCGCTCGGACTGAAGGAGGACGAGGCCATCGTCCATCCCTGGATCAACAAGGCGCTGGAAAAGGCGCAAGCCAAGGTCGAAGCGCGCAACTTCGATATCCGCAAGAACCTGCTCAAGTTCGACAACGTGATGAACGACCAGCGCAAGGCGATCTTCGAACAGCGCAAAGAATTGTTGGGGGATGCCGATCTGAGCGAGACCATCGCCGATATGCGCCGCCAGGTGATCGACGACTTGATCGCCGTGAACATTCCCGAGAAGTCCTATGCCGACCAATGGGACGTCGCCACCCTGAAGGAGGGCATGCAAAAAACCTACGGCCTCGACCTGCCACTGGAAGACTGGGCGGCGGAAGAAGGCATCGGCGAAGCGGAATTCCACGAGCGGCTGATCAAGGCCACTGACGAGAAGGGCGCCAAGAAGGCCGCCGAATTCGGTCCGCAGATCATGCGCCAGATCGAGCGGGCGGTTCTGTTGCAGACCCTCGATCATCTCTGGCGCGAGCATATCGTGACGCTCGAACATCTCCGCCAGGTCATCGGCCTGCGTGGCTACGGCCAGCGCGACCCGCTTAACGAGTACAAGAGCGAGGCCTTCACTCTGTTCGAGGCCTTGCTTGCCAAACTGCGCGAGACGGTGACCGGGCAGTTGATGCATGTGGAACTCGCGCAGCAGGAGAATGTGCCGTCTCTGGAAGCCTCTGAGCTGCCGCCGATGGAGGCGCATCATTTCGACCCGAGCACCGGCGAGGATGAGTTCGCTCTAGAGACCGCCAATGCCGGCGACGGCAGGGATGTCGCGGTTCAGCCGGCACGGTCGCGCAAGGCGGCGGCCGCGCTCAATCCGGCCGATCCTTCGACCTGGGGCAAGGTGCAGCGCAACGCGCTATGCCCGTGTGGCTCCGGCAAGAAATACAAGCACTGCCACGGCACCTTCGGCTAAAGCGTCGCCTTAGTTACCGGCGATTTCGGCGGGGCAGCGCGCCTCGACGAGTGGCGCCGTTCCCGTGACGGTGCCTGGCTCGAAGGCGTAGCGGCCATCGCAGACGCTGACCAAAGGCGGCACGCGGCGCTCCTCGAACAAATCGTATCCCTTTTTCAAATCGGCCCAGAAGCTCGCCCATTGGTCGCCCTTGCGCAGTCCAAGATTGCGCTCGGTCATGCGGAACGGGAAGACATGTACCGCGAAGCGCTCCTGGCTCTGATCGAGCGCAGTCGTCACCAATCCCCAGATCTCGTCGACCACCGCGTCGGTCATGGCGTAGCAGCCGATCGAGAGGCACCCGCCATGCACCATAAGGAAGGTGCCGGTGCGGCCGTGCGCCTGATCGAACGCGTTGGGGAAGCCGAGATTGAAGGAGCGATGCCAACGGCTATTCGGATTGAGCTGTTCGGCCGCGACCGTGTAGAAGCCTTCGGGCGCCTGCCGGTCGCCTTCGCGCAATTTCGGTCCGAGCCGCCCCGACCATAGGCAGATCGGATAGGTCGCGAACAGCTCATAGCGGCCGTTCTTCTCGACCCAGAGCTCGAGTTCGGATTCGAGCTTGAAGATGCGGATGAATATCGGCACGCCGCTTTGCACGCCCGCGGAGGCGAGCCTTTCATCCAGGCGCGCAAGGTCGGGCGTGCCGGGCATCGGCTTACCCGCACTGTGCAGCGCCTTGTTCTCTACACGCTGCATGTTGATGTGCAAGCGATCGATCTGCTGCCGGGCGTGCGGCGTCATGAGGTAGATGCCGGCGCCGATCAGCGTGAGGACAAGGATGGAGATCAATGCGTTCATGTTCATGTGCCGGCGAAATTATAGGCTAACGGGTCAGAAAATAGACCCGTCATCGCAAGCCGGAATCTGTGGCGCAAATAGGTGCAGCCGGCAGCGCAGCTAACGCTTTTTCCCAGATGCTTCAGGCGTCGCAGGGCCAAGCGTGAAGGCGCTATAGTTTGCCTTGGACGGGCCGAATCTGAGGCCAAGCACGCTGCCCAGAGGCTTGGTCAACGATGCCGACTGGGTCGACTTCGGCGTGGGCAGTGGAGTGAAAGCGGCGATCTGTCCTTTTTGATGTGTGGGACAGGTGCCGGACGCGCTGAATCGCGCAGTATCGTCATAGACGGCATTGATCAGATAGCGCCTCTCGCAAACCGCGATCCGCGGCGCCTGCCGCGTGACCTCGAAATAGTCGTAGCCTTCCTTCAGGTTCTTCCAGAAATCGTACCACTCGTGCTTCTCGTGCGCCGCCATGTTGGCCGCGGTCATGCGGAATGGAAACGCATGAATCTGAAAATTGGTCTGCCCTCCGCTCAGCGCCTCGCGCGCAAGAATATAGATTTCCTCCATCACGCCATCGGTCATGGCGTAGCAACCGCGTGAGGTACAGTCACCGTGGATCATGATGAACTTGCCGGTGCGGCCGTGCGAGCGATCGAAAGCATTGGGGAAGCCGACATTGAAAGCGAGATGGTATTGGCTCTTCGGATTCATCTGGTCCATCGACACGAGATAGAATCCTTCCGGCGCCTGACGGTCGCCTTCCTCGATCTTGGGCCCGAGGCCACCGGAATAGGAACAGATCGGATAGGACTTGAAGTGATAGAAGCGGCCATCCTCCCGCTCCTTCCACACTTCGAGCTCTGACTCGGCCTTGAACACACGGATGAGGATGGCCGACTCCTCCGTCATGCCCTTCCCGAGGAGCATGGCCCGCGACTGCTTGTTGAGGGGCTTCATGTAAGCCGGCGAGAACTGTCCGCAGCCGCCTATCACCGCGGCGGCAGCCACGATAATGGCGGCAATGACAGATGTTTGCCAACTCGATCGAAGCATACGCAGTGCCCCTTGCGCACCCCGGTCCAAGGTCGATTCCAAGCGGTTAAGGCGACGTTAGCGCGCGAGGCGGGCGCTTTCCCTCGCCCCCGAACCAGCCGTTATTATAGGACCCGTGGCGATTGAGTGAACCCAAAAAGTGGCTCTTTTTTGGGCATTTCCCCTAGCTAACCCGGCCCATGGCCAGGAATTTCTCACGCCGCTCCTTGCGGACCTGCTCGGGCGTCAGCGCGTCAAAGGCAGCGAGAGCCTTGACAATAATGTCTCCCGTCGTCCGTACCACCTCGACACCGTCGCGATGGGCGCCGCCTACCGGCTCGGCGATGATGCCATCGATAATGCCGAGTTTGAGCAGGTCCTGCGCGGTAATCTTCATATTGGTGGCGGCATCGACGGCACGGGCCGCGTCCCGCCACAGGATCGATGCGGCAGCTTCCGGCGAGGCCACCGTATAGATCGCATGCTCGAGCATATAGATGCGGTTCGCCGTGGCAATCGCCACCGCGCCGCCAGAGCCCCCTTCGCCGATGATCACCGAAACAATGGGAACGCCGAGGCCAAGACAGCAATCGGTGGAGCGGGCGATAGCCTCGGCCTGACCGCGTTCTTCCGCGCCGATGCCCGGATAGGCACCGGCCGTGTCCACCAGGCTGATGACCGGGAGCTGGAAGCGGTCGGCCATTTCCATGAGCCGCACCGCCTTGCGATATCCTTCGGGCCGCGCCATGCCGAAATTGTGCTTGATGCGGCCTTCGGTGTCGGAACCCTTCTCATGGCCGATCACCATCACCGACCGTCCCGCGAGCCGGCCGATACCGCCGAGAATGGCCTGGTCCTCGGCGAAGTAGCGGTCGCCGGAAAGCGGCGTGAACTCCTTGATCAGAGAATCGACGTAATGACGGAAATGGGGACGCTCGGGGTGACGCGCGACTTGCGTCTTCTGCCAGGGCGTCAGTTCGGAGTAGGTTTCTTCCAGAGCCTCGCGCGCCTTGTTCTCGAGCCTCGCAAGCTCCTCCTCAATGGACACGGATGGCTGCTCGGCGGCAAGCGCCTTGAGTTCGGCGACCTTGCTTTCCAGTTCGGCGATCGGCTTTTCGAAGTCGAGATAGGTGCGCATGCGGGCTTGGCGTGAGTTCCGTGAGAACCATTTCCCCGGTGAACCGGGCGATAAATAAGGCAAAGTAATCGGTTGTAAGTGGCCTTGGGGCGGATTCCTGTCAATGGCGCCCCTTGAGGGCCAGTCTAGGCCCGTTTGGTTAAATGAGCCTGAGCAAGCGGATGGTGCTGCTCGACAAGCCGCCGGAGCCGCTCCTCGATGACATGGGTATAGATCTGCGTGGTTGATATGTCGGCATGACCAAGAAGTTGCTGCACAGTGCGGAGATCGGCCCCGCGCTCCAGGAGATGGCTGGCAAAGGCATGGCGCAGCACGTGCGGCGACACGCGCTCCGGTTCGAGCCCCGCTTCGACGGCGAGCGCCTTGAGCTCCTGACCGAAGCGTTGGCGGGTCAAATGCTGTGCGTTGCCGCCTGATGGAAACAACCATGGAGAGCTGCTATCCCTCTCCGCCTCATCGGCCTCGACTGCGGCGAGATGAGCGGCAAGTGCCCGGCGTGCGGCATCGTTCAGAGGCACGAGCCGCTCGCGCCCTCCCTTTCCCTTGATGACGATTACGCGGTCATCGCCAATCAGCACATTGCGCGGCAGAGAAATCAGTTCCGAGACACGCAAGCCGGTGGCGTAAAGCGTCTCGAGCAGCGCGTAGAGCCGGAGCGTCCGGCGTTGCGCCGCACCTTCTTCTGCTTCATCGCACGCGGTCTGCGCGGTTGCGAGCAGTGTCTCGACCTCATTCAGAGACAATATCTTCGGCAATGGGCGCGGCAGTTTCGGACTGTCTATGGAAGAGGACGGATCGTCCTTGCGAACGCCCTCCGCGAGAAGAAAGCGGTAGAACTGCCGGATGGCCGAGAGCTTGCGTGCGCGCGAGGTCGGCGCGAGACCCTTGCGCGCAAGTCCGGCGAGAAAGATCCGCAAATGGTCGGACGTAGCCTTCTTCGCCGTGGCGCCTTTCGCCGCGAGGAAGGCGAGGAACTCGGAGAGGTCGCGCGTATAGGCGTCAATGGTGTGGGAGGCGGCGCCGCGCTCGGCCATCAGCATGTCGAGGAATTGCGCAAGCTCGGATGAGCCAGACCCGCGCGATCCTTCCTTGGCGGCCAAGGCTCAGTCCCCTCCCCTCGACAGCTTACGGCGTCGTATCAGCGCCGTCGGTCGCGGCATCAACAGGAACGGGCGCCGGCGCAGGTGTGCTTGGCGTGGTGGAACTGGTCTCCTCCGCCGGTCGCGCCTTGACGTTGCGCAGGCCCTTGGAGACTTCCTTGGGCTCCGGCTGGAAATATTCGGCGAGCGCATAGAGGCCTCCAGCGATGACACCGCCAATCACCCCTAGGACGAAGAGTAAGCGAAACAGACTTGGCATTGAGGCGGGCCCGGGCTCCTAGCCACGTTTTAACCGCTAGCAGGGTCTTATTATTGACCCATAAACGCCCGACCTCTAGCCCTCATTCGCATCATGGACGATTCGACACGGCCCGGCCAGCATGGGAAAGTCGCCGCGCGCGGCGAGCAACCCAACCGAGCGCGGCAAAAATCCGTATCAGGCAGCAGAATGACTCCGGCAGCTTCTGGCCATAAGAAAGACGATTCGCGGGATGGACTGGCACAGATCCGGGACGTACTCGGCGCGCGCAGCATTGTGCTGATCGGCCTGATGGGCGCAGGCAAGACGGCCGTCGGCAAACGGCTTGCCGCGCGCCTCGACCTCCCCTTCGTCGACGCCGACAGCGAAATCGAGGCGGCGGCGGGCCAGACCGTCAGTGAGATCTTCGCCGAGCACGGCGAAGCCTATTTCCGCCAAGGCGAGCGCAAGGTGATCAAACGACTGCTCGACGCGGGTCCACAAGTACTCGCCACCGGCGGCGGCGCCTTCATGAACGAAGAGACGCGGGCGAATATCGAGGCGTGTGGAATTTCCATCTGGCTCAGGGCCGAGCTGCGCGTCCTGATGAAGCGCGTAAGCCGGCGCGGCAACCGGCCACTTCTTGCCGGCAACGATCCCGAGAAAGTGATGCGCAGGCTGATGGCCGAGCGCGATCCCGTCTACGCCAAGGCCGATATCGTCGTGGACAGCCGCGATGTGCCGCATGAGGCGATTGTGAGCGCCGTGGTCGACGCGCTTGCCGAGAAGCTTGGCTGCAAGGTGAAGGCGCCAAAGCCCCCTTCCCGCAAGAAGGCTTGATGATGGCGAAAGAAGCGACAGTCACTGCATCGAGCCGCGAGGTCATCACCGTCGATGTGACCCTGCCGGGGCGCAGATATTCGATTCTCATCGGTGATTGCCTGATCGCAGCTGCCGGTGAGCACATTACGGCTGTCCTGCCCGGCGCGCGCTGCGCCGTGGTGACCGACGCCAATGTCGCGGCACTTTACCTTGCGCCGCTCAAAGCGAGTCTGGAGGCGCGGGGCGTCTTACTCGGCGACGCGATCGTGGCGCCCGGCGAAACGAGCAAGAGCTTCCCGGTGCTGGCGCGGCTCAGCGAAACGCTGCTCAAGCTCGGCGTTGAGCGCGGCGATTGCGTCATTGCGCTCGGCGGCGGCGTGATCGGTGACCTCGCGGGCTTCGCCGCGAGCATCCTGCGGCGCGGCGTGCGCCTCGTGCAAATGCCGACCACACTGCTTGCCCAGGTCGATTCCTCGGTCGGCGGCAAGACCGGCATCGATACGCCGCAAGGCAAGAACCTGATCGGTGCGTTCCATCAGCCGAGTCTCGTGCTTGCCGATATCTCCACGCTTTCAACCCTGCCGGCGCGCGAGTTCGGCGCCGGATATGCCGAGGTGATGAAATACGGGCTGCTTGGTGATGCGCCATTCTTTTCCTGGCTCGAGAAGCACTGGCAGCAGGTCTTTTCCGGACAAGGCCCGGAACGGCTCAAGGCCATCGAGACGAGCGTGCGCGCCAAGGCGGCGATCGTCGAGGCCGACGAGCGCGAGGAGTCCGGTACGCGCGCACTGCTCAATCTCGGCCACACGTTCGGCCATGCGCTCGAAGCCTATGCCGGCTATTCCGACCGGCTCCTGCATGGCGAGGCCATCGCCATCGGCCAGAACCTCGCCTTCAAGTTTTCGGTGGCGCAAGGATTCTGCCCGCCTGACGATGCCTTGCGCGTCGAGCGTCATCTCGCCAAGGTCGGACTTCCGTCTAAGATCGCCGATATCCCCGGCAAGGCGCCGACGCCCGGCCAGCTTCTGCGTCTGATGGCGCAGGACAAGAAGGTGCAAGGCGGCAAACTCGCGCTCGTGCTCGTGCGCGGCATCGGCCAGGCCTTCGTCGAGCGCGACGTCCCGCCCGACACCATCACCGCCTTCCTCAAGACGGAATGCGGCTCCGCCTGATCCTCGCTATTCGCCGGGCGCGAGCGCGGTGATGGCGAGCGCGTGCACGGGGCCGGCAAGCTCTGCGGCGAGGGTCGCATTGACCAGGCGGTGACGCTCCACCCGCGACTTGCCGGCAAATGCGGCCGACACCACTTTAATGCTGAAATGGCTCATCCCAGTGCCGGGCGAACTCGCATGACCCGCGTGACGATGCGAGTCGTTGACGACGGAAAGTACGACTGGCGCGAAAGCCCGCGTCAACTTTTCTCTGATCTGATCTTCGACCGTCATCGTCCTAACCGGGCCCCGGGCAACCGGTCAGATTATCCCTTTTGCCCGTCTTGAGCCATGCTTGTTGTGATCAACGCCGCTTATCATAATGCCCGGTCTATGAAGCTCGATTCCAAATTCTTCGATCGCCTGCGAGTCAAGCCCGACCAGAACCGCCTGCTGCGCGGCCGGTTTCCCGCTTGCGATCATGGGGGCTGCAAGGAGCCCGGACTCTATCCCGCGCCCAAGGGCCGCGGGCGCGAGGGCCAATATCACCGGTTCTGCCTCGACCATGTGCGGGAATACAACAAGACCTACAACTATTTTGCCGGCCTTCCCGACGAGGACGTGGTCAAGCACCAGAAAGATGACACGATCGGCCACCGCCCCACTTGGTCAATCGGCGTGAACGCCTGGGGACGCAATCGCCACACGCGGAACGGCAAGCAGCAGCCTGGCGGCTTCGCCCATCGCTTCGATACGCACGACGCCCACGGCCTGTTCGGCGAGGATGCGCCAGGCGGCAAGAAGCCCGGCAGCGGGCCTGAACGGCCACTCCACCGCGCCGAGCAGAAATGCCTGCGCCAGCTCAATCTTGAAGAAGGCGCCACCAAGGCCGACATCAAGGCGCGGTTCAAAGAATTGGTTAAACGCCTTCACCCTGATCACAATCGGGGTGATCGCTCCTCAGAGGACAAGTTGCGCGAAGTGATCCAAGCCTATAACTATCTCCGTCAGACGGGGCTTGCGTAAGTCGCTGGGCCGGCCCCCTGCACCCCACCGAGGCATCGCTCGAGCGAGCCGACTGAAACGCGACAAAACAGGCTTTCACCGTCATGACCCTTGAAACTGCCCACGCCGGTTTGCCGGATATGTCAGTATCGGTGCGCCAGGTTTTCGGCATCGATACCGATCTTGAAGTGCCGGCTTATTCCCGCCCGGACGAGCACGTTCCGGACATCGATTCCGATTATCTGTTCAACCGCGACGTGACCCTCGCCATCCTCGCCGGCTTCAAGCACAACCGCCGCGTCATGATCCAGGGCTATCACGGCACCGGCAAGTCGACCCATGTCGAGCAGGTGGCGGCGCGGCTTAACTGGCCGTGCATGCGTATCAATCTCGACAGTCATGTGAGCCGCATCGACCTTGTCGGCAAGGACGCCATCGTCATCAGGGACGGCATGCAGGTGACGGAGTTTCGCGAGGGCATTCTGCCTTACGCGCTACAATCGAATACCGCGCTCTGCTTCGACGAGTATGACGCAGGCCGTCCTGACGTGATGTTCGTGATCCAGCGCGTGCTGGAAGTTTCGGGCAAGCTTACGCTGCTCGACCAGTCGAAAGTGATCCGGCCGCATCCCGCCTTCCGCCTGTTTTCCACCACCAACACCATCGGCCTCGGCGACACGAGCGGCCTCTATCACGGCACGCAACAGATCAACCAGGGCCAGATGGATCGCTGGTCGATCGTGGTCACGCTCAACTACCTGCCGCATGAGGACGAGGTGAATATCGTGCTGGCCAAAGCCAAAAGCTGGAACACCGAGGAAGGACACAAGGCGATCGGCAACATGGTTCGCGTGGCGGAGCTGACCCGCAATGCTTTCATGAATGGGGATCTCTCCACGGTGATGAGCCCGCGCACGGTCATCACTTGGGCGGAGAATGCCGAGATTTTCGGCGACATCGGCACGGCTTTTGCGCTCTCCTTCCTCAACAAATGCGACGAGCTCGAGCGCGGACTGATCGCCGAATTCTATCAGCGCTGCTTCGGCGAGGACCTGCCGCAATCGACCGCCAATGTGGCATTGAGCTAGGGCTATGCCCACGCTGACGAAACGGCGAGAAACACCGCTCGATCCCTTCAAACGCGCCGTGACGCTCACCACGCGATCGATCGCCGCGGACAGCGCGGTCGAGGTGGTGTTCACCAACGAGCCTCCCGGACTTCTCGGCAAGACGGCGCGCCTGCCCGAGCCTTCGCGCGTGCCGACCAAGGGGGAGCTTGCCGTCATCAGGGGTCATGCCGACGCCGCGGCGCTGGCCGTTGCCTGCCACGATCCCGAATTGCATGAAGCTTTGGCGCCGGGCGGCGGCGAGGCGCGCGATGTGTTCGATGCGATCGAACAGGCGCGCGTAGAGGCGTTCGGCGCCCGCCGCATGCGCGGCGTGGCCGCCAATCTCACCGCCCGCATAGAACAGCGCTATGAGCGTAGCCGCTTCGAGGAGGCGACCGAGCGATCGGAAGCGCCGCTGCCCGATGCACTTTCCCTTCTCGTGCGCGAACACTTGACCGGCGCCGCGCCGCCATCCAAGGCGCGGTCGCTCGTCAATCTCTGGCGCGGCTGGATCGAGGGACGCGCTAAGACCCTGCTGGAACGCATGCCTGAGATGATGAACGATCAGGAGGCTTTCGGCCGGCTGACGCGTGACCTGCTAGCCGCTCTCAACCTCGCCGATCAGCTCAACCAGGGCGATGAGGACAAAGCCGGTAAGGATGAGCAAGAGCAGGACGCAACGGATTCCGAGGATGAGAACGCCGAGGATCAGGGCCGCGCCGAGCTTGGATCAGACGCGCGCGCCGAGCAGGAGCAGGCGAATGAAGAGTCCCTGGACGATCAGGAAGACGGCGAAGCCGACCGGCTCGACCGGGATGCCGAAATGGCGGACATGCCTCGCCGCGCCGATCCGTGGCGTCCGAATATCTCGGTGCTCGATGACCCGGAAGCCTTTGGCTACAAGGTCTTTACCCGTGCCTATGACGAGACCGTCAATGCCGAAGAATTGTGCGACGCGGACGAGCTCGAGCGTTTACGCGCCTTTCTCGACAAGCAGCTCGTGGCGCTGCATGGCGCGGTGGCGCGGCTCGCCAACAGGCTTCAGCGCCGGCTGCTCGCGCAGCAAAATCGCGCCTGGGATTTCGATCTCGATGAGGGCCTGATCGATGCGGCACGGCTTGCCCGCGTCATCGTCGATCCGATGCAGCCACTCGCTTTCAAGCAGGAACGCGATACGCAGTTCCGCGATACCGTGGTCACGCTGCTGCTGGATAATTCCGGATCGATGCGCGGGCGGCCGATCATGGTCGCGGCCTGCTGCGCCGATATTCTCGCCCGCACGCTGGAACGTTGCGGCGTGAAGGTCGAGATTCTCGGCTTCACCACGCGTGCCTGGAAGGGCGGTCATTCGCGCGAGGAATGGCTGAATGCGTTGAAGCCTCCGCTGCCCGGCCGTCTCAACGACCTCCGTCACATCGTCTACAAATCGGCCGATTCGCCATGGCGCCGCGCGCGCCGCAATCTCGGCTTGATGATGCGCGAAGGCCTGCTGAAAGAGAATATTGACGGCGAGGCGCTCGCTTGGGCGCATAGCCGGTTACTGGCGCGGCCCGAGCAGCGGCGCATCTTGATGATGATCTCGGACGGCGCGCCGGTCGACGATTCAACCCTCTCGGTGAATTCAGGATCGTACCTCGAGCGCCACCTGCGCCAGGTGATCAAGGAGATCGAAACGCGCTCATCCGTCGAGCTGCTGGCCATCGGCATCGGCCATGATGTCACGCGCTATTACCGGCGCGCCGTCACCGTGACCGACGCCGAAGAGCTTGCCGGGGTGATGACCGAGAAGCTTGCCGAACTGTTCGATGAGGACCTCGCTTGGCGGCAATTATATCGGGCGCAGCCGTCCGTCGCGCGCGTCAAGCAGCGAAAGCTGCATTAGCGTGGGACTTGTCTCAGCCATGGCCCGGTGCTGGATGGCGGTCGCACTGATCGTATCGGCGGCGCTGCTGGACCTGTCGCCGGCGCTTGCGGACAAGCCGGCGACGGTGCTCGACACGGCCATCGGCACCACTGTCACCGCCATTCCCATCGACTTCGACCGCGACAATCCGGACCGCAAGGAGTTCGGCAAGCTGATCTATCGCGGCGGGTTCAACCTGTTCGCCAAGACGCGGCAGTTCGGGGGCTATTCGGGGCTTATCGTCGACAAGACGGGCACGCGGCTGCTGGCCATATCGGACGGCGGCACCTGGATGCGCGCCGATTTCGACTATAACGGCCGTAAGCTCGCCGGCTTGAGCAATGTAACGCTCGGCCCGATCCTCGACAAAAACGGCAAGCCGCTCCGCAGCGATCTCGAACGCGACGCCGAATCCATGACGCTGGCGGGCGGCGATATCAACCAGGGCACAGCCTTGGTCGGCTTCGAGCGTCAGCACCGCATCCTGCATTATCCCTTCACGCCGAAGAGCTTCGGTCCGCCAAGCGGTTTCGTCCCGCTGCCGCCAGATGCGAAAAGCATGCGTGCCAACCAAGGTTTCGAAGCGGTGGCGGAGATCAGCGTCGGCAGGCTCAAGGGCACACTGGTCGCTTTCTCGGAGCGGCTTACCGACCGGAACAGTAATCTGAAAGGCTGGCTGATCGGCGGGCCATCGCCCGGCTCCATAACCCTGAAGCGTATCGACGGCTACGATATCACCGATGCGGCTCCGCTCCCCGATGGCGGTATCGTCGTGCTGGAACGGAGATTCCGCATGAGCGAGGGTGTGAAGATGCGCGTCCGTCGTATTGCCCCCAGCGAGATCAAGCGCGGCGCCCTCATCTCGGGCGAGACGCTCCTCGAAGCGCATGACAATCTGAACATCGACAATATGGAGGCAATCGCCGCGCACCGTTCAGCCGCCGGCGAGACTGTTCTCACGATTATGTCGGATGACAATTTCAGCCCGCTGCAGCGCACGCTGATCATGCAATTCGCGCTGCCAGGCGCGCAATCGGCTGCTGCCGACTAGGAGGCGGCTTGCGCAGCCTGCGTCTTGGCGATTTCACGCTTGAGACGGAGCGCCTTCAGCGACAACTCGTCGTCGCCAGCCTTCAACAGGTAAGCGTCGAGGCCACCGCGATGCTCGATGGTGCGGAGCGCGTGCGCGCTGACAGTGAGCCGGACGCGCTTTTTCAATGCTTCGCTCTCCAGCGTCACATTGCAGAGATTGGGCAGGAAGCGGCGCTTGGTCCTGCGCTTGGCATGGCTCACATTGTTGCCGGTGAGCACGGCTTTGCCGGACAGCTCGCAACGACGGGCCATGGGTCTTGATCCTTTGTCCCAGAATACGGAAGCCGGCGCGGCATTGCGGGTCATCCCGCCATGCCTTAGGGACCGGCGGGGCGAGGTATACGGGGAGAGTATTTAAGGGTCAAGACGACCGTTCTGCTTTAAAACCCCCGCAGAATTGACGAAACCCACAAATAAACCGAAATTCGCTGCTGGATTGCCCTTTGGGCGGCTTTTAGCGAGGACATCGGCAGACATGCCTGCGGCGCGACATTGCATGAGCCTTGCGGCCGTTGCTGCCTTGACCTTGGGACTTGGCGGCGCCTTTCCCGGCGAAGACGCCTTTGCCGAGAACAATCTGTCCTCGGCGAGCAAGATCATCGCCGTCTATCGCGTCGATCTCGGCGGCTTCAATCTCGGCACTTTCGAACTCACCACCGTCTTCCGCGGCGACGCTTACGAAATGCGGGGTCAAGGGCGCTTCTCCATCCTCGAAGGTCTGATCTATGACTGGAAGGGCGTGACAGCGGGTTCGGGCCGCGTGACGGACAACGGACCGGAACCTTCTATGTATGCGCTGAACTATACGGTCGGCGCGAAACGCGGCGAGCGTATGCGCATGACCTTCGGTGACGGCGGGGTCTCGCAGGTCTCGATCGTCCCGCCCATGCGAACCTTGCCGCGCACCATACCCGTGACCAAGGACCAACTTGAAGGCGTGCTCGATCCCATGAGCGGCGCCTTTCTCGTCGCCAAGTCGGACAACCCAAACGGCGATCTCAGGGTCTGTTATCAGACCGTGCCGGTGTTCGACGGATGGCAGCGTTTCGACCTCGTGCTGACGCCGAAAAAATCGGTGACCGTTAAGAAGAATGGCCCCACCGGCTATGCCGGACCGGCCGTGATCTGCCGGGTCAAGTTCATCCCCATCGCCGGCCATCAGGCCGACAATCCTGGCATCAAGATGATGTCCCAGTCGAACGAGATTGAAGTCTGGCTGATTCCGGTGCGCGGCACGCAAATGTACGTGCCCTATCGCATCGTGCTGCCGACGCCCGTTGGCTACGGCACGGCGCTGGTGACCTCGATCCAGGCCGGCAGCCCGCGTCGCGCCAGCATCGACTAGACCCGCCCCCGCGAGATTGCTAACCAACGCTTAGGGTTAATGGAAAACCCCGAAATCCCAACATGTTGTAGGGAACAGATGCCGAAGATTAACACCTCCCTGATTCGTGCGCGCTCCGTTCACTTTGAATTCCACCGCCCCCTGACAGTGCCCGCGCGACCTGTCACAGTCGCGGAACGAAATCCGAATGAGGGGAGTCAGCGATTCGGACGGGATTCGTTCCACCCCTGTTCCCGTCTGGACGAGATCGTGCTTTAGGACCGCATAGGATGAATCGAGCGTTATCCCCGCATTCCACAGGGTCGCTGCGAGGACGCGGCGTCACCGCGGTGCTCGGTCCGACCAATACGGGCAAGACCCACCTCGCCATCGAGCGCATGCTCGCGCACGATCTCGGCGTCATCGGCCTGCCGCTGCGCCTCCTGGCTCGCGAGGTCTATGACAAGATCGTCCCGCGCGTCGGAGCTGGGGCAGTCGCGCTCATTACCGGCGAAGAGAAGATCAAGCCGCCCTCGCCGCGCTTCTATGTGTGTACGGTCGAGGCCATGCCGCTCGACCTGGAAGCCGATTTCGTCGCCGTCGACGAGATCCAGCTCGCCGCCGACGGCGAGCGTGGACATGTATTCACCGACCGGCTGTTCCATGCGCGCGGCCTAAACGAGACTCTGCTGCTCGGCGCCGCAACCATGCGCGACGCCATACGCGAGTTGTTGCCCGGCGCCAATCTCGTGTCGCGGCCGCGGCTATCCCAACTCACCTATGCCGGCGACAAGAAGATCACCCGCCTGCCGCGCCGCTCGGCCATCGTTGCCTTCTCGGCCAACGATGTTTACGCCATCGCCGAACTCGTGCGGCGCCAACGTGGCGGCGCGGCCGTGGTGCTTGGCGCTCTGAGCCCACGCACCCGTAACGCACAAGTCGAGCTCTACCAGAACGGCGACGTCGATTTCCTGGTGGCCACCGACGCGATCGGCATGGGCCTCAATCTCGACGTCGATCATGTCGCCTTTGCCGGTCTCCGTAAATTCGACGGGCAGGCGCACCGCAATCTGACGCCCGCCGAGCTCGGCCAAATCGCCGGCCGCGCCGGACGACACATGAATGACGGCACGTTCGGCGTGACTGGCCAGGTCGCGCCCTTTGAACCAGAGCTGGTTGATCGGCTGGAAAATCACACCTTCGATCAGGTCGGGATGCTGCAATGGCGCAACCGCAAACTCGATTTCAGCTCGATCGACCGGCTGAAGGAGTCTTTGCGCGAAACGCCGGATCACGCGCGGCTGGCGCGTTCACGCATGGTCGACGACGTGATCGCGCTCGACAATGTGAGTCACGACGCCAAAGTGCGGGACGTAGCCAAAGGAGGGGCTTCCGTGGCGCTGCTTTGGGACATGTGCCAGATCCCCGACTACCGCAAAATTTCCGCCGCAAGTCATGCCGAACTCGTCGCCACGCTTTATGGCTTCATCATGGGCGAGAGCGGCAAGATTCCCGCCGACTGGTTCGCGAACCAGGTGGCTCAAGCCGACCGTACCGACGGCGATCTCGACACGCTATCGAGCCGGTTGGCGCAAATTCGCACCTGGACATTTGTTTCCAATCGTGCCGCCTGGCTCGACGATCCCGAGCATTGGCAGGGCCGCACGCGCGCGATCGAGGACACGTTGTCGGATGCCTTGCATGAGCGATTGACGCAGCGCTTCGTCGACCGGCGGACGGCGGTGCTCATGCGGCGTCTGCGCGACAAGGAAGAGCTGGAGGCGAAGATCGCGACCGATGGGCAAATCCTGGTCGAGAATCACTACGTAGGTCGACTGGACGGTTTCCGCTTCACACCCGATGCATCGAGCGACGGGATTCACGGACGCGCGGCGCGCCATGCCGCGACCAGCATCGTGTCGCGCGAGCTGGCTGAACGCACCGGCAAGCTTGTCGCGGCATCTGACGCGGACATTACGCTGACGCCAACTGGACAGATCGTATGGGATGGATCCGAGATTGCACGGCTTGAACGCGGCGAGGTTGCCGTTAAGCCTCGTATCGTTCTGTTCGCCGACGAGCACCTTGCCGGACCCGAGCGTGAGCGCGTGCAGACGCGGCTCGAAGCGTGGCTTGCGGCGGAGCTCGGCAGCAAGCTTGCGCCGCTGATCGCCTTGAGTGAAGCATCCGACTTGTCAGGCCTCGCGCGCGGTCTCGGCTACCGCCTTACGGAAAATCTCGGCGTCCTGCGCCGCGAGACAGCTTCCAACGAGATCAAGGCACTCGATCAAGCCGCACGCGGGCAGCTCCGGAAGTATGGCGTGCGCTTCGGCGCCTTCAACGTCTACTTCCCGCAATTATTGAAGCCGGCCGCGGCCGATTTGCTGTTACTGCTATGGGTCCTGCATGAGGGTCGCGACCATGGCCTCGACTGCGATGCGTTGCCGGCACGGCCGCAGCAGGGCCTGACCTCGATCGAGGCCGGCAAGGACATCCCCGAACCTTATTGGCGCGCGGCGGGCTTCCATGTCGCCGGCTCCCGAGCCATCCGCATCGATATGCTGGAGCGACTATCGGATCTCATCCGCGCCCGCGTCGCCTGGCGTCCTGCCGAAGGAGGTGAACCCGCACCCTCCGGCGCAACCGGAGACGGCGGCTTTCGGGTGGTTGCCGATCTGATGTCGGTGGTCGGCTGCTCTGGGGAAGATTTCACCTCCATCCTAAAGGCGCTCGGTTTCAAACGCGAGCGGCGAAGCATCGACGGCAAAAAGGCAGCAGATACGCCGCCAAATCCGACCACTGTCGAGGCAGAGGTCGATGAGTTCTGGCGTCCCGCCAAGCGGAAGGAGGCGCGCCCAGAGGCCCTCTCCGGCAAAAAACCTCGTAAGGACCAAAGGAAGCCAAACCAGATGAAGCGCCGAAAGCAGCCGCCGGCGAGGAACGCCAAGCGCGAACAGCCCCGCACCGTCGAGCATTCGCCCTTCGCCGCGCTCAAGGACCTGCGCGAAGCGCTTATCGCCAAGAGCCGGGCCGAGGGACGCTAAGTATCGAATTAGCCGCGATCGCCGATATATCCGTCTATAAAGCCAGGTAAAATCGCAACCGCCTTCTCCTGCCTCGCCTTGTGCGGCTGGCACGATTGTTATAGGCAGAGCCCTCTCCGGGCGACTTTCGCGGCCCGTATCAGGCTAGAATAAGACTGGGTCTCCGCCCGAGGCGTGTGGAATCGATGACTTACGTCGTCACCGAAGTTTGCATCAAGTGCAAATACACCGATTGCGTCGAGGTCTGTCCCGTGGACTGCTTCTACGAGGGCGCCAACATGCTGGTGATCCACCCCGACGAGTGCATCGATTGCGGCGTATGTGAGCCGGAATGCCCCGTCGATGCCATCAAGCCGGATACCGAGCCGGGGCTCGAAAAATGGCTTGAGGTCAACCGGCAATATTCGGAGACCTGGCCGAACATCACCACCAAGAAACCGGGGCCGCCTGATGCCGATGCTTTCGTGTCGGAACCGGACAAATTCGAGAAATATTTCTCCGCCGAACCTGGCGAAGGCGACTAGACCCCGCGATTAACCTTACGGTCAAAATGTCGCATGTTGCGGCGCGGAATGGGCCGTGCTGCGGCACGGGACGGCTTTCCGATTAGCTAAAATTGTGTTATGTTCTAGTCGAAATGGCGCGGACCGTAGGCGCGTGAACCATAAGAGAGGCGTCCCTGTTTGGGCGCGCTTTTTTTTCTCAACTGCCGCAGATGGGCGCGATCAGGCCTCTGGTCGATGGTCTTGGTTGTGCCCATTTAATAGGCAGATCCACTGGCGACAGGAACTAATGCCCGCGCCAAGGATTGAGCAAGTTCACTCCTAGAGCCGGTTGCAACGACATAAAGCACTTTAACAGTGAGACGAGTGTAATGCCCGAAAAGAAAAAGCCCCAGCAAAGACACGGTTTTCGTACCAACGAATATATCGTTTATCCGGCACATGGTGTTGGCCGGATCGTCAGCATTGAAGAGCAAGAAATTGCCGGCGCCAGCCTCGAGTTGTTTGTCATCAGCTTCGACAAGGACAAGATGACCCTCAGGGTGCCGACCTCGAAGCTTGCCAGCGTTGGCATGCGCAAGCTTTCCGAGGAGAAAACGGTCAAGAAGGCGCTCACCACGCTCAAGGGCAAGGCGCGCATCAAGCGCACGATGTGGTCGAGGCGCGCCCAGGAATATGAGGCGAAGATCAATTCCGGCGACCTCATCTCCATCGCTGAAGTGGTCCGCGACCTGTACCGTTCGGAGGCCCAGCCGGAGCAGTCCTATTCCGAACGCCAGCTTTATGAGGCTGCGCTCGACCGGATGGCCCGTGAAATTGCCGCCGTGGAGCGCCTGGACGAGGCAAGTGCGGTCGCCAAGATCGACGACGTGCTGGCCAAGACGGCCCGTCATGCCAAGCAGGCGGCCGAAGCCGAGGCGCGGCGCAGCGCAGCTTAAGCGGGCTGCCGACAGACCCTGAATTAACCAGAGCGCGCACCTTCCCTGGCGGGTAAGGTTGCTCGATGCAATTGTCAAACCGCAGCGTGAAGCTGCCTTGGCAATGACCTTACACCGGGGGATCGCGCATGAGCGTTCTCGCGCCTGCGCTCGACATTCTTGCCGCCAATCTGCAAGAGCCGCTCACCCAGATCCTCATGTTCGTCTGCTTCGTCTTCGGATATATCCGGACGCGCTGGTACTGGGTCATTATCTTCGCCTTGATGGTCGCCATCTCGCATGTCCTGGCAACCCATGACATGACGATAAATCAGCGCGTCATCCAGAGGGCCGGCGAAACCGCTTTGATGATCTTTTTCGCCAACGGCGCACTCATGCTCGCGAGCTACGCCATCGGTTATGGCTTCAAGAAACTCCTGCTGCTGATTAGCGGGCAAAGTCCTCCCGAGACCGGACGCTGATCGCGACTGTCAGTGGCCGGCCGCACCAGGCAAGAGTTCGATCTGTTCCGGATGCGTCGCCACGATCATGGGACCGTTTCGCCATTGCAGCCAGCCGCGCACGCGCAGTCTTTTCCCAGCGAGTGTTTTCAGATCGATGCCGGCATCGGTGAAGGCGCTTGAATTTCGTCGCTCCACGCTGATGGTAAAATCGCTTCGCCAGTCCTCGGCGAAATTGAGATAGATCCATTTCTGCCCTTCGCCGACGGCCGTCACCGTACCTTCGACAAGCTGATACGTTTGCATGAGACGGTCGAGACGCTTCAGGTCGGAAGCGTCCTGGATGCGATAAGCCCAAGAGCCCCACACGCCGAGACGCTTTTCGCGAGCTTCGGCCTCGCGATCGAGAAGCTCACGGATGCAGGCTGTGTTGTCGGCGAGGGAATAGACGCGCGCCAGACCCCTGCCGATCATCTCATCTTGCAGCCAAATCCGCTTGCCATCCTTAACCACGAAGACCTGGGCGAGCAGCTGATCGTGCCGGTCGGTGCGGTGCCCGCCGAATTCAAGTTCGACTTCGGAACCTGTCGCAAGACGCGCGAGCGCGTCTTTTGCCTCATCGACCAAGGGCCAGGGATCGTCACCCCGCCAGCCGAGCGGCGGCATCGGCGCCTTGACCCCGATCAGCCGCACGACGCGGCCATCGGTGAGCTTCAGCGTCTCGCCGTCCTCGACCGAGGCGACGGCCGCCCTTTCCGGTTCCGACAAGTCACAGGTCGCAGCGGCATTGGAGGGGCCAGCCGGGACCAGACAAACAGCAACAGCCAATAGCGACGGCAATCGCATGATCGCATCCTAGGACTTCACGGGCTTGCGCAACAGATAGGTGTCCATGATCCACCCCTTGCGGGCGCGGGCTTCTTCCCTCACCCGCTCGATCTCATCGCTTACGTCGCGCAGTCTGCCGGAGATCAGAATCTCATCGCTCGTGCCGAGATAGGCACCCCAATAGATTTCGGCGTCGCCATCGACCTTCTTGAAGGCGCAATCGCCGTCGAGCATGACGATCACGCTGTCCGCAGCGGCCGGAAAGTCTTCGGCGAGCCTGCGACCGGTAGTGACCAGGATGGACTCGCCGATGCGATTAAGCGGGATCTTGTGCGCGGCTGCCAGCGCCTGTACGGCGCTGATGCCGGGGATCACTTCATATTCGAGCGCGATCTTGCCCATGGCGCGTATCCGCTCGAACACGCGCATAGTGCTGTCGTAAAGCGAGGGGTCGCCCCAGATGAGAAACGCACCCAACTCGCCGTCGCCAAGCTCAGAGCTAAGCAAGCGCTCATAAATATCGGCAACTGCGTCGTGCCAGCTGGCGACGCTCTCGCGATAAGCGGTAGACTGCTCGCGCACCGGGACATCGAAATCGACAAGGCGGCTATCGCTGCGGAGAAAACGCTCGCAAATCTCTTGGCGCAGGCGAGCCAGATCCTGCTTCTCCGCTCCCTTATGCGGGATGAAGAGCACATCCGCGCGGTTGAGCGCGTCGATCGCCTGTGCCGTCATGTGCTCGGGATTGCCGGCGCCGATGCCGACGATCAGAACCTTCCGCTTCATCGCCGCACCATAACAGTAAAGCCAGAGGTGCAGCAGGGGCGCGAAGATGGCGATGGGCACGGGTGCACGCCCGTCAATGTGACGATTTAAGCGCTAGATTTGAGCTAGCGACCTAGCCGAGCTTGCTAAATCGCAAGGCAGGGTCCATACAGGGCCCTCGGCACGCTCGATATTTCGTAAATACCACGCGGCCTTGACGTTATCTCGCTACAGCAAGATGCGTTTGCGCATGTCTCGCGCTTGAAACGCCTCGCGTGGACTGAGCCTTAAACTCACAAGGCTCGACCTTCACCGAACGATGCACTCGGCATGGCAGGAGAACAAATGACCAAATTTCCGCATCGTGTCTCTGCCGCCCGGCGAAACGCCACGACGCTGCTGAACCAGTCCATGAAGCAAGTTTCGAGTGTTAAGCAGGAACAGACGCGCGAATATGAGGCGATGGTTTTGAAGACGGCAAAATTGCGCGAGCTCCGTTTAGCCAAGGAAGCAGCGGACAAGGAGGCAACCTCGGCTCAGGCTGAGCCTCGGCGGACAGCTGTCAAACCCAAACGCAGCAGACAAACATAGGTCGGTCCCATGCCTCCAAAACCCAATTACCGTCATCAGCGGTCTGAGCGGGATCGCTCCAAGCAGCAAAAGAAGCAGGAGAAGCTTCAGCGCCGCGAGGAGGATGCGGCTGCGCGCAAACTTCGCGACGAGACGCAGACGCCTCAGCAAACCCCCGATGAGACTCCTAATACTTAAGTGAACCTTGCTTACATGGCCAAGAAACAAAAAATCCCGGCTGGGTTTGTGCTCTTCGATGTCATTTACGAGGACGGCACGCGGACATCGAACCGCAAGGTGCCGGCCGCCGAACTCGGCGGACTGGACGGCGATACCCCGGCGCGTGCATTCGTCGAGGGTCAGGATCGCCACATTGGCGAAATGTCAGGTATCCCGCGCGGACGCATAAAGACTATCTTGCGGTCCGACGCGAAGCCACCACGCGATCGGTCAAACCGGGCATCGGTCTCTACCGGTAAGCTTTGAAGGCTACTGGTGAAAGGCGCTTGGGGCTGACGTTTGGCGCGTCTAGAGGTGATGGTGGTGGTGCGCGAAGTATAGATTGGCAGCGATCACGATCACGCAAACCAGGATCTGCCAGAACAGCGGCCGCGCGCGTAACCGCCCCGCCGTGCTGTTCAGTTCGCGCAGCACGAGATAGCCGCCCATGCCGCGCTTGAACCAGCCGCGCACATCGCCCGGCTGATCGAAATGTTGCGGTACGCGCTTCCAGCCCGCGAAGATGTCACCGATGAAACCGAGCATGGAACGGAAGTCGACCGCCATGAGGCCGGTCTTATCCTGATAAATGACATCTTCGCCTATAACGAACCCGGGATTCACGCGGCCAATCGCCTTGCCTTCGAGCCGCACCGGCCACGCCCGCACCGGAGAGGCAGCCGGATCGCTCATCAGCGCCATCACCGTTGCATCGCGCGGTGTGCGGAACGGATAGCGAAGCGGCAAGGTCAAAAGCACGCCGCCCGCGACTGCCGCCGGCACAAATTGCGGCGCGCGCGACGCCGCGACGACAATGCCGATGGCGATTGGCACCAGCAGCAAGGCAAGCTCGGCGAGAAAGCGGAGCCAGAGCCGTCCTCTTCTTACGCCTCTCTTTTCCCCGGCAGCCACGACATCGTAGTCACCGATGCTTTCGCCCTTCGCCTTGGCGATCTTGCCGAGATGGGCGATGCGCCGTCCCGTCAGCGGATGGGTGGAGTTAAGCTGAACCAGAACGGCCCATGGATTATAGAAATCGAACAGCATGGCCTCGGCTGGCGAGCCGCCGATCTTTTCCTGGCTCTCGGCAATAAGGCCCGCATAGCGCGCGTTCTTCACATCGACCACGCCGAGATGGCGCGTCGAGCGCAGTAGCGATTGCGTCGCATCGGTGTCTTCGATCGCGACGATGCCATAGGCGATCTTGACCAGAGCGCTCGCCAGATGCTTCGGCGCGACGCGCTGCGCCGAGAAACTATCGGCGAGATATTCGCGCGTGCGGCTGAGATAGAGCAGAAGGTAGAGGCCGATATAGTAGGCGATCAGCGCCAGAAAGCCGATCAATGGCCCCGCATTCTTCTTGCCGCTTGTCTTGGCCTTCGAAAGCACCACGAAGATCATATAGAGAATCTGCACGAGCATCCCGGCCATGGTCATCAGGATGAAATCGCGATGAACGATATGGCCAAGCTCATGCGCGACCACCGCGCGTTGCTCGTCTTCGTTCAGGAACTCGAAGATGCCTTGCGTCACTACGATGCGGGCATTGGAGCGAAGCAGGCCGTAAGTGAAGGCGGTCGGGTTACGGTCGGGTATGAAACCGATCTTCGGCGCCGAGAAGCGATATTGGCCGGCGACCTCGTGGATCAGGGCATGGATGCCGGGATAGCGCTGCTTCACCGTGGCGTCGTCGAGGAACTCGAGCTTGTTGAACCAGCGCAGCGTGATGTCCGACAACCACGGGCTGATCAGCCAGATGATGAGGTTGATGACCACGGCAAGCCCAATGGCAAAGCCGAGATTGAGCTCCCCTGCCGCCACCATTGCGGCGAGCACGAGGCCGATCGCCATGCCGAGGAGAAGCCCGAAGGTGACGAGAGAGGCGAAGAACAGGCGGAACACGGAAATCCCCCCAATCCGGGATGCACCGCCGAGCTTAATGTACCGTGAGGCCCAACGCCTCCAGATTCATATTGGCGGCAGCGCGACCTTTTTGCCCGGAGAGGCGTCGCGGGGCTTGAAAACCGGACCCGGATCGAAACACATAGGGGTCACCAGCCCGTTGGCGGCAAAGACCTCGTAGCTCAGTTGGATAGAGCACCAGATTCCTAATCTGGGGGTCGCAGGTTCGAATCCTGCCGGGGTCACCATGAAATCAATATGTTAGCGACCTAGGTCCCCGACGGGGCGCGGTCTAGTGCCAGCCCAGTGCCACTTCAGTCGCGATTCACCGAGTTCCAGAGACCGAATGCTCAGGTGGCTGATGGGAGCGGTGCGCCAGTTAGCGACGAGGAGCTTGCCCTCTGCGCAGCTTGTCCCGCCATTGAAGAATCTCCCAGCGGTCGTAAACACGTATGGGCTAATGGTGAGCGGCTAGGAACTCAAGGCTACATGAAGGGCGGAATTGGTCGCGTAGAGGAACTCATTGGGGTCGCCTCGAATTTCGGCCTCCAGACGCCGCATGTCGTAGTCATAGTCGTATATGAAATGCTCTGAGCCATCGCCGGCGGCGACACCTATCACGCCATACCAAAGCATGAGTCGAAAAGCGGTATCGAGCTCGTCCTCTGCTACGTTGGCTCTCCTGAACCGTTCGATAACTTCTTCGCGAGTGATCAGCTTTGTTGTCCCTACGAGGGAATAGAGAATTTCAGAGGGTAATCCCGATACATCTCTTATCTCGTAGCCGAAGTCATTAACGAGGTATAGAGAATGTTGGCGAACCGCATCTATACAGTCGCTTTCTTGAACCCGATCGTGACCGCGATTGATACCGTTAGCGATTGCAATCTCAATTATGTTGATCAAAAAGCGAGGACGCATCAGGCAGTGATCGACCAAATATTCGAATGAGTCGCGACCATTGACCTTCGGCTCGAAAAATCGATTCCAAAGTTGTTCGAACGTTAGATTCAGCTTGCCAGTTGATGCAGCCAGCCGACGGTAAATCAGCTGACGCAGCTTCGTTCTGTCAGTCCAATCGATTCGGATCTGGCCCGCCTTTCCCCTGTCGGGTGTCTGTCCAACCAATAGCTCGTAAATATCGTTTCTAAGAAAAACGACAGACATGAACTCCTTGCCGTCTGCTTCGAACTCCCTCCTGATTTTGTCCAGGCTTTCGATCATCAAGCGGACCAGCCGGACATCGAATTCATTGACGCCTTGTGAAAGCCAGCCTTTGTCAATGTTGTCGAACAGGACAACCATTGGCGTGTCGCTGGACGTGTGCCGGTCAATCAACTCCCGAATTCGGCCAATGCCGTTCTTAAACACGATGTTGGTAAGCCGCTCCGGCGTTAGGACGATTCCCTTGGCATTAAGTGACCTAATCTCCTGGACGATGAGCGATCCAAGGCGATTGATCCTCGACGTGAAATCACCTTTGTCAAATATGCCGAAATCGGCCAGGGCGTTGTCGATCTCAGTCGTTACCGCAAGAGCATTATGATCCCGCATGGCCCTGTATTCGAAGTGGCGGCGGACAGTGAGGAGAATCTCAGACAGCAGCACGAAATGCCAAAACGCTGCTAGTGTGTGGTCAAACACACCAACACCCACGAGCTTTAGGAGCTCCTCACGAAAAAGGCTGAGTTGATGTGACTCTGGCTTGAGATCAGTTACAAATGAGGTGCGATCAGCGCGGTAGTTGTCACGAACTCGGAAAAAAATTGCAGTCTTGCCCGAACCCTTTCTACCCGCGACGATGCGGACCTCGCCTCTGACGGTTCTCAGATACTCAGCGGTTTCGACAAAATATAGCTCTAAGGTCCGGAACTCGTTTTCAGCCGAGGACGCCCCTAGGGACAGTTGTTGGAGCGGGCTGCGAGAGGCTTGACGTGTTGTCCCACCGATTGACTGCGCAGCGAGGAAAGCGTCCTTACTAAACTCGATGACCCTTTCTTGTATTTCATGTTGCAGTCGGTGGCATTCAGCGAACCTGGACCGGGTCTTAACCTGATGAAGGACATGCTGTTGAGCCGGGGTCTAGACTCCGTAGGGGCCACCTTTGTGGTAGTCCTTGCTGCCACCTCGATCGTCGTCGGACTGGGCCTTTACCACGACAAGAGGTGGGCGCGTGTCATGGCGAAGCTCATCGCCTTACTGTATTCCGGCGGTGGCCAAGTGGGCTTGATTGTGGCGACTTACACGTGGTGGGCGCTTAATCCGAATCGTGCCCTGCTGCCGGAAAAACAAAAGACCGCGCATCTGCCTCCTTCGCGGTTTGAGTCTCACAACACGCTTTGTCGGCAACCAAAGTCAGAGAACCCGTCACCCCTGCCTTCGCGGAATTACGATAAGGGGGCCGCATTTAGGGTTCTCTGGGGAGTTGCCCTTTTCGCTGCAACGGTTCTTCATTTTTGGCATTTCGCGGCTTTTCACTTCAATGTGCCCCGATTGGTTGCCGCAACCATGCTAGGCGGTCTTGTTTTCTTTGGCACGGGAATCGCGGCTTTGATCTTGTGGGCACTCGTCAGAAAGCCGAACGCCGCGATGTTCACATGGTCGGTCGTGCTCTTGGCGGTGCTCGCCCTCGATAGCTTCGGCGCATGGGGATCAAAACTTGGTTTAATTCAATCTTCCGGTCCTCCGGCCCGATCGTCTGTGAATGTCGGTAGTCCAAGTGGTTCGGGGTCTGCTGAAACTGAGAATGCACCGCCTATCGACGATCTGTTGGATTTTGAACCATTGCCAGCACCCCGGCTCGGTTCACCAGCACTGGACGCAAGCGGGCTCAAAATCTCCGATGTCCGACGGCCTTTGGCCTACTTCTCCCCAGAAACCGTCGAGATCGCGGTTTCAAATGCAGGCACTGAAATTGTGAAAGAGCTTATCGTTGGCTACTACCGGAAATCAGGAGGGTCCTGCTCGGGTGACCTGGGCAGCTATGATGGATTCAAGAAATTTCGCGTTTACCTCCCGCCCGGCGATTCTGTCACGGTTGAAGGCAAATTCAGCGCTCAGGCACGTAGCTGGTGCATAATCAGTGCGCGCTAATGATGGATGTTCGGCTACGCGATCCAAGAACCTCCAACTCGTGGGGCCCGACTCTTTAGAGCTAGGCGAGGGAGACGCAGCACAATCAGCCGAGATTTCGTCGGTCGAGTTTACCCCAGAAGCGTGCGCGGACTTGTTCTGGTAGTCGCCAAGGAACTGCGGGGCATACTTGATCTCAGCCACTGACGTGAAGCTATAGCCGCCTCGTTTGCAGTGGGCCGATCGGTTCTGCACCCTCGCCTCCTCAGCACTCTGGTCTCGTTTCTAAATGATCGCTTCGACGCGTCTGATTGAACGGCCGCGGGTCTTCGATGTTTGACCCCGGCATCGATAGCGTGCGGGCAGCCATCTCAGTAGATCAGGACAGGGGTGTTTCTGAGATAGGTATTGTCATCAATTTGTTTGATCAGAAAATCGGCAACATCGGCTCGCGATATGCAGCCGTTTCTCCAACTCTTGTCGTATTGTAGTACCTGATAGCGCCCGGTGCGAGCGCCTTTTGTTAAGATGCCAGGACGTACGATAACCCAGTCGAGGTTGCTCCTTCGAATAATGAATTCCTGAGTGTCTTTGTCGTCGTAAACGCGCCCGAGGAAAAGACGAAAAGGGATGGACTGAAAGAAGCCAATGCTGGCGCGGCTGTCGCCGGCACCAAATCCAGTGATGCTAATCAGCCGTTTGACGCCCGCAGCCTGCATGGCTGAAACGAGTATCCACGTTGCCTCCGAGAACAGCCGAACGGGGCCGAGCAGAAGCTCTGGACCTAACGCAATTCCAAGCGTTTGAATTACCGCATCTATACCCTTCAATGCAGATGTGACGTCCTCTTTATTGAGAGCGTCTCCGTTCAGTTTTTCGAGCTTATGGTCAGTTAGGGTAATGCGGTCTGCGGAGCGGGCAAATGCGCGGACTGAATGGCCGCATGCCAGCGCCTGTTCTGCTGCTTCGAGCCCGATTCCTTTACTGGCACCGATAATCAGGATATTTGCCACAGAATCTTAAGTCCTTTACGCAGCGATTGTGGACGAGATCAACGGAAAACCAGCGGACGTTCATCCAGCGTCGGCTTCTCTGAAAGGACACCAAAATGCCTGCCTCGTTGGAAAAAGTTTTCGGGAGTAAAGAAGCTAGCCTGGCGCTTCTGCAGGTTCTAGCAGAAAACAGTTTCGATGCGGTCCTAATTACCGACGCCTCCTTAGAGGGAAAAATCACATACGCAAACAAGGCTTTCAAGAAGCTTACGGGGTACGATCAATCGGAGGTAATCGGCAAGACCCCGCGTATTCTTCAGGGGGCCGGCACAGACAAGAAAGTCATCGAGCGCCTTGCGGGGGCCCTGAAAGCCGGCGGTCGATTTGAAGGTAAGGCGGTCAATTACAAAAAGGATGGTACGCCCTTCATCATGTTCTGGAGGGTGCTGCCGATCAAGGTCGGCAAGTCAATCAAGGCGTGGGTGGCTATCCAACGGGAGGGCTCCGTCATCTAGCTTTCGATGGAGGGTCGCTGGAGCTTTCACTGACGTCGACTTGTCGCTCCGGCGCAATTTTTTGGCGAACCCGGTAGCCTGCTTGTCCGCTCGGGCAGCTTCCGCGTAGTAACCGGCGCAGCCCCAAGGCACCAACTGTTATGGGATCGACCAACGAGCGAATATCCGCCACGTGTTGCTGTCTCTGGCGCAGTGATCAGCCCCCCTCGAGTGGCCCGGGTTGAATGTTAGTGCATGGGCGGCCTCGGCGCCAGCGCGGGCGGCAAATCCGGCTGTGGTAGCGCAGCCGCCCGCGCGGACTGCTGAATGAAGACCTCCGGGGGGCTTTGTCACGTTGTTGGCGTTCAGTTGCGGTGAATGTAGCGGGCAACAGGCGTCATGCATCGGCGGATGCTTCTAACCAAGTGCGGAATGAACCGGCGCGAAGCTCCTTGAAATGCGGTCGGCGCAGCAGATGACGTTGATGGGTGAATGCGTTGAATGTGGCGGCATGGATGGCGAGGAAACGTTTGGGCTGAGCCGGGTGATTTGAATCGCTGCAGTTTTCGTTCTCGGCATCGTATCAGCTGATGCGAGTTCTCCGCCCTGTTGTTTGCTCGCAAGCCCCGATCGTGCTCAGCCGTGAGCCCGATCGCGCGGAACGCTGCCGGATAGGATCGCAGTCGGTCGGTCACAACCCGGCTCGGCGCAAAGCCGTGCTTCGTAAGCAATTTAACAATGAGTTTCTTTGCGGTTTGTGCATTCCGTCTGGATGAGCAAATCCAGCACCTCACCCTCGTTGTCGACCGCCCTCCAGAGCCAGTATTTACCGCCGCGGATCGAAATCACCATTTCATCGAGGTGTCAATCGGCTTCCAAATTTGACCCTCGTATTGCCTCATCTGAGGATGTTACCCGGCTGGCGGTGACGTGATGTTGGCTGATCGGTTTACGGTGAGGGCGGCTGGAACAGAAAGAGGGTCTGTGGGTGGGCCGGGCCCTTCGCAGCCCGAGCCCTCCACAGACCCGGGCAGTTGGCCACCGATTCTGGCTCCTTCTGCCGCCGCTGCGACCAATCTCTGAGCGGTGCTCTTCCGCAAGGCTCGCAACAGCCGCTGGACAATCGAATGCTGCTTTAGGCCGAACCGATCTGGATCGCGCTCGGCCAAGCGGCGGACGATGGCTATCGCAGTCAGTTGAGGTTCTACAGCAAGCCAGTTTTCAATCGTTGTCAGGTAAGGATCAAGCTTGGAAGGCATGCGAACCCGCTTCTTGTAGCGCCCTTGCGCCGCTGGTGCGTTCCACGCGGCTCGCCGACCTCGACTGCTTTACCGAGCACCTTTACAAAAACGGTTGCATCCGATGCTGATAGTGCAAACGACACTGCTGTCTTGCCGGCACGTCGATCGACACGATTGCCAAGATCCTGCTGAGCCGCCCGTATCTCGGTCAGCAGTGCCACGGGATCGAGTGTCCGATACTGATCGCGCAGACGCTTCTTGACGGCTTTAGCGACCTTCGGATGCTCCAAGGCTCGCTCATAGGGCGTCGATGGACTATGGTAGCGCTTTATCACCTTGGCGCCTTCCCGCCGCTTCTCCTTCAGCTTGAACGACGGCTGGAAGAAGTTGACGTAGAGTCGGGCCGCCGCATAAAGCCGGGCCATCACACGCGCCGTCTCGACGCCGTCAAAGCGGCCGTAACCCGTCAGTCGGCGGACAACCGCGCCGTTCTTTTGCTCGACGAACGCCTGGTCGTTCTTCTTGTAGGCACGCGAGCGCGTCACCTCCAGGTTCTGCTTCCGGCACCACGGCACGACGACCTCATTCATGAACGCGCTGTCGTTGTCGAAATCCACGCCGCGCAATAGCCATGGGAATAAGCTCTGTGCACGCTTGATAGCCTCGACGACAAGACTGCCATCGCGCGTCACCAGCGGCAGACATTCCGTCCACCCCGTCGCCACGTCCACCATCGTCAGCGTCTGGATGAACGAGCCTGCGACTGACGTGCCGCCGTGCGCCACCATGTCGACCTCGCAAAAGCCAGGCATCGGTTCCTTCCAGTCGCTGAACGTGCGGATCGGAACCTCCCGCCTGATCGCCGAGTAGAACCCGACACGACGACGGCGGCCGCCTGCAGCTGCGATCTTTATGTCGATGAGCTGCCTGTCTATGGTAGCGGCACTGATGGCAAGCACATGTGCGCGGTCCGTCGCGCCGAGCTTCAGGCGACCGTGCCGCTCAAGAGCCGGCAGCAGCTTCGGGATCATCACGACGAGTCGCTTGCCGCAAAAACGATCCGAAGCCTCCCACAGCACCACTACTGCATCGGTGACTGTTGCGCCGTATTTGCGCTTGCGAGGGGCGCATCGCTTCGCCGCGCCACGTTCTCGAAGAGCACGGATCGCGTGCTTGCGATGCCAGCCCACCGTCCGGCACAGCTCGTCCAAGATGCGTCCCTTCTCCACCCGCCCCGCCGACCGGTAGCGCTCTGCCACCGCCGACAATACCTCGCGCCGCGCGCCCATGCTGATCGTTCCCGCCATGAGCGCCACCGATCCGATTCGGTGACGCCGACCTAGTCATCGGCGGCAACTTGTTCAGTAACATTCCCGATGAGGCAATGCGGGTCAAAATTGCACGCCGAAACACAGCTTAAACGATATCGGTCTCGTCCGATGATGCTTATCGGCGACGAACCGCAGAGCTATCCGAGTTACCGTGACATTGCCGCCGCACCTGATGACCAAGGCTGGTCAAGCGCACGCCAGTCCTGCGATGCCCGCACCGATGATTCCATCCGCATAATGAAAAACTCTGCACAAACCGCCAAACGATCGTCTCGGGCCTACCTGGACGATTAATGTGCCTCACAGGAACCGAAAAAGGACGTATCCCGCGGCAATAAGCTGGATAAAATTAAGGACAACCGAGAGCCCATGAAGACGGCCGAAGCGTCCTTTCGCTTCAGTATTCCCCTGTAACTGCTCGTCGCGCGCAGCATTTATCCGGGGCATCAGCACCTGACGCGCATAAATAGCGACAGCGGAGATAGCAAAAGCCAGCGCTGCCGACCAAGAATCCGACAGCAACAGAATTGCACCGCTCAAGCCACCGGTGACGATAACGAACAAATAGTACCAGGGAAATGCGGCTCGGATGAAATGGCCCGCATCCTCGCTCGGTAGGGCGTGAAATATAATTGGCGCGAAACCGAAGGAATACAACATCATTCCCCCGAAAAGTGTCGAAACCAAAATGAAAAGTGTCGAAACCAAAATCAAGGCGGCAAACTCAATCATCGGCCGAATTCCGCGTGGGGATGTTTTTAATCGAGTTTATCGAGAAAAGCGTCCGCTTCGGCGAGTATCTCTGCTTCGCGTCTTCGCGACCATCCGGCAAGATTACGATAAGGCAACGCCATCCGCGGGTTATCTGAAAGCCGGTCTTTCTGTCGGATTAAAAAGGCCCAGTAAAGGTAATTGAAAGGGCATGCCTTTGGCCCGGTCTTTTGCTCCACGTCGTAGGTGCAGCCGGCGCAAAAATCCGACATCCGGTCGATATAGGCTCCCGAAGCGGCATAGGGCTTGGACGCCATCTGCCCGCCATCCGCGAAGACCGCCATGCCGAGCGTGTTGGGCATCTCTACCCACTCAAACGCATCAGCGTAAACGGCCAGGTACCAGCGTTCGATTTGCCGCGGCGCGATGCCAGCCAGCAGGGCAAAGTTGCCGGTCACCATCAGCCGCTGAATATGGTGAGAATAGGCGTGTTTCGCCGTGCTGCCGATCGCCTCGCGGAGACACCGCATGTCGGTGGCGCCGGTCCAATAGAACGCCGGCAGATTGCGGGTCGCATGCAGTGCATTTTTATCCGCATAGCTCGGCATGAGGGTCCAGTAGACGCCCCGAACATATTCACGCCAGCCCAGAATTTGGCGTACGAAACCCTCCACGGCGTTCAGAGGCGCCCCGCCTGACCTCCACGCCGCTTCCGCTGCCTGGCAAACTTCGAGGGGGGAAAGCAGCCCTAAGTTCAAAGCCGGCGCTAGCAGCGAATGATACAGAAATGGGGCGCCGGCTTTCATGGCGTCCTGATAATCGCCGAAGCGCGGCAGTCCATGTTCGACGAAATCGTCAAGCGCGCGGAGCGCATCAGACCGTGTCACCGGCCACCCGAATTCTTGAAGCTCGCCAAAATGATCGGAAAAGCGCCGTTCGACGAGCGCCATCACCGCTCGCGTCGTTTCGTCCGGCGAAAACCGCTGCCGCGCGGGTGCAACAGCACTTGCAGGAAGCCGCTTTCTGTTCGCGCGATCATAGTTCCATTCGCCGCCTGCTGGCTGATCGCCTTGCATGAGGAGCCCATGTTCGCGACGCATCTCGCGATAGAAATGTTCCATCCGCCAGCCGCGGCGCCCGGAAGCCCAGGCCGCGAACCGCGCACGGCTGGCGAAGAAACGATGATCGGAACGGATTTCAACCGGCAGGCCGGTAAGGGCTTCCCAGCCTTCGACCATCGCCTGGACACGCCATTCCGAAGGTTCCGTCACTAAAATGCGGCTCGGGCGATACCGCGCAACCGCGCGTTGGACCTCGGTTGTGAAGCTTCCGGTATTGTCGGACGCCTCGAGTCTTACATAGTCGACTGTCAAACCACGCTGGCGAAGCGTCTTGGCGAAATGGCGCATCGCCGCCAGCACTAGTACGATCTTCTGCTTGTGATGCCCGACGTAGGTGTTTTCTTCCAGCACTTCCATCATCAGGACGACGTCACGGCATGAATCGAGATCGTCCAGCGCGGACAGATCCAGAGACAGCTGGTCACCGAAAACAATTCTCAGGACAGTCATGACGGGGCCAGTCTAGGCGCCGACGCGGGTCGCGACGACGCAGCGCGGCAGCGATCCGAGCAATATTTCACGCTCACCCAGTTGCGCGCCCATTTCTTGCGCCAGACGAAGAGCCGACCGCAAACCGCGCAGAGCTTAGTCGGCAGTTTATCCTTACGACGCATTCGCGCCATGCGATCACCAAGGCACAGGCTGGCCGCGCCAGTCGAAAAACCCTCCGTTGGCGTCCGCCGTGAGTTGACCGATGACGGCAAGCAGATGATTCGTTGCAACAGCGGGATGATGTACCTGCAATCCGGTCGCCGCGAAGCCAGCGGACAGTGCTGTGGCGACTGTGCCCGGATGCAAGGCGACGCAAATAGCATCTGGAGATCTACGGGCCAACTCAATGGCCGCGGTCCGCACGAGCTGGTTGAGAGCCGCTTTAGACGCTCGATAGGAATACCACCCGCCCAGCCGATTGTCGCCGATGCTCCCCAATCGGGCGGACAGCGTTGCGAAGACCGCTTTGCCAGATCGCGGCAACCGCGGCAGCACATGCTTCATGATCAGCGCCGGCCCGATCGCATTCAGCGCAAAAGCGCGCGCGAGATTGGCCGCATCGAGTTGCCGCCAGCTCTTCTCGGGTGCTTGGCGATCATCATGCAGAAATCCCGTTGCATCGATTACCAGACGCAGCTCTCCCGGATCGGCGGCGCACGCCGCGGCATGCGCGAGACTGGTTTCGTCCAGAAGGTCGATCGCCGGCGAAGTGCTGCGACTGAACGAGACTACATGCTTGAATTTTCCCGTGGTCTGGATCGCTTCAACCAAGGCCCCTCCGATACCGCCGCCGGCGCCAAATATGGCTGCCACGCCGGGCTGAGGAAACGACCCTAGGTCAACCCTGGCAACCGTTGGGCTTTCAAGTTCAAATTGCCCTGTCACCAGACTTTCGACCTATCGACACCCTTAGGGTTGACGGAGCTAATGCCGCTGACTTCGGTAGCGTCCTGGCGCTGAATCGTCTAGCGTCCCTCGCCTGGATCGGCCGCTGTCACCGTCTCGCTAAAGACTTCGATTGCTACGCGCGAACCGTTATCGCCTTCATCCGTCTCGCCATGATTCGCATTGGCTCCGACGAGTCGCGGCAGATCACTCGTCATGGACCCGAAATTCGGGGATGGGCTCTAAGGTAAATTCCGCTCGATCGCAGATCGGAGTATTGGAACCGGTTGCATGTTCGCAAATGCAATATGGATGATATCTCCATCGACCTCAGTCAGAGTTCCGACCAAGCCACCAATCGTGACAACACGGTCACCCACCTTTAGCGTCTTCAAAAATTTGCTATGCGCGTTCATACGATTTAATTGAGGCACGACGAGAAACGCCATTGCTCCGATAAATACAAGAATAACAATAAGCCATGGGGCAAAATTCGCCATTGCTGGATTATCAAATTTTTGAATTCAAGTTGATCCTGACCGCTTAGACGCAGATCTAAATACCATTGCGGTGACGAAGGTCCCGATAGCCAATAGGATCAAATGGGCAACGACATAGGCGGGCAACCAAACCATGATGCCTGCCATGCTGCAGAAGATCAAAGACCACATGATCGCCAGCATCGTCATGATCTGAAATCTCTGCGCCGGCGGAATCTTCGCTAAAGGATTTCGAGTAGGATCCATAACTACTCGAAACCAATTTGGCATGTTTTTCACTTTCGTTCCCCGATAAAACCCAAATGCTATAGAGCCGACATTTCCCAACGGCCACGGATCGGCTTCCCGTCTTGGCGGCGTCTCTGTGAAAACAGTATACCGTGCTGTGACTGTTTGCAACAAGCCACCGCCAAAACCGAAGAAGCCCGGCCCCGGCCAGGCTTCCCCCGCCTACCCTTAAATTACCTCGAACCCGCATTACCCCGATGAACCACTGAGTTGCTGCTCGCCTTGGCCGATTCAGATATAAGATTCAGCAACTTATATCATTGGATCGGGGGCAATCATGGCGCACCCAACGGGTGAATCGGAATCGGACGCCTTACGGTTCAATTTCGACCGCCGACTGAAGCTGGAGTTCCACGGCTCCAGCGTCACCTCCGATGCAGGATTGTTGGCCTATCG
>Ga0194121_10000514_pt1 | contig 68376 bp, 75 predicted proteins | sample TA2MahCa50mmetaG_FD_148609 | JGI IMG/M metagenome (GOLD analysis project Ga0194121, IMG submission 148609) | Freshwater microbial communities from Lake Tanganyika, Tanzania - TA2015020 Mahale Deep Cast 50m | ecosystem: Environmental > Aquatic > Freshwater > Lake | place: Tanzania: Lake...
TTAAATTTACCGATGCTACATTTATGGCGGACGCCACCACCATCGCATATCCTTGGAAATGAATTGTTGCAGGTGACGGTACAGACGACTCATTGGGTGATCCTTGAGGAAAAGGCTAGGCCGACTGGGGAGAGGTGCCAAGGCGGGGCCTTTGTCGGCAGGCGGGTACCGGTAAAAAGGGAACCCGACGACTAGGCTGCAAAATGAGTGGAGTGGTCGGCGGAGTGGCGTTGGGTACTCTCGACCCTATTTGTCAGCTTTACATTCAATGGCGAGATTGTGCCGTGGAGCAGCTATGAAAGCCTTTCCGTATGGGATGGCGACTGTTCCAGACGCACGATCAATAATGTCATAACCGTCTGGGCATAGTTCTCCAGCCTTTTCGTAACAGGCATCCAGGTTATTGCCACATCTCATGGAATAGGCGGTCCTACCGTTTGGCCCATTGAACTTCGTGGGCGTAATTCCGCACCCCCCGAGTACGAACAAGACCATTCCGCAGGAAATCAAGGCCACAGTTCGCATTTGGGTACCTCCGTAACTAGAAGCGTCCCCACACTTACAGTAAGGCTAGGCTGACCGTGGGAGGGAGTCAAGCAGCCTTGAGGAGACAAGCCGGGCGGCGTATGATGGCAGCATGCTGATTTGAACTGAACTGGGAGGCAACGGCGGGGCTTGATCACCCCGTCGGCGGGCCTATCCTGGCGCTCGTGCCTCCCCTCTCCACCCCACCAGGAACCCGACAGGAGGGGGACATGACGCAAAGCAAGCCCCCTGGCTCGACAGGGGAACCGGTTCTTTACCTGAAAACCCTGGCCCTTCGAGATGACCCACTTGTTCCCAAATTTCGAGACATTCATTACCAGATCGTCATTGATTCTCTTCAAGCAAGTGGACAGCGCATTGCGAGTGGAGAGCGGGTAGTTCCGCTCTCTGATGCTAAACGTACACGCCTCTTGAAGCAGCAAGCTGGTCTGTCGAAGCGAATCTGCAAGAAATACAAAATTAACGGGTTTCATGGTGGCGACCCGTACCTCATAAAAAGCGGTGACTGGATAGCCACTCTCCGCGTGTCGGAGAACGAACTGCTACGAGTAGAAACCAACTGGAAAACTTCTTTCTCTCCTGCCGTCCAATTTCATGTCCTCCCCAAAACCGCAAAGGTCTATCCTTCTGAGAGCGGAACTCTCTACCAACTTCCCAGTTTGCCTAAACGCCTCCAAACCTCTCCACCTCTCATGACGATTCACCTGGATCTCTCTCAGGTGAAGCCGAATGCCCTTACACCCTTGACGGAAGAGTTCAAAAAAGCCGTCACAGAATGTCTTAAGCAACTACCGCAAAGCCACCGGAAACCGTCGTCTATCTGGAAACAGAATGTCGAGCGGGACTATCGTCGTTTTCAACAGCATTTTGATCATGGTATTCCGTATCGTTGGATTGCGATCTACGAACGCTCGGGCGCAATGCCAAAACGCCGGGTTCAAGGTCCAGTGCCTACAGAATCTTCCGTTCGCGAGTCCGTTGAACGGGTCCATCTCATCTTATTCCGAAAAAAGATCAGCACCTCCAGACGCTCTCATAAACCCATCGAGAGTACGTTACTAGCTACCACCCTCAAGCAGTTCAACTGCCCTGACCATGGGCGCGAATGCCCCAATTCGTGCCCGTACGGTCAAGACTTTATCAAGAATCTTCAGCACATTCGCTAACTTACATCGAGAACAAACTCCGCGACTTTGTCCGCTACTCCTTTTTACTAGAAGGATGTGCATCCGCACGCACGGCAAGTTACCCCGCATGAAAGGAGGAGCGTATGACTGGCGACCATCGCCTTGTTACGGCGGACGAACTTGAAAAACTTGGCGTCCTTCGGAAGGGAACGGCTTTTCGCATGTCGAAAGCAGGGATCATCCCCTCATACCAGTGTGGCGTTAAAGGCCGGGGAATCCGGTTTCGAGTTGAAGAGGTGCTCGCTGCGCTACGGCGTCCGGCGAAATCGGAGGAGCAAACATCATGACGCTAACACCACAAGACCTCAATACACTGGAGCATGACTCGTGGATCGACCAGGCCACGGCTGAGCGATTCGGCTTGCGGCGGGTCAATAGCATCGAGGGTGCGGATCTTGTCGGGCGAACAGCCCGCGAAGACTACGCGGGCATTGTGTTCCCGATCTACTGGCCGGGCGACTCAAAGCCCCGTGAGCACCACCTCAGGCGTGATCATCCGCCGATGGAAAACGGCAAGCCGAAGCAGAAGTATCTTGCCCCACCAGGCCGCCCAAACATGCTCTTGTTCGGGCCGGATGAATCGGCGGAAGCGTTGAACGATACCACTGTCCCAATTGTTCTTGTCGAGGGTCTCAAAAAGCTGGTGGCGTCGTATCGACTCGTACGGCACGACAGCGCGCAGCCTCGATTTCTCGCGTGTGCAATCTCCGGCGTGTGGAACTGGCGGGGCACGATCGGCAAGACGGTCGATCCCTCAGGGGCAAGGGTTGACGACAAGGGCGTCATTCCAGATTTTGATTGTGTGAAGTGGGATGGGCGCAAGGTCGTCGTGATCTTCGATAGCGATTGCGCCACCAATGACAGCGTGGCTGCTGCTCGGCGCGGTCTGAGGGCCGAATTGAAGAAACGCGGGGCTCGCGCTGTGGCGGTCGATCTTCCAATGCTGGGCGGACTGGACAAGACCGGTTTTGACGATTTGCTCGCCGCTTGGGGACCGGAGCGAGTGTTGGAATGGATGGCGACGGCTCCCGACGTGATGGCTGCGGCGCCGAATCCTGGACCGTTCCGGATCGAAGGTGGGCGAATCGTGCGCGTGAAGCAGACCAAAGACGGCCCCGTGACGGAACCCTTGTGCAATTTTTCGGCGACTGTGACGGAGGAAATCGCGCTCGATGATGGCGCGGAGGTGACGCGGGCGTTTCTCTTGAGTGGGCGCCTCAATACGGGCGAGGCCTTGCCTCCGGCGCGTGTCCCCGTTGCAAAATTCGCGTCAATGACGTGGGTGACGGAGCACTACGGGGTGCGGGCCATTGTTCGGGCCGGGTCAACGTGCAAGGACTACTTGCGCGAGGCGATTCAACATCTTTCGCCCGGTGCGCCTCGGCGCCAAGTGTTCACCCATACCGGGTGGCGCGAGATTGATGGACAGTTCCACTACCTGCATGCAGGCGGCGCGATCGGATGCGGTGCGGCGCCTCGCTGCGAGGTTGACCTTGGCCCGGACCTCGCGCGCTATGTGCTACCCGCCACACCATCGAATATCCGCGAGGCCGTTCGCGCATCCCTGAATCTGCTGCACGTCGCGCCGTTATCGGTGACGACGCTGCTGTGGGCAGGCACCTATCGCGCGCCGTTGGCATCTGCGAAGCCGCTCGACCTATCCCTGTGGATCGAAGGACAAACCGGGTCGCTGAAGTCCACCATAGTCGCCCTCTTCCTGTCCCACTTCGGCAATTTTGATCGCACGAACTTGACGCCCTGGAGCTCGACGGCGAACCAGTTGGAGCGGCGCGCCTTCCTCTTGAAAGATGCGCCGTTCGTGATTGACGACTGGGCTCCAAGCGCGCTCGATGCGCGGGAACTCGACACCAAAGCGGCGCGACTCTTGCGCGCGCAGGGCAACCTCGCGGGCCGCGGGCGATTGCGCGCGGATCTCTCCGAACGGCCAGGGTTTCCACCTCGCGGCATGATTGTATCGACCGGCGAGCAGCACCCGGCTGGGCAGAGTCTCCTCGCGCGTGTGCTCTTCGTTGAACTGCACCGTGAAGGCGTCAATCTCCCTGCACTCACAGCCGCTCAGCACAACAAGCAGCTCTTGTCCCACGCGATGGCAGGCTACCTACAATGGCTGGCGCCACAAATGCCGAGCCTTCCGGCGCTGCTGGCCGATTCATTCGAGGCGGCGCGCGAACGGGCCACCTCGGCGGGTGAACACATGCGCGTATCTGAAGCCGTGGCCCATTGCTGGATCGGCTTCGACTGCGGGCTTCAGTTTGCGGAAGAAGTGGGCGCGGTGTCGCCCAGCGAGGCGGCGAAGATTCGAGAAGAGGGCTGGGCCGCGTTGTGCCACCTGGGCGCGGCGCAAGCTGGATTAGTTGAGGAACTGCGCCCGACGAGGCAGTTCTTGACCACGCTTGCGGCGGTGCTCGCGCAGGGTAAAGTCCGGCTGCGCTCGCGAGAGGATCCGTACCCGGCGGACATGGTGGGTGAGATTATCGGATGGGCCGACGTGGACTTCGTGTACCTGCTGCCAGAATCGAGCTATCGGGCCGTGGCGATGTTCTCGCGCGAGGCTGGGCATCCGTTTGCAACAAGCCTCGACCGGCTCAAGCGGGATTTTGCAAAGGAAGGCCTGTCCCAGTGCGAAGAGGGGCGGAACACGATCACGTCCTGCATCGGCGGAAAAACCAAGCGTGTCTTGAAGCTCGACCGGCGGGCCGTTGAACAGGTCATCGAGCAAGATCTGCCCATCACCACTATCACCGGTGTTCAGGAGTAGGGAGAGATGGCCTACAGAACGTCTCTGCCACCGAGTCATCGGGATATGCAACACAATGAGCCGTCCTGCAACAACCCAATAATTTCAGGCAGCTCTCTTATCTTACAAACACCGGTGATACCGGTGATGCAACCGGACGCACCCCCGCAGCCCCCCATTTGCTCCGGTTGGCTTGTGGCCTATCGGGACCGCACCGGCAAACTTCGTGGCGGGTGTGACGAGCGGGAAGCCGGAACCGTGAAGGAATGCCGATGGGATGAGGGGAAATGGACCGTCTGTCTTACGGACGGCCAGCAGTTGCCGCTGTTGATCATCCTTGCAGTTGGAAAAACCGACGCGCACGGTCATGTTCTAGCAGCTTGGGACGTGAAACGACATGGATACGATGGCAGAAGACTGGAGGCCTCGCATGAATGACCGACCTGAGAACAAGCCAATACAGAGCCGGGTGCCAGCGACGGCCTGGCGGCCAGGGACCAGCGGAAATCCGGGCGGACGGCCTCGGGTGGCGGCTGAAGTCAAGGAACTCGCCCGCGAACATGGCCCAAGGGCAATTGAACGGTTACGGGAATTGTTGGAAAGCCAGAACGAAGCGGTGGCGTGTCGGGCGGCAGAAAGTCTTCTTGATCGTGGATTCGGGCGTTCTCCGCAATCCTTGGAGCTCTATCGAGGCCGCGAGGTGCGAGTGATTGTCGATCGCGGAGGAATCATGCCCCTGCGAGCAGAACCGCAGCAGGCCTTAGAAAGTCATTCCTTGCACGAGGGATAAACGGGGGCTATTCGCGCTTGTCACGATTGGTTACTTGGACTTGGGCAGAATCCCTCTTCGCTCTAACTCCTGAAGTCTAGCCTCGGCTAGCTCAACCAAGAAGTCTTTGACGGTTTTCCCTTCGTAGGCTGCGGCCATCTTGACCCGATTCATCAGCCCTCGGGGGATGTCCCGGAAGTTCCAGGCTCCGGTGCCTTCTGGTGGGGTGCGTGCCATACCCGGAAAGCTAGCAGGATTCCGGCCTCAGCGTCAAATAGCAGTTGACATAGTTAAATATCATATGATAGTTATGCTTATCATCCGAGGAAAGGGGGTGAGAACATGAAGATGGTGCGGTTGTTGATTCAGGTGCCGGAGCCGATCAAGGCCAAGCTCGATGCCTTGCGGCAGGAAGGTACGACGGCCAGCGGCTTCATTCGGTATTTGCTGGAGGCACATTTTAAACAGGCTCCGATGGTGAGCCGGAAAGGACGGTGAGCGATGGCGCGAGCAGGGCGCAAAGATCGGGGCTTGCTGAGTAGGCCGGACTCGACCGGTAAGTTGGTGTGGTATGTGCGGCTCTATCATGACGGCAGGGAGCGACGCTTTGGGAGTTTTCCCAACAAGACCAAAGCGCGGGAGTTTTACGAGAAAGCCAAGCTGGAGCAGAAAGAAGGCCGGTTCTTTCCTGAACGGTATCAGCATGGCGGGTATGAGTTGGTTGACGCGGTGATTGACCGGTATCTGTTGACGATCACGGCAAAGAAGCCCAAGTCCCAGGTGGAAGAGCAGTACTTCGGAGCCTGGTGGAAGCAGTATTTCCAGAGCAGACGGCTCAATGCGGTGACGGTGACGGCTCTGGAGGAGGCCCGGCAATCCCTGTTGGCCACGGTGATTGCTGAGGGAAAGGCCGGAGAGCCGGACAAAGTGATGACGCCGCAGCGGGTGAATCGGTATATGGCCTGGTTGCGCCATGTGCTCAATCTCGTGGTGAGAGAGGGGAAGCTGGTGAGTAATCCCGTCTCGAAGCTGAAGATGTTCAAGGAGCCGAAGGGAAAGACCCGGTTCCTCTCGATGGAGGAGGAAGCGTTGTTGCTGGATAAGCTCGGGCCGGTTCATGGGCCATGGGCACGGCTGGCGATTTTGACTGGCCTGCGCCAGGCGGAACAATTCCGCTTGCAATGGAAAGAAGTGGATCTGGAGCGGGGCATTCTGACCTTGCCGACAACGAAAGCCGGTGGGGTGCAATATGCCCATGTGAATGAAGAAGCCAAGGCGATTCTGCGAAGCCTGGATTCCTGGCAGCGGTCGAAGTGGGTGTTCCCATCGGAGAATCCCGCCACGCCCCTGGATGCCCGGAACTTCTATTCGCGTGTCTGGATGCCAGCGGTTGAGAAGGCCGGGATTGAATGGGCCACCTGGCATGATCTCCGGCATACCTTCGCCAGTCGGTTGGCGATGACAGGGCACAACGAGAGTACCATTGCAGCCCTGTTGCGGCATTCGACGACGGCCTTGGTGAAACGCTATGCCCACCTGAGCCCATCGCACCTGAAGGCCGCGGTGGAAGGTGTGGCTGGGTTTGGGAAAGGGGTGCTGGAGAACGGTGAACGAAAAGCTCCAGGGGTGAAACCGGAGTCGGTTTCCAACGGAACCGTGACAGAAACCGTGACTGTGGGTTCGGTGGGAGAGAGGAACGGCAAGCCTGAGATTGCGGAAGTCGGCGTCAGTGAAGGGGAGAAGTTTGGTGCCCCCGATACGAATTGAACGTACGACCCGCGGTTTAGGAAACCGCTGCTCTATCCAACTGAGCTACGGGGGCGTGCCCACACTGTAGCTCAGTGCCATGAGGATTGGAAGAGGAGGCACGCTCCGTTACCCGCAACAGCCCCCGGCAAAGACTTGCCGCTGCCGATAGGCATTCCAGCAGGCTGCGCAGAGCTGGACGGTCGAGTGAGTAAACCCGTCGATCGACTCGGCTCGCCGTTCAACAAACAGTCCGCAATCGGAACAAGGACCGGCCACCACAGATTCAATGCGAGATTCATGTAGTACCATAAGGCACTTCCTTGGTGTTTGGGCGAATGCGTTGGTCGCAGATTGCCGACATGAAGAGACGATTGCGGCGCAGGCTGATCACGTTGTTTCGCAGTTGCCCCTCAGCCGACCAGCTCTTGGCCTGCCGTAATTCCTTCTGTAAGGCATGGAGCTGTTCGTTCAGCATTTCCACGACTCGTTCTAAATCCATCAATCGGTTGCGTGCCAGTGTGAGGGGATGTTCCATTGTCGTCATATCGACCTCCTGGTTAGCAAGATGCTGAAAATGTCTGCCAGCTGCGTTCTCGCATCGCTCAGAGGTTCAACGTACCGAAGCGTATGTCTCGCCTCTTCGTTTGTTGTGGCCTTGCCGGATAGCCATTTTGAGCATCCTGCTGTTCTGACTGTTTGAAGGCTATCCAGTAAGATTCCTGTGGTGCTTTATGTCTACACTCAGTTGTTGTGCATCCGATTAAACTGCATAATGCCGGATCACGCCGATCAGTATGCCTTCGATGTGAAATTCATCCGAGGGCTGGACAATAATGGATTGCATCGCCGTATTGGCTGGATGCAGCTCAATGTGCCGGTCTTTCTTGAAATAGGTCTTGATCGTGGCTTCCCGATTCACGAGTGCCACGACGGTTTGTCCGTTCCTTGCCGTCTCTTGTTTCCGTACCACCACCAGGTCACCCGGGAGAATGCCATCGTCTTTCATGGACTCTCCCTTGACGCGGAGGGCAAAGATCTCGCCGCCCTGCAGCATGCTGGAAGGAATGTTAATCAGCTCTGATTGTGGGATGGGATCAATAGGAGAACCAGCTGCGACTATTCCGGCCATCGGGATCGTGGCCTTGTGTTGCAGTTGTTCCAGCACGACGGAAACGATACCGGGAATCCGCCTCATGCCGGCCTCATACCGTGCAACGGTGACGCGGGTGGTTTGGAGGGCATCCGCAAGCTGTTGCTGCGTGAGTCCTAATCTCTCTCGAATGCCTTTGAGATCTAGCGATTTCATGATGTAACCAATGGATACATCATTTAATATACTGCTGTCAAGCGGGATTTTTCATGTTTTCATGAAACATTCAAGGTGCCTGTGCATAATTGGTAAGCCTAGTCCGGGATTTTTATCTCAGGATTTGTAGGGACGGCTCACACTGCGTTCCTATCTTCTAAGATTAAATGGTTTGATCTTCAATCGGAAAAATACCGCAACATAAAGTGGAAGGCGGAGAGTTTGTTTCTATGATCAATAATTAGGCAAGAAGGTCGTTATTGTGATGGTTACAACGATATTCTACAGAGGAACGATCGTTGTACACAGAGATATCCACAGAAATTGGAAGAGGGGGTTAGTCCGTGACCTCCTCGTTCAGCGCCACAGTCTTGATATAGGCAAAGACCGAGTCTCCGGGTTTAATTCCCAAGGTCATGAGGGATTTGCGAGTAATACCCGCGATGAGCGGTGCCCCGATATCCAAGAGGACCTCCACCGAGGACTGGCTGATTTCACGGATCTCTTGAACGGTTGCCTCTAACACATTCAGCACACTAGTCGGGAGGGTGGATCTGCCAATCACGAGGCTGACATCGCTGGACAGGATATGCACACGCACCGGTTGTCCAATGGCTGATGGTTGAAGTGGCACTAAGAGTCGTTGACCTGAGAAATCGAGCTGTGTGAGTCCGTACTGTGGTTCATGCCCGACAATCTTGGCATCTAAGACCGCGCCGACGCGGTGTGACCCAAAACTTCCGCGGAACTGCAAGGAGGTCAACATCTCGTTGAGCGTACCCACTCCCATGAGTGAGCCGTCTTTCAAGAGGACAAGTCGGTCCGCGAGTTGGAGAATTTCGCTGATGGCGTGGCTGACGTAGATCACCGGGATGGCCAGTTCGTGGTGAAGACGGTGGATGAAGGGGAGGATCTCTTGCTTGCGCTGAATATCCAGCGAGGCCAGTGGCTCATCGAGCAGGAGGAGGCTGGGACTGGTCAGTAGGGCTCGTCCAATTGCCACACGCTGTTGCTCGCCCCCGGAAAGCCGATGGGTGCGGCGTTCCAACAAAGGACCGATTCCCAGAATCTCCACCACCTGGTCGATCGCAATGCGGCGCGTGTCGCGGCGGATGCGGTTGTAGCCGTACAAGAGATTTGAACGAACATTATAATGGGGAAAGAGGCGAGGCTCTTGGAAGACGTAGCCGATCGGTCTGGTCTGAAGGGGGAGATACCGCCCGGTGGTTTCATCTTGCCAGACCGTATCGCCAAATTGCATGAACCCATAGGGCGCACGTTCCAACCCAGCCAAACATCGCAGCAAGGTCGTTTTGCCGGAACCGGAAGGCCCGAATAACACGGTGATGCCAGATGTCGGGATGTCCAGATCGAGGCGCAAGTGAAACGTCGGGTAGCGTACGTCGAATTGTGCGACGAGGCGACTCATGAGGCGTGAATGGGAAATCGGCGGTTGAGGATGTAGACGGTCAGCAGAACTACAAACGAAAAGATCAGCAGGAACGCCGAGAGCGCATGGGCCTGGCCGTATTCCATGGCTTCGACATGCTCAAAGACGGTGGTGGAAAGCACTCGTGTCTGACCGGGAATGGAGCCGCCCACCATGAGGACGACTCCGAACTCTCCCATCGTATGGGCAAAGCCGAGCACAATGGCGCTGATATAGCCGCGCAATGCGATGGGGGATATGACCGTCAGAAAGGCATCCCACTGTGACGCGCGGAGCGACCAGGCGGCCTCCAGTGGAGCCTTGCCGGCGGCTTCGAACGCGCCTTGAAGAGGCTGGATCACGAAGGGCATCGAGTAAAAGGCTGAGGCGATGACCAGACCTGTGAATGTGAAGGCTAGATTGAGCTGCATCAGCTGGCCGAGCGGTCCATGTGGGCCAAGCGCGATGAGGATGTAAAATCCAAGGACCGTGGGTGGCAACACGATCGGCAAGGCCACCAGCGCCTCCACGGCTGGCTTAAACGGCGAACGGGTATGGGCTAGCCACCAGGCGAGGGGGGTGCCTACCAGTAGCAAGACGAGCACTGTCGTGGTTGCCAGTTGCACGCTGACCCACAGTGCACTGAGATCGAGATCTGTCATACTGTCCCTCTTACGTACACGAGGCTCGCTATTTCAAGAGATAGCCATACCGGGCAATAATGTTCTTCGCCTGCGTTCCAGTGACAAACTCCATCAGTGATTTGGCAGCCGGATTGTCTTTTCCCTTCACTAGCAAAATTACGTCTTGGGTAATCGGTGCATGCGCATCAGTCGGAACCTCCCAGCGACTGCCCGTTCCCTTGATCTTTGGGTCCAGCACCTGGGAGAGCGCGACAAATCCCAACTGTGCATTGCCGGATTCGATAAACCCCATGGTCTGACCGAGACTCTCCCCCATGACCAGCTGGGACTTGAGGCTGTCCCAGAGTCCCAGATTTTGCATCGTCTGCATGGCTGCCACACCGTAGGGTGCGGTCTTGGGATTGGCCACGGCTAGCCGCTTGAAGGTCTTGGAGCGCAACGTCTCTCCTCCCTTGATCAGAGCGGCATTGGGGCTCCACAGGACGAGACGGCCGATAGCATAGGTGAAGCGGAAATCCTTGACTCCAAGACCCTCCTCTTCTAAGAGTTTGGGTCGATCCCTATCGGCGGAGAAGAACACGTCGAAGGGTGCGCCGTTTTTGATCTGCGCATAGAACGCACCGCTGGCGCCCGAGACCACACGGACCTGATGACCAGTTGCCCGTTCAAATTCCGTTGCGATCTCACGAAAGGGCAGATTGAAATTGGCCGCCACGGCCACAAGAACATGCTCGGCACACACCGGGGGGGCCGCTATTGTGGCGATAACGAACAGACACCATGCCACAGATTTCTGTATCATAACGAACCCTTTCTAGATCCTGATCTGCATTTGAACATAAAAGTAATCGCTATCGTTGTTCCCGCTGGGTGGCATTTGGCTCAGGATGGCGGGACTGTCGAAATATGAGCCCTTGAACCAATGGACGTACCCGACATCGAAGTCCAGGTTCGCGCTCATTGCATACTGGGTCTGAAGTTCGACATCGTGTCCAAGAGCACTACCAGAGTTTCCGGTAATATCCCGCAGACCAGAACTGCCGAAGAAATCCTTGCTTTGCGCGAGATGCCAGACGCGATGTTTTACTTGCACGATGACGTTTGGCGCCGGTGTGACGACCAGCCGCCATCCGGGGGAAATGAGATTCGTTCTGAAAAACGGAAGGAAGATCCCGGTCGGCCCGTACTCCCATCGTCGGGCGCCGAATAAGGTGTCGAACCCGTCGTTCTGGCTATCGCCGGGCTTGTGATCTCCGCTGGCATAGTCGAACTGAAACAGGAGTCGAGGGGTCCACCGAGCATTGAGGGTATAACCGAGTTCCACATGTTGAAAATGCGCGAAGTGATCGGTCGCGCCTTTGGTCCCAATCTGCCAAGCGGTCTCGATCTCGTAATCCGGTTCTCCCGGCTTGGGGTCTTTGTAGAGACGGCCTCCGAACGTCGAGTAGGTCCGGTGGGTGGCGACATTCGCCAATCGAATATCGTTGAGCCCGAGGTAATATGCGTCAAGTTGAAGCCAGGGGAAATGCCGGCTTTCCACATAGGTGCCCCAAAAGAGCGACTTGTTGTTTTGCCGGTCGAGGGTTACGAAATCTCGGATGACGGGTTCCACCAAAAAGGCTCGGAGCAGCCACGTTTGATCTTGTTTGAGTTGCCAATGGAGCCCATCAAATGCATTCGAGGTATTCCGAAAATCATTTCGCGCGATCAGCCGACGCTGCCCGAAGTTCATCGTCATACGTCCGAAATGGACGTCGGTTCGCAGTCCGGTTCCCAGGACATTCTTCACAGTTAACGAGCCCAGTAATTGAAGGATGTCGAATTCATTGACGGTTGTCGTATCTCGAAAATCTCCTCGGTCTCCGTTCAGTAGAGAACGCGAATCCTGACCTTCAAAGAGAAACCGGAACGGGCCGTCGCCTCCTAAGCCGACTCGCAGCCGAGATCGGAGCGCGACTTGAGCGTCCGTTGCGCCATTGCCGACCACCTGGTCAGCGCGCCATGGACGGCCGACCGACTCAAATCGGGTTCGGTTTTCGAGGGCGAGATCGATCCAGTCCGGCAAGTGCAACCCAGTTTTGAGGTGGCAGTTCCATTTACTATTCTGTCGCCGATTGAGGACGGCATCAGCCGGTTCGATCCAGTTTTTTTCGGTGCGTTCCGTGGCTTTAAAAGAGCCTTCGTCGGTGATCAAGTGCTTGTCATGCATGAATTTGAGCACCGGGTCGTCTGTGTTCTTGAACTCCCATTTCCCTTCCTTCTGAACCAGTTCACCACATTCGACGGCGTGGACTAAACCGATTTCTGGGACGATGAACATGGCTAACAGAAGGGTGCAGTAAAGATGTTTCCTCGCCATTGACGTTCCCTTCTTTTCTGCAGTCGCAAGTTAAGATCGGCCTCTCTCGTGATCATGTTCTGTCTGACGCCATAAGCGATCAGCCACCGCGCAAGGCTTGGACCTTTCCCATTTCGCTGGTGTCATAGCCGCCAAGTGATTCAATTTCCTTTCTGAATGGACGACTCGCCAGTGTGTCAAATAAGTGCATCAATGCCGGGTGGCATTTTAGGTAGGCCTTGGGCACCACCAAGTCGTAACGCGCCGCTTGAAGTGGAACGAAGTCCAATTCGAAATATTGCGCCGCGGATCGAATGCCGATTCCGACATCGACGTGGCGTTCTGCGATGGCTCTCGCAACGTCAAAATGCGTCGAGACGATCCGGTCGTACCCTCGAACTTGCGTGTGTGTCACCCCGGCGGCTCGTAACCGCTGATCGAGCAACAGTCTGGCCCCGGAGCCTTCTTCCCGATTGACGAGCGTCACGCTTGGTTCGGCAAGATCAGCAGCTGAGCGAATAGACAACGGATTGCCGGGGCGAACGAGGAATCCTTCTTCCCACAGTGCAAACGTCACCACCTCGTAGCGTGATTTGTTCAGTGCCTGCCTGAGAAATGGCAGGTTTGATTCGCCGCTCACTGGGTCAAAGAGATGCATCCCCGCCACATGCACTTCGCCGCGCTGCAAAGATTGCAGGGCCGCCATGCTCCCCATCATCCAGCCGACGACGGTGGTCCGGTCTTTGTGACGACGAAGGTGTTCGCCGGCCAGAAAAATCGCTGGGTCGCATCCTGCCACGCAGATTTCCTGCTGGATGGCCATCCGGTCGCGCGAGAGTGTGACGCGGACGGTGGTGCCGGACAATTGGCCGTGCCCGTCCGTAACATATCCATCGGCAGGTACGGTGAAAGAGAATTGCGCGCCCAAGTCGATGACGGGGCGAACGATCGTCCGCTTTCCAACAGTTGAGACTTTGACGCGGATGGGCTGAATTTTGTCTCGAGTTTGGGGGAGGTGACCAATCAGCGTGCCCTCAATACTGTCGTTGATCGAAGCAAGACTGAAAAGGTCTTCGACGCGGCATGATAAGACGGACGCAAGCCGGAGCGCGACAGCCGTAGTCGGCAAGTAGCGGTTTGACTCGATGGAAGACACGGCTTGTCTGGTCATGCCCGCTCGGCCGGCGAGTTCTCCCTGTGAGAAGTTCCTCGCAGTGCGGAACGATTTCAGGTGATTGGAAAACTGGGGTGAGGCCTCAGGTTGTTGGCGTGGATGTCTCATGCCGTCATGTCTAGCAATAATACTATACTTATGTCAATTATAATGTCTCATGACACTGTGGTTGACTGAGATGTCAACTTTCTTGGGGTTTAGTCTATTTTCTGCTGAAATAGCTGTAGTTATTTCTAAATGTGCGTGTTGACAAAGTAATACAGGATTACGTATAACTAAATCTATTGAATACAGATCGAAATAGTCAGGTATATATTTTATTGGAAAGGATTGAAGGCGATGCGGGTAAGTAAATGGCAACGTTCTCTAGCGATTCTTGGAGTAGTGGCGATTGTCAGCACGACCCAATCGATTGCAGTCGCGGACACAATCAGAGTTGGCCATTTCCCGAACGTCACTCATGTGCAAGGAGTGGTGGCGCACCATCTTTCCCGCACAGGAAAGGGATGGTTTGAAGAGCGTCTCGGCAAAGATGTCAAAATTGAATGGTATGTCTACAATGCCGGTCCGAGTGCTATCGAGGCGATCTTAGCCGGTTCGATCGATCTGACATATGTGGGGCCGAATCCTGCGTTGAATGCTTACACAAAGTCGAATGGAGAGGAGATTCGATTTCTGGCCGGTGCTGCGGCAGGCGGCGCGGCATTAGTGGTCCAAGGGGACTCTCAGCTCAAACAGCCGGCAGATTTTCGAGGGAAGACGATCGCGACGCCCCAACTTGGGAACACCCAAGACATTGCCTGCCGTGCCTGGCTAGCCAACGGCGGATTGAGGATTACGCAAACCGGCGGGGACGCCGTTGTCATTCCAACACCTAATCCGGATCAGATCGCGCTCTTTCAACAGCGCAAGCTCGACGCGGTCTGGACGATTGAGCCCTGGGTGTCCCGCCTTGAAGGTGAAGCAGGAGGTAAGGTGCTGGTTGAACAGTCGAAGGACAGTGTCACAGTTCTTATGTCAGGGGTGAAGTTCGTCAAGGCCAAATCAGAAGTGGTGAGGAAGTTTGTCCAAGCCCACCGAGAGCTCACGCAATGGATTCTCGCGCATCCCAAGGAGGCCCAAAAGATGGTGCTGGAAGAGCTGTCCGTAGAAACACAGGCCAAGATGTCAGCAGAGTTGATTGCGCACGCGTGGAACCGTATCATGCTGCGCTCGGATGTGTCGACCGAGGAGTTTCAACAATTGATGAACAACGCGCAGCGTGCGGGGTTTATGCGTACCACGCCGGATTTAGCGCGGCTCATTGAAAGGCTGCAATGAGGATGGAGAGTCCAGCCCCTTCTACGGAGGCAGTTCCCACGAAACTTGTGTTGGAACATATCTCGAAGTCATTTCAAACCAGTTCGCTGCATGTGCAGGCGCTTGATGACGTGACGCTTCGCATTGCCGAAGGCGAGTTTGTGTGTCTGGTTGGTCCGAGCGGCTGCGGCAAGTCTACTCTCTTGAATTTGATCGCAGGGCTCGACCGGCCAGACGGTGGAACGGTCCAAGCAGATGGCCAGCCTATCAGTGGGCCGGGCCCGCATCGACTGATGATGTTTCAGGAGGCGGCGCTGTTTCCATGGCTGACAGTACTGGGAAATGTCTTGTTCGGACTCAAGCTTGTCAATGGATTGAGTTCCGCGGAGCGCCATGAAAAGGCCGAGTATTTTTTGGAACTCGTCGGGCTGAAGCGATTCATGCACTCGAACGTGCATGAGCTCTCCGGTGGCATGAGACAACGCGTGGCCTTGGCCAGGTCGCTGGCGCCGAACCCCGGGGTGCTCTTGATGGACGAGCCCTTCGGGGCACTGGACGCACTGACCCGCGAACAGCTGTACGGAGACATTCAGCGTATTTGGACCCAGCATCGCAAGACGATCGTGTTTGTCACGCATAACGTGCGTGAAGCTGTGTGCCTCGGCGATCGGGTTATCTTGTTCTCGCCGAATCCCGGACGAATCAGGGAAGAGTTCTCAATTCCTCTGCCTCGCCCACGCGACATCAACAGTGTAGATCTCGCCCGGTATTCAACGGAGATCACCCGCGTTTTGAAAGGCTACGTGCAAAGCGAGGTTGCGGGATGATTGCACGTTGGGCGGTGGCCTCCATCTTTTTTGCATGTCTGATTGGTATGTGGCAACTGGCTGTGAACGCACACATCTGGTCTCCACTGTTGCTACCATCGCCGTCGAGCGTCTTCATCTACCTCTGGTCTTCTCTTGAAGACGGGACGATGCTGGAATCCACCCTTGTAACGGTACGCCGCCTTCTGATTGGATACGGACTGGGAATTTTCATTGGCCTTCCATTGGGCCTTCTGACCGCGTCGTTCAGATGGTCACAAGATACGATCGGGGTTCTCGCATTGGGCCTTCAAACGCTTCCAAGCGTGTGCTGGGTGCCCCTAGCGCTACTCTGGTTTGGACAGACAGAAGCAGCCATGCTGTTCGTTGTGGTGATGGGAACGTTATGGTCTCTCATCATCGCCACAGATACCGGCGTACGGACGATTCCCCCGATTTATAGCCGCGCAGCCCGTAGCATGGGATCGTCCGGGTTCCACACCTGGACTCATGTGATTCTGCCTGCCGCACTTCCCTTTCTCTTGAGCGGCATGAAGCAGGGCTGGGCGTTTGCCTGGCGATCGCTGATGGCGGCGGAAATTTATGTGACGATCCTCACCGGATTCGGTTTGGGCCACTTACTCCATTATGGACGGGAATTGAATGCGATGGATCAGGTGATCGGGGTGATGTTGGTCATCGTCATGATCGGGCTGGCCGTGGATAAGACGCTCTTTGCACCCGTAGAACGGTTTCTCCATCGTCGATGGGGCACAGGGCGGCAATAGGGTCTCTTCAGTCGGACTAGTCGGTCCCTGTACCATAAACTCTACGACCGGCTCGACAATTGTTGGGTGCAATGATGGAGTGCTGTCACAGCTTACGCCGGTTGGGGGATGAATGGTACCCTTGTGGATTGAGACTCTGCCAACGCCAGGTGTCGGCGCACATCTCTGAAAGCCCACGCGTTGCCCGCCAATCAAGGAGTGTCGAGGCCTTGCTGGGATCGGCATAACAGACAGCGACATCGCCGGACCGGCGAGGCGCGATCTTGTAAGGGACCTGTTTCCCGCTGGCTTGTTCAAACGCCCGCACGATATCCAGCACGCTATAGCCTTTACCGGTGCCGAGATTCACCGTCAGGCATTCAGTCGGTTGTGTCCATCGTCCGAGTGCTTCGAGCGCTTTGAGATGTCCGATGGCAAGATCGACGACATGAATGTAGTCACGCACCCCGGTGCCGTCAGGAGTGGCGTAGTCGTTGCCAAATACGTTCACATGAGGGCGGCGGCCGATCGCCACCTGTGCCACGAAGGGCATTAAGTTGTTAGGTGTACCTTGAGGATCTTCACCGATCAATCCGCTCGCATGCGCACCAACGGGATTAAAATAACGGAGAATTCCAATGCGCCATGAGGTGTCGCTGCGTAGCATGGCGCGAAGCATGTGCTCGATCGTCAATTTGGTCTGTCCATAAGGACTGGCTGCGGAGAGTGGGTGATCTTCCGTCACAGGCAACTGTTGCGGATTCCCGTACACTGTGCAAGATGAGCTGAAGACCAAGGCTTTGATTCCACAGATACTCATTGCTTCCAGCAGGCGTAATGAGCCCATGACATTATTGTCGTAGTAGGGCAGCGGCTGCTGGACTGACTCGCCGACGGCTTTGAGGCCAGCAAAATGGATCACCGCGTGCGCGCCGCTGTTGCGCAGCGCGGTCACCAGTGCCGGTTGGTCTCGGATGTCGCCACGAATCAGGCAGAGCGGCTTTCCGGCGATCCGCTGCACAACTTCGAGCGACTCGGGATGGCTGGTGCTGAAATTGTCGAAGACGGTCACGGCATGTCCAGCCTGAAGCAGTTCGACACAAGTGTGAGATCCGATATAGCCAGCGCCGCCCGTCACGAAAATCACGCTGTATCTCCCATGATATGGCCGACCGAAGTTGTTGTGATGTCAGAGTAGCAGATCAGGCGTTGTGGTCAAGAAAGAAAGGCAAACACGGGAAGCCGCCCTCGCGCTATCGGCAATCTCCAAATTTAATCTGCCGCAATGCTTCATAGATCACCACAGCCGCAGCATTCGAGAGATTCAAGCTGCGGCTGTGGGGCTGCATGGGCAGCCGGAGACGCCGTTCCGTGGGAAAGAATTCGAGTAAGGCTACCGGCAACCCTTTCGTTTCTGGACCAAACACAAAGCCATCATCTTTCGCGTACTCGGCCAGATCGTAGCGCTGTGTGCCTTTGGTTGAAATGGCGAACAAGCGTCGATTCTTGAAACGATCTAAACACTCGGTCCAACTGTTATGGACACTGATCGTAGCGAATTCGTGATAGTCCAATCCTGCCCGCACCAGTTGTTTATCATCCAACGAAAAGCTCAGCGGTTTGACGAGATGGAGCCTTACGCCGGTATTGGCGCAGAGGCGGATGATATTGCCGGTATTGGGCGGAATTTCTGGCTGGTAGAGGATAATGTCAAACATGACAGAATCAGGACCGTATGGCTGATAGCATAGAGCCAATTGAACGAGCAAGGGAAATTCTGAGGGTGAGTTTGATACGTATAAAGAGTTGCTTCTTGGTATAGTGAGTTCCGACAGATGTGTGGCATGATGCAAACACGTAGATGGCTTTCAAGCTGATATGCACAGTCCTCTCAGACGACAAGGCATTTCATTTTTTATTGTGTCCCTCGCCGTCGCTCTGGCGCTGGTTGTGACAATGGCATCGCTCGCCTCAGCAGAAGGGGCGCCTATCCTGTCTGCAGAACAAATCGCCGACCAGGCCCAAACTGTGTGGGAGAGTGGGGCGCCGCTGGCGGCGCTGGAACTTTTGCAGCGAGTGATTGAGGTTAATCCGGCTAGTCCGGAATCGATGAGGTTGCATAAGTTACGGGGCGATATCTTGGCCACATTTCGAGGACCCAAGGAAGCCGTGCAAGCTTACGATCTAATTCTCTCCACACAGCCTGCGATGATGGATGTTCGTTGGGCGAAGTGGAGTGTCTTGGTGTGGTGGGGGCAGGACAGTGAGGCAATTGCGGAACTGCGCCACATGGCCCAAATTGATCTCCACGATCCACTGGTCCATTTTCGGTTAGCTCAAGATCTTCGGAAGATCGATCGGCTCGAAGAATCACTCGAGTCATTCAAACAGGCCGTTCAATTGATGCCGGATATTCTGAGCTGGCGATTAGCTCTGGCGCGGGCGAAGTTCGATGTTTTGGATTATCAAGGGGCGGAGGCCGAAGTACAAACTGTGTTGCAACGGCTGCCGCCTGGGTCCCCATTGGAGATTCCGGCAAGGAATCAATTGGCGCAGCTGTATGAATCGATGGAGCGGGGGCGGCGGTTTACGCCAGTGTTGACACCTGGTACGACGTCGGAGCAGCTCAGAGAATGGTCAGAAATTCGGGCGGGTGCCTGGAAATTATTCGTTGCTGGCCGATATCAGGAGGCCGAGCCGATCTATCGCAAGATGCTGGAGCTGAACCCTAAGGACGCGCTGGCCACGCACCAGCTAGGACTTACTCTCATGCAACTGGACCGGTGTGAAGAGGCGTTGGCTGTCTTTGGGAACATGTCCAATCTTGATTTGAGCGAAGAAAATTATGCGGATAGTACCTATCGAATGGGTCAGTGTTTGGTTGAATTGAAACGGTGGGAGGACGCGTTCTTGCACTTTCAAGCACTCTACGATGCGGCCGTCGAATTCGAAGAGACGAACAAGGGCATTGTGTTGCCAGTCGGCATCAAGGTGTTGTCGAAAGAGAAGATTGCGCGATGGCTCGATAAAGTCCGCCCTCACATTCCTGAGTTGGCCACGTTGCAAGCGGAGGCAACGAAAGCGGGTGGAGATTCCGATAAGCCGGTACCGTCGGCTGAGCCTTCAGCAGAGACGTTGTACGCCAAAGCAATTGCACCCGTGAAGCCGCAACATGTGGTGGACACCAGTGCAGCCCTCATGGGACGTGATTCCGATTTCAGCTGGTTTCGGTTTGTGATTCCGGCGGTTAAAGTTGTCCGAGACGATTTCCCGACCGGGGCGCATGACTTTATCCCAGTGAGCCCTGGAGATACGTTTTCCTCCATTCAAGGGGAGATTTATCTGGTGTTTAAGCTGGTATCGGAATCGTTTGATGCCGTGCCGCTGGCCGCGCGTTGCATGTTGGAAACAGCTGATTCGACAGCGTCACAGCAGGTCATTGCTCAGGATCAGGTACTGACATCAATGAACGACCAGTCCGGCTACTTTATGCTCAGTCGCCCCACAGGTGGCTGGCCGGTGGGACTCTACCGCTGTGGGCTTTTTGCTGGCGAGCACTCTTCCGCCTATACGCTAGCTGATGACGTGCGGTTCAGAATAGTCGGGGCTCGATAGGGGAAGAACGATAGGGAATAGCAGGGTGATGTGCCCCCCGTTGATTTGATCACGCATATAAAGCAGTGTCGATGAGACTTCCAGACGCTCTATTGAAGGTCGTGCTTATGATACGCACAATTGTCCGACGAGTTGTATGGTTACCCATTACGCTCGTTGTGGCAGTGGGCTGCGCCCAGTTTGGCATCTAGGGAGATACGACACAGGAACATCTGGAGAAAGGGGGTGTCGCCAGGACCTTGGGCGAGCAACCGTGGGTGGCTTTGTATGCCGGCGAGCCGTCTTCTCTTTCAGTGGTCGGCCACGTGCTATCTGGGTTCTCCCCCCTCGATAGCGAGTCTGACACGGCTTCAGCCATCCAACTGTGTGTGCCCACCGTGCGCCTTGCAAATGTTCTATCCAAGAGCATGCTGATGTCAGCTCGTCTGGTGACGAGATCTTTACGGTCAACGGCAGGTGCTGTACCGTGTGACGCGATACCATTCAACAAATGCGGATGCGGCACGCTCTTGCATCGGTGAAGCCAATGAGATTGGTGGCGATTTGGCGCTAATGCTATAATACAGTTTGTGTCCGACGCTGGTACGCAACCATAGAACAATGACGACGCTGTCACTCTTTGCGATCATTTTTATTTTCAATTGTTTGCCCGCATTTGCGCCGCCGACGTGGATGGTGGTGTCTACGGTGACTGTGTTCCGCCCCGGCGTGAACTTATGGCTTACTGTCCTCACGGCTGCTACCGCGGCGACTGCAGGGAGACTGGCCCTTGCGAAAATGGCATATCTTCTTGTCAGGAAGCGCTGGTTGAGCGCGCGCACCCAAGAGAATGTTGATTTGGTGAAAGCTCGTCTGGAAAAGCATCGTGCGTTGACGTTTGGGGCTGTCCTCGCGTATACCTGCAGCCCCTTGCCATCGAACTCGCTGTTTATCGCCTATGGGCTCACCTCATTGCCCCTGGCCCCGGTGGCGGCCGCCTCCTTCATCGGTCGGTTTCTGACCTATAGCGTGTGGGTGATCATGGCGATGGAAGTGGCACAGAAGGTCGTTGTCGATGAGGGGTCAGTGTTTGCTTATCTCGGAGGCTATTTTGTGGTGACGCAAGTCCTCATGCTTGCGCTGGTGGGGCTCTTCACGAAACTGGACTGGAGAGCTTGGTTTGCGACCAAGACCGTTCAACTTATGAATCGAATAGAACCTTCCTGTCGGAAGTAACTCCGCATCATCCAGCGCTGGGTACCTTAGATCGGAGCAAAGCTTTTAGTTCGTGAAGAGAGTACCTCACAAGAACATCAACGGACATCCAGTTCGGTATGCCTGGTTAGGGGGGAGAGGTATTCTGAATGTCTCGGTGCGCGGCAATAAATTCTGGATATCGCCTGATTGTTCTCGCCGAACGGGTCAGCCGGCTACAGGTTGCCGGTAATCGACTTCAATTGTGAAGCCCAGGTCTTGAATCATGCTCCAAACTTCTGGGGCCGGGGCGCCTGGTGTCGTCAAGTAGCCATTGACGAACAGGGAATCGGCCGGATAGAGCGCCAACGGTTGGAGACTGCGGAGGTTGTGTTCACGTCCTCCGGCGATGCGGAGCTCGGTTCTTGGATGGAGGAATCTGAACAGGCAAAGGACTTTTAAACAACGCTGCGGTGTCAGGTGATTGGCTTGTTCCAATGGTGTGCCGGCAACTGGGTTCAGCATGTTCAAGGGAATAGAATCTGGTTTCACCTCGCGCAAGGCCATGGCCAGATCGATGAGGTCAGCATCCTGTTCGCCCATCCCCACAATGCCACCAGAACAAATTTCTAGTCCAGCCGCCCGCACGTTCTTGATCGTCGTCAAGCGGTCTCGAAAGGTGTGGGTGGTGCAGATCGAGGTGTGAAAGGCTTCGCTCGTATTTAAATTGTGGTTCACCCGATCAACGCCTGCGGCTTTGAGCCGTCGTGCCTGAGGTTCGTTCATCAAGCCGAGTGAACAGCAAATCTGGATTGGGATCTCTTGCTTGATGGCGCGCACCGCACCGGCGATCTCGTCAATTTCGTGGTCAAGCGGACTTCTCCCACTGATGACGATGCAATACCGCTGAGCCTTCGAGGCGGCAGCCCGGCGGGCTCCCTCGATCATTTGTGGCCGAGGCAGCAGACTGTAGCGGTCAATTGGAGCCGTCGACACTGCCGATTGCGAGCAATAGTGGCAATCTTCTTGACAGGATCCGCTTTTGGCATTTTGCAGCATCTGCAGGCGAACCGTATAGCCAAAGTACGTGGATCGCACAGCAAATGCGGCGTGGAGCAGAGGTAAGAGGTCGTGGTCGGGAGCCTGCAGCACGGCAAGTGCGTCGTCGTTGGTGAGGAGTTCGTCGCGAAGAGCTTTTTGCGCAAACAGCATGTAATCGGTCATTGCAAAGTTCCTTTTCCAGATCGTACGGGTGACGGAACTAGATTGCTTGGTCCAGATTGTACGAAGGTATGGTGTCAGGGATATCGGCAGGGGAACCTACACGGTTTCAATCGGAGAAGCAATGCTTTGGTAGGGGATGGCACGCATGGATGGAGAGATTCTGTCCGTGCTGATGGGCACGTGACTGGTTTCGAGCCAGGGGAGCGCGGTGAGTGTGTTCCAGCGGGTACAATGCCGACACCGGCCGGACCATTCCGTGGCTTCATATTGGCACTGTGTACAGATGTAGGGGACGACAACTCGCTTTTTGAAACTTAACGCTTTCTTGAGTTCGATAATGGCCTGCTCGAATTGCTGCTTGCGCAAGTACAGATTGGCCATGATCTTGTGATAGTCGAGCAAATGATCCTGTGAGCCTTCGATCGTCGACAGCTGGTCGAATGCTTCATCGATCATTTCGAGTCGGTAATAGAGTTTGCCCAAGTAAAATTGAAGCACCGGGTTCTGTGGATCATTCTGGATCGCGTCCTGATACACACGGATGATTTCCCCCGGTTCTCCCTGGTCCAGAAGTAGCTCTTCCAGCCGATGGAGGATAATGACACTGCGTGTCTTTGTATAAACCTTCTTCAAAATCTTGACGGCGTCCTTCATCTTACCCTCATGAAGAAGAATCTCGCCGAGCCCGATATAGGCCGGCAGGAAGCTGCGGTCCTTCTTGATGGCGCCACGGAAATATCGGCGGGCTTTATCAGAATGGCCACGTTCCAGCAGTTGCCGTCCGACTTCGTACATGCATCCGAGGAGGAGCGCTTGTTCGGCTTGTTTTTCAGGGTCGGGCAAGCGTGCTTTGGCGAGGCGGTGCTGGATCTCGAGCGCCTCGCTCCACTTTTCCAGCTTGATATTCAAATCTCGCTTGCGAATCATGGCCGTCAGGTTATCCGGATCGATTTTCAGCATCTTTTGGTAGGCCTGGAGCGCTTCTTCGTAGCGCTTGGCCCCTTCGAGATCTTTGCCCAATTCCAGCAAGATTTCGATGGTTCGCTCGTCCACTCGATGAGCGTGTTGATGCAGCCGGATCGCCTCGGAAAAGTTCTCCTCGGACCGGTAGATGTTTCCCAGCCACAATAAGGAATCGACGTGGTTTGGGTCGATCGCCAGCGCTTTTTCGAAGAGGGTAATCGCCTCAACGATGCGCCGAGACATGAAGGCATGGGTGCCGTCACGGTGTAGCGTATCCAGTTTTTCTTTTCGGCGCACCAGCCGAGTGCTGCGCCAATTCACAATGACGTGCGCCGTTTGTTGCAGGCCGATGGCAAACGCGACAAAGACGGCTCCGGCGGACATGGAAATCAAGACGAGAGTGACAGGGCTCAGGTCAAATTCTGCGGTCGAGCTGGTGTGGATGATGATGGTGCCGGGATTGAGTTCTCGGAAATAGCTGTAGATGAAGACGCCGGCACTGACGAAGAAGATGGTAATCAGTAGTCTGAGCATAGCCTAGACCGTTTTGGGGGAGGCAGTTCGCTTCACGATGATCCGCCGCTTCGGCGCAGTGATGGGAGCGGGTACCGTTGCGGGAATCAGGACCTCCGTTGCGTCACTCCACAGTCGTTCTAATGCATAGTGCGCCCGGGCATCTTGCCGAAAAATGTGGGCGACGACGTCTCCGAAATCAAGCAGGATCCACTGCCCGGATTTGGTGCCTTCGATACTCAAGGGCCGCTGGCCCATGTGGGAAAGCGTGCCGTCGATATGGTCGGCAATCGCCAGCGTTTGTCTGTCGGACTCCGACGATGCGATCACAAGGTAGTCGGCCACAGAAGTGAGGGGGGCGATGTGCAGCACCTGAACATCGCTGGCCTTCTTGTCGAGCATGGCTTTGCCGACGGCGAGGGCAGTAGCCTGGGCTGTTTGTGTGATCTTACTCCTCCTGATACAAGTGATGCTGCAGTATATAAGATCCGACCAGGGGCGGCAACAGCTTTGCCAGCGTCGTCCCATGTCTGATCCGTTGTCGGATGTCAGAGGCGGAGATTGAGCAGAGAGGAATAGGAAGGCAGACAATGCCTCGGCACGAGGGTGTGGCTATGTCCAGCCGGAGCGATTCTCCGGTATCAAGTTGCACGAGTGTCTGGGGGGAGAGGGCTGGCAACAGTGGCATTGTCGCCAGTGATTGAAAGGACTGTCCTGGCCTGGGAACGACGATAAATCGGCAGCGGTGTAGCAACTCGCAAGGATTCTTCCAATTGGGAAGGTCAAGAAACGCATCGAGTCCGATCAAAAGATGCAAGTCGGTTGAGGAGCCAAATTGGTACTGGAGGGTTTGAACGGTATCGATCGTATAGGATTTTCCGGTCCGTCGTATTTCCATGTCGGACAGGCCCAAAGTTGGTCTGTCGGCAATGGCGAGTCGGAGCATTTCGTATCGGTGTGCGGCAGGGGCCAAAGATCCGTCTCGCTTGTGGGGTGGGTCGCCGGTCGGAATGAACAGGACGTGGTCCAGTTGGAGCTTGTCGAGGACATGGCCTGCAAGAGCCAAGTGACCATTGTGAATGGGATTGAAACTGCCACCGAAAATTCCCAACCGCATGAGTACAATGGTCGATGGTCGATGGTCGATGACACGGAAAGAATCTGCTTCCAATTCCGGTTATTTACCATGTAACCATCGACCATGCTCCCTTCAGAGAAGGACCAGATTGTCCCTATGGATGACTTCTTTGTATTCTTGTGGCCCAATCAGCCGGTGAATCTCCTGAGTTTTGAGGCCTTTCATGCGCTTCAGGATCTCGGAAGGAAAATTGACGAGACCCTTGGCGAATTCTTTTCCATCCGGATCAAGGCATCCGACTGGATCTCCCGTCTCAAATTGTCCGGTGACGTTGGTGATCCCGGAAGCCAGTAGGCTCTTGCCGCGGGTCGTCAATGCCTCGACCGCTCCCTGGTCCAGGTGAACATGGCCTCGGGGGCGAAGAGTAAACGCGATCCAGTGTTTGCGACTGTTCAGGCGGCGTTCATGTGCGAGAAAGAGGCTGCCGCCGGGCCCTCCGGAAAGAACCGTGGGGAGCAGTCCACCTCGTTCGCCATTGATGATCAACGTGGAAACGCCGTACTCGCCCACTTTCTTGGCCGCGCGAACTTTGGTGGCCATGCCTCCCGTACCCTCAAAGGTGCTGGTGGCTCCGGCCCGGCGTTCGATGTCTTCGGTGACGTCGGGAATCAGCGCAATCAGCGTTGCGGCGGGATTCTTGCGCGGATCTTCCGTGTAGAGCCCATCGACGTCGGACAAAATCACCAGCAAATCCGCATCGACCAGATGGGCCACCTCGCTGGCAAGCGTGTCGTTGTCGCCGACACGGATTTCTTCAACGGCGACCGTGTCGTTTTCATTAATAATCGGTAGCACATCGAATCCGATCAAGGCTGTGAGCGTGTAGCGGGCGTTCAAGAACCGCCGTCGGTCTGCGAGGTCTTGATGGGTGAGGAGAATCTGGGCAACTTGAACTCCCAGCCGCCCGAACGCCTTCTCATAGGCCCACATGAGCCGGCTCTGTCCGACAGCTGCGGCGGCTTGCTTGACCGGCAGGTCTTTGGGGTACTCCTTGAGCCCCAATTTCTTGATGCCGGACACAATGGCACCTGACGAGACGACCAGAACTTCTCGGCCGCCGGATCGGAGGACGGCTATCTCGTTGGCCAGGCGCTCGATTTGCTCGACGCGCAAGCCGGTTGATCGGGACGTGATCAGACTGCTGCCGATCTTCACGACGATGCGCTTGGCCTGAGTTAGAGTTTCGTTTCGCATGGCGCGATTCTCAGCGTATCCACCTGTTGCCCAACGAACGCGATCAACTCGTCGAGGCCTGTTCTTGTTGCGGAAGATACTGGGAAGCATCTGTACTTGTGGCGCTTACAGTAAGCTTGCAGTTGCGTGAGCCGATTGCAGGTTCCGCTGATGTCAATCTTTGTGGCGACGACAGCAAAATGGCGGTCCTTCAGCGTGTTGTCGTAGGCTGCGAGCTCCTGTCGCATCACCGCGAGGCTCGGGATCGGTTCGTCGGGGGCCCACTCAGACACATCGATCAGGTGGAGCAGAAAGGCCGTGCGTTCAATATGCCGAAGAAACTGGAATCCAAGTCCTCTCCCTTCATGGGCACCCTCGATGAGGCCGGGGATATCGGCGACGACAAAACTGCGGTCCGATTCCCAGCGTACGACACCAAGGTTTGGAGTCAGTGTGGTGAAGGGATAGTCGGCAATTTTCGGTCTGGCCGACGAGATGGCCGCAATCAGTGTGGATTTCCCGGCGTTTGGAAGGCCGACCAGCCCAACATCTGCGAGCAGTTTGAGTTTGAGCCGTAATGTCCGCTCTTCGCCGGCAGTTCCCAGAGTGCACCGTGTGGGCGTCCGATTCGTGGATGTGGCGAAATTGCTGTTGCCCCGGCCGCCACGCCCACCGTGTGCAATTACCACTGGTTTCCCCTCGGTGACCAGATCGGCTAGCATCTCGCCGGTGGCATCATCATAGACCATGGTGCCGATAGGGAGCGTAATGAGCGTGTCTTTGCCAGTCCGTCCGGTGCAGTTCGATCCGCCGCCAGGCCGTCCATCCTCCGCTTCATAGTGTTTCTGGTAGCGAAGATCCAAGAGGGTTGTGAGCCGGTGAGAGGCTGTCAGGACCATATTGCCGCCGTGGCCTCCGTCTCCTCCGTCAGGTCCTCCACGCGGCACGAACATTTCTCGACGGAAACTGCAAATGCCGTCTCCACCTCGTCCTGCTTGAACGGTGATCTGGGCTTCGTCGACAAACATTACTCTTTCCAAAGATGAGGTTAAGATGACTGGAGTATACCCGATCAGCCCTGAGGAGGGGAGGGGGGAGTTCCTAGTTTATTGTGCCGATGTGAACGAGTGCGAGGGGGAGAATCAAGATTCAGCGGGAGCAGGATAGACGCTGACTTTCCGTCTTGCGCGCCTACCTTCGAACTTGACCGTGCCGGTCACCCGCGCGAACAAGGTATGATCCCGCCCTAGGTCGACATTGAAGCCGGGGAAAAACTTCGTGCCACGCTGACGAACAATGATGCTGCCGGCTGTGACGGTTTGTCCGCCATAAGCCTTGACGCCAAGATATTGGGGATTGCTATCCCGACCGTTACGTGAAGATCCGCCGCCTTTGTTTGTTGCCATGGGAAATCTTTCTCCTGCTGGCTACGCGGTGGCAATCCCCTTCACGAGCAGTCTCGTGAAGCCTTGCCGGTGTCCGCGAGTCCGGCGGTAGTTTTTTCGCCGTTTTTTCTTGAAGACGGTTATCGATCTGGTGCGGCCCTGCCGCACAATTTCAGCGGTAACTTTCGCGCCCTGTACGAGGGGTTGTCCAATGACAGGACCCGCCGCACCATGCACGAGATGTACCCGATCGAGCTCGATCACGGCTCCGACATCACCGGGCAATTTTTCGACCTGGATGGTCGAACCGGCTTCAACCCGATATTGCTTTCCACCCGTTTCGATAATTGCGTACATGTCTCATTTTCTCCACATGTAACTGACGTGTGTAACATGCTGTTTTATAAGTTGTCAAGTGAGATTTCGCAGGGCCGTTCGGCCATGGCCAGAGATGATGAATGCGTGTGCCCGGCTTCCCCTCTTCATGCGGGTTTGGAGAACCGAAGTGAACCACGTATTCTCGCCTCACTGGTTCACACTGATTTTGCGAGACGATTCCCAAGTATCTGCTCCTGCATCGATTAACGGAGCCGCTGTACCGACAACTCGCTGTATCATCTGGACCTAATCATCAAATTCCTCTTCGCTGTGAGATGTCTGACATGGGGGAAGGATTTCTTGGGAAAGGGACGCTCATTAATCTATTCCGCAACGAGTTTCGTGTTCTTGGCAACTGTTTGGTCGTGCCGAGAATGGAACTGGTTGTGCGACTGTCTCGTCCAGATCGCGATGAGTCGGTTGAGATTCAACGGGGCGTGGTCCGCTGGCTTCGCGATCTGATGTTCGGCGTCAAGGTGATGAAGGTGAAGCCGGAGAGTGAGGATCGGATCGGCACCTTCCTCAGTGCTCGCATGCGGACCTATTGCGCCTTGTCCTAAGTAGTGTTCTTCTCTCAACTCTTCGTGCGCACGTTCTCGCCGTACCGTGCCCAATCGCTTGACGGGTATCCAGCACCACGTTATAGTTCGCCCAGATTGCACAGTGGGAATCAGTGACTGTGCTTGTCGGAAAAGGTGTGGAACATGCTGGAGCCGGTTGAGAAAATTTGGATGGACGGGAAACTCGTTCCGTGGCAGGACGCAAACGTCCACATATTGACGCATTCGCTGCATTATGGGCTGGCGGCGTTTGAAGGGATTCGGTGCTACAAAGGGATGTCTGGATCTGCGATCTTTCGGCTTCAAGAGCATGTCGATCGGCTCTTTGACTCTGCCCATATCGGCCTGATGGCTATACCCTATGATAAGAAACAGATCGCCGACGCCATCATTGAAACGGTACGCGTCAATCGGGTCGACGCCTGTTATATCCGTCCGCTGGTGTATATCGGCTACGGATCGATGGGGGTGCATCCGGGGAACAACCCGATCCGTGTCGCTATCGCGGTATGGAAGTGGGGCGCCTACTTGGGGGATGATGCGCTGGCGAACGGGATGCGTGCCTGTGTCTCATCGTTTACCAGGCACCATGTCAATGTGTCGATGACCAGAGGGAAAATATCGGGCTACTACGTCAATTCGATCCTGGCCAAGCAGGACGCCAAGTCTAACGGATTCGATGAAGCAATCTTGCTGGATGCCGAAGGGTACGTGTCCGAGGGATCAGGCGAAAACGTCTTCATTGTTCGCAAGGGGAAATTAAAAACGACGCCGCTCACATCGGTTCTCGAAGGGATCACGAGAAACTCCGTGATCGAATTGGCCAGGGAACGGATGATTCAGGTGGTCGAGGAGCGGTTTACGCGGGATGAAATGTATATCGCCGACGAAGTTTTCGTCACGGGTACGGCCGCCGAACTAACTCCTGTGCGTGAAATCGACCATCGAACGATTGGAACCGGCAAGCCGGGGCCAGTCACGCGTGCCTTGCAGGAAGCCTTTTTCTCCATCGTGCGCGGTGAAGATCTCGCGCATGCCTCCTGGCTCACCAGAGTCTAGCGAAACCTCGACAGTCGAAGCTTAAGGCTGATAGAGGACGTGTCCGCAACCTTCTCACACGTGCGGCGCTCTGCCAATCAAAACTTATAAGAGACTACTTGCCGGCAGGTTCGGTGCTGTCCGAGGAGCCGGATTCCGTTTCATGGTGACCAGAAGTTGCGGGAGCGGCCGAGTTGCTTTTCTTATTCAGATCAATGACGGTCGAAGAAAAATTCTGTTGCTTGGCTAAGATTGCCAATGTGAGCGAGGTCAGCATAAACACGGCGGCGACCGCCACGGTCAGCTTGCTCAGAAAGTTGGCTGGCCCCCGACTGCCGAATACGGTTTGGCTTGACCCGCCAAACGCGGCGCCGATTTCCGCGCCTTTGCCGGATTGGAGCAGGATCGCTCCGATCATCAGAAAACAAATGAAAACATGCACGATAATGATGAGTGTGTAGATCATTTATTGCCTGGCTCCAATCGATTGGGCAACGTGCGCGATTGTAACAAAGGCGTCTGCTTGGAGACAAGCCCCGCCGATCAATGCGCCATCGATCTGATCCGATCGCAACAAAGTGTCGATATTTTGCGGCGTCACACTGCCTCCGTACAAAATTCGCGTGGCTTCCGCGACATCCGCAGACCACATCTTGGCGAGAAAGGCTCGAATGGTCCGGTGTGCGGCGACAGCTTGGTCAGTCGTGGCCGCTTTTCCGGTTCCGATGGCCCACACCGGTTCGTAGGCAATGGTCAGGGCGGTTACGGAGTGAAGCGAATGGCCGACCAGTGCTCCGTGTAATTGCTGCCGAAGCACCTCCTCTGTCTTTCCCTCTTCCCGTTGGAGGAGCGATTCTCCGATACACAGAATCGGTCTAAGTTCATGAGCGAGAGCGGCGTGGAGTTTTTTCTGAATCGCGTCTTCCTGTTCGCCACAAAGCGTACGGCGTTCCGAATGGCCGATGATGACGTATCGGCAGCCGAGATCTTTGAGCATCGGTGCAGAAATTTCTCCTGTATACGCACCGCGATCTTCCCAGAAGAGGTTCTGCGCGCCAAGTTGAATGGTTGATGAGGAGCCGAGTGCCGCGCGGACCGACTCGATCGCCGTGAAGGGGGGTACGATCACGCATTCCATTGTCGAGGAGGCGGGGAGTCTGTGGGTAATGGTGTGGATGAAGGCCGCCGCTTCTGTGGCGGTCTTGTTCATTTTCCAATTGCCGACGATAAGGATTCTACGCACGATTTCTCTTGTCGAGTGTATGTGAGGATAGAGAGAGCGGCTAATCCGCGCGTTCCGGCAAGGCGACCAGTCCGGGCAGCTTCTTGCCTTCGAGTAATTCCAGGGCAGCTCCGCCGCCGGTGGAAATGAAAGAAATATTTTCGGATTCACCGGCTCGGTGGACCGCCAGCGCCGTTTCTCCTCCCCCGACGATCGTGAGGGCATAGGCATCGGCAATGGCGTGGGCCATGGCCAGTGTCCCCCTCGCGTAGGCGTCGATTTCAAATACTCCCATCGGGCCGTTCCAGAGAATAGTCTTCGCGTTTTGTACCGCTTCAGTGAACAGTTTGACGGAAGCTGGGCCGATGTCGAGTGCATACCACCCCTTGGGGATTTCTTGAACAGGGACGATTTTAGATTCCGCACCAGGCTCACGGCTGGCCGCGACGACGCAATCGACCGGCAGGTAGAATTTGACGCCGCGGGACACGGCATGGTCTTCGATGCCTTTGGCAAAGTCCAGCATATCGTCTTCGACCAAGGAGTTGCCGATCTCCATGCCTTTCGCCTTCAAGAAGGTGAAAGCCATGCCTCCGCCGATGATAACCTTATCCACTTTTTTGCCCAAGTTTTCGATGACATCGATCTTTCCAGAGACTTTCGCGCCACCCAGCACGGCGGCAAATGGACGAACGGGGTTCGCGACGGCCCCTTCGAGATACTCGATTTCTTTCTTGAGCAGCGCGCCCGCCGCAGAGTTCTTGATGAACTTGGTGATGCCAACGGTTGAGGCGTGGGCGCGGTGTGCGGTTCCGAAGGCGTCGTTGATAAAGACATCGCCCAAGGATGCGAGGGCTTTGGAGAACGCCTCGTCATTTTTCTCTTCACCGGTATGGAAACGCAGGTTTTCCAAGAGAAGCACATCACCCGCAGTCATCTTGGCGACAAGTTTCTCGACGGCCGGGCCAATACAATCAGGAGCAAAGATGACTTCTTTTCCCAGCAGCCGCCCCAATCGTTTTGCCACCGGCGCCAAACTGTATTTGGGATCGAAGGTGCCTTTGGGCCTGCCAAGGTGAGAGCACAGGATGACCTTCGCGCCTTCGTCCACGACGCGGTTGATAGTCGGTAAGGTGGATCGGATACGGGTATCGTCGGTGATTTGTAGCGCTTCGTCGAGCGGTACGTTGAAGTCCGCCCGGATGATCACCCGGTTGCCACGGAGCGGCACATCGTTGATGGTTGTTTTGTGCAAGTTCATGAATGTTCCTTGGGATAGCGTGTCAAGGCGTGACGGTCAGTCGCCGCTCAATGGGCGGCGACTTTCCCAGCCAGCACTTTGATCAAGTCACGAACGCGACACGAGTAGCCCCACTCGTTGTCGTACCAGGCCGTCACTTTGACTAGGCGCTTGTCCACAACGTTGGTCAAAGGGGCATCGACCGTTGCGGAGTGCGCATCTCCCTTTTGGTCGATCGAGACGATGGGGTCTTCAGAGTACTTGAGAATGCCTCTCAAGCGGCCGTCAGCTGCCTTCTTGAACGCGGCGTTCACTTCGGCAACATCACAGTCTTTCTCCGTTTCCACAGTCAGGTCCACCAACGAGACGTTTGGGGTGGGCACACGGATGGCTAGACCATCCAATTTTCCTTTGAGTTCGGGAATGACGAGGTGCAGGGCCTTGGCGGCGCCGGTGCTCGTCGGGATCATCGACATGCCCGCGGCGCGGGCGCGGCGGAGATCTTTATGGGGAAGATCCAATAATTGCTGGTCGTTCGTGTAGGAATGGATCGTCGTCATGATTCCGTGCTTGATGCCGAAATTTTCCAGTAGCACTTTGGCGACCGGGGCCAGGCAGTTCGTCGTGCAGGAGGCATTGGACACAATCACATGTGACTTGGGGTTGAGCTTGTCATCGTTGACGCCAAGCACGATCGTCACATCCGGGTCTTTGGACGGAGCTGAGATGATGACTTGTTTGGCACCTGCCGCCAGATGTTTCCCCGCGCTGTCCCGTTCCGTAAAGCGCCCTGTTGACTCGACGACGATATCGATATTGAGGGACTTCCAGGGCAACTCCTTAGGATCTTTCATCGCCAGGACTTGAATGGGTTTTCCATCAACCAGAATCTGATCGTCCTTGGCGTCGACCTGTTCCTGGAGCGTGCCATGCACAGAGTCGTATTTGAGCAAATAGGCAAGGGTCGTGGCATCGGTTAAGTCATTAATGGCCACAATGTCAATGTCGGGATCGCCCAGGGATGCCCGAAACACGTTGCGTCCAATACGCCCGAATCCGTTGATGCCGACTCGAATTGCCATAATCTTCTGATCCTTTGGATAAAACGTGATACCCAAATGAAGCCAATTGCCTGCTGCCGACAACACGATATGATCGGCGATAGTATCGGCGCCCTCCCTCTATGTCAAGGTATACCGGCAGGTGAAATTCGACGGGATTGTGTCACTAACCGCATGACGTTTGAACCGGTTCTCGTCGGATATCATGATGAGGATAGCACCTTGCTTCCAGCCCATGCTCTTGTCTACAGTCTGACCCAGGAATCGTTCAGGAGTTTCCGATGCATGACACGGCTTCGAGTGCTTCCCAGGTGCTGGAGTGGCCGCGGTTGTTGGACCTGCTGGCGCAGCAGGCCCAATCGTCATTAGGGGCGGCACGGTGCCGCGCTCTTTCGCTGACGGAAGAATTGGCCGTGGCACATCGGCGTCAGCAGGAAACGACCGAGATGGTGAGACTGCTCCAAGGAGATGAGCCGATGCCCGCTCTGTCATTTCCGGATATTCGCGAGTCTGTGGTCCGCGCGGGTAAGGGAGGGGCGTTGGAGGCGCAAGACTTGAAGGAGTGTGCCGTGGCGTTGGCGCACATGGAAGAACTCAAACAGTACATGGTGCAGGCTCACATCGATGCGCAGATGTTGGCGCAGATCGTGGCCCCCCTGCACGGGATCAAATGGATCCGGCCGGTTCGGTCAGCTATCGACGCGGCGATTCAGCAGGACGGCACAATCAATGAGTCGGCAACACCGGAATTGAGGAGACTGACGCACCATGCCCAAGAGTTGAAGCAGGAAATGCGGGAGCATCTCGAACAGATTCTGCATTCGCGGCGGTACGAAGAGGTTCTCCAGGAATCCTATTTCGCGCAACGTGAGGGGCGGTATGTCGTGCCGGTGAAGGCCGACATGCGGGGCCGGATCCCTGGCATCGTGCATGACGTTTCGGCCAGTGGGGCCACCGTATTTCTCGAGCCGCGTGAGTTAGTGGAGCTGAACAATTCCATCAAAGTGGCAGATCTGGATGTCGAACGAGAAGTCCGTCGAATTTTGCGCGAACTCACGGCCTTGATTGCTGATAAGTCGGACCAGATTCGACAGGGGATCGAGGTACTAACGGAGTTCGATTGCCTCAGAGCCAAGGCGGAGTTAAGCCGCAAGTTAAGATGCAACCCTGTGCATGTAAACGAACGTGGACGTGTGGTGTTGAAGGAGGCCCGGCACCCATTGCTCATGGTCACCCAAAAGCAGGTCGTGCCGAATGACATTGTGGCGGATGAGACCATACGTGTGCTGGTGATTTCCGGTCCCAATACCGGAGGAAAGACGGTGACGCTGAAGATCGTCGGGCTCTATGCGCTCATGATCCGAGCGGGCCTCCATCTGCCCTGTGCCCCGGAATCAGAGATGGCGCTCTTCACGCAGTGCTACGCCGATATCGGTGATGCGCAGGACTTGAGCCGAAGCCTCTCCAGTTTCTCCGCCCACATGACGCAAATGGTTCAGTTCCTGTCCGACGCCGGTAAGAGGGCTGAAGCGGGTGAGTCCGTTGTGCCTCGATCGCTGGTGCTGCTTGATGAGCCGGTGACCTCGACTGATCCACCGGAAGGGGCGGCGTTGGCCGAGGCGCTACTCTGCCGGCTTGCGTCGCTCAATATGAAGGTCGTGGCAACGACTCATTATAATCAGCTCAAGGAGCTGGCGCAGACCATGCCTGGCTTTGCCAATGCGAGTGTGGAATTCGATGTGGCACGGTTAGCGCCGACGTATCGATTGTTCATGGGCATCCCTGGCGGGTCGTCCGCCTTGGAGATCGCGGGACGGCTCGGTATGGATGAAGCGATTGTGAACGATGCTCGGCGGCGATTGCGCCACGAGGATCGGCGGCTGGAACAACTGATGGCGGACTTGCAGCAGAAGCAGCGGCAGTTGACGGAGGATGTTGAACGAGCGCAGCGAGCGAGGGAAGAAGCCGAACAGTCCGCTACTGAAGCCAAAGCATTGCAAGAAAAGCTAGAGCAGGCTGAGCAAGACGCTCGCAAGGGGATCAAGAAAAAACTCGGCGAACAGTTTCAACGCGCCCGGGCCGAAGTGCAGGCCACCGTCGATGCCGTCAAACGCGAGCAGAAACTCATCAAGGCCAAAGAGGCCAAGCAACGGCTCACCGAGATGGAGGTACAGGTACGGAAGGAGTTGGCACTGGCCAGCGAACCGATTCCGATCGAGCGGCTGAATAGCGGCGACCTTGTGGAGATTGCAGGACTTGGGATGAGCGGGAGTTTGCTTGAGGCGCCTCAGGGGAAGAAGCACGTGCGTGTCAAAGTGGGGGAGGGGGAAGTGCTGGCGACCGTTGCGAATCTGATCGGATTGGCGGTTGAGACGAGTTCCACGCCGTCTGCTAGTCTAACGGAACGTCCCCATCAGTTTACGACTAGTGGTGGTTTCGGTCTTGATGAACAGACAGTGGTGGATGTCCGGGGTCAGACAGCCGACGACGCACTGGATCACGTCGTGAGGGCTCTGGATCGGGCCGCGTTAACAGGCGAGCGATTTGTCCGTATCATCCATGGCCACGGCACGGGCCGGCTTAAAGTATCCTTACGCGAGTACCTGAAAGATTCACCTTATGTGGAAGAGTTCCACCCCGGCGACCGGTCCGAAGGCGGCGATGGAGTGACGGTGGCGAAAATACGGTAGCATCGGTAGTTATTAATGATAGGCTACACTTTTTCACCTGATGAGGCAAAGGAGGGTAGGGTGAGGTAACGCTAACGAGTAGAAGCAAAAGGCGAGGACTGGATGTGTGTTGAACGGCGGGCTTGGTTGCGGGTATTGGGCTTCTTCCCAGCCGGCCGTCAACGTATACGGAGGGGCAATTTTGATCGTTACTCGTCTTTACAGAAGGTTCGTTCGTAGGCGATGAGTTGCCAGGCTTCTTCCTCGGTCAGGACATTGCCCTTCACAAGCGCCGGCATACCGGTTCCGGGACTGCCGTTCTTGATGACCCAGAAGAGCTCTCCATCGTTACGTTTCTTGTGAAACTTGCAATTCGTAAGATTTCGTGGACCTGGAGTGAGCAGCATTCCACCAGCACCATCCCCCTCACCACTTTGACCGTGACAGTTTGCGCAGGTGCCCTTGCCTTCATAGAGGTCTTTCCCCTTGGCGATGACCTCAGGCGTGACCGTGATTGGACTTTTCAGTTTTCGTGCTTCACCCCGTTCAGCTTCCGGAACGCGCGGTTTCAGCGGATCAGATTCGGGGCCAGACCAACCTGCCGTACTGCACAAGGTAACGGCGAGAATGCCGCACAATGCCACAACCACACGGTTCCCTCTCATGGTTCCTCCTTGGTGGGACTACTCAATTGCGGATTTTTCGGTTTTTCATATTTTGCTGGTGAAACACCTGCATCGGCTTGTTCGTGGCCACATGATACCACGAGATGTGTCAGAACAATACTGACCATCCGAGGAAAATTCTGGTTTCAACAGAAGAGCGACATCTTGGAGTATCGTGGGAGTGGGGGGTATGATCAGGACTTGGGAAGAAACCCTGGCCCGGACCAATACGGTCCGGGCCAGCACACCGTGGGGATTTCGTTCGACTAAGTATTGGTCGACCGCATCCGCGATGAAACGTTATGGAACTTCGACGATGTCATTCTTCATCCCACCCAAGGCCCCGAGCAGTTCGTTCTGTTCTTTTTGCGGCACGTTGAAGGTATTCAACGCGCTGATCAGATCTTCGACGAGGGCGTTGAATGCGGCGCTGGTGACCTTCATGCCCTTGTGGGCCGTCTTCATGTCACGGCCGGGATAGGTGCAGGGGCCGCCGGTTGCCTGGCACACCTGTTCGACCAGGAGCGAATTGAGCTTCTTGAGGTCGGTCTTGGCGAAATAGCCATTGATCCGGGCGTCACCGCCCACGTTGCTGATGAACTTGGTGACGACGGCTTGAATCGCGCCCTTTCCGCCCAGTCTGTCGTAGAGGGAGGCATCGGCGGCAAAGGACGTGGCGCCGCTGAGCGTCCACGTCGCGGCGACGGCAACAGTAATTCCGACAATTTTCTTACTTAGAGACATAACATCTACTCCTTTGTGTGAGAATGAATTGATTATAAAACCGCTGTCCCCGCTCATTCCTTACGGATTCCAGGGGGTGTTCGGCATCAGCTGGTCATATTTCTTAGGGTTTTGGTTGGCGATCACCACCGCAATCGCCCCGCGCAGGGCGCTTGTCAGGGAGTGGGTCACAACAGGATAGGCTCCTGGCTCATCTGCGATCATATCGAAGGTGGCTGCGCTGCCTGGACCAACCACATAGGTCTGAACTCCCGTGAACTTGTTGGCCGGATTGCCGCTCTCGTACACGTTATCCCAGATTTCAGCAATGGGATGCAGCGCAGAGAATTCGTTCGGGCCGGCATTCACGAAATAGATGCGCACCCGCTCGCCAACCTTGACCTCCAATGGCTCGCCTCCCGGAAAGAATGGGTGGTACTTGAAGATTCCACCGTTAAAAATCGTATTGTCAAACTTCCGATCAAACATCCCTTGCACATTGTCCGGATTCTTCCAGAACTCCGACTGCACCAGGACAAACTCACGGTCAGCCTTGGGCCAGACACTGGCGTCTTTCGGATCCACGATGATCGCTCCGAACATGCCACGGGCGACGTGCTGGATCATGGGGCTCGCTCCGCAGTGGTAGAAAAACACACCGGGCTTCTTTGCCACGAAGGAATACTTATGTGTGTCTCCAGGTCCAACTGTCTTGTGATAGTTCTTCAAGAAGTCAAGCTCGGCCGCATGAAAGTCCATCGAATGCGGGAATGCATTATTCTTATCGCCGATGAGCGTGAAGTTGACGGTGTCCCCCTCGGTCACTCGCACGACCGGGCCCGGCATCTGGCCGTTAAACGTCCATGCTTTGTATTTTGTCCCGTTGCCATCGATGACGATCTCTGATTCAGTTGCGGTGAACGTCACATCATGGACCTTGGCCCCTGCCGAGCCGGGCAGAGTGATAGATGTACTGGCCCCAAGAAGGATGGCAAGTCCTAGAGCCGAATTAAACATACGAGCCCCCCGCATAATTTCCTCCTCGTTTTAGTTATGACAAATGGCTGTTAGGGAAATAAACGGTCAACAGTATATTCTTCCTCTTACGGCTCGTCAATATTTTCTGGGAGTATTTTTCAGGAAGAAGGTGGCGGCACAATTAACTGCTTCCTATATCATCTCAAACCCCTGTCAGATGGGCTGGGAGGGGGAGTATTGTCGTGAACATATCCGAATCGATGCGTATGGAAATCGATTCACGCCATGATGTACGCTACGATCAACTCGCAGCATTAGCAAGATTTCTGGTTGCGCTGAGCGATGCCGACATTCCGGCGAAGGCCCTCAGGTTTCGCCCGCCGAATCGGGCTCTGCCGGAACTCACGTGAGAAATCTGCTTCACTCATCTGGGCTAGCACATCCAGCTGAGGTGCGAGTGTCAGTGCGTTCGGCTGGAAGGCCGACTCCTGCGTCGGTTGGGTCCGCAAGTTGAATGGACATACATCAAGGCAATCATCGCACCCAAAGATCTTGTTCCCCATGCCTCGCTGGAGTTCAGGTGAGATAGAGCTGGCTTCGCCGCGCCATTCGATGGTCAAATAGGAAATGCAGCGGGTGGCATCGACCACATAGGGCTCGACGATTGCGCCGGTTGGACAGGCTTGAATGCAGAGCGTGCAACTACCGCAAAGATCAGCGCCCGGTTCATCGGGTTCCAGCTCCAACGTGGTTAAAATTTCACCGAGTAGCAGCCACGAACCGTGGTCCGTGGAGACCAAATTGGAATGTTTGCCGATCCACCCCAGCCCTGCCCGTTCGGCCCAGGCCTTCTCCATGATCGGGCCGGTATCGGTGTAGGAACGAGTGACCGCATCCGATGCCAGGCGGTGAATGGCCTGCTCGAGTTGCGTGAGCCGCTCACCGAGGACGTTGTGGTAATCCCTGCCCCAGGCATAGCGCGCGATTCGGCCGTAACTGGGCCGTTCATCGGCACGATGGTCAGTCAGATAATTGAGGCCGACGGAAATGACCGAACGGCATCCACGAAGCACATGCTGAGGATCCACGCGTTTTTCTGGTGTTCGCCCCATCCAGGCCATTGTGCCCTGGTAGCCTCGGCGGAGCCATTCCGTCAGACGTTCATACAGCAACGAGGAGACTCGGGTTGGGACTGGCATTGGACCGGGGTACGGCTGGCTGCTGACAGCCGATAGCGGATTGCGTTCAGCAACTCGCGCAATACCGACCGCATCGAACCCCAGCACACGGGCCTCTCGTTTGATCGATTCAGTCAGAGACATGGTTATGCAAAGCTGTTTGAGGGTAGCACAGTCTCTTTTCTTGCGGCCATGTGGGTGTGCGCGTAGAATCCGTGATGTTCCGAGCAGAGGAAAGGAGAGCGCTAGGCTCGCGGCTCGCATGAGGCAGATAGACGACGCGGTATCACACGTAGGATTGGGATGGCTGTTTGTGTTCCTGCCCCTGCTGTTCGCGGCCCTGTGACCGTCGGCCGGGTATGCGATGTCCAGTGTCGATACGTTGGAAATCACGACCAACTCTGCTGGCGGTGTGTACGCGAGGGCCCGCGTGATATTTCCGGCGACGATCGAGGTGATTCAAGGACTGTTGACCGATTATCCACATTGGCCAGATCTCTTCGAGGTGTGCATGAGACTGGCTGAATGACATGTGTGGGATGCTGTCGCCACGATTGACCTACGACTTGAGCACGCACTGCTCTCAGGAGAGCGTCGCCTGGTCACAGAGTCGCGTACGTTGCCGAACAGTGGATTGGTGACCGATCTGAAAGGCGGGAACTTTAAGCGCTATCATCGTGTATGGACGCTGCGGTCAGCCGGTGAGGGTACTCAGACAGCCGCCGAATGTGACTTGCTGTTTGAATTGGACTTGCTTGTCCCTGACTGGATCATAGCCCTCGCCGTACGACAGGAACTGGAATCACACTTTCGTATCGTGAAGCAGAAAGCGCGTGAGTATTCTGGACATCGGCTGCTCCCATGAACGTCTCACTCCGCAGTTCACTCGCAGGCCTTTATGTCATTCTCGATCCATCGGTCTGTCCCGGACGATCCCTTGCCGATATTCTTGTGGAGGCGGCAGAGGCGGGCACGAAAGTCGTTCAGTATCGAAATAAGTCTGCCTCGATGAAGGAAGCGTATGTTGAGGCACTGGCGCTGAGGAAGATTGCTGCAGCGCTTGGCGTGGCATTCATCATCAATGACCGGTGCGACCTGGCGAGGGCCGTGGAAGCTGATGGTGTGCATCTGGGACAGGGCGATTTGCCCTATGGTGACGCGCGCAAGATCATGGGTGTGGGGAAGTTAATCGGGTTGTCCACCCACAACCCGGACCAGATCCGAGAGGCCGACCGCTTGAAGCCGGACTACGTCGGGTTTGGGCCAATCTTCAAGCCCGGATCCAAGCAAGACCACGATCCAGTCGTCGGCCTCCAGGGACTCAAGCAGGTTCGGAGGCTCACTGCTTTGCCGATCTTCGCCATCGGCGGAATCACGGTGGAGAATGTGGGGGACGTCATGCAGGCCGGAGCCAACGGTGTGGCGGTGATTTCTGCCATCGTCGCTGCAGCTGATGTGCGACAGGCAGTTACCAATTTCGTAGCGAGGATGCCACCGCCAGTTTCGCCAGCGTTGTGACCGCCGCTGAGCGAGACAGACGAACCGCTACCTGGCGAAAGCGTCCTGATAATCCCGATTGGTAGGGGAGTGGACCCAGGACCGGCACGTCCGCGTGCTTTTGCAGCAACTCGACCGTGGTTCGTTCCTGGATCAGCGCCAGTTTCGATCGAGTTGGTTGGGTTTGATTGAGAACCAATGCAGCGACGGCGATGTTTCTTCTGCGCAGCGCTTCGATTGTCAGCCGCGCATGGTTGATGCCTCCAAGGTCAGACCTTCCGACCACTACGGCTGTCAGCCTCAATTGCACGATCAGATCCGCGACATCAGTATTCGGCGTGATGGGTACCAAGACTCCGCCGACGCCTTCGACGATCGTCCAGTCATATTGGGTGGCCAGCCGATGGTACACTGTTCGGATGGTGTCAGGATCAATCATTTTGCGTTCAGCCTGCGCCGCTGCGAGTGGAGCGACCGACAAGGTGAATCGATAGGGGCAGACCACTTCGAGTGGCTCCGCGCTCTCGATAACGGAACAGAGTCGTGCCGCATCGGAATGCCTTGCTTTGGAAGAGGAGATCCCGGTTTCGACAGGTTTCATCACGGCGACCGTGCGGCCTTCTTTTTTCAAGGCAACGGCTAGCGCCGCGGCCACGAGCGTTTTGCCCACGCCTGTATCCGTGCCGGTTATGATGATGCCATGATTCATGGGTTAGAGCGTGTAGCGTATAGCGTATGGCCCAGGAATGATTCAATGGAAGCGGTAAGCAATCAGCCTCCGGCTATCAGCTATAAGCCATATGCTCTTCTTCACAGATTCCTGCTGTCACAGTTCCACACTTGTCCGGAGACATTCTTCAGTTGTGCGAGATGCACGATCGTCCATGCCGCCTCTTCCAACGACGAAGGGCGGTGCAACGCATGGTCAGGCCATTCGGTACCTTCAGGAAAGATGTCTGTGGTCAACCCGGTTTTTTGCCATCCTGGCAGCACGAGATTGACCCGGACGTTTTGCGGGCCCCATTCCCACGCCGCGCTCTTAACCAATCCAATCAGCCCGGCTTTTGACGTCGCATAGGCAGCCTGACCGGTGGATCCATGGAATCCCGTGTGGGACCCGATCACGATGATCGAGCCTCCTTCACGAGCAAGTAACAGTGGAGCCATGGCGCGCAGACAGTGAAAGGTGCCGGTCAAATTCGTTGCGATCACCTCGTGCCAGGTCCGTTCGGTTTGGCGTACCAGCAGACTGCGTCCAGCGATCCCCGCGTTGCAGATGAATGCCGCTGTGGTGGGCACGCAGGTACCCCATGCGTCGATCATGTGCTGGACCGAATCCCACTTTCGGATGTCCGCTTGGTAGAGATCACCGGTACCCCCCGCTGCTCGAACTTGCCTGAGGGTGGATTCTGCCGCGGGCTTGTTCTGGCTATAGTGGATACCGACATGCCAGCCAATCGCACCGAACGCCAGGCTGATCGCGCGGCCAATGCCCCCTGATGCGCCGGTGACGAACACTGCCGGCCGGGCTCTTGGTGGAATTAGCCGGGGGCGAGCCGTCGGCGTGTTCGATAATGGGCGTGTCATGCGTGCCTGGATTATGCGAGGACGCGTACGTGAACGCAAGCGAGGGGAAGAGTCGGTTACTTGCCGCCCTTGCAGGTCCTATGGTACCGTTCAAGTACGTTCATGACCGGAGATCCTTTGTCACGATGCAGTCCACGACCATAAAATCGCTTCTTGTAGGGAGTGTGTTGTTGGCAGGGGGGCTAGGCCCGGCATCGCTGGGCGCGGAAGAGCCTCTGACGATCGCCGCATCCGCCGACTACTTTCCCGATACCTTTGGTAGCCGCTGGACCTACCGTGGGCAGCTGTCGGAAGGTCCGCTTCAGACGATTGAGAACAAGTTTTTCACCAACGTCTCGACGGTTACCGGAACTAAGACGATCAAGGGTGTCGCGGTGACCATTTTTCATGACACGAATCCTGCCAATCACGGTCCTTCGGATAGTTACTATCGCCGGGATATCGTCGGCATTGTCTATTATGGGGCTGATCCGGGGACGCCGCTGGAAAAACAAATTATTCCGTACCAAATCTTTCGTTTCCCCTTGAAGGTGCCCTCCTCATTCCAACAGTTCGATCGGACGGGAATCGATTTTGGCACGGATCTAGACCGCGACGGTACCGATGAGAAGACAGATGTAAAAGGGTGGAGTACGGTGCTCAGCCGCGAGTCTGTCACCGTGCCAGCAGGGACGTTTGCGGACGTCATCAAGGTCGAAGCCAAGATGACCATGCGCATCCACTTGTCGGCCAGCCGACGCACGATTGCAGGCTTGGATATTATGACGGCGTGGTTTGCGAAAGGGGTTGGTCTCATAAAATATTTGGAGCGGCAAGAACTGGGCGGTGTTAAAGAAGACCGGGGAGTGGTGGTGGAGCTTTCCGAAGAGCTGGAATCATACGAGATCAAGCCGGCGAAAGGATCAGTCAGCGGCCTCGAATCCCCGTCGGAGGGTATTCTCGCTGATCACGCGGGCGATCATGAACTGGGTCAGGTAGTCCTCGCCGCTGGCCTTCGCACCCATCCCTGAGAGTCGATGTCCTCCGAAAGGCTGGCGTCCCACGAGGGCGCCGGTAATCGGTCGGTTCAAGTAGAGATTCCCAACATCAAACTGTTTCCTCGCCAGCGTAAGATTGGCTGGATTCCTGGCATAGACGCCTCCCGTCAGCGCATAGGCGGTTCCGTTGGCCAGATGCAGCGCCGTCTGCCGCATCACTGCCAGCACGGGGCCGAAGATTTCTTCCTGCGCCAGCTGATGATGGGACTCCACGTCAATGAACACGGTTGGACCGACGAGATGGCTGCCGCCCTTCACCGGGCACTGTACGAGCAGCCGGCTTTCCCGCTGCCCCTCGATCATGAACTGTTGGATCGAGGCCTGAGCGCGCGCATCGATGACCGGTCCCACCCTGGTGCCTGGTTCTGCCGGATCACCGATCTGCAAGCTCACCGGCTGTCGCCCAAAGCTGCAGGGTCAGTATACTTCAAGCTTCCGGTATGAGTCCTATCCGAGAGTCAATCGCGCACAGATATCGGTTGAAAACGCGAGCCGGTTTCGATAAAGTGTGATCTTTGCGATACGTTCACCGGAGCTAGTTTGCCATGGTGGACCTCGATTTAGACAAGCAAACGAGTATCCATGGCCGAGACGAGACGGATCGCCCAGCCTCTGACGATAGAATTTTCCTACGGTACGTGCATCTTCTTCTGCACCCTTAGTATCATCACGATCGCTGGTGTTCCCCTCTATGGATACTACATCGGCTACACGTTGTTTGACTGGATACACTTTGCGGTCATGTATATCGTGACGGGGATGGGGATTACGGTCGGCTATCACCGGCTGGTGGCGCACCGAAGTTTCGACTGTCCCGATTGGGTGAAGCGCCTAGCCTTGATCGCTGGAGGATGGGCGCTACAAAACTCGGCGCTGGTCTGGGGCGCGGACCATATCCGCCACCACGCCCGCACGGACACGGACGAAGACCCGTACAATGCGACCAGAGGATTTTGGCACAGTCACTGCGGCTGGCTCTTCTACGAGACGCCGTATCGACTTGGAAAATATGAAATCCGACTGCGCCGCGACCCGGTGATACTCTGGCAACATCAGTACTACTGGCTGATCGTCGTCTCCGGTCTGGTAATCCCTTTTTGCGTGGGACTCTGGTGGTACGGCACTCTTCAGGGTGGCATCAGCGGCCTCCTCATGGGTGGCCTGTTCCGCATGTTCATGGTGCTCAACTCAACCTTCACTATCAATTCCCTCTGCCATATGTTTGGTAGCCAGCCTCACGGTATGCAGGACAGCAGCCGAGACAGTTGGCTGATTTCCTTTATCAGCTTCGGCGAAGGCTATCATAACTACCATCACACCTATGCCAGGGATTATCGGAACGGCCCGCAGTGGTACAACTTCGACCCGTCGAAATGGACTATCTACGCACTCTCGCTGACCGGTTTGGCCACCAATCTGCGCCGCCTAGACCCCTCGGTCTTTTGACCCGCATGCCAGTTCCCCAGGTGGCATGTCACGGATGGCTTGCCGGCCCATTTCATTTCCCGTGTTGCATCGCTTATGATGATGCGATGGATACGAAATATTCGTTGCGGATGGAGGTAACGAGCAGCAGTGAAATTGTGTGTCTGATGGAGGACTGAGTCATGGCCGAAGAACATTCACACGTGTATGGCGAGCCGCAGCCACAAACAGCCGCCAATTTCGTGCCAGGCGTCAAACATGTGATCGCGATCAGTAGCGGCAAAGGTGGGGTCGGTAAATCGACCGTCGCATCGAACCTGGCCTGCGCGCTGGCCCAGACCGGCGCCACGGTGGGTTTATTAGATGCCGATCTCTATGGCCCCAATATTCCGATGATGATGGGCAGTACGAAAGGGCCAGAACAACGAGACGGTAAAATTATTCCGGTCGAAAACCATGGAGTCAAACTCATTTCGATGGCCTTTTTGGTGCCGGAAGATACGCCGCTTGTCTGGCGTGGTCCAATGGTCCACCAGTACCTCCAGGCATTTTTCCGCGACGTCCTCTGGGGGGAACTGGATTATCTACTGATCGATTTGCCGCCCGGCACCGGCGATGTGCAGCTTTCGCTGTCTCAAATGGTTCCGTTGGTTGGCGCCATTACCGTGACAACACCCCAGGAAGTGGCACTCTATGATGTGCGCAAGGGTATGGCCATGTTTCAGAAAGTGAATGTGCCATTATTGGGTATCATCGAAAATATGAGTTTCTTTGTGTGCGGGCACTGTGGCGAGCGGACAGAAATTTTTTCGCATGGTGGCGGCGAGCGGGCAGCCGAAAAAATTGGTGTGCCATTTCTCGGATATATCCCGATCGATCCTGCCATTCGGGATGGAGGAGATAGTGGTCATCCAATCGTGGTGGCTAACCCGGCATCGCCGCAAGCAGTGGCTTTCCGTGAGATCGCCAAGAAGGTCGTGGGGAAACTTGGCGAGGCAGGAAAAAGCGGTCCATCGGTCGAGAGTTTGCTCAAAAAGATCAAGCAACCTTTTACGAGTAACTGATCACGTGATCGGAGGCAGCGATGGCGGATTATGTGCGGGTGGCTGGAACGGGTGACGTGCAGCCTGGTCATGGTGTTGTAGCCGAAATTCATGGTAAGACGCTAGCCGTATTCAATGTCGATGGGACCTTTCATGCAATCGATAACACGTGCGTGCATCGCGGTGGTCCGTTGGGCGAAGGAGAGACTGAAGGTACCGTCGTCACGTGTCCTTGGCACGGCTGGCAGTTCGATATAACCACCGGCGAATGCACTAAGAATCCTTCGGCGAAAGTTGCAGTGTATCAGGTCAAGGTTGAAGGGTCGGATGTGAAGGTATTGCTCTAGTTGTAATGCATCATGATGGAGAGCGAGCTCGACAAACACCAACTCGCCGGATTCGATGACAGAGAACGTGGGTTTAGTCGGTCGGTCGAATTTGAGCGAGCCGAGGACCATTACCGAGCCAACCTTAGGTATGAGTTTGTCCGTGTCACAACCGACCCATATCCGACGCAGGATCATGCGTTGACCGTGCTGATCCAGACGTTACAACGCCAAGGCTATCGGCAGTTGCGAACCCAGAAGAGTTATTGCAACGGTATCTATCTTGGCTCTCAAGAACTCTGGGTCGAATATCCAGATCCCCAGCGTGAGGAGCCAGTTAAGGGACTTCTGAAAACCATCATGGGTTGGTTTCGTCCAGAGAGAGCTGACGCCAATCATCCATGAGTTTGATTTCCATTGATCAACGCCGTTCATCTTCGGCTGATAGCTGTCGGCCTTCAGTTATCAGCCCGTTACGTCTTCCTTCCTGGTTCAAAATAACGACCCGGACTGGTCCGGACTATCTTGAGATCAAACACACCATGGATCGGCTGAAATTACACACGATCTGTGAGGAGGCCCGCTGTCCCAACCGGTGGGAATGTTGGAACGCGCGCACGGCGACGTTTCTAATTCTGGGGGGTATCTGCACCAGGCGCTGCCACTATTGCTCGGTGGAGACGGGACGGCCGGGCTTGGTGGATCAGGACGAGCCAAGCCGTGTGGCACGCGCGATCCAATCGCTTGACCTTCGCCATGCCGTGATTACTTCCGTGAATCGGGATGAATTACTGGATGGCGGCGCAGGGGTGTTTGCAGAAACGATCAGACAGGCCAGACGGCTGAGTCCAACATGCACCATCGAAGTGTTGATCCCGGATTTCGAGGGAAACGAGGCAGCTCTTATTACCGTGTGTGCCGAGAAACCGGAGATTCTCAATCACAACATCGAAACAGTCCATCGGCTCTTTCCGTCTATCAGGCCACAGGGAAAGTATAAGAGGTCAATTGAGCTGCTCCAACGAGCGAAAGAGCTGGGGATGACGACGAAATCTGGGTTGATTCTCGGCATGGGGGAGACGCTTGATGAAGCACGCGAGGTCATGCGCGATTTGCGAGCCGTCAAATGCGACAGCCTCACGATCGGCCAGTATCTCCAGCCGACCAGAGCGCATCTACCAGTGGCCAGATTCTATGATCCTTCCGAATTTGCCTTGTTGAAGGAAGAAGGCCTTGGCATGGGGTTTACCCATGTCGAATCAGGTCCACTTGTCCGTAGCTCGTACCATGCCGAGCGGCAAGTGATTTCCGGTAAAAATGCACCTATTTCCGTCCTGACAGCACACAACGTTGCGCAATAAGTGGTGTGAAGCTGTGTATGTTTCTGGATAGCGTTACCATGAATTCTTCGGCAAGGTACTGATCCTCGAAGCATTCGTACACGTCGTCGAGAAAGCCGCCGCGCAGAAGGGGATGGTAGAGAAATTCTCTTCCTGGCCCTGTTGCAACTTCCAAGGGGTATTCGCTCACGTCAATTTGTTTGAGCTGTAACTGTTCCAGCCAGCCGCGAACCTCGCTCGCTGACGGCCGTTCGTTTAGATAGGCCTGAAATCGTTCCCGTTCCTTCATCAGTCCCTGTTGGATCATGGCCTGATCCACTCGTTGCCACAGCGAGTCGAAGGTTCCATGGGACGGAAAGGTCAAAACCAACTGACCACCCGGTTCGAGGTGTGGCACCAGCCCGCGAACGGCCTGGAACCTATCAGGACGAAAGAACATCACGGAAAGGTTTCCGGTGATACGATCGAAGCTCGGAAGATCAGATGGTAACGATCGCATGTCCATGCAATCAAAACGGAGCCATGGTAGTTGTGAGCCTTGAATGACCCTTGCACGAGCGACCTGCCCGGGACTCACATCGATTGCCAGCACTTCTCCGGTAGGACCAACGTGTTCGGCGAGATAGAAGGCTGGAATGCCGTGGCCGGATGCGACATCGAGAATGCGCAGACCCGGACAAAGCTCCAAATGGCACAGAAGCGATTCGGCGAACGGTGTGGACCAATAGTCGTATTTGGGGAGAGGCCAGCGAAAGGCGGGTAGAGGGTCCATGATGGCGGCTACCGTGTAGACACGTCTTTTGTCCCGGATGGCCGGGCATAAATGGAAATTATCCGATGATATCGACCCTAACATGCCGATTCCCTCGCCGGAATCGGTAGCGATTAAAGCCGGCTAGGTCGAGCGTAAAAATCTTGGTTGTTCGGAGCGATTCGCCAGCCACAATAAGAGATGCATCAGCTAAATCCATTAAATGGTCGCCGTATTGCTCCATCAACCAGAATACTTGCGATGCCACGCGCTGCTCTCTAATGGCAGGGTTTGGCTTTTGGGATAAGGATAAATAGGCGGCCAGCAGAGCAAGGATATCAACCAGCGTGAAAGACATAGGAGGGGCACTGGCAAGTGGATGAATAGCCATAAAGACATGTAGCCTCTGAAATCATTGACTGTCAATTCCGGAGTTTCTAGCTTTCACTCCAGTCTTTCGATAAGATGCCTTGGAGCAGTTACGTATTTTCAAGGAGATGGCGTGTCCATCTTGCATCGTGGTTTTATCCTGATCCTCATCCTGGTCATATCCGGGGGTGCCTTCCTATTTTTCTTCAAGCCGTTGACCGGCGAGGACTATCTCAAGGAATTTGTGTTGCAACAGCTTGAGGAAAGCCTCGGGCGGAAACTCGACGTGCATCATGTCAAATTCGCGATTCTTCCCCGTCTGCGCGTGGAACTCTCCCAGGTGACGATTCACGATATCGATTCGGAGCAGGTATTTTTGTCTGCCAAGCGGATTGATGTCGTCGTGCGTCTCCTGCCGCTCTTGCGCAAACAACTTATCGGCAAACGACTGGTAATTGAGGAGCCAATACTCACCCTGCGGCGCAACGAAGCAGGTAACTGGAATCTCCTGGAAGGGCTGAAGACGGACGCGAGCACGAGCCAGAACACTCTAGAAACCCTGGACTGGATGTTTATGATTCAGGAGGTCACGCTCATCAATGGCGCCGTCACGGTCATCGATGCCTTCAGGACGGATGGCGTGCGTACGCTTCCTCTTGAGCGAGTCGATGCGAAATTGCTATTTCAGCCTAATCGAGGGCTGGCCAACCTCTATCTCTCAGCCGTTCATCCAAGTGCGGCAGGCCTGTCGGCGGTCTTCGTGAACGGGCTTATCAAACAAGCGGAAAAGCCGGTGACGCTCGCCAGCAATGCGTCACTTGCCACGGGTCCAGTGTTTCAATTTGACGGCCGGTTTGACGCGTCCGATGTGAGTCTGCATGCCGCGGCGGATTTTTTCGGTGTTCGGCCGATTTCGGACCGACTGCAAGGTTTGGTGAATCTCCAAGGCGTGGTACGAGTGATACCCGGGGTGGCCGGGTATGACCTGGTGCTGTCAGATCTCTCGGCGCGCCTGAACGAGATGACCTTGAATGGCAAAGCCAGTCTGGCCGGGCTCATGACACCACAACCGACGTTCGCTGTGACGATCAGTAGTTCGCTGGTGACGCTGCCACAATTGCTGCAGACAATTCCTCTGGAGTGGATCAATCCGCAGATCCAGGCCTTATTAGAGGATCGGAAGATCGACGGCAAGGTGCAACTGATCGACGTCACTTTGACAGGGTCTCTGGCAGCCGGTGTGCTGCTGTCGACGAGCGGAGAGTTTAGAATCCAGGAGGCTCAGGGCTTGATCGGTCAGGACCGTGTCGCCGCGAAGGATCTTGCCGCCTCTGTGTTTGTAGAGCCTGGACGCATCCGTATTACTACCTTAACCGGAGTGTATGGTGCGATGCACCTGACGGACGGCAAGGCCGTCGTGTCGTTTCTTGAGTCAGGTCCGTGGCTCGAACTGGAAGTCACGGGCACCATGGCGGGATCCCAGTTGCTGGAATTTCTTGCCAAGACGATGAAGACCGAGCAAATGCTGCGAGTGCTCGCCGGAGTTCGTGACGTAGAGGGCGCGGCTCAGCCGACATTCCGGCTTGTTGGTCCATTGAATCAATCCCGTGGCATTACGTTTGCCGGCGGAACCATCGTGGTGCAATCGATCAGTCTTAGCCACACGGCATTACCGAGCCGGCTTACGGATCTGCAGGGCCGACTTGTTCTCGACAACGGCTCAACCAGATTTGAGCAAGTGACCGGCCATCTTGGGGATACCGAGGTGCAGATCCAGGGGACGTTGACCAGCGGTGAAGCGAGCCAGTTTCAAAATTTCGGTGTGCGCGCACGCGGAAGGGCCATGTCGATGGCGCGACTCGCGTCGCTTCCCGCCATCGCGCCGGAGACATTCGAAGGAATGGTGAGCGCGGATGTGACGGTGTCCGGTTCCATGGCCGTACCGCATGTTAGAGGGTTGGTGGTGCTCGACGAGGCCAAACTGATTGTGCCGGGGCTGGGTGAAAAGCCCGTCGGCGCGCCGGCTGCTCTTGAGTTCGATGGCGAGATCGCCAGAACCAGCGGCGTAGCCATGCACCGGTTGGAAATCGTCCTGCCTTCGCTAAGGATTCCCGTTAAGGGGCATATCCTCATAGGCGAGCGCTTCAGCATTGATGTGTCGACGGCGATCGGCGCCGTCTCGCTGTCGAGAGTGCCGAAATGGATTTCCAAGGGCGGGCTTGAGGCCGGCAATCTCGAAGTTTCACTCGACCTGAAGGGAGAGGAGAAGGACTGGAACGCCTGGCTCATCACCGGGTGGTTGGCTCTCACCAACGGCTTGATGACAGTGGAAGGATTCGAGGACCCGCTTCAAGACATATATGCCCGGGTAAAATTGGAACGAAGTAGGGCTGCAGTGAAGCGGATAGCTTTTAGGATTCGGGACAGTGACCTGGCGTTTGAGGGGACCGTCAGAAATTGGACGACCAGACCGATCATCACCGGTACGATCGAGTCGAACCAGTTGGACTTGAGCCTGCTGATTCCCAAAGGGGACCGGTCGCCCATGCGGGACTTGCTCGAAACTTTGGCGGAAACCAGCCAGGTAGAGGTATCGGCCACGGCCGCACGCAGTCAATACAAACATTTCAAGTTTGCCTCGCTGTCGGCGCGTGTGATCATGCAGGATCGCGCGCTCAACGTCGATCGGTTTTCCGCTGAATCGGCTCATGGCCAAGTCGCCGGCCGTCTCGTGGCCCATCTTCCCCGGAAAGAACCTGCTGACGTGGAGGTGTCGTTTCGCGCCACGGGCGTGCCGGTCGAGGAGCTCTTGCAGTCGACTAACACGCAGATACGTGGTGTGACCGGCGACATACGGTTGGTCGGCTCCATTCGCGGCCATGGGCGCAATCCAAATGGTATCTATCCGTCGCTGAGCGGAAAAGCCGAAGTGTTGTTGGAAAATGGGCGCATCCTCAAATCCAATGAGTGGGCGGTGTGGAAGATCATCGGTCTGTTGAATCTGCTCACCGTGCTGCAAGGGAAGGTGGATTTTGAAAAGGAAGGGCTGCCCTATGACCGGATTTCCGGGACGTTTGCAGTCCAGCAGGGCTTGTTTCAGACCGAGAACGTCGTCATCGACAGTCCTATTCTAAAGATCACGGCTGCGGGCAACTATGCCTTGCCGACTGATCAGCTCGATCTTGTGATGGCCGTGAGCCCGTTTGGGGCCTATTCGAAACTCCTGAAAGCCATTCCCCTCTTCGGTCGTATTTTGGCCGGTGAACGCAAGGGGTTGGCTACGGCGATGTTTGCTGTCAAGGGTGCCGTGGAAGATCCCGAAGTCACGTATATGCCGGTGAAGTCCTTCGCATACGGCGTGTCGGGATTAGCGCAGTTGGCGGTAGATGTACTGACGAATACCTTATTATTGCCGCTGGATCTTGTCATGCCTGACGGAGATGAAGATCAACCCGATGTTCCTCGAACCATTTCGCCGGCTGAGCCGGTGCCGGCCAGACCCTGACCATTCGCTACCATAGATGGAGACGCCGCAGGCCCTCATTCATCGTGGTTGGATGGTCGATAGATCTAACCCTGTGCCGGTCCATGGCTGAAGCATGGGGCCATCGTATCGATAACCTCCTTGAACCGGGTCTGCCGCGAGCAGCAAGAGCGTATTCAGGTCGAGCACGTCGAAGCCGTTGATCCCCAGGACAAGGCTGAACGAGCACCCCATCGCGATGCATGATTCGATCATGCCGCCGATCATGAGCTTGAGTCCGGCCTTCAGCGTAAACAAGGCGATCTCCAGTGCTTCGATCACGCCGGTTTTCATGCTTTCGATATTGATATAGCCCGCGGCGTGCTGTTCCACGACGGTTCTGGGGTCGGCGAGAGAGCGTACCGATTCATCGGCTGCAACGGGAATGTCGGTGGTTCGCCGAATGTGGGCCAGGCTCTCCAGGTTGCCCCGTTCTACCGGTTGCTCCAGCAGCAGGAGCCTCCCACTGAAACGCCGGACACCGTCAGCAAAGGCGAGGCATTCTTGATACGAGAGCCCTTGATTGCTGTCGCCAATAAATGCCACGTTGGGAAGGGCGTGGTGCATGGCCTCCACACGACGGATATCCGTGTCTACATCCTTGCCGACCTTCATTTTGAAGAGGCGAAAGCCCTGTTGGTGCCAGTGACGTGCAAGAGTCAGGGTGTCATCGACCGTCGCGATAGGAATCGTAATACCGGTTTCCCAAGGGCGTACGGCAGCTCCGCCCCATAATTGTCACATCGGGATACCGGCGGCATGGCAATAGGAGCAAGGAGCGCTATTTCCAGGCCGCAGTGCGCTACCGGTTGTCTCACGGCCTGGTTGCCCATCTGGCAGTAGTGCTGAATCGATCGCCCAACCAGCAATGGAACCAGTCGAGCAAGCGTGTTCAAGTAGGATGGATGGTCTTCACCGCCCACTTCGGGAAAGGGCGCCGCTTCTCCGAATTCGCAGACACCGCTTCAATCTGACGGCGCAAGAACATATCCTGACTCTTTTGAAGAGTCTGCGTGTAATTCGAGATATTCCGAGGGCTGTTGAAAAGAGACACGAGCGAAAATAACTGAAGTGATCGATGACACAGCGCAAGGAGGTGTGGGGACTATGGATCAGTATGGCAGAGGTAGGAGTTGGGATCACGCTCGTGGCTGCACGCCACGAGTGGAAGTCGTTGCGCGGGATAAGCCTATTACCATAAACCTCAACATGAAGATTAATCATGAAGTGCTTGTGAAGGTTGATAAATATCTCGATAATGTGCTCTTAGGAGAGAGCGGCCTGTTCTAAGAGGAAATCAAATGGCCATGTGGAGAAAAACCAATGTGTGTGGAGCAATCCTATGGAGCGTGGCTGGCATGCAGCCGCTGCTGGCGCTCACGCTTAACGAGGCAAAGTCGAAGCGATTGGTTGGCGAGAAGTCCAACGGCTATCTGGGTGTTGTGGCGGCAGGCAACAAAGAAGCGCAGGTTTTGGCGAGTGACATCAATCAGAAACGTCGTCAGGCGTATCAGGAGATTGCTCGCCGTGACGGAACGAACTTGAGTACGGTTAAGGCGTTGGCCGGAGAGAAAGCCATTGAAAAAACCAGGCCCGGCAATATGATCGAAGGCCCCGGAGGCTGGGTCAAGAACTAGCCGCCTCACCCATACCGGTCGTTTTCCCAGGGTAAGGCGGTATTGGAATAGCCTCGGACTTCCCAGAATCCCTTCGCATCCTGATCGGCGAACGTGATCTTTTTCACCCATTTCGCCCCCTTCCACGCATAGCGTTTCGGAATGATCACGCGTACAGGCCCTCCGTGGTCCTTGGACAGGGAATGGCCGTTCCATGTGCGGGCTAGCAACACGTCGTTATCATCGCAGGCATCAAGCGGAAGGTTGGTGGTGTAGTCGTCATACGACATAAATAGGACAAACTTGGCGAGGGGGAGGGGTTTCACGATCGACAGAATGTGTTTGAAGCTGACCCCTTCCCAGTCGTTGTCATAACGGCTCCATGATGTCACGCAATGGAAGTCAGACCGATCCGTGAATGGTGGCTGTGCTTGGAATTGCTCCCATGTCCAAATCACAGGATGCGAGACGAATCCCCCAATGGTCAGCGTCCATTCTGATAAGGGGATGTCCGGTTTGGACCCCAGATCCAGCACGGGCCACGTTTCAACGAGATGCTGGCCCGGTGGAAGGCGGGAGTCTCCCTCATAAAAGACCTCACGTTCTTCTCCTCCCCGCCTGGCCTTGGCCCATTGCTCCTTTGTCTTGGTGAGTCGAGTAGGTTCGTCCATTCCAGCCTCCAGCCCACAGAATAGGGTAATCCATGATGCGCTGCAAGGAGCGTGAGGAGAGAGGGGGTAATACGATGAAGTCTTCGGTGTGAGTAGGTGGTCGATCATTGTTTGGAATTCAGACCGGGGGCGAGCACCGACCAAGGGGCGGCCATTGATGAAAAATGTCGGGGTACTCGTGATCCCCAGCGCGATCCCATCTTGCAGGTCTTTGAGAACAGCCTGGCGGTACCGGCTGGTTTGCAGGCACTGGAGGAAGGGGTCCTGTTGGAGACGGAATTCTTGCGCAAGACTGGCATAGTCCCAGCAGGTTCCTGGGGATTGCCGCTCAAACAGTAGGTTATGATACTCCCAGAATTTGCCCTGTTCACCGGCGCAGCGGGCTACCTCAGCCGTGTCTGTGCATGCGAGTGAGTCGGCTCTGAGTAATCCTGTAGACATGCCAACACTTCATTCAAAATTCAACGGACTTCTATATAACTCCCATTCGACATTGACAGGTCACTGGAAGACTCCCCATGATACGTGAGCCAATCGCCATGTCTAATGAAATGCCCATAGTCCAGTCGGCGAACAAGACTTATGCCGGGAAGGTGGTCATTGCCGCCGTCATTGTGGCCGTCATTGCCGCCTTCTTCTATTTTGACCTGGGTCGCTATCTCTCCTTGGAGGGGCTGAAACAGCACCGTGATCAACTGTTGCTGTTCACGGACACACACTACGCAGCTTCGATTCTGTTCTTCATCGGCACGTATATCGTGGTGGCGGGGCTAGCGCTTCCTGGTGCCGTGATTCTCACGCTGGTCGGCGGGTTTCTGTTTGGAAGTGTGTTGGGCACGCTCTTCGTGAATCTTGGCGCCACGACAGGAGCGATATTGGCCTTTCTTGCCTCGCGCTATCTCTTGCATGACACAGTTGAGCAGAAGTTCGGTAAATGGCTCGGACCGTTCCAAGAAGGCTTTGCCAAGAATGCGCTCAGCTACTTGCTGACCTTGCGATTGATACCGCTTTTTCCGTTCTTTGTCGTCAATCTTGTCTCAGGGCTTACGCGTGTCAGTGTGGGGACCTATGCCATTGCCACGGCCATCGGGATCATTCCAGGCTCCTTCGTCTTTGCCTATGCCGGCCGCCAGCTTGGATCCATCAATACGCTGAAGGAAATCGCGTCGCCGAATGTGATCGGAGCCTTTGTGTTATTGGGATTGTTCGCACTGATTCCCGTTGTCTATAAGAAATTTAAGGCAAAACGGGCGTGATGGTTTTGGGGTGTGTTGGATGAGCGAAAGGCAGACCCATGATCATGTCGAGGAGCCACTCTCATGGCTGTGAAGTTAGGCGGCTAGGATTCGTTCTTGTTGTGTAAACCGCGTGGTCGCAAATTGATTTCATTGCATGAAGAAGCTTATACATACCCCACAGGGATGGCATCGACACCAGCAGTGATCGCTGCGAGCGTTTTCGTTAGGCATACCAGCCCACCATGCCCGATGAGCCTGTTCAGCGTTGTCAGCATGCCGAATCCCTTGAACCCGATATTCTGGATAGACGCCGTCTTTTTGATCTCGATGAGATAGAGCGTCCCACTCTCTTCAATCAGTAGATCAACTTCCTGCTTTTCCTTGTTGTGGTAGAAAAAGACGTGAGGAGTGCGTCCCTGATGGAGATAGGATTTGATGATTTCCGAGACGACCCAGGTTTCCAGCATGGCTCTTGACATCGCTCCGCGTTCCAGCACATCGGCACTCAGCCGTCCGGTCAGATAAGTGCACAGTCCTGTATCCATGAAGTACAGTTTCAGTGTTTTGATCAGCCACTTGGTGCGGTTATTGAAATAAAGCTGCAGTTGATAGACGATGCCTGAGGCATGATGGACGTGCCAACATGTTTTGACCGTCACTTCGCTCACGCTGACGTTCCTCGCCATATCCGCATAGTTGATCAACTGGCCGGTTCTGGCCGCCGCGATCTGCATAAATGTATGAAAGGCGGCGGTATCATTGATATTCAAATACTCCCTGACGTCGCGCTGTATGTAGGTGGCCACGTAGGAGCTGTAAAATCGTTCCCAGTTGTTGTCATTGTTCTGTGCGACCATATCAGAGTAAGAGCCGCGCCAGATCTTGTGATAAACCTCCGGCAAGGTCATAGGTTTCGCGGTCTTTTGTCGGGATTTGAGTAACGGCACATCTGTGAGGAAAGGCGGATCGTCGGCATGGCCTTGTTTTTCGGCCAAGGCAATGCCTTGCAGGTGTAAGATCGCTACACGTCCAGCCAGCGGCTCCGTGACGGTTTTCATCATGCTGAGTTGCTGCGATTCAGTGAGCCAGAACAGCCCATTTTGTTTTTCCGATCCACACCATTGTCATGTAAGAGAACAGGTTCGGCACATATTGGGCCTCATCGATCAGGACGGGGAGTTCCAGTCTATCCAGGAAACTAACCAGATCTTGTTGTGCCGCCCGCCGCATATTGAGATCGTCCAGCGTCACATAGGAACGGGATTGTTTTTGCACTTCCTGCAAGAGCGTGGTTTTCCCGACTTGGCGAGGTCCTGTCAGCAAGACGGCCTTGAAACTGGCGCTGACCTCCAGGATTGCTTTCTTTAAAGTGCGTGGTACGGTCTTGCGTATGGGACGACTAATCCAAAGTGTAGGTTTAGAATAGTCGCAATAGATTTGGTGTCAATGTTTCACGAGCCTGCATGAGATCTTGCCGCACGCCATCACATGGCACCACGATCTGCTCACCATCCGATGCTTGTAAGACTGTCCCCCGGGGTCTAACTAACAGCCGAACCGTGTATTGTATTGACAGACCGAAGAGAGGCCACCATGATACCGATGCATTACACAAACATGGAGAAGGTTGAAACGATGAGCTTGCGCGAGGACAATCTTGTGCGTCCCAACGATGAGCACAATCAGCAGCTGCTTGCCAATGTCCATCCAGCCGACTGGGTCAATCCTGAGCCGACGGGCCAGTACAATATTGTGGTCCTCGGCGCTGGGACCGCCGGACTGATTACGGCGATCGTGGCGGCACGCCTTGGGGCCAAAGTGGCGCTGATCGAAAAACATTTGATGGGCGGGGATTGTCTGAACGTCGGGTGTGTGCCATCAAAAGGCATCATCCGAGCCGCGAGGGCTTGGGCTGACTTGAGAAAGGCGACCGAGTTCGGCCTCTCGATTCCCCCCGGCGTGACGTATGATTTTGGCGCCGTTATGGCACGCATGAGGAAGCTGCAGACTCGCATCAGCCAAAACGATTCCGTTCAGCGGTATACGAAACTTGGCGTGGATGTCTATATCGGCAGCGGGCGGTTTCTTGGAACTGACCGGATTCAAGTGGAAGGGTCGGCAGGTGATCGGCAGCTGGCGTTCGCCAGGGCGGCGATCTGCACCGGGGGGAGAGCATCGGTGCCAACAATCCCTGGATTGCAGGAGGCCGGGTACCGCACGAATGAAACAGTCTTTTCACTGACGGCGCTGCCACAAAGGCTGGGGGTCATCGGCGCAGGGCCGATCGGCTGCGAGCTAGCGCAGGCCTTTGCCCGTTTTGGAAGCCAAGTGTATCTGATCGAAGTCATGCACGGCATCATGCCGAATGAAGATCGCGATGCTGCGGAGATTGTTGAGCAGCAGATGATTCGAGATGGCGTGAAGCTCCTCTGCTGCGGGAAAGACCTGCGAATCGAGAGGGTTGAAGGCGGTAAACGACTGATCCTCGACTCGCATGATCAGCAGTATGACGTGACGGTTGATGAAATCCTTGTCGGGGTAGGACGGCTTCCAAACGTGGAACGAATCGGGCTGGAAGCGGCCGGCGTCGCGTATGACACAAGGGGAATTCAGGTGAACGGCAAGTTACAGACCACAAATCCCAAGGTGTTTGCTGCTGGCGATGTCTGCTCTCGGTACAAATTTACCCATGCGGCCGATGCCATGGCCCAGATCGTCATTCAGAACGCGTTGTTTCCGCATCCATTGGGTTTGGGTTATGCCAATGTGGAGTCCTTGAACATGCCCTGGTGTACCTTTACCGATCCAGAGGTCGCGCATGTGGGGCTGTACGAGAAAGATGCCAAGGAGAAAGGCATCGAGCTGGAAACCTATACGTGCAAATTGAACGAAGTGGATCGGGCGATCCTGGATGGAGAGGAAGAAGGGTTCGCACGCGTGCACATTCAAAGAGGGACAGATAAGATCCTTGGCGCAACCATCGTCGCGGCCCATGCCGGCGATTTGATCAATGAATTTTCCGTGGCGATGAAAGCGGGAGCCGGCGCCAAAACAATTGCCAGCACGATCCATCCGTATCCGACTCAGGCTGAGGTGAATAAAAAAGTCATCAATCTGTGGCGCAAGGCCCACTTCTCGCAAGGCACGAAGAATTTCCTTGTCAAAGTTTTTGCGTGGATGAGGCGCTAAGACGTGTGATGCACGGTCGAACTCGCGTATTCAGCATAGTATTGTATAGCGTATGGTTGATGGGGCCTAGCGAGGTGCCGTTGACATCAGCCCAAGTAAGTACGGTGATCGAAGTCGCTAGGTTTTCCAGTGCCACACTTGGACAGACGGTGCCGGATGGGTGGAAGCCCCTTTCGTTTAAGAACATTCCACGCTCGACGACATACGAAGTGGTGAAGGACGGGGATAAGACCGTCGTCAAGGCCGACAGCAATGTCTCGGCCTCAGGCTTAATCAAAGAAGTCAGAATCAATCCTCGGGACTATCCAATCATACGTTGGCGCTGGAAAGTCAACAATCTAGTTCAAAAGAGTGATACGACTCGAAAAGATGGGGATGATTATCCGGCCAGGGTATATGTGACCTTCGAGTATGATCAGGACAAGGTCAGTGTCGGCAAGAAGCTCAAATACAAGGCCGGTCGGGTCTTGTTCGGAGATATTCCGATCGGCGCCATCAATTACGTATGGGAAACTAAGGCTCCCATTGGGGTGATTCTCGACAATGCGTACACGGATTTCGTGAAAATGATCGTGGTGCAGAGCGGGCCGAACCGCGTCGGGTTGTGGATCGATGAAACCCGGAATATCTATGACGACTACAAGATGGCCTTTGGCGAAGAGCCGCCGATGATCAATGGCGTGGCCATTATGAGCGATACTGACAATACAAAAGAACGAGCCGTTGCCTATTACGGAGACATTGTGTTTGAGAAACGGACACCATAGCGTAGTGCTGAGATTCCTATTCACATGAAGAGGGCCGGTCTGTACAGGACTGGCTCTCGGAGACACCCTGCGCTTCGTCAGCGGCTGCGCAGATTCATGGAATCGTGCCGGAGCCATGGCGGTGGCCTGTGTGGCTGTGCTTGTGGTGAACGCAGCGATAAGCTGTTCGGTGAGGACCGAAGCGGGTCCGGAGGCGGTGATCGGGGCAATCGCAGCGACTGCGGGGATCGCGGCAGTTGTGGCGATTGGAGCGATTCCTGGTGCGACCGGTCCGATCACTAAGACCGTTCCGGGAGTAGTGACAGGCTCGATCGGACCGATTGTCGGGAAAAGGTAGACCGTCAGGACCGCCCTGACAAAGTAGAGTGCCAGGATCAGTCGGAATGTCCTGAGCGCTTCGACCGCTTAGACCGTTCGGGCAGAGGACGGGACTGACCTTCCACCGATTACGTTATCTCAGATCTTCCTTCTGCATATCTGCACATATAATGTTCGGCCATCGGTCATTCGTCATCGGGCGTCAGCATTCTGCTAAAATGCTTGCATGGAAGTCATCGCCACTCATAGCAATGCGGATTTCGACGGCCTGGCCTCCATGGTTGCGGCACGCAAACTCTTTCCGGACGCCAAGCTGGTCATCCCAGCCGGTGCTCAAGAAACGTTGCGAAATTTTCTTGCCCTTCATGACCTCGGTCTCACGAAGCTCAAAGACATCGATGTGACCCACGTCAGTCGACTGGTCTTGGTGGATACCCAGGAGCCTGACCAGATCGGTGGTCTCAAAGTCTGTCTTGCCAATCCGACGGTCGACGTCGTCGTGTTTGACCACCACGTCAGAGCTAACTTGGCCTGCGCGAGACGCTCCGACCTATCCATTGTTGAATCGGTGGGGGCGACTATAACGCTTCTTATCGGGCAACTCCGAGAACGACAGATTCCAGTCACGTCATTCGAAGCAACGGTGATGGCTTTGGGTCTGTATGAAAAAACCAGCTCGTTCGCCTTTGCCTCCACGACCAACCGGGATTTCGAGGCCGGGGCGTTTCTCGTCACCGCCGGGGCGGATCTGAATCTGGTGATGGACACGCTCCGCCGTCCACTCGATCCCGATGCGATCACGTTGTTGAACGATTTTCTGGAACACAGTGAACTGCATTACCTGAACGGCCGGAAGGTCTTGGTGGCGACCAGCACGATCGACTGTTGCCGTGGAGAAGCGGCTGGTGTGGTGCATATCCTTGCCAAGTTGCAGGGAGTCGATGCCGTCGTCGTCGCGGTCATGATAGACGATCGAGTCGAAGTGATCGGGAGAAGCTGCAGGCCCGAGATCGACGTCGAATGGATCGCGAGGGAGTTCGGAGGTGGAGGCCATGCCGTGTCGGCGGCTGCCACGGTGAAAGGGCGGCCGCTTGAGGAGATCAAAGAGACACTGGTCCGGCTACTGACTACCCACTATTACCCGACCCTGTTGGCCCAGGACGTCATGACTCGCCCGGTGAAAGCGATTGAGAAGGACACAGCGGTCACGGAGGTCGGGGAACGGATGACGGCGTATGGACTCAATGTGTTTCCGATCCTGGATGCGCAGGGCCACTATGCCGGACAGGTCAGCCGGGAGTTGATTCAAAAAGCGCTGTTTCATCGGCTTGGCAAAATGGCGGTGCGGGAGATCATGCAGACCGACGCGTATCAGGCGCAGCCGGAGACACCGTTCCACGATGTGGAAACCGCGATGATCGAGCGGAACCAGCGATGTGTGCCGGTCATCAAAGACGCCAAGGTTGTCGGCGTCATTACCAGAACGGATTTGCTGCGGACTGTGCACGACGATGTGCTGAAGAGCGCCAGAATAAAAAACCTACGCCTCAGCGCGGCCGAGGCGGAGATCGCAGGACCACACCGCAATGTCCGAAGACTGTTACGGAGCCGGTTGCCCCATCACCTTGTCACGCTGTTAGAAGAAGCTGGCCAATTGGCTGACCGGTCCGGAGTGTCGCTCTTTGTCGTTGGAGGCTGTGTGCGAGATCTGCTCTTGGGCATCAACAATCTCGATCTAGATCTTGTGGTCGAGGGCGACGGCATCGCCTTCGCGCGAAAGTTGGGTGAACTGTTGCGCGCGCGCGTCAAGACGCACAAACGGTTTGGAACCGCGATCGTGCTCCTGCCGGACGGATTCAAACTCGACGTCGCCACCGCGAGGACGGAGTATTACGAGTATCCCACCGCCTTGCCCACGGTCGAACAAGGCTCGATCAAGAAGGATCTTTACCGGCGCGATTTCACAATCAATGCGCTAGCTGTCCGATTGAATGGAGAAGGCTTTGGCGATGTTCTGGATTTCTGCGGCGGACAACGTGATCTGAACGACAAAGTTCTACGTGTGTTGCACGGATTGAGTTTTGTCGAAGATCCCACTCGCGTCTTTCGAGCCATTCGATTTGAGACCCGTTTTGGCTTTCATCTCGGCAAGGACACAGCGGGGTTGATCGCCGGTGCCGTGAAGATAAATTTATTTCACCGGCTCTCCGGCCATCGGCTGTTGGAAGAACTCAAACTGCTGTTGAGTGAGCGTGAGCCGAAGCACGCCGTCAAGCGGCTGGCTGATCTGGCCTTGCTCCAATTCATCCATCCGAAGTTGAAGTGGTCTGACCGGCTGCAAGTTCTCTTGAGTGCTATCGAGGAAGCAGTCAATTGGTACCATCTGTTGTATTTGGACCGGAAAATTGAGGTCTGGCTGGTCTACATGATGGGATTCTTGGAAGTTCTGCCTGGACGGGCCGTGACGGATATACTCAAGCGGTTTCCGTTTTCCGAGATGGAAGCACGCACCCTCAAGTCTGCACGGTCCGGCTTCCAGGGGATCATGCGCCAGCTCGGCAGAAAATCGAGGCTCAAGCCGTACGAAACGTATCGCTTACTGTCAGGCCTATCCGACGAAACCCTACTTGGCTTCATGGCCAAGAGTAAAGGAGATTCAATGAAACGCCAAGTCTCGGCGTTCCTAATGACCTATCAGCACGTGAAGTCGATCCTGACCGGTGCTGATCTGAAAGCGATGGGGCTCAAGCCGGGACCGAAATTTAAGCAGATTCTTGATCACTTGCTCGAGATGAGACTCAACGGAGAGGTCAAGACAGAGACGGAGGAACGAGCGCTCGTTCATCGTATGGCGAATCTCTCCGGTTGATGCGCCTTTAGTTCATCAGCCTGATGGTGGTCGAGACTTCGTTGGGCAGCAGCAGGGTGGCTATCGCCCGGTTCTGTTCGTCCGGTTGAATTAGCGCGAACAACGGCACCGGTTGCGGCACCCCGCCGGATGGCAAGGGCAGCATCGCGAGGAAGTCGATTAACGGCGAGAGGGTCGTCTGACCAGCTAAGCGGAGACGAAAGGCCATCAGCACATCGCGAAGCCGTTCAGCCGTATCTTGTTCTGACAGTCCATTGATCGGCGCGATCCCGATGTCCCAAAGCGGTTTGGTGATGGTGATCGGGAAGGTCAGGCCCAATTTCTTCGCATCCTCTGTGACGTCGATCAGAATCCCTGCCTGAATGGCTTGCTGACGATTGGCGATCAGTTGAACGGGTGAACCTTGGGCCTCTGTCTCCGATGGCTCATCTGCTTTTTCGAAATTCTGTGCCTTGGATTCTGGCACAGTAGGTAATGCAGGCATGGGTGCCGCTTCCTCTGGTTCAAGCATGTCAGGCTCTGTCTGCTGGTTGAGTGGAGAGTCCTCTGGTAACGCAGGCAAGACGTGAATCAGCCCCTCATAGACTTTCTTGGCGGATTCAGACCAGTCCGAGTTGAAGGGTCTTCCTGCAAAGGCCGCCTCGGCCGCTTTTCGTTCATCGTAGGTGAGGATCCGTGGGGTGCGTGTCGTTTCCATGGCTGGAAGATAAGCCGCAGAGATGTGAAGTCAAGACGGTACCTGCATCATTTTGAGGATCTATCGGGTGGGTTCGGCGGTAGATCCTTCATGGAACAAAAGCACAAGAAGTTTGAGTAGATAGAGTGGCATCCGTTGCATCGAATTCCCCCCCAAGGTGAAGCGTTCAAAACCATCATGCTATAGTCGCCCCTATGGCACGGATGGACTACTATCGAATCCTGGGCGTTTTGCGCGAGGCGTCGGACGACGAGATCAAGAAAGCCTACCGCAAGCTGGTCTTTCAGTATCATCCTGATCGGAATCCGGAGAGCGAATCTGCCGATGAGACGATTCGTGAGATCAATGTCGCCTATGAAATTGTCGGCGATCCAGAGAAGCGTCGGAGTTATGACCGTCTCTTCTGGGGGGGGGAGCCGCGTGCCGAGGCCGTTGATCTGACAGTCATTCTTGAACAGATGGAGCGCACACTCTTTAATGAAGGGCGTAAGGAACTTTTTGCCCTGCTGATGCAGCGTGTCACACGGATCAAGGAGGAATTACAGATCATCCGCCAACGGACTCTAGCGCTGCAGGGCTACGACTCGTTTCTCGTACAGGTTGTGGAAAGGCGCGCGGCTGAAATCGCAGATGAATTCCTCACAGACGACATGCAGAGACGCGCGCAGCGCCTGATCGAAGTGGCGACGGAGATGATGTTATCCCAGGGGGTCGCCAAGCGGAACGACGAGAGCGAGGTGCGTTCGCTCCGTAATAGGTTTGAGGCGTCATTCCGAAAAGGCCGCCTGCACGGGATTGCATCTGCGTTGGAATTATTTTACGAGAGAAGCTAGTGGTTCTGTTTATGAGGAGTGGTAGTGCCGCGGAATGCGTGATCCGATCGTGCAGAGGACTTCGTAGGCGATCGTGCCGGTCCAGTTGGCGATATCCTCGGCCGTAATCCGGTCCGCTCCCTGGAAGCCGATAAGGACAACTTCATCGCCGATGGCCGCTCCGGTAATCTTCGTGACGTCGACCATGAGCATGTCCATGCAGACCAGGCCGGTGATTGGTGCGCGTTGACCATGGATTAAGACATGACCACGATTGGAGAGGCGGCGGCTGATGCCGTCGGCATATCCGATTGGGAGCACAGCAATTCTGGTTTGGTAGGCTGCCGTGAAGGTTCCGTTGTAGCTGACCTTCTGTCCTGGTTGAACGGTTCGGAGTTGGGCGATGGAAGTACGTAGGGACAAGACAGGTTTCAGCTCCGGGACAGCAACGGACTTGGGCAAGGTATGATAGCCGTAGAGCATGATGCCGGGGCGGACGAGCGAAAATTGCGCGTCTGGGAAGCGAATCGCACCACCGCTGTTAGCTGCATGAATCAATGGGACCCTGAATCCGTTTGCCGTGACGAGGCCAACCATCTGGCGAAATTGCGTTAACTGCGTCTGGGTCACATCTGGATCTGCTCCATCGACATCCGCCAGATGGGTCATGAGTCCTTCCAAATGCAGTGTGCGCGGGAAGTTCTTGGAGCTGAAAAGATAGGCCATCTCCTCCTGTGTGAATCCCAGCCGACTCATTCCTGTATCGACCTTCAGATGAATGGGGTAGGGAGTTGGGAACGATGAGGCAGCTTGTGCCAATTTTGGAAGGATGGTGGCGTCGCTCACCACCGGAGTTAATTGGTGGATGAACAGGTCGGTGAACTGTTCTGGGAAGAGCGGCCCGAGGATCACGATCGGTGCGTTGATGTCGGCTTGCCGAAGTGCAATCCCTTCCTCGATCGACACGACGGCGACACGCGACACCCCGTGACGAATGAGTGCCTTGGCCGTTTCAACGGCCCCGTGGCCGTAGGCATTCGCTTTGACGACGGTCATGACGTCGCAGCCGGGAACGAGGATGTTACGGAACTGGGACAAGTTGTGGATCAGGGCGGTCAGATCAATTGTGGCACTGGCTGGGAGGAAAGTAGAGGTGGTCAACACGCTGAGACACAGGGGAGAAGCCTAAACCTCAGACTTCCATGATCTCCTGTTCCTTCCTCTTGATGACGTCGTCAATCTTTTGTCCGAATTGATCGGTGAGCTTTTGGGTATCTTGTTCAGCTTTCCTTAGCTCGTCTTCTGTGAGCTTGGTATCTTTTTGAAGTTTCTTCAACTCTTCGTTCGCATCGCGCCGGAATCCACGGATCTGCACCTTGGTGTCTTCCCCGTGCTTCTTGCAAATTTTAGTCAACTCTTTTCGGCGTTCTTCAGTCAGCGGCGGGAGTGGAACGCGGATCATCTTCCCGTCGTTTGACGGTGTCACGCCCAATCCAGAATTGGCCAGTGATTTCTCGATTTCCTTGATTAATTGCGGCTCCCACGGCTGGATGGTGATCAATCGCGCTTCGGGCGTGGAAATGTTGGAGACCTGCTTTAACGGCGTCATGGTGCCGTAGTAATCGACCCGGACCCCATCGAGGAGGGCAACCGACGCGCGTCCTGTGCGGAGGCCGGCCAGATCCCGTTTGAGATGCTCCACTGCTTGTTCCATATGCGTGGTGAGATTTTGTCGAACAACGGCTGCGTTGGACATGGCGATACTCCGTGTTGAGATCAGCGATGGTCGGCAGTGACGAGCGTTCCAATCGGTTCGCCAGTGACCACGCGCTTGAAGTTACCCTTGATCTTGAGGTTGAACACGAAGAGCGGAAGATTATTATCCATACAGAGGCTAATCGCCGTGGAATCCATGACCTTCAGGTTCTGGTTCAAAATGGACATGAAGGAAATGTTGGTGTATTTTGTGGCATCAAGATGTTTCATTGGATCGGCGTCGTAGATGCCGTCCACCTTAGTGCCTTTCATGATGACTTGCGCCCCGATCTCCATAGCTCTGAGCACCGCGGCGGTGTCGGTTGAGAAATAAGGGTTGCCGGTGCCGCCGGCAAAAATCACCACACGGTTTTTCTCCAGATGACGAATGGCTTTCCGGCGGATGTATCCTTCCGCCAATTGGCGCATTTCAATGGCGGATTGAATACGTGTGTGGATGCCGGTCCGTTCCAAGGCATTTTGGAGCGCCAGGGCATTGAGCACTGTGGCCAGCATGCCCATGTAATCAGCGGAGGCGCGCTCCATGCCCGATGCGCTCGCGGCAATACCTCGGAAGATGTTGCCTCCGCCGATGACGACGGCGACTTGCACGTCGAGCGCCACGACTGAGGCGATTTCCTCCGCCAAGTCTTCGAGGATAGAAGGTTGGATGCCGTAGCCCTGCTCACCGGCCAACATCTCCCCGCTCACTTTCAGAAGGAGGCGCCGGTATTTGGCAGTGGTCATGCTTCGCCCAGTTGGTAGCGGGTAAACCGACGGATGTTCATGTTCTCGCCGATCTTGGCTATTTTTTGGGATACCAGGTCTTTGATGACGATGGCTGGGTCCTTGATGAAGGACTGTTCCAATAGGCAGTTTTCCTGGTAGAATTTCTCCAGTTTTCCCTCAACGATTTTCGGCCACGCGGCAGGGGGCTTGCCCATTTCTTTAGCCTGCGCTTCGTAGATCGCACGCTCCTTGTCCTGGACCTCTTTGGCAATATCTTCCCGCCGGACGTAGGCGGGCTTGGCTGCGGCGATTTGCAGCGCAAGGTCGTTGACGAATGCTTTGAATTCGTCGTTGCGTGCCACGAAATCTGTCTCACAATTGACCTCAATAAGGACACCGATCTTGCCTCCCATGTGAATATAGGAGTGCACAAGTCCCTGGTTCGTCTCGCGTCCGGACTTTTTCGCCGCTGCCGCGAGACCCTTTTGCCGTAGATAGTCAATCGCCTTTTCGATGTCGTTCCCGTTTTCGGTGAGAGCTTTTTGGCAATCCAAAATGCCGGCACCGGTCTTTTCACGAAGCTCTTTCACGAGCTGACTTGATCCTGCCATGGTCCATTATCCTTCGCCGTCTGATGGAATGAAATCGTTGACTGCCGTCCGAATAATCGAAATTAGAATGTCGGGAGACTTTCCATGCGAGCGACCGGTTTCTTGTCATCGACCGCAGGGGAGGCCTGAAGCTCCATTTCCTCGCGCTGTGTTTTGAGGTGTGCCCCTTCGATGCAGGCTTCCGCGATCTTGGACGTGATCAACTTGATCGACCGGATCGCGTCGTCGTTACCTGGGATTGGGTGCGTAATGTGATCGGGATCGCAATTACTGTCCAGAATGGCGATCACGGGAATATTCAGCCTGGTGGCTTCTTGCACCGCGATCTTCTCGATTCTGGTATCCAGGATGAAGACGGCGCCCGGGAGGCCCCGCATATTCTTGATGCCGGACAAATACTTTTGGAGTTTGGCGATGTCTTTTTGCATCAATAAGATTTCTTTCTTCTTGAGCCCGTGCGCGCTGGGATTGAGCAATATAGTTTCCATTTTTTTCATCTTGTCGATGCTGCGGCGGATTGTTTGAAAGTTTGTGAGCA
>Ga0194121_10000515_pt1 | contig 68347 bp, 56 predicted proteins | sample TA2MahCa50mmetaG_FD_148609 | JGI IMG/M metagenome (GOLD analysis project Ga0194121, IMG submission 148609) | Freshwater microbial communities from Lake Tanganyika, Tanzania - TA2015020 Mahale Deep Cast 50m | ecosystem: Environmental > Aquatic > Freshwater > Lake | place: Tanzania: Lake...
ACTCCGGCTACCGCCTCGCCAACCCCAGCCGCTTCCCAGCCCTGAGCGCCCGAAACCGACCCGCGCGGCACCGGCGCGGCACCGGCGCGGCACCGCCAGCGCGCTACGCGGTTCGCCGTACGGACACCTGGAAGGAGCAAGAGAACTAGCTAATGACATGGGTGACGAAGAACCCTCGGAGGAAAACGTGAAGCTATTGCGGGAAACTACAATCGCAGACTCGTTGGAGCGACGCCGACACGAACTCGAAGCCATGACCGACGACGAGTTAGAGGAGTTAGAGGAGAATCCAGAATGGATGATATGACCTGGATCAAGAATCAACTGGCCTCCGACCAGGATACGTCCGGCTCGGTCGCAGATGTTTGCACCCTCGGACCAGTACGGCCTGCTCGTGTCCGAAGTCTGCACAAGTTTCAGGCGAGCGTGGTTGAAGGAAAGCGGTGAGGAAACGAAGTAAGAGGCTCGATGGCTTCTCTATGGTTGTGTGGGAACAGAAACTCGAACGAGATGGACAGCACTGAGGCAACTGAAGCGAGGAGGCGCTCACATGAACCGATCTGAGCAGAAGAAAAAGCGGGCAGAGAAAAGGCGGGCAAAGAAGATGAACCGAAATCGCACTCTGGCGCTTGGAGCAGTCGTCGTGCCACGGGCAATGGCTGAGGCGTGGGGCGAAGCCAGTGTAAAGAATGCTGGAGAACAAGCTGGTCGGCGTGACATGACCAACCAGCCAGTGACCACTTGGACTTTGGCCGGAGGACGGGCAAAAGCGGTCGTTCACAAAGGCCGAGAAATCATTCGTTGCCTGGATTCTACGCCGGATGATGTCGCCAATTTCATCACCAGTGAGAACACAGACCGTGTGTACTTCGTGATGCTGTCCCGCAAGACCTTCATGAATGACAATCTGTGGGTCATAGTGGACCCTGCAAGCGAAGCGGACGTGTACGTTTCCTCCGACCGATTGGCATGGAGAGCAGCCACGGAAGGTGAGGATTATGAGGGCGTCATGGCAATGGATATGTTTTCTCTCGGCGATCCACATGCCCATGACGGACAGCACCGCCATCAACAGCCGGGATCACCACAGGACTGCCGTGAGTAAGACGTTGCCCGCCAGGAATGTTCCTGGCGGGCTTTTCAACCAAAAGGAGCAAGATCATGACCAAGGAAGCCATCTACATCAGATCATCAAAGGGCGATCACGACCGCCAGCGTGAAGAACTCCACGCCAAGTTCGGCGACACGCACGAGATCGTCGCCGAGTACCAGGACATCGGCCCCGGCAGCAGCGCTTTGAAGCTGCTGCTCGAAGACGCCGCCAAGGGCAAGTTCGACGTTCTTCTCTGCTCCGATCTCCCTCGGCTCGCCCGCCTCCCCTCGCCAGAGATCATCACGGCGATCCGGGACGCCGGGGTGAAGGTCGTGACTGCCCGTGACCGCCGGAAAAACGCAGCCGATGCTGGATTCGGCTGCAAATGACAGGTCAAATCGGTTTACAACTCGCCCTCCAGCGTGGTACAAGCCTGCTCGTCGGGAATTTCTTTTTGTGGCCGCTTTGCGACTTTCCCGGCTTTCTGCCTCGGTCGGACGACGGCCCGAACCCGTCCAGGCAATCTCAATCACCACGCCGAAGGGTGTGTCGAGGAGATTGTCTGTATGCGTCCCATCGTCAACAACGGTTTTTCGCAGCCCACCGACCGAATCACTTCGACCAAGGCGGAGGTTGTGTACATTCGCAAATCGACTTCGGCACAAGAGACGGAAGACCAGATCGCCAACGTGAAGCGCATGTTGCTAGACATGGGCAAGGAAGTCCCCGATGAGTGGTGGTTCATGGATACGGGTAGCCGCCGCCATGCTCACAAGCGCAAGGACTTTCAACGGCTCATGGCCCTGGTGAACCCTGCTCCGATTGCCGGGAGGAAGCCGGAGAGCAAGATCGGCACGATCTACATCGAGTCACAAAATCGCTGGGGCGGCAAGGACCGCAAACAGCTTTTCGGCTGGTTGTCAATCCTGGCCGAGAACGGGGTGAATCTGTTCGACCTGAAGGACAAGAGGGAGCTTACTTCGTCGGACATGGCGACCGAGTTAAACGTCTACATCAACTCGTTGAAGTCCGAGAAGGAACTGGAAGAACTGGCGTTTAACTCGATGCGGGCGAAAGTCGGCAAGCTGGATCGCCTTGGTGCTTGGGTGGGCGGGCGACCCCCGTTCGGGTACGACAAGGTATGCCTCTCCGTGGACGGCGGCGAGCAACTTTGGCGGTTCCACCACACGAGCCACTACCGGGGCGAAATTCATTACCCGAACGGTCTGGTGCGTCGGGACAACTGCCCTCGCAAGTCAAAGCAGGAGTACACCCGCCTCGCCTTGTCCATCAATCCCGAAGAAATCAAGATCGTGCAGGACATCTTCCACTGGTGGATTACAGAAAACATTTCCCGCCGAGGTATTGCCCTCCGGCTGAACGAATCAGGCCGACTGCACTACGGCAATCCGTGGACGCACGAAACGATAGGCGACATCCTCAAGAATCCGCAGTTCACTGGAGACACTTACTATGGGCGGCATCAGTTTGCTGAAATCTACACGTTCGACGCCAAGGGGATCATGACCCCCGTAAAGGAGAAACTGAAGCCGAACCGTCCGTTGGACGAGTGCCGGGTCAAAACGGGGACGCATCCTGTCATCGTCACCAAGGAAGTATGGGAGCAGGCTCAAACGAAGCTGAAGCAGGCTCCGAGCTTTCCCTCCGCACCAAAGAACGGCAAGCGGTGGCTTAGGGGCATCATGTATTGCGGACACTGCGGAGCGGCGATGACCACTCGACCCTACAACGGTCGAGTAGTTTACGTCTGCAAGACCTATGACCACAAACGGGTCATCGGTCACAAGTTGGGTGGGGCCTGTCACGCCTACACCATCGGCCACGCTGACGCCGAGGCCCTGGTCATGGACCATCTGAATACCCTCGGCGTAGACGTGGAAAAGGCGACGAGTACAAGCGCCAGGATCAAGATGGACGCAGAACTGCAACTGCTCGGTGAGATCGACGGCGACCGCCAGAAGATTCACGACATCTTGCGATTTGGCATCGAGGAGTTTGTCGCTGAAATCCGCAAGACCGTGGCAGATTTGCCGGAGAAGGAAGTCGCCAAGATGAAGCAGTTGCTCGTTTACTTTGTGGCGCTTCAGGCGAAGGGTTTCTCTTTCAAGGTGGGGCTTGAGCCGGGCGGGGAATTGTCCGAGCAAGTGCGGCGGCTTGAAGCAGAGAAGATTCGTGTCGCCAAGGACCAGTTGAGCAAGCTCGAAAATCGGCACGCAAACGTGACGGCGGTGTGGAGCGAAGCGAACGACATGCGCCGACCCGTTCTGGACGCCCAACTCAAAAAGATGGAGGAAGAAATCCGCAAGTGGAAAGAGCGGACCATTCCTCTGTGGGAGCGAATCGGAAACCTGGATGCCGACATACAGGAACGAATGAGCAAGATCGCCCGACTCCAGGCTCATTGGGACGAGATGGGCGACCGCCAGCGTGCGGAACAGGTCCGGCAGATTGTTCGGAAGTGCGTTCTCTATTGGGAGGGCATCCCCTGGGGCCAAAAGAAACGCTATCGAATCCTAAAGGACCAGACCAAATGGGTTTACGCCAAGGACGCCGACTCTACGCTTATGAATGGAGAATGTGCATGATGTCCCCATCCTGCACGATGTAGGTCTTGCCTTCGAGGCGGTAGACGCCGCGGGCCTTGGCCTCCTTCATCGAGCCGACCTTCTTGAAGTCATCGTAGCTGACGACCTCGCCGCGGACGAAGCCGCGCGCGAGATCCGTGTGGATCTGCGAGGCGCCTTCGACGGCGCTGGCGCCCTTCGGGATCGGCCAGGCACGGCACTCATCCTCGCCCACCGTGAAGAAGACGATGCTGCTCATGCCGTAGAAGATCTTGCGCAGCACTTCCGGCCGGGAGAATCCGGACAGGTTCAGGTCCTTCATGAACGCTTGCCGGTCTTCCTCGGAAAGCTCGTCCAGCTCGCGCTCGAGTCGGGCCGGCGCCTGCAGGGCCGTGGGGGCCAGTTCCAGCAGCCCGACGGGCAACGGCTGCGATGTGCCGTCGTCGCCGCGGTTGAGCAGCACCAGTTCCGGCTTCAGCGTCAATAGCTGGAAACTGCGGATGATCTTTTCCTCCTCGTCCTTGAGTCCGAGAGAGGCGGCGCCCCTGCCCTCCTCCAGGGCCGACACAACGCGCTTCAAGAGATCCAGTTCCAGTTGATCGGCATCGCGTTCCTTGGCGGGGCGCGGCTTCTTGAGCTGAGTTTGCAGCCGATCGATCCGGTTGCTGACGATCTCCAGATCCGCGAACACCAGCTCCTCGCGGAAGCGGAGCAACTCGGCCGCCGGGTCACCCTCGGCAAAGCCGTTGAGGACGACGAGCAGCCCGCCGGCGTCGCGCATGATGCCGAGCCGTCGGGCGTTGTCGCGGCGCTCGGTCAGCAACAGGCCGGGCGTGTCGAGAAACTCGACCTTGGCGGGGGTAGTCTTCTTGGGCTTGAAGTGCTGCGACAACCAGTCGAGGCGCTCGTCGGGGATGTCGGGCTTGCCGAGCTGTCCGTGCTGAGCCTTGGCCGGGTCCGGGGCGACGCCCGTCAGCCAGTGAAACACCGTGCTCTTGCCCGAGCCGGAAAAGCCCGCGATACCGATTTTCATGAACTTCTTTCTCCCTCTCCCTCTGGGAGAGGGTTGGGGTGAGGGTCAGGATCACGCGCGAAATCCCTCACCCCCAGCCCCTCTCCCAGAGGGAGAGGGGAGTCAGATGTTAGCGTGTCTCCGCCTTGCTGAACTCCGGCATGCGGCCGGCGAGGACGTCGGCTTCCCACTCGTCGAGGAGCGGCCAGCCGATCGCGCAGGTGCCGAAGTCGGCCATGTATTGATACTGCGTCAGCCGGTCGATCGCCTTCTGCACGATGCGGTTGTCGCGGCGGAACACCGGACCATGGCTGGGCAGCAGGAACTCCGAATCGTCCTTGATGATGCGCTTCAAGGACTGGATGAAGTCCGGGATGTGCGAACCGTGATGGGCGTCGATGACGCCGACGCAGCTATCTTTGTAGATGTTGTCGCCGCAGAAGAGCAGCTTGGGTTCCTGGGCGCCCATCTTGAAGGCGAGTTGCCCGGCCGTGTGCCCCGGCGTGTGCCAGACCTCGACCTTGACCGAGCCGACATTGATCACGTCGCCTTCGTTGATCTCGATATCGACCTTGCAGCGCGGCATGGGGATGGCGAAATCCTGGGCCTTGATGGTCGCGTAGGTCATGATCTCGTCGCCGCTCTCCAGCGGCTCGACGGTCAGCGGATGGGCGGCGACCTTTGTCTTCATCAGCTCCTTGGCACGGGCGATGCCCTGGATGTGATCCGCGTCGGCGTGCGTGGCAATGATCATCTTGCACATCGACAGGTTGAAATCCATCTTGCGGATCAGCTCGACAATCTCGTCCACGGTATCGAGATAGCCGACATCGATGAGCAGGAACTCGTCGCCGCCGTCGATGAGATAGACGTTGACTCCCAGGCGTCGCCCGGCCTGGTAGTTCATCTCGATGACGTTGGGGAAAAGGTATTTGCGGGCCAGCATGATGTTTACCAGTCTCCGTGGCTGGCGTGGACATGAAATCGCGCGACAACGGTTTTTATAAATGGAAGCCGCGCGGGATTCAAGGGTGACGAAGCTGGCGATTGCGGCGTGTGTGCCGGGCCCGACGGCGACGACAAAGTTCGGCCGCCGCCAGCTTGTCGATCGAGACTCGCGTTTCCGGCATCAAGGTGATGACGGAGATGGAAGAGAATGGCAGCTCAGGCGTGCCCGTGCGTCGCCGATGGTTCATCGCGCGCCGGCAACTGGTTGCGACGCACTGCCGCGATGCGCTTGCGAATCTCCTCCTCGAAGCCGCGATCCACAGGTTCGTAGTAGCGGCGTTCCTCGGGGAGGTACTGCTGCTCGACCCAGCCGCCTTCGTAGTCGTGGCTGTACTTGTAGTCGGCGCCGTGGCCGAGCTTGGCGGCGCCGCGATAATGCGCGTCGCGCAGATGCTCCGGGACAGCGAGAGTGCGGCCGGAGCGGACGTCCTCCCGCGCCTTGGCGATGGCCAGCGTCGCGGCGTTCGACTTCGGCGCCGTCGCAATGTACGTGACCGCCTGCGCCAGCGAGAGCTGGCATTCGGGTAGGCCGACAAACTCGACGGCTTGCAGGGCGGCTGCTGCCAGCAGCAGCGCTTGCGGGTCGGCGTTGCCCACGTCTTCCGAGGCGCAGATGACGATGCGGCGGACGATGAAGCGCGGGTCCTCGCCGGCCTCCAGCATGCGTGCCAGCCAGTAGATGGCCGCATCCGGATCGCTGCCGCGCATGCTCTTGATGAACGCACTCGCCAGGTCGTAATGCGCGTCGCCGGTCGGGTCGAAGTCCATGACCTTGCGCTGGATGGACTCCTGGGCAACGTCCAGCGTGAAATCGACCGGGACATCCGGGCGCTGGGCGGCGGCGGACAACACGCCGATTTCCAGGGCCGTCAGGGCACGGCGGGCGTCGCCATCGCAGATCTCCGCCAGAAACTCCAGTGCATCCGGATGCAGCTGGACCGTCGTCTTGCCCAGCCCGCGCTCGACATCGGCCAGGGCACGTTGCATGATGAGCTTGATCTGGTCCTTGCCCAGCGGCTGAAAGGTGAAGATCTGGCTGCGGCTCAGCAGCGGCGAATTGATGGCGAAGAACGGATTCTGCGTTGTTGCCCCGATGAGGATGACGCGCCCTTCCTCGACGTCCGGCAGCAAGACATCCTGCTGGGCGCGATTGAAGCGATGCAGTTCATCGACAAAAAGGATGGTGCGCCGGCCGCCGGTCTCGAGTTCGGCGCGGGCCTCCTCCAGCGTCTGCCGCACTTCCTTGACGCCGGCGGCCACGGCGTTGAGTTGCTGAAAGCGGCAGTGCGTGTGCCCGGCGATGACATGGGCCAGCGCTGTCTTGCCCGTCCCCGGCGGCCCGTAGAAGATCACCGAGCCGATCCGGTCCGCCTGCAGCAGCCGGCGCAGCAGCTTTCCCGGTCCGAGAAAATGCTCCTGGCCTACGAACTCGTCCAGTGTGCGCGGCCGCATCCGTGCCGCCAGCGGCTGGGCCTTCTTCGCGTTCGCCAGATGAATGTCGTGAAAGAGATCGATGGTGATGCTCCCGGGAATGGCGTGACAACCAGGCCCGCCTCAGGGCGTGCGCTGAACGCCGCTTCGCCATACAACGGCGCCCAGCACCGGCCCGCACTCCTTGCAATGGTAGCCGCCCAATGAGCGCGGCCGGCGATGGCGGTAATGCTCACGCCGGCAATTGGGACAAACAGCCAGCCAGCGCCCTTTCGGCATGTCGGCCGTGAGGCTGCAGCGCTCCGGACGGGCGCCGATGGCCTGGGCGATCAGCTTCCAGCGCGGCCCGTGCCCGGCTTTCTGTCCGGCCAGCGCGTGTGCAATCTCGTGCAAGATCGTGTCGCGAATCTCCTCGTCGCCGTTACGCTCCACCAGGTGAATGGACAGCTCGATTCTTCCCGGCTTCACCAGGATGCGCGGCGGCCAGATTTGCACCCGCTTCGTCGGATAGTAGCAGACGCCCATGCGCCGCCGGGCGCGGTTGAAGCGAAACGTCCAGCCGCGATCCAGGCCGTGCTGGGCCATCAAAGCGACCGCCAGGTCCTGGACAGCGAGCGCTCTTGCGGAGAGCGGTCTGGATCGAGGCATGCGCTTCGCCCTCGTGACGCGCGGAAACAGCGTGACGTCATTCATTGTACACGGGACTGCAGAGCCGTCCGGCGGCTGATTGAAGAGCACCGCCACCCCCGGCAACGAAGCGGCTGTCTGACGATCCGCCACTATCCGCTGTGCGACACTGACTTGCGGCTGACGAGCCTTCACTGGATTCGTTGCCGGGGCACCGAGAGGGGGGCGGTAACGCAATGAATCTTTTCATCCGCAGCCACTACACCGCAGCGCGGTCCGTCGAGCCAAGCGCTTGTCGTTGCCCGAGCATCAGCAAGATCCATAACGCGCCCAGCGAGGCGATGAGGTGCTTGAGCGTGTGCCCGCTGACCACGCCGTTGACGGCAAGAACCTGTCGGTCCAGCAATTCCAGCAACTTGGCGAGCGCGTACCACGCCAGGATGCCCCACAGCGCTGCCGTCCCGGTGTAGCGTGCCGGAAACAGCAGCAAGAGCAGCGGCAACGCCAGCAGCGGCAAGAACTGCACCAAGGCGTAGATGCGAACATCGCCGTCGCCGTGCATCTCGGTCCAGTGCCAGTAGGTGACGCCAAAGATGCCGAATGCCAGGCAAGGCCCCAGGAGCCACGGGCCGGCACGGGGTCCAACCCGCTCGGCAAAGACCAGGACGAAAAACGTCATGAACACCACGGTGAGGGGCAGCCGATCCCAGTACAGCGTCGCATTGGTGGGGTTCCAGTGATAGGAGGCCGAGCCAAAGCCCGTCAGCGTGACAAAGGCGAAAAGTGTCAGGTAGGCCCACCATTCCCAGGCATGCAGAAAGTGCGCGTTGGGAAGTCGGCCGGCGGGGCTCAGGAGCCACGCCAGTCCCATAACGCCGAAGATGACAAAGGGCAGGTTGGAAAGGACATTGAGCGCGTTGGGGATGTGCAGCAGCGTGCGTTGATCGGCAAAGTCGTGGTAGGCGGTGTCTTGCGGAAAGCGCGGCACGACCAGCAAAGCCCCGAAAGCAACCACCGCCAGCATCACGATGAGAGCGAGACGAACCCGAAAGGCTCTGGGAGTAAGCGGCGCAGGTGAAGGCGTGATTGCCATGATAAGACGATCTCAAAGGAATACGGCTTATCCCGCCAGCATCTCTGGACTGTTCTTAGCCAGGAGATCATCCGATTCAACCTCTGGCAGAGATCGAACCTTCACTGAACTTAACTCGACGTCAGTGCGTCCGTCGGCCGTCTCCAAGAGACGCAGCAATCGGTACAATAATCTGCAACAATGATTCCACCGTTCAACGAACATGGTTACCTACCACCAGGTGTGCATCCAGCCGCGCTTGACGCGATCGAAAACCGTTTTGGACGCGAATCCGATTTGCGTCGAGTGCAAATGGAATCCCTGAGGTGGCTTGTGGACCTGGCACGTCGTGCCGGAGTCGCGCGATTGGTCATCAACGGTAGCTTTACGACCGAGGCGTTCGAGCCGAACGATGTGGATTGCGTTCTCCTTGTGGAAGCAGGTTTCCCGCGCGACGAAGCTGCCGAGGCCGAATTGGTCAGCGGCTTGCCGTTTCTGGAAATCAATCTTGTGAGCCAGGCGGACTTCGACGTCCTTGTCGATACATTCTTCGCGACCGACCGACAGTTGCTTGCCAAAGGCATGGTGGAGGTTATCCTATGAGCTTGCAAAGTCTGCGCGAACTGAAAGCAACTCGTGAAAAACTACGGTTGCTCGAGGAGCGCTACGAGGCAAACCAGCATGCACACGGCGGTGACCAACACGTGCGTGAGCTGAGCATGAGGTCTCTCAAACGGCTGATCAATCAGTTGAAAGAAGAGATCGCGCGCTTCGAGTCGCGAGGCCCGCTGAAATCGAAGAGCGAATGAATGATGGGCGCCTAGTCCTAGTAGCTCCGAGTCTTCGGGCGAAAATGTAGGCACGCTTTCTTACCTGTGAACTTCTCTGAATGATTGACTCTCCAAGCTATTAGCCGTCAGCTTTCAGCCGGAGGACTCGGCCGGCATCGCTGATAGCTGACCGCTAACAGCTGACCGCTGACAGCTTGCAACGTCACTTCTGCTTGATCCTGTGCAGCTTCCTCGCTTGCAGCTTCTCGATCACCTGTGTCTCGGCGTGGCCCGGCCAGCGGATTTCGACGCGGTCGATCTTGTCGGTCTTGCCGAGGCCGAAGGTGATGGGGAATTCGCTCTGGCTGAGGTAGCCGCGGGCGGTGCTGACGTGGCGGGTCTGGGTCTTGCCGCCGGCGGTGAGGGTGACCACGGCGCCGATGGCGTCGCGGTTGACCTTCTTCTTCGGGTCGCCCTCAAGTTGCAGGCGAACCCAGTTGTTGCCGGTGCCGCCTTCGTTCTTGAGCAAGCGGGCGGCACCGCCGTTGTCGGTGAGGACCACGTCGAGCGTGCCGTCGCCGTCGATGTCGGCGAAGGCAGAGCCGCGGCCGACGATGGGCTGGAACAGGTCCGGCCCCGCCTCCGCCGGCGTCACCAGCTCGAACGCCCGCTTCTTGTCGCCTGTGTTCCAGAACAGCAACGCCGGCTGCTTGTACGATTGATCGGACTGCACGACGTGGATGTCCGGCTCCAGGTGGCCGTTGGCGATCAGCAGATCCAGCAAGCCGTCGAGATCGAAGTCGAAGAAGAACAGGCCGAACTTTAGGACGATGCGACTCGGTCCCGCCAGGCCGGCGATCAGGGCGATGTCCGAGAACAGCAGGTCCTTGGGGCGGTCCAGGCGCAGGAACGTGACCGGCTCGTTGGCGAAGTTGGCGATGGCGGCGGCGAACTGGCCGGGGCGGAACTCGCCGACGTCGATGCCCATGGCGCCGCGGGCCGTTCCCTCGGCGAAGGCGACACCGGCGGGAATGCCGCGCTCCTCGAACGTGCCGTTGCCCTTGTTGTGGAACAGGAAGTTGCGGACCGTGTCGTTGGCGACGATGACATCCTGGTAGCCGTCGCCGTCAATGTCCCAGATGACCAGGCCGAGCGACTTGCCGGTGGCCTCGCCTTGCTCGCCGGTGACGTGGATGCCGGCCTTCCTGGAAACGTCCTCGAACTTGCCGTTGCCGAGGTTGCGGTAGAGAACGCACTGACTCCCCTTGAAGGCGCGCGGCGGGCAAAAGGCACGGTCCTCGCCCTGCAAGGTGCAGCGCTGTCCCGAGTCGGTCTTGGGCGACCATTCGACATAGTTGCACACAAAGATGTCGAGCAGGCCATCGTTGTCAAAATCGAAAAAGGCCGCCGAGCTTGGAAAGGCGACCGGAGCGACATGCTCAAAGAAGCCGGTTGCCTGCCAGTCGGCGTTGTTGATCGCTCCGGCGGCGGCAGTCACGTCCTTGAAGCAGCGGACCCCTTTGCCGTTGTCCTCGTTGTGGAAAAGCCGATTGCCGCCGACGGCGGTGATGTACAGGTCCGGCCAGCCGTCGTTGTCATAGTCGCCGACGGTGACGCCCATGCCGTACATGGTGACACCGAGTCCGCACTCGGCAGTGACATTCTCGAATTTGCCTTGCCCCTTGTTGCGATAGAGGGCCAGTGTCGGCGGCTTGCCCTTGCCTTCCTTGCCGGGCCACGGGCAGCTATTGACCAGCAGCAGATCGACGAGACCGTCCTGGTCGAAGTCGATGAAGGCAACGCCGGAGCCCATGGTCTCCGGCAGGAGCTTGAGTCCGAAGGCGCCGTTGTTGTGGACGAAGTCGATGCCGGCTTGCGACGTGATGTCGGTGAAGCGTACCTTGGGCGGAATGTGCTTGCGTGCCTGAGGCTTGGGAAGGCCGATTTCGTTGCCGTTGCCCTTGTTTTCATCTTCGGTCTTGCCCTTGCAGCCGAGCGGGCTGAGCGTGAGGCCGATGAGAACAAGGCAACCGAGGGGCACAACGATACGGTGGAGGCGCCCGTCGCGGGAAGGCGAGGCTCCCGCCGCGCCGCTTGGACGATGCCTTTCCCGAAAGTTCACGGCTCGGCAGGAGCCGCGCCCTCCCGTTTCGTGATTGCGATGAGCGTGCATGTCAGTCCCCTGCCCTTGGCGGTTGGAGGTCGTAGATGACGATGGGGTGGGAAGCGCGATCGGCTGCGGGATACTGTCGCCGAGCCGCCGCCAGTGCCTGTCCCTGGGCGTTGTCATCCACGCGGTAGATGCCGTGATAAACCTGATGAATGCGAGCCAGCACCAGCGCGGCGGCGGCCCTGGTTTTCTCGTCGCCATGCGCGAACAGAGACTTGACCTTGCTGCGCAAGCTGTGCATGGCCAGCAAGCGCGGCGGCGGCAACGGACCTTGCAGATAGCCGCCGACCGCCAGTGCTTCCAGAGCCAGGTTAACCGGCAGACCCGGTTCAGGCCACTGGGCGGCGAAGCCGAGCATCGGCCGGGCGTTCACCGCTGCCGGCTTGATGGCAAGCTGCGTGAGCGCGTCCGCGAGCGAGCGGGCGCGCTCCTGCGACCTGTCGCCGTTCTCCGTCGTCAGCTCCTTGCCCAGTTCCGGCAAGCGCTCCAGGATGAGCCGGTCCAGTTGCGCGAGCGACTGGCCGACGAGCAGGCGTGGACCGATATCCGGCGTCGAGCTCGAGACCGTCAGGCACGTCTTGCGGATGTCGAGGATCACCGGCATGCGCAGCGACAGCTTCTTGGCCGACAGCTCCTGCGCCAGCCTGCGCGCCTGTTCGATGAACTGCTCGGGGTCATGCCGCGACCGGTCCACCTTGACGGCAAGGTCGCGGAAACGTTGCTCGTCGTCGTGCAACGAGTCGAGCATGGGCAGGCCCTTGCCGGCATGCTCGGCGAGGCGGTTGTAGCACTTGTTGAGGAACTCGTGGGCGACGACGTCTTCGGCGTGCAGTGCCAGCGTCTTCTCGAACTCGCCGATGGCCGCGCGGTAGAACGGCCTCGCCTCGTCGCCGCTTTCCTGCTGGCCGCGCAGGAACAGCGCCTTGCCCAGCTCGTTGCGGACGACGAAGTCGCCGGTGAAGTCCTGCTTGCGGCGCGGATCGCGATTGGCCGGATCGAGGATCTGCTTGAAGTCAACGATCGCCTCATCGAGGTTGCCGTTCTGGAGATTGACCAGCCCGGTGAACCAGGCGACGGTCTGCCACGGTGCCGGGGGATCGACCTTGCGGGCCAGGATGAGTGCCTGCCGGGCCTGCTCGAGACGCTTGTGTCCGCCGTAGGCCCAGTGGACGCGGGCGAGGTTGAGGTGGCCGTGCCCGTGCGCGGCCGTGCGCGCGAATTCCGGACTCAGGAGTCGCTGAAAGGAGCGCTCCGCCTGTGCCAGCTCGCCACCTTCCTTGCCGTCTGGTCCGCCTTCGAGGAAGCAGCCGATGCCGTAGTCGTTCCAGCGTTGCCAGGCGGGTATCTTCGTGGTCTGCGGCGCTACGGATTTGCCGCCGGCCACGGGCAGCGTGACCGTGTCGGAACACAGATCGACGATCGGCAGCTTCGGCACCTTGCCGGGGCCGTAGACATGCTCCATGTAGGTGTAGTCGAACTTGCGATAGCGGACGCGAGCCGACAGCTCGATCGGCTCGGTCGCGTCCGCCGGCACGCAAAACCGAAAGTGCGTGACCTGAGCTGCGCCCGGCGGAATCTGGTGGTTGTAAAGGGGCGTGAAGATGTCCTGCGGATTGCGGCGATCCACGCGGTTACCGTGGCGATCGAGCATGAAGACGTTGAGGAAGTGCGACCAGGGATCGACCCGGCCGATATCCGCACCGCCATCCATGCCGCCGCTGCGACCGATGAGGCGCTGCCCCGACTTTGCCGTGAACTCGACCCAGACCTCGTTCGAGTCGGTGGTCCCTTGCGTGAAATGATGGCCGACGTTGAGCGTGCGAATCACGACTTCGGACATGTAGGTTCCACCCGGCTGAATCGTGGGCAGATTCGGCCGCAACGGCTGATCGCCGAGCAACGGTGCATCCACGGTGCTGTCCTTGTCGAGCTTCTTGAGACCGAAGAGATCGATACGCAGCGTCGGCGATGTGCCGTCCACGCCTTGCGTCAGGAACTTTCGGTTGGCATCGATGACCTTCTCGAAGCCGTGGAACTTCTCCAGGGCCGGCATGCCGGTGTTGGCCCCCAGGAAGGTGTGGCTGTGAATCTTGCGCACGCCGCTGCCGTCGAAATCGCGGCTGCCGAAGTCCTTGCTGGCCGTGAGCGGCATGTGGCAATCGGCGCACTTGGTCTTGGAGATTTCCGGATAGTACCAGCTGCGGGCGCCGTGTCCGGAAACGCCGCTCAGATGGAACGATGTCGGATGATCCTGGCCGAGCAGGAATTCGCGATAGTGGTTGACTTCTTGCGGCAGGCCGACCTTGTGGCACGTCGAGCAGAACTCGGCAGTGCGATGGAACGGCTTCAAGAACGTCTTCTTGTGAAAGTCCGGCTTCGCCTTCACAAGCTGGTTGTTCAACCACTGGAGGAGGGGGTTATCGCTCCGGGCGAACGGATAGTGGATCGGCTCCTCGATGGTGAAGTCGGCGTTGCCGGAACGGCTGTTGACATGCGTGATGGCATGACAGACGGTGCAGGTGATGCCCGCCTTGGCCGTCGGGTGATTGACCATATCGAACTTCGGATCGTCGAACTGCCCGCTGAAGAACGGCACCGGATCGTGGCAGCCGGCGCACCAGCGCGAGGCGCGAACGCCCATGCGCTCGCGCGTCTCCTTCACGCTGAACAGGTAGGCCTGGTTGTTGAACGAGCTGAACTTGTGCACGGAGTGAATGTGGTTGTCGTAGATGTCGGCATGGCACTTCATGCAATACTCGTCCATCATCAGCACGCCGGCGGGGATGAAGCCGGCCGTCGTGGTCCGCACCTTGGAAGGCTCGAAGTACTTCTCCCCCTCCGGCGAGCCGGCGGCGTGCCACTTGCGCGGATCGAGCGAGTGCATGTAGATCATGGCAACGGTGAAGACGCCGGCGGCCACGCCCCAGGAAATGCCCCAGCGCCAGTTGATGTCCGGCCCGGCCCGGCGATGCAGGACGTAAATGAGCACCCCCGCCACCGGCGTCAGCACGTGCAGCCCCAGCACCAACCAGCGGCCCAAACTGCACTCGCCCAGCTGCGGCAGACCCTCCAGTTGAATGAGCGCGAGTCCCGTCAGACAGACCAGGATGCCGGTAATGAAAAGAACGATGCCGAGCTTGACAGCGCGACGGTTCGGACGGAGACGAGCGCTCGAGTAATGAAGGAAGCCGAAGATGAGGAAGGGGACGACGATGGCGACGCCGAGCAAGACGTGGAACAACGTCATGGCCAGCGAGAAGAAGCCCGTGAGCGTCTGCGTCGATGACATCTCGACGCCGCGGATGGCGAGCAGGTAGAAGCCCGAGGCACCGAGCAGGGCCACGGACGCGAAGATCAGGGCGAGCAGGATACGTAGTCGCGGCCCCACGGCCGGCTCGTACACCCGCCCCTTGCGGTCGAGCCAGACCCGCGGCGCCGGCCCCCCGGCAGCCGCCGGAAGACTGGGTTCCGGGTTATTCATAATTCAAATTCCCCACGAATGCAAAGGAGGACAGGCCGTCCTTCATACGCTGAGGGACGGACACGGGATCGCCACGGCGCATAGCCACGCCGTGACGCCAAGCGAGTGAACCCGAATTTACCAGCGTGGGGGATGAAAGATTCGCGACGGGTACGGCGGCACACGATCGGTTACGGCCGGCGCCCGCGGCAACATTGCCTGAACAACACATGGCTGAGGCGCGGACAAGGAAAGGGCCCACTGCTCGGGGCCAGCCGGCGCCGGGGGCATTCGAGCCGTGGACTCATGTGTCGGCGATGAGCAGCTGGCGGAAGGACATGGAGATGGCGGAAAGGGTGGCGAGGGGGAAGGCGCAACCGAAGGCATGTCCGTCACAGGATGCGAGACTGCGACATAGTCACCGCATTCCGCCCGCGCCAGGGACGACCAATCACCGATCATGGCCGCTGCCGAGATTATCAGCAGCCGCAGCCATGTGCTGCCGCCTCGTGGAACAAGCATCTCGCTCTGCCTTGCAGTTTCACGCACCCTACATGGATACTAATGCGCTGGCTTCCAATCTACAAGAATAAATTGTGGCGCAGGTAAAGGCTGGGTGAGAAGCGGAATCGCTCTCTTCCGAGTCAAGAGCGCACACCGGCAGAGATGATACGGCACGTGAAGCGAACCCATCATTCGCCGACATAGGGCAGCAGGGCCATGAACCGGGCCCGCTTGACGGCATCCTTGACGGCACGCTGGAAGGCGGCACAGTTGCCGCTGCGCTTGCGGCTGAACATCTTGCCCTGGCTGGTGATCATTTTCTTGAGGCCCTGGACGTCCTTGTAGTCGACGAACGCCGGCCGCGGGCAGCCTTCCTTCGTGCAAAATCGGCAGCGGTTCTTGCGGCCGCGACCCAACTTCTTTCGGACCATTCCCACCTCACGCTCAAGGACCAGGGATCTATCATGTCGCCACAACCAAACCATCAGGGTATTGACCCCTGGCATGTCCGGCAAGGCGGATGGGGTTCGGGTTGGCGGAGTTCGGGCGGGTGTGGGGGGCGTAAGGAAATGTTCGCGAAGCATCATCGGAATTCTTGCGAATTCCGCCAGGGGCACGGGCAGAACCTCGTTAGATCTTGAGAGCCACTGCCGGCGCGATGACTTCCAGCGCGCGGCGGGCGGACTCGGCCACGAGGCGATTCTTGTCGCGAACCTTTTCCTTGAGCGCGGCAACGGCCTTCTCGGCGGGGGGACCGATGCGCTGCAGGGCCTCGATGACCGTCTGCAAGAATTGACGCCGAACCTCGACGCCGTCCTGGCCCATCTGCACGGCCTGTGCTGCCTGCTCCGCTGCCCACTTGCCCTTGAGCAGATCGATCAGCACCGGGACGACAACATCGGCTTGCTTGCTGATGTTCCACAGCCCCTTGGCGGCGGCAAGTCGGAACTCAGCGTTCTTGTCGCGCAGCGCTGCCGTCAATGCGGGCGTGGCGACGGCTGCCTGCTCGCCGAGCCGGCCCAGCAGCCGCGCAGCCTTCTCGCGACTCATGATTTCCTTGGCCCGCAGAGCTTCGATCAGCGCGGGAATGGCCTGCTCGCCGCTAAACCGCATGGCTGCCTCCGCAAAGTTCGAGGAATCCAGCTGCTTGGCGCATAGCTGAATGGCCTTTGCGATGGGAAGATGCAGTTTTTCCAGGCTGGCCTTGGCCACGTTGCGGACATTTTCATCCTTGTCGTTCAGCGCAGCCACCAGCAGTGCCGGCACGACGTCAACGTCATTCTTGTTGCAAGAAGCCAGCCCCTCGGCTGCCGCGTTCCGCAGCCCGGAAACCTGGTGTTGCACGAGGACAAGCGCGAGAAACCGGGAAGCTCCCGGTACAGGAATCTTGAGCTTGCACAGGCTGATGGCCACCTGCACCTGCCCGGCCTGCGCCAGCGATCGCGCCAGCCAGACGGCAGTGAGCGCGTTTTTCACGCGGGCGTCGGCGCCGCCGATCCTGCGCAGGGCGACGGCTGCTGCCTCGCGAACACCCTCCGGGTGGCCTTCCTTGAGCAGTTCGACAATCTGCGGAATAGCGCACGACGAATGCCGCCCCATGTGGCCCAGCAACGCCAGCACGTCCTGCCGGGAAGAGGCGTGTTGCGTTCCGTTAATCAGCTGGTGGCGAAGCGATTCGACAAGTGGATCGATGACCTTGGAAGGGGCTGAGGCCCAGATGGAGCTTTCGTGCCCCTTCAAGAACCCGATGGCTTGTCGCCGCGACTGATCATCGCCGTTCGACAAGGCCTTAATGTGCTGGCGAAGCTTGCCGAGATCCAGCATTGCAATCCAACATGGTGAGGGTTAACAGCGCTCAGGCTGAGCCATTCTATACAAATCGGATGCATAAATCAACGCTTGTAGGTTCCGAAGCGGCTTTTTAATACCTTCCAGCTACTACAGTGGGCCGCAACAATCGGCAAAACCCAGACAAGCCCAACAACCCGGATTTTCAGGAGACCGCCCCTCTTCCGCAAATGCATGGCTGCCAATGTGTTTGGGCGATATCTGCTACGCCAGACTGCCTGGCAGCCTCACCTCCACCAGCGCCGGCGCGCCACACGCGATGGCGTGCGCCAGTGCATCCTTGAATGCAGCATCATCGCTCACTTGCCAGCTGCGGACGCCGAAGGACCTCGCGAACATCGCAAAGTCTGGATTCTTCAGATCGACTCCGATGAAGCGGTCGTTGTAGCGTCGGTGCTGGATCGCCTTGATGAGACTCAAGCTGCCATCATTGATCAGCACCACGACGATCGGCAACCTTTCCTGCACGGCGCTGGCCAGTTCCATGCCGGACATGAGAAAGCAGCCGTCGCCGGCGACGACGACGATCGTGCATTGCGGCATGGCGGCGCGGGCGCCCAGCGCCGCCGGAATTCCGAAGCCCATCGACACGAAGCCTGCCGGGTGCAAAAAGGTGCGCGACTCATAGACCGGGAATTCCGAGAGAAGGATATAGCTCAGGCGCGTGATGTCGGCCACGACGATGGCGTCGCGCGGCAGCGCCTGCCGCAGCGAGCCGACAAGGTCGAGATCGGGCAACTGCCATGCTCGGGCGGGCGGATCGGGCAGGAGCCAGGGCGGACGCGGTGACGTCGGCAACCTCTCCAGTAATTCCTCCAGGGTTCTGGCGGCGTCGGCGACGACGCCCAGCGTCGTCGCATAGTGCCGGCCAATCTCGGCAGGATCGATATCGATGTGCGCGAGACTGCTGGGCGGCTTCATGGCCCAGCTGCCCGTGGCCGCCTGGCTGAAGCGGCAGCCGACGGCCAGCAGTCCATCCGCCTGGGCGAGCAGCGGCGACATGAACGCTTCCATGTTGCTCAGGTCCGAAGTCGCCTTCAGCCACGGCAGTCCCGCCTTGAGGCGGTGCGTGCTGGTCAGCGCCGCCTTGCCCATCAGCGTGTGCAGGACCGGTGCTCCGAGGCGCGTCGCCAGGTCGGCAAGCTGTTTCTCCGCGCCTGCCGTGACCACGCCGCCGCCGGCAAGCAGCAATGGCCGTTGCCAGGTGGACAGCAGCCGCGCGAGCGCCTCGACGTCGCGCGCGGCCGGCGCCCTGGGCGGCTGCGCAGCTGGCAACGGCTTCGGCGCCGGATCGCCGACCTCCGTTCGCTGCACATCCACGGGAACTTCGAGAAAAGCCGTTCCCGGCCGACCCTCCGTCATCGCCGCGAATGCGCGGTCCACTGCATCGTCGACTTCCGTGGCATCGTTGAGGCGCAGGCTCAGCTTGGTAAAACCGGAAAAAGCGGCCAGCTGTTCGTTCTCGTGATAATAGCCGGAGCGCGCACCCAGCCCGCCGGAGTGCACTTGCCCGCTGATGAGCAGCACGGGCACGGAGTCCGTGAATGCCGTTGCGAGCGGGGTGGCGGCGTTGAAGGCGCCGGGGCCACACACAGCCAGGCACACGCCAGGCTTGCCGGAGGCACGGGCGTAGCCATCGGCCATGAAGCAGGCGGCCTGCTCGTGCCGCGCAAGTATATGGCGAATGTCGTTTTGCCGATGCAGGGCGTCGTAGATCGGCGTGAGCTGTCCCCCCGGATAGCCAAAAACATGACTCACGCCGTGGGCGGCGAGACGGCGAACGATCGCGTCGGCGATTGTGGACATGGATTCTCCTCTGTCACGGAAGTCCTGGCCACGGGCAGAGGGCAGGCAGCGCACTCGTGCGACGTCTTATTTGTATGCCTCCATTTGCATCTCGCGCATGGACACGCCGTCGCGCTGGAAGCACGGCTTGGCGTCGAACTTGAGAAGCTGCACCCGAACGAAGCCGGCTGCCTTGACGAGGCGCGGCGGTTCGTCGTCGAGCGGCACGTGCTGAACGAGGGCGGCCGGGCCGGGCAGGTGCGGCGGGCCGGCCAACGGCTTGTCACCCACCAGCACATGCACGAACAGCCTGCCGCCCGGACGCAAGACGCGCTCCGACTCTTGCAGCACGCGCTGCTTGACATCTTCCTCCAGCGGCAGGTTGAAGGTGCCGCGCAACCGGACTTCGTCGACGCTGGCATCGGCCAGCGGAAAGGTCGTCGGCACCGGATCGGTGAGGCGATGCTCCCAGACCGCCAGTTCAGCACGACCCGCGCCGGCATGCGGCAGCATCTGCTCCAGGCTTTGCCCTTCGCCGCGGTGCTCGATGTCCTCGTCCAGCGTGTAGATTTCCCAGAGCGTGTTATCCGGATCGGTCACCCAGAACTTGGTTTGGCGGGCGTAGCAGCATTCGACGCCTTCCTCGCGCTGCGAGCGGATGCCGGCCAGTTCGAGGCGCTGCTGCATGGCGACCAAGGCGGCGGCGTCCGGCATGCGGAAACCGAGGTGGTTGAGCGGCCCGCCCACCGGCCGCGTCGTCGGCTCCAGCGACATCACGATGGGCGGATCCTCCATCTCGAACTTGGCGTAGTCAGGCCGGCGTTTTGCCGGCTCCACGCCGAACAGCACCCGATAAAAGCCGATGGCACGCTCCAGGTTGGAGACGTTCAGCGACAGGTGAAAGCGAACAGTCGAGGTCACCGGCAGTGCGGTCGTGGTCATGTTATTCTCCATTGATTGGTCGTAACTTGTCTACCATCAGCGATTCTTCAGCGGTCCGAACGCTCTGCAACACCGGCATCGACACTCGACAGGAGGCGACGGCCAGCAGCGCGCTGGCAATCGCCACGCCGGTCAGCATCGGCACGTACGATCCAGTCCGGTCATTGCACAGGGCCAGCAGCAACGGCCCGAGCGCGGAGCCCAGCACCGTCAGCATCTGCGCCGCCCCCTGGATCTGCCCCAGGTGTCGCTTGCCAAATACCTGGCTCCAGACAGCGAAGAACACGACGGTGACCATGCCGCCGGCGACGCCCAGCGCCGCCGCATAAACATAGACATCGGCCAGCGTCCGGACCAGCGGAAAGCATGCCAGCGCCACTGCCAGCATGAGCATGGCCAAACCCAGGATCGAACCGATTCGCCAACGCGTGGCCAGCCAGCCCGATGCCAGGTTGCTGGCGAGCGCAACCACGGGCGTGATCGCCATGATCGTCAAATACACGTCTCGGTCGAAGCCGCGCTCCGCGAGGATCGCCTCGTTGAAAAGCGACATGCCAGAAGCGATCATGCCATACAACGAGGTTGCGATGGCGAACACCCAGAATGCCGGCGACAACAATGCCTGACGCAACGTAAAACCGGCAGCGACTGCATTCTCCCCTCTCCCGGCAGGCGAGGAACCGGGGGCGCGGGCAATCAGCCAGCCGACCGGCGCCAGCGCCAGCACGCACCAACCGATGCCGGCCCACAGCTCACGCCAGTCCGGTTGCCAGCGTTGCGATACCAACTTGATGAGCGCGAACGCCAGCGAAAAGCCAACACCTACCAGGAACGAATAGACGCCGATGATCAATCCCGGTCGGCGGCTGGTCAGGCGGCCCACCAGCGTGATGCTGACCACCGACAGCGCGCTCTGCCCGAAGCCGCGCGTCAGCATCACGAGCAGGAACAGGTCAAGCGGCATGGCGCCGAGCATCGGCCAGTCGCCGCGCATCGCGGTCATGGCGAGGACCACGCCGGCGAGCAAGGCCAGCGTGACGCCGAGCATGACGCGGACGCCGCAGCGGTCGATCAGCCCGCCCCAGGGCAGGCAAAAAAGCGCGCCCAGCAGCGTGGCCCAGAGATTGATGCTTGCGTAACCGACACGGCTGACTTGCAATTCGCGCAAGAGCGGCTCGGTGATGAGTCCGAGGCCATGGGTGCGGCCCGGCAACGTCGCCACCATCGCCAGCGACGCGACCAGGACGGCTAGCCACGTCGCCGTCGTCGAGCGAGGCATTGCCAGGCTTTCCAGCGATGTGAATGTGACTTGCGGGGCCATCATCCGTCCGTCGCTCAAGGCAGGTTGATATCGAAAGTCTGCTGTCCGGCGGCGACGGTCAACGTCAAGCCGGACTTGTCCGCGTCGGCGTAGCCGGCCGGCACGCCGTCGCTTGCTTCCGGGTCGCTCTCTTCGGGGGCCCAGGGAACCAGCACCGGCGGCAATCCAGGCGAGCTGCTCGCCTTGACGGCGATCTTGACCAGCCCCACCGGGACCTCGTCGATCTTGTAGGTGCCGTCCGGGTTGATGCGGCCGGTCACGCGCGTGCCGCCTTCGCCCACCAGCGTCACGCTGCCGCCGACGAGCGCCTTGCCGTTGTGCGCCACGCGCCCGCTCACCGTTGCCGTCCCCTTGCTGCATCCTGAAAGCAGGACGAGCAACAGGAATACTCCCGGACTCCAGCGTATGAGTCGAATGTTGCGCATGTCTCATCAACGAAAGTAGAGCCTGTCGCGCGTGGCGGGTGGATGCTTGTCGCGCAGCCAGGCGTGAAAGTCCTGGTAATGCTGGTCACGTTGCCTGCCGCCTTCGGAGGCGGCGTTGTAGCTGAGGAACAGCCCGCGCCGCCAGCGCGCGCTGCGGTTGGCGGCGGAGCGGTGGGGCGTGAAGCAGCCGAAGATGGCGACATCGCCCGGCGCCAGCAGCAGCGGCGTCGGCTCGACGCCGGCCAGCACGGCGTCGTCGAGCTGGTAGTGCTTGCCGTCGGCGGGCGAAAGATAGCCGTGCCGGTGAACGCGTGGAAACACCTCCGTGCAGCCGTTGTCGCTGTCGAACGGGTCGATCGCGACGACGACCGTGAGGAACGACTTCGGAAACCGTGGCCAGGCGATGTAATCCTGGTGCAGGTGCGCCCCTGCCGAGCCCGGCGGCTTGTAGATCAGCTTGTCCTTGAAGAGACAGGCCTCCTCACCATAGATGTTGGCCAGGGCATCGAGCAGCCGCCGATCCAGCGCGTAGCGCAGACAAACCGGAGCGAGATCGACAAACGGATCGAAGACTTCGAAGAGCTGCTGCCCGGTATCGACATGCGGCTTGAAGCGGATGCGCATGTTGTCGGGGGTCATGAGATCGACGCGCTCCAGCAGGCGGTCGGATTCGGCGGACATCTCGTCCACGTCGGCGGCCGTGAACAGGCCGCGCAGGACGACGTAACCCTCGCGCTGGTAGTGCGCGTGTCGTGCGCCGTCGAGCGTGGCGTTAAGCGTTGCCGTGGCCATGCGCACGCTCCGTGTCAATAGTCGTTGCCGGGGATGTCGTTGCTACCGCGCGTGGCCAGGGCCCACCAGGTCGTTTGCGAAACGCTGTCGGAGACGAAGCGGACCGAGCCGTCGCCGAGCACGAGGTTAACGCCGCCGCCGTGCTTGCTGCGGGCGGCGCGGAATCCGGCGGAGGTGTACTTGCCCTCGCCCGGCGTGTAGTCGTTGGTCAGGCAATCGGGGGTCGGCGAGTTGGGCGTGAGAAAGTGGTTGTAGGACGAGCAGCGCAGCTCGCCGGTGGCCCACATATAGCCGCGCTTCTGCGACACGTTCCAGTCGGTCGCGGCCGCGCATTCCGCCGGGCTCAGGGGCTTGCCCTTCACGTAGGCGTACACGGTTTGCGGGCTGCCGGGAATGGTCGGGCTACTGGCGTTGCTGGGGCCGGTGCCCAGGGTGCTTTCCGAGATCATGGCCGTGTTGCTCAAGCCGTCGGTTATCTCGGCAATGCGTCCCTTATGCTTGGCGGTGAACATGCCGTCGGAGTTCCACATGAGGCCAAAAGGCGCGCCGCCGCCGGTCGTGCCGGTGCCGACGCACACAGCGTAGTTGGTGGGACCGAAGGCGGCGACGCCGTAACCGCCATCCACCGGCTGCATATTGTCGCTCGGACAGAGAAACAGCGACACGGACTGCCCGACTGCAAACTGGTTGGGCGCCGAAATGTTGTACGACGGCGGCATCCAGATGGGCAGGGACAGGTCCATACTATTGTGGATCGCAGTCTGCTCGAGGTAGGGATTGAGTTCGGCGAAGGCGGACCAGGCGAAAAAATATGCGGGCATGCCGGCGAAGGCCGGTGGCACCTCGGCGCGAAAGGCAGCTGGCAGCCGGCGCGTGCCGCTCTCGAAGTGGTGCACGGCCAGGCCGAGTTGCTTGAGGTTGTTGGCGCATTGCGTGCGTGCCGCTGCCGCGCGAACCTTCTGCACGGCCGGCACCAGCAGGCCGATGAGGATGGCAATGATGGCGATCACGACCAGCAACTCGATGAGAGTGAAGGCACATCGGCGGTGTCTATCCTGCATCATGGACCTCCCAACATGACTGAACCTCCTGGCGCGGCGGAGTTGCAAGGCGATTGAAACACCATGACATTATTATGAATGTTTGATTGTCATGGACAGGCCAACGCCGTCCACGTCAAGTTAGCTCGCCGATACCGTGATGACTGTTGCTGGAGCGGGTGGTCAGGGCTATTCCTTGGGGATCTCGAGCCGGCAGCAACCCAGGTCGAGATGATCGGTCGAGGATTTCGCCTCGCTGTCGAGGACTCCGGGAGCGATTGAATAGACGACGAAGCGCCCTTTCTTCTTGTTGCGCACCAGTCCAGCATGGCGCAACACCGACAGGTGATGGGAAACATTGACCAGGCTGGCGTCGATCAACCCGGCGATCTCGCCGACGCTCTTGGGCCCTTCGCGGAGCACGCGAACGATTCGCAAGCGCTCCGGGGCGGCGAGCGCGCCCAGTAATTCTGCGCATTTCTTGGGCTGCATCGGATCTTTCATCGCCATTCCTTGGTTCATGCCTGCAATTGCGCCGCGAATCCTAGGTGACACAGCATCATCATATCACTGTCTGCATGAAACGCGATTAAAAATGAGTACCTGACGCCAGTGCGAATCCGCGCAATTGCCAACGGCGAGCGGTTCCGTCTTGACCAGATGCACGGCTGCCGCTACCACGCTTGCCGCCCAAGGTCGTGGCCAAGGAGGTTTCCATGAGTCCCCTGCGCGGCGGTCGTTGGATTGCGGCGATTTCACTGTCCCTGGCAATCGCGGTCGGCCTGATCGGCTGCGATGACAAGCAGGGGGCACAGAAGGTGGTCCGGCCCTCCGGGGCCGCGAACGGAGCCGCCGGCAGCGCCGGGGCTACCGACACCATCAAGATCGCCTCGTTTAACATCCAGGTTTTCGGCACCAGCAAGCTCAAGAAGCCCAAGGTGATGGACGGGCTCGCCAAGGTGGTCCGCCGCTTCGACGTCGTGGCCATCCAGGAGATCCGCTCGACCGACGACAGCGTGATGCCGAAATTCGTGCAGATGATCAACGCCGACGGTTCGCATTATGATTTCATCGTCGGCCCGCGGCTGGGACGGACCAACAGCAAGGAGCAGTACGCCTTCGTATTCAACACTTCCCACATCGAGGCGGACCGCGGCTCCGCGTACACGGTCCCGGACCCGCGCGCTCTGTTGCACCGCGAGCCGTTCGTGGTCCGCTTCCGCGCCCGTGGGCAAGCGAGCGTGCCGGCCTTTTCCTTCAACCTCGTCAACATCCACACCGATCCGGATGAGACGACCACCGAGCTGAACGCCCTGGCGGATGTCTTCACGTCCGTGCAGAAGAACGGCAGCGGCGAGGACGACGTGATCCTGCTGGGCGACCTGAACGTGGACGACCGCCACCTGGGCAACCTGGGCCGGCTGCCGGGCATCACGGCCGCACTTTCCGGCGTCACCTCGAACACGCGCAAGACGAAGCTGTACGACAACATCGTCTTCGACCGCCGCGCCACCGCCGAGTACACCGGCCGCTGGGGCGTGCTCGATCTCATGACGGAGTTCGGGCTCACGCAGCAGCAGGCGCTGGAAGTATCGGATCACATGCCCGTCTGGGCCGAATTCCGGACGCAAGAGGTCACGGGCGCCGGTGCGGTGGCCCTACACTGAGAGGCGCGCAAATGGAATGGTGCATGCGTCCTGAAGCGAAGATTCGCCGAGTCCGAGAGCACGGGAGAAAAAGTCCGCGAGTTGTGTGAACAGTCCGTTTTGGACGGTCACTTCTTTGTGCCAGGGATGGAGGCTGGCGGGCCGCTTCCGGGCGGGCGGCCAAAGCCGGGTTGCCCGAAGCCGGGGGGAAGCAGCAGGCGATTCAGGCCTTCGGTCAATTCCGTCTCGTCCAGGCTGCCGTTCTTGTTCTTGTCCCATTGCTTGAAGAGTCTCTCGGCCGCGGCTGTCATCTCGTCGAGTGTCAGCTTCCTGTCCTTGTCGGCGTCGGCCTGCTTGAGCAGGTTGCCGGATACCATGCCGCCGAAGCTGAACTTGAACTTGGGTTGAAAGCCCTTGGGCATGGGCGGCGGCGGCAGCAGCCGATCGATGGCCGCCGCGAGCGCCTTCTCGTCGATGGCCTTGTCATCGGCGCCGCCGCACTCCTTGAAGAGGCGTTTCGCCGCCGCTGTCACTTCTTCCAGCGAGAGCTTGCCGTCCTTGTCGCCATCGACACCGGCCATGACGGGCTTGGCCAGGAACACGCCGGGCCCGAACCCTCCCTTGCCGCCGCCAAAACCGAAGCCGCCCAGTGTCTTGCCCTGCGACTTGCCGTCGAGCTGCGCGATCACCGACGCCAGCCGCTTGCTGGTGAAGTCGCGCAGCGTCACGGTGCCGGTCTTGAAGTTGAACGGGCCGAAATCCTTCTTCTCCGGCAACTTGGGCTCGGCGGCGATGGCCTCCTTCACGGTTGTTTCCAGCATGGCAATGGCTTTGTTGATCGATTCCTTGGCAAAGGCGGTCTTCGTCATCGTCGCCAGGTGGCCTCGGTAGGCGCGGTCGTAGTCCTTGATCGCCAGCAGCCGTTCCACGAGGCGGTTCTTGCCCATGTACGGCTTGGCGATACTCCAGTCCATCTGCTGGTCGGCGGACGCCATCATCGGGAAGTTGGCGAACGTCAGGTCCAGGTCCCAGGGAATGAAATGAAAACGGTTGCTCTTCGAGTCGAGGTACAGATAGTAGTTGTGCCCCAGGCCGACAAAGCTATCGATGTTGGCGATCAGGCTGTTGACAGCCAGGTAGCGGAGAAAGCCGTCCACGTCCAGGAAGCCGGCGATGCCTTGACGGAAGGTCTTGTCGTCCGCCTTGTCCAGGAATTTGACGAACTCGATGAGCCGTCGTGCCTGCTTGTCCGTCGGAGGCCGCTTGGGATTGTACTTGCCGTCGTAGGCCTTCCAGTCCTCGCCAAGATAGGGCAGTCCCTGGATCTTTTCCGGCTTGAGGAGCATGCCCTTGCCGTCGTGGAAGCGGGCGAGCAGAAACGCCTTGTCCACCGGTTCGATCAGCGTGTACAGGCCGACATAGACATTGTCGTGCTTGCCGGGCACGGTGAGGTGGAGCTTGACGAAGGCGGTGCGCGAGGCCGGCACGCCGGCAGCGCGGAAGAGCGTGTAGCCAAGCGCCTCGCGAATCCGCGTGGCGTCGAAGGCGTTGTTGGCCAGAGGCAGCATGCCCAAGCCATGCAGATACTGGTCGTCGATGTAGCGATTGACGTCGATCTTCATGGGGCGTTTCAGCCCCTGGGCTGAGATCATGTACGTCGAGTTGCCCTTGAAGCGCACGGCCACGTTCGCCAGCTTCTTGCCCGCGAATTCCATGTCCGCCTTGACGTAGGGAAACTCCATGCCGAAGAGCTTGCCGACGTGGATATCGCCCTTGTCCTTGCCTTTTGCCTCGGGCTTGGGCTCGACCTTCTGCATCGGGAACTTGCCGAAGGCGAAGCCACCCTTGGGTTGCATTGTCTCCCATTCCCTGGCGCCGATGCGCAGGTGCAGGGACCAGAGCCTGTCGGGGCCGAAGAGGTCATCACGCTTGGCGATGGGTGATGTCTGACCGTGAAGCGCTGTGTCGCCCGCCAGCGCGAGTGCGATACCAATGAAAACGCAGGAGAGAAACGATCGATTCATGCCCAGGCCTCATGAGAAGGGTTGTCGGGCATTGTAGCGACGGGAGATTAACAAGCGATGAGACGCCGCCGGCGCTCGGATACGTAGGACAAGGGGCTCGCTTGTCTTGCTTACTGAGGGCTGTGCGTGCATTTCGCACGCAATCGGAATTCCATGCTACTTTCCAAATATGGTATCTGGCAGATGGGTAGAAACACGAGCGCCCACCGATGAGATTGTTTGTCCCTCGGATGGCGGACAAGCGAGCCGCTTGTCCTACGATGCTGTTGTTCACGCCTTCCCCGCCAGCGACTTGAGCCGGCGTTTGACGAAGGTCCAGAGCTGGCGGGCCTTCCAGAACTTGCTGGATTCCATGGCGAGAATCTGATTCTTGAGAAGCTGGATCTGCGAGGCGAGCAGGACCTCCTCGTCGGGGCAGGCGGGATTGACGAGCGGCGAGGAGACGTCCTCCTGGAATTCGGCCACCTGCTGGAAGCGATCGCGCACCCGTGCCAGGCCGGCTACATGGTCCAGCAACTCGGCGGCGGCATGCCCCTTCTGCGTTCGCCGGGCCGCGTCGATGCGCAGGCAGACTCCCGGCGGAGTTTGCAGGATCTCTTCCGCCAGGGCGGCCGCCTCGCGGAAGAGGATGGACGAGTCGCCCAGATCGAGCAGCAGGCGTAGCGCCTGCACGATATCGCCGGGGTGGTTGCGGGCGGCAAGTTGCTCGGCGCAGTGCAGCGCGTAATAGGGAAACTCCGGATCGAGCCGCGTCGCCTGGCGCAAGTCGTCCAGGCCGCTGGTGTGCAGTCCCGCAAAGGGGCGATGCCGGCCGCGGTAATAGTGCAGCGATGCCAGAATCAGATCACGCAGCAGGGCCTCGACGGGCTCGCCCGTCATCAGCTGGCGATTGAGCATGTCGAAGTAGGTGCGGTAGTTGAAGAACTGCGAAAAGAAATCCCAGGGGAACACGTCCTCCAGCACATCGATTTCCCAGTGCTGTTCCGGCTGGGCGAGGATGTCGTCGATGAGTTGTAATCCCTCGCTGACCCGGGCCGTGCCGCCGAAGTGCAACATGGTGCGTGCGGCATTGAAGCGCAGCACCAGCGAGCGCGGGAAGCGCGCCATGCCTTCCTGGTAAATCTCGACAATGGCGTCCAGCCAGCGCGACACCGGGATGAGCCGATGGCTGGCGCGGTGGTAGTTGGCCAGCACGGCCTCGCGGGCGGCGTCGATGAACGCGTGGCTGCACGCCGACTCCGAGCGCAGGTCGGCGCGGAAGCGCTCGTAGTTGCTATCCCCCAGGTGCTTGAGCAACCGGCTGTGCTTGAAGTCCCACGACGGCAGCCAGCCCTTTTCGAGAATGCAGCGTTTTTGTCGCAATGTTTTGGCATCGCGGTGCTTGCGCTCGGAGCGCGGCCTGGCCGCCAGGTAGGTCAGAAAGCGCAAGTATTGCGAGGAGACGCGGCTCAGGTCAAATTCGCGGCGCAAGACCTCCGCCCCGCGCAAAGCGCGGCGCTGTTGCTCCGGCCAATCGGCCAGCACGCGCACGATCTCGTCTCCCAGAGTGTTGGCTTCCAGCGAGTATGTATGCACGCCTTCCGTCTCGCCCGCGAACAGGGTGAGCACGCTGCCCTCCTGGACCATGAGGGCACAGCCCATCGCCAGCGCTTCCATGCCGCGCGTCGGCATGGCGTGGGCGTGCCGGACGTAGGCGATGGAAACCTTGGCGTTGCCCAGCACCTTGAAATAGGCCCTGGCATCGAGAAAGCCGTTGTACAGGCGCAGGTTCAGTCCCTGAGCCTGCAACACTTGCAACAACAACCGGGCCTTGTCCGGGTGATACGCATGCAGCAACGTTCCCGAGAGGAACACGTCGAGCTTGCGCGGCTTGCGCGGAATCGGCGGCAAGCCCTGCGGCAAGCCGAACGACTTCGGAAACGTTGACACCGGGCTGTCAACCAGCCGGCACACGTCTTCCCATTCAGTCGTGTCTGTTACCAGTACCTCGTCGAACAACTTCAGCCACGGCAACACTGCCTGGATATGCAGGTCGTAGTCGCCGGTCTGCCCGAAGATGGGGCAGGGCAGCTCTTGCAGGTTCGGCGGCATCAGCTGCCATTCGATCATGAAGCTGCTGTAGAAATCCGGCGGCGAGTTGGGATCGTAATAGCGATGGATGTCGGCGTACGGCTCGTTGGGCAGATCGGCCGGATCGAAGCCGATGTTGGACACGCGGAAGCGCGGATCGCTCGCGGCGCCGCTGAGCAGATCGCTGCACGAACTGCGGTTCCACGGCCATTGCGCCAGCACGTTGATCTGCGGCTTCTTGAGCAGCGCCAGCAAGCGCTGGGCGTGCGGCAAGGGAATCTTGTCGAGGCCGGCGACTGCAGCGGCATCGTTGCCGTCGATCCAGTGGGCGACGGCGGAGTAAAACTCGGGCAACGGCCCGGCAAACTTCGCCAGGCCCGCCAGCGCCTCGCCTGCCTTGCCCACCAGTCCCAGGGCGGCGTAAGTTCGCCAGTCTTCCCGGTCGCCCTGCTGTGCCACGAGGGCGTAGTTGCCAGTGTCGAACAGGCGAGCGACATCCAGCGTGGAAACCTTGGCTTGCGCCTTTTGGTTGCGTTCCTTCAGGGTATTCACCGGCGCTCCCTCCGTGCCCGGGTCAGAATGGCCGGGAGTTATAGCACGGAGCGGAATCGTCCACAAGTTGCGTTGCGGGCGCGTGAAACTGGTGAAGGATCGATGGGAGCGTCAGCGGCCAGCATCTTTCCGTAGGACAAGCGAGCCGCTTGTCCTACGACGTGCTTCGCAGTCGATACGTCTCGAATCGGCCCGCGCACGGGTTGCCGCGGCAGACGTGCAGCAAGCCCCTGGCCGGCTCGGCAATGAGCGAGGCGGCCGTCTTGCCGCGCGCCGAGACGGATGGATGGTCCGGCCCGGAATGCGGGTGCCGGCAGATGGAGGTCGGCTGGCCTTCGTGGTCGGCGAGGAAGCGCTTCATGTCGTCCACGCTGATGGCGCCAAAGCGGCCGGCGAGCAAGGCGCGCATGCGCTGCAGGCGCGGAAAGCTATCCGGCACGCTGACGGCATCGTTGGCGGCGCAGGCATGCGGCTGACACAGAAAGTGGTTGCTGTGGGCGATGAATCCCTCAGCCGGGTCCTCGATCGCCGCAAAACCTTCTGCCGTCAGTTCGATGTCCGCGATCCTGCCGGCACCGTCGCCAAGCACATAGTTGCCGCTCGAGCAGACCGGGGCCCTGGACAGCAGGGCGATGACTTCCGCAAAGGACCTGGTCTCGAGCATCATGCGTTTGACAGGATAATGCGGCAGTGCGAGCTTCCAGGCCGGTCCGCCGCCAAGGGCATTAGCGAAGTGGGCAACACCCGCCGCATTGACACCGTGATAGCCGATCTGTCCACCGAAGGTCCACATCAACAAGGCCGGCTTGCCTGCCGGCTCAAGATGCAGGACGTAGCCGACATCCTCGATCTCCGGGTCCATGTCGCTGTTCTGGCCGATAAGGATGGCACCCTCCGCCGTGCCGCCAGCCTTGATGACGAAGGTCGTGCAGGCCTCGGCGGGCAGCGCGGCCATCTCGCCGCGCACCTGAACGGCCAGTGCGTCGGCGACAGGGACGCCGGCGCCCTCGGCGAGGCCATGAATCTCCTCGACCAGGTGCGGCGCGTGTAGCTCGAACAGGGCAAGAAACCGCAAGGCACGGCGGTGCATCTCGGGCCGCGCCAGCTTGAGCGTGACACCGAGATAATCGAGAAAGTGACGCAACTGCTCGCGGCATTGTGCTCCGTGCTGCCGGCCAAGCTCGCGATGGCTGCCACGGGCATGATAAAGCGGAAATGGCCTGGTCAAGGTGGCTCCCGTTGCTCGCGCTGGATGGTCGCGATCGCAGCGCATGATCGCCGCGCACGATCGCTTACAGCATCCTACAAGCACGCCACGGAAACGTCCCTGGAGCTAGGAGTTACTGCCGAACATGCGACGGAAGAAGCCGGTAGTGTTCTTCGAGGGAAGAGGCGTCGGCTGCGACACGGACGCACCTTGCGACACGGATGAAACGGCAGGCGCACTTTGAGAGCGTCGCAGGCTCGACAAACGCTCGCGCAATCCGGAATCGCGTGCCGAAGTCTCGGCCTCGTGGTGTATTTCCGCTTGCAGGCGATTGACTTGACTTCGTTGCCGTGCCATCTCGGCGCGCTCGCGCGACATGGCCAACTCCATCTCGCGCATCTGCTCCTTGAGGGCTTCCTCGTCCTCCATGAGTTGCCGGCGTTGCTCTTCCAGTTCGCGCTTGAGGCGGGCCACCTCATTGATGTCCGCAGGATCGGCGTGACGCACCGGGGCGGGTTCGCTGACATCTTTCAGCTTGAGATGCAGTCCACGGATGACTTCCGTTTTTTCGTCAAGCAGGCTGTCAAATTCGCGCTGGCGTTCCTGCCAGGCGTTTTCCATCTCCTCAAGACAGGCGCGTAGCTCGGCGTTCTCGGCGCGGAGCTTTTCCACCTCGCCGGAAGCGTTCGTGGGAAAATGTTCCGCGTTGTTGCCAGACACCAGCTCACGGTTGGCAGCCATGAGCCGGCTCATCTCGGCACGCAACTGTTCGTCGTCGAGGAGTTCGTCCGAATGGACCTCGGCGCAGTCCGGCTGGTCCAGGTCAGCGGGAGACGGAAACGCACTCCGATCACGGGACAGGATCGAGCTTGCCATCTTCTCTGCTCCGATGCAATAAGAGCGAGTCGAAGTTCCGGACTTCGACAGTTTGCGGGGGACGGTCCCCACGACTACTATAGCTTGCATAATTGGTCGTCGTCGTGTGCGTCGTAGTTTTTTTGCCGCTCGCTGAACAAATGTCCGCATCCACCGATGGCAATGCATGAAATCCCCGATGCCTGAAATGCCCTGGGTTGATGGCTGGACCTTTGCCGATGTCCTGGAACGGACCGCGGCCGGCAACGCGAATGCCGGTGCCGTTGTTTTCCCAGGTTGCAATAGGAGCTGGACCTATGGCACGTTTCACGAGCAGGTTCGCCAGACGGCGCGTGGCCTGCTTGCCATCGGCGTGAAGCACGGTGAGCATGTCGGCATCTGGGCGACCAACTGGCCGGAATGGATCGCATTGCAGTTCGCCGCCGCCTCGATCGGCGCCGTACTGGTCAACGTCAATCCCGCCTACCGGGCGCACGAGCTGGAATACGTCCTCAACCAGGCGGACATGACCACCCTTTTCTTGACCGATCGTTTCAAGTCCACCGATTACTTCGCAATCCTGAACAGTGTCTGCCCGGAGTTGTCCGAGAGCGTGCCGCGAGCGTTGAATGCAAGCCGGTGCCCTCGCTTGCGACACGTGGTCAGCATCAAGGAGGAAGCCCAGGCGGGGATGTTGCGCTGGAGTGACTTCATCGACCAGGGCCGTCAGACAGGTGACGCCGAGCTTGAGGCGCGGCGACGCGCCACCGCACCTGACGATGTCGTGAACATCCAGTACACCTCCGGAACCACCGGGTTTCCCAAGGGCGCCATGCTCACGCACCGCAACCTGCTAATGAATGCCTTTTACGTCGGCGAACGACTGTCCTTCGGCAATCAGGACCGCCTGTGCATCCCGGTACCGCTCTATCACTGCTTTGGCTGCGTGATGGGTACGCTGATGTGTGTCATCCATGGGTCGGCAATGGTTCTCCCGGCGGAGTCCTTCGATCCGCTGGCGACGCTGCAGGCGATCCAGGATGAGCGTTGCACGGGCATCTACGGCGTGCCGACGATGTTCATTGCCCAGCTCAATCACCCGCGTTTCAAGGAGTTCGATCTGTCCAGCCTGCGCACGGGCATCATGGCCGGCAGCCCCTGTCCGATCGAGGTCATGCGCGCCGTCGTCCACCAGATGGGGGCGCGCGACATCACCATTGCCTATGGCCTGACGGAAGCGTCGCCGGTGATCACCCAGACCCGGGCCACGGACAGCCTGGAGCACCGCGTCGGCACGGTGGGCACGATCCTGCCGGGCCTCGAGGTTCGCATCGTGCAGCCAGGAACGCTGCAGAACGTTGTCGAGGGACAGCCGGGGGAACTGCTGGTGCGCGGGCACGGCGTGATGAAAGGCTATTACAACAAGCCGGCGGAGACGGCCGCCGCCATCACGCCCGACGGCTGGTTGCGCTCCGGGGATCTGGCCCAGCGCACGGCTGATGGCTTCTATCGCATCACCGGCCGCATCAAGGACATGATCATTCGCGGCGGCGAGAACATCTATCCGCGCGAGATCGAGGAGTTCCTGCATTCTCACCCTGCCATTGCCGACGTGCAGGTTGTCGGGTTGCCAGACCAGCGCTTCGGCGAAGAAGTTTGCGCGTGGATTCGATTGCACGAGGGCGCGACTCTTGACGAAACGGCGGTCAAAGAGTTCTGCCGCGGCCAGATTGCGCATTTCAAGGTGCCGCGCTACGTTGTCATCGTCGATCAATTCCCGACGACCGTGACCGGCAAGGTGCAGAAGTTCAAGCTGCGCGAGATGGGCATCGAGCGCTTTGGCCTGCAGACTGCCGCCGGTATCGAGACCGCGTGAGCGACGTCTCTCCGCTTTTCCCACCGCGTTGACTCGCCCAGCGGATTGCCTTAGACTTTTGATAGTGAAAATGGTGAAATGGTAGGCCGTGTCAGCCAATTCCGTGTGTGTGCCAATGCAAGCACCCAGACACCAAGACTCGACAGGTGAGGCGTTGGCTGGAGCCGCGCCGTCCGCGCCACACGAGGATCATTGCAATGTCCGGCCAGGGGAATTTTCGAGAGCGTCCGGTCCGACTCAAGCCCAGGATTTCCCGCCGACGGAAGCGAATGTTACGCTGGCGCCGGTCGCGAGCCCGCGGTTTGACGCGGCGGCAGCGTTACCAACCATTGCCGGGTATGAGATTCTCGGCGTGCTTGGACGCGGCGGCATGGGAATCGTCTATCGAGCGCGGCATATAGCGCTCCAGCGCATCGTAGCGCTGAAGATGATCCTGGCCGGCAGTCACGCCGGGCTACAGGAACTGGCCCGGTTCATGGTTGAGGTCAAGAGCGTCGCCCGTCTGCAACATCCGCACATCGTGCAGATTTTTGAGGTGGGCGAAGTCGATGGCCGCCCCTTCTGCGCGCTTGAATATGTCGGTGGCGGTAGCCTGGCGCAGAAGCTCGCCGGCACACCTTTGCCGGCCGACGAGGCGGCGGCGGTCGTCGAAGTGCTGGCGCGGGCCATGCACGTCGCGCACCAGATGGGAGTCATTCATCGCGATCTAAAGCCAGCCAATGTGCTGCTCAGCGACGACGGGGCACCCAAGATCACCGACTTCGGCCTGGCCCGCAATCTGGCAGAATCGGGCCAGACGCAGACTGGGTCCATTATGGGCACGCCCAGCTACATGGCCCCGGAGCAGGCCGAGGGCCGCAGCGCGGCCGTCGGCCCGCCTGCGGATGTCTACGCCCTGGGCGCCATTCTTTACGAGTGTTTGACGGGCCGGCCTCCGTTTCGGGCGGCCACCGCTTTCGACACGATCCAGCAAGTCATTCGCGACGAGCCGGTGCCGCCGCGGCAGCTTCAGCCCAAAACGCCGCGCGACCTGGAAACGATCTGTCTCAAATGCCTGCATAAGGTTGCGCCGCGGCGTTACTCCAACGCTCTCGATCTCGCCGCGGATTTACAGCGCTTTCAGGACGGCGAGCCCATCCTGGCTCGGCCAGTTGGGCGCGTCGAGCGCGGGATGCGCCTGTGCAAACGCTATCCCTTGACGACGCTGCTTGTGACCGGGATTCTGATTTCAGTCCTCGCCGGCCTCGGCGTATCGATTCATTTCGCCGTGGAAGCGGAGGCCAGGGCGACAGCGGAGAGCGAGGAACGCGCGCGGGCCGATCAGCACAACCGGGACCTGAGGCGACAAGACTACCGTCAACGCGTCGCGCTCGGCTACCGTGAATGGCAGGACGGAAACATTCGTGTTGCCAAGAGTTATCTGGACGGCTGCCCGGAGGAGCATCGTGGCTGGGAGTGGTACTACTGCCAGCGCCTGTGCAATCCGACACTCTTCTCGGTGGGCGGTTTCAAGAGGTGGATCAAAGGCATCGCCTTTAGCCCAGATAGGCGGCATATCGCCGCGGCAGGCGAAGGCGGCAACATGAAACTGGTTGACGCGCGCGACGGCGGTACCATCTGGGACTTGCCGCTGCCGCCAGCACCCGGTCCGTTTTTCTTTTCGGGCCGAAACCTTGCCTTCAGCAGTGATGGTAAGAAGATCGCCGTTGGCTGCTGGGATGGTCTTGCTCGAATCATTGCGGCGGCTGATGGCAAGGAACTGCTGACTGTTCGCGCCCGTTTCAAGCATGTTGACTCGGTAGCGCTGAGCGCAGATGGGAGCCGGCTCGCAACCTTCAGCCAGACAGTGAACGACGCGCTGCGGGGAAGCGGCGGTGACATCGAAGTCTGGGAGTTGCCAGCTGGCAGCCGGCTGCTCACGATCCCAAACATCCCCAGCCGGGTTCCGCAATTGACGTTCAATCGCGACGGCACGCAACTGGTCGGGGCCTGCTTCACACGCGGCGTCAAGATCTGGGACGCTGCCACCGGGAAAGAAGTCGTCACTCTGCATGGCCATGCCGGCGCGGTCAGCTGTGCCGCGCTCAGTCCGGACGGTCAGTACCTGATCTCCGGCGACTGCCTGAGTGACGACACGACGCTCAAGCTCTGGAGCCTGGCCACGCACAAGGTCGTGCAAACCTACCGAGGACACCGCGGCAACATCCGCGAAGTGGCGTTCAGCCGCGACGGCAAACGACTTGTCTCGGCCGGCGAAGATTATTTGATTCGCTTCTGGGACACGGCCACCGGCCGTGAGTTGTACAACCTCAAGGGATTCGTCCTGCCCGTGCTCGCGCTTGCCATGAGTGCTGACGACAGTCAGGTCGCCGCCGGGGGTGTGGGCGGGACGATTTCTGCCTGGCGTGCCACGGGTGACCACGAGTTCCTCAGCTTGCCAGCGAACGGCCTGCAATTCGTTTCATTTAGTGGCGATGGAAACTCGGTTGTCGCCGGTAGCTCGTCTCGGACCGAAATCTGGAACGCAGAGACCGGCCAACCCGTCCGAAAATTGAACATCTCCTCGACATGGTGGGCCTTCTCAACCGATGGCAAGGCATTTGTATGCGGTAACAGTACCGAAACCGACAAGAAGAACGTGTGGATTGGCGATTGGGACGCAGTCAAGGACCTGCGCGTCCTGGGGCGACATGATCGCGAGGCCACGAGTGCGCGTTTCAGCCCGGATGGGAACCGTCTTGCCTCGGTTGGCACCGAAGGCATTCTGCGGATCTGGGACGTGGCCAGCGCCAAGGAAATCCAGTCGTTCAAGCAGAACGGCAGGCTGTGGGCCGTGGCCTTCAGTCCGGACGGCAGGCACGTGGCGATTGGCGGCGACAACAAGCTGGTAAGAATCTGGGACACACATTTGCAGAAGGAAGTTCAGGCCATGCCCAGGTCCGGCAATCAGGTCCGCTGCCTGGCCTACAGCCCCGATGGCCGCCGGCTGGCCGCGGGCTGTCTGGATGGGACCGCCAAGGTCCACGATCCCGCCACCGGCCAGGATCTGTATCGTCTCAAAGGCCATTCCAACTGGATTCGATCGTTGGCGTTCAGTCTGGACGGCCAGCGCATTCTCACTGGCTCAAACGATCTTACAGCGCGTCTCTGGGATGCTCAGACCGGGGAGGAAGTGCTGACGCTGCGTGGCCACAAGCAACCGGTGGTCGGCGTCGCCTTCAGCCCCGACGGCCGACGCATCGCGACCTGCGACGTCAACACGATACGCGTCTGGGACTCCGGCCCCAGACCGGGCATACGCTAGCTCAAGCTCCGCGCGGGCTCATCCGGATGATCGCTGGTCCGCTGGGCCTGGCGGCTGCGTCGTCGCGCGGTCCTTGCGCCAGCGGCGATAACGATCGAGTCCCATGCTGGCCAGGCCGAGCACGATCATGGCGGCGACTTCGTAGAGGAGCCACAGGCCGCCATCCTCGCGCAGAGCCTTGCGCCATGGGGACGGCGGCGGCAGTTCGCCGGCAGCCCTGGCCTTGTCTTCCAGGACGGGAACGATGCCGTAAGCAAGTGCCGTCACGACGAAAAGCATACTTGCCAGCAGCAGCAGAAGATAGAAAGCGTTGCGCGGTTCCTGACTCTGGTGCATGAGATGACGGGCCTTATCTCTTCAGAAGAGCAACGACCAAACCAATCAGCAACGTCAGGAAGGCTCCGACAAAGGACATGGTCAAATTCCAGCGTTTGCGCTCGCTTTCTTCGAGTTGTTTCTCGACACGGGAAAGCTCGTCGCGCAAGTTGTCAACTCGTTCCAAGAGCGTTGCAACCGACCTGTCCAGTTCGCGTATGATCTCGGTATTCGTCTTGGCCACTGTCAATCATCCTCCAGCGCCGCGACGAGTTCGTTGAGCCTGCTTCGTTGACGGTGAGATCGCTCCTGCAGCAAGTCTCCCCACAGCCAACTCAGCCGCTTGCGCATCGTCTGGGCGTCTCGCAAATCGCAATTGGCAAACGTGGCGTGCGCGGACGCCAGGTAGTCGGACAGAGTAAGCTCGACAACCGGGCCTGCGCCATTCTCGCGTGCAATCTTCCAAGAGGCGGTGACAGTCTCCTTCGACGGCCCCGCAATGGACTCAAGCATTTCATTGGCACGCTTGATTTCGGCATTCAATGCCGGAGCATCCTGAAGAGTCTTGTCGAATGTCGTGGTCATGAATCGGCCCTCACAATCGCCCGTCACAGCCCCATCACATTATAACCGGCGTCCACATAGAGCACGTGCCCGGTGATGCCGGACGCGAGCGGGCTGCACAGGAAGACGGTGGAGTTGGCGACCTCCTCCGGGGTGATGCCGCGTTGCAGCGGGGAACGCTGGGCGGCGTAATTGATCATCTGGTCGATATCGCCGATGGCGCGGGCAGCCCGCGAGGCATACGGCCCGGCGGAGATGAGGTTGACGCGAATCTTCTCCGGGCCGAGGTTGCTGGCAAGCTGCTTGGCGTCGATCTGCAATGCCGCCTTGGCCGTGGACATGCCGCCGCCGTAGTGCGGCACGACGCGGTCGCCGCCGATGTACGTCAATCCCACCGCGGCAGCGCCGTCCGGCCGATTGGCCATGTACGGCCGCGCGGCACGCAACAATGAAGTCAGCGAGTAGGCACTCACGCTCAGCGCCGTCGCATACGCTTTGCGGCTGGTATCGACCATCATCTTGGTGATCTCCGGACTGAAGGCCACGCTGTGGATGAGGACGTCGATGTGCTGAAACTCCTTGCCGACGGCCTCGATCATGCCCTGGATGGAGTAGTCGCCGTGCTTGGCGAAACGCCGGTCGTTGCGCGTCTTCTCGTCCACATCGTCCATGGTGTCGAAGCCGACATCGCAGGCCAGGATCTTCTCGACCTTGAGGTTGCCGGCGCCATAGGGGAGGACGCGCGATTCCGCGTCCGCCTCGCGCTCCATTATGCTCTCGACGATGCCCTTGAAGCGCGGATGGCAGGACAGGACAAGTTTAGCCCCAGCCGCGTTCAGTGCCTTGGAAATGTACCAGGCAAAGCTCTCGTTATCGCCGACGCCGGTGACCAGGGCCACCTTGCCGCTCAGATCAATGGGAATCATGGCTTTTCCTCAAACCAGAAGGGTTCCGGGCGCGGATCGGCTGCACGTCTTTGGACCCGTATGGTCTAGCAAATCCAGAAAAACTGGGCAAGACCAGCGATTGGCCGGGACCGACCGAAAATAAACGCCATTGGCGCATTGGCGGCGAGAATCTTGACGGAGCTCCTGTCACAGGACCGGTGACCGCCCGTAGTATCGGCGGCCGACGCCAGCTCTACCAACCACACAGGAGACTCGTCATGAACCCAGCCTTGAAGAGCTTTGCGAATCGCGTCAAGAAATTAGTCGCCGCACATGCTGAGCCACGGCGTTCGCGGCGGCCCCAGCTCTCCATTGAGTGCCTTGAAGACCGCGTGGTACCGTCGATCACGACGCTGGCTTCGCCGAACGGTCGCTGGACTGCCAGCGTGGAAGGCACAGCTCATGTCATCGAATCGGTCCGCGTCACGGAAGCTAGCACTGGTCGCCTGGTGTATCAGAGCGGCGCGTTTCAGCATGTCATGGATGGGACCCTGACCTGGAGCCCCAATAGCCTGGAGCTGGCCTGGGTGCAGAAGAACTCCGGCAACCTCTACTCTTACGACTGGGCCGGCGTTCTACCTACGCCGACCGTCGTGCCATCCTATTCAACCCCTCCCTCGGCCCCCATTTTCAGCGCCGACAGCAGCCTTCTGCGCTTCAATCGCCCGGGGAATGCGGGCTTTGTGAGCTTCAGCGTGCCGACCACCCCGCCTGGGGTCCGCATCACCGGCATGCCGAGCACAGTGACAGCCGGCACCCCCTTCCAGGTGCACATCTCCGCCAGTGTGAACGACTTCAACGGCTTGGCCTACGTTGGTCCCATGAACCTCACCAGCAGCGACGGGCAGCAAGTGCTGGGCACATCAACGATCAACGTGAAGGGTTCCGGCGTCGCCACGATCCAGCTCAACAAGGCTGGCAACATCGCCATACGGGGCACCGAAAACAACGGCTTCTGGGGCAGCTCTCAGGTGTTCACCGTCAGCCCCGCCAACGCGACTTCATTCGTCGTCAGCGCACCAGGCACCGCGACGGTCGGCACGCCGTTCAACGTCACCATCACAGCCAGGGACCAGTTCGGCAACGTTGCCACTGGTTATTCCGGCACGGCCAACCTCGGCAGCAACAGTCAGGGTTTCGCGCCGACAGCCGTCAAGTTCACGAATGGCTTTGCCAAGGTTTCCGTTACATTCAAGGCCGCGGGCGGCTACTATCTGCAGGCCACGGATGCATTTGTATCGGGCACCAGCAGCACCATTACGGTCGGCAAGGCCAAGAGCGTCACCACGCTTGTTTCGTCCGCCGCCACTTCGGTCTGCGGGCAGGCAGTGACCTTCACGGCGACGGTCAGCGCTGTGGCGCCAGCGTCCGGCATACCAAACGGATATGTCACCTTCGTCGTTGACGGCGGTACTCCAGTCAAGGTTCAGATGACGCTTGGCCAGGCCAAGCTGACCATGCCCTCGCTGTCTGTCGGCAAGCACATGGTCACCGCCAGCTTCTTCGCCAACCCCGATTTCGAGAACAGCACTGCGACCATCACCCAGACGGTGAACCTGGCAATCACGCAAAGCGTGCCCGGTGCCATCGCCGGCAGCAGCTACAGTTCGGCGATCCAGGCGTCCGGCGGTTCCGGCAACTATCGTTACTCCCTGGCGCCGAACAATGTCTTGCCGGCCGGGCTCACGCTCAGCAGCGCCGGGGTCTTGAGCGGCATGATGACCATTGCGGGCAAGTACACGTTTACCGTCAAAGCTACCGACCTGTCCCGGCCCGGCGTGAACGCCTCGCGGACCTACATCCTGACTGTCAGCCCGGCGGCGCTCAGCGCGCTCGCGCTAAAGATCCCCGCGGCGGCCAAGGCCGGCATCGGCTTCTATGCGACCGTGACGGCTCGCGATCGGTTCGGCAATGCCTACAACGGCCGGGTGTCGCTCAGCTGCACGGACGCCAAGGCTGTGCTGCCCGCCAGCGTAACGCTGGTCAACGGCACGGCAAGGGTCTTCGTTGTACTCAAGACCGCTGGGACCAGGTGGCTCAAGGCGAGTATGGGCACGCTGATCGGCAGCGCCAACATCAGTGTCAGCCCCGCGGCGGCCAGCCGATTCGCGGTCAGCTCTCCCACCGCAGCAACCGCCGGCGAAGCCTTCCAGGTGACCCTGATCGCAAAGGATCCCTTCGGCAATGACGTTCCAAGCTTTAACGGCGTTGTCCGCCTCTACAGCACCGACGGCCAGGCAGTGAGGCCCGCCACTGTCACACTGGTCAACGGCAAGGCAACGGCCAATGTCACGCTGACGCTCGCCCATACCGTCAAGCTGGCGGCCAGCAACGGCGTCATCGGCGGCTACAGCGGCCTCATCACCGTCAGCCCGGCAGCCGTTGCCAAGGTTACCGTCAAATCCGCGGCAGTGGTGGGTGCCGGAAACAGGCTCAATGTGGTCATCACCGGCAAGGACATCTACGGCAATAACTGCAACGGTTCGGTGAAGCTGACCAGCAGCGATGGCCAGCCTGTGTCGCCGGACACTTTCACGATGACCAACGGGGTCGCTTACGCCTCGGTCTATCTCTACAAGGCCGGTGTCGTGCAGTTGACGGCGGCGATCGGCAAGGTCTCAGGAACGGGCGGGAACGTAACCGTCGTTCCCGCAGCAGTGGCCTCGTTTGCCGTCGGCGTCCCCAGTACGGCGACCGTCGGCGCCGGCTTCAGTGTCACGATCACCGCCCTGGACCGCTACGGCAACACGGTGACCGGTTTCACCGGCACGGTGCTGCTGACTTCGAGCGACGGCCAGACTGTGTCGCCGACCCACATCACGCTGGTCCGCGGCAAGGTGACCACGAACATCACGCTCAAGAAATCGGGAATTATCACCCTCACGGCCGCTCTTGGAGTGCTGAAGGGAACCAGTGACGCCTTCACCGTGGTGTGAGTCGAGTGCACGACAGGACCTGGCGAGCGAAGGCGCAAGCCTTCGCTCGCTTTCATTGGTAATGACCTACTTGCGCCAGCGCTCCCGCAATTTGCGTGATCCAGTCCCCGGCCGTTGCGCCGCTCAGATCAATGGGAATCATGGCTTTTCCTCAAACCAGAAGGGTTGCGGGCGCGGATTGGCTCACATCTTTGGACCCGTCTGGTATTCATGCGCCGCCTTCAGGATTACTCACTCGGTGGCAGGCAACTTACCGGCGGTCTGCTTCATATGATACCCCCGTCGCTGTTCCTCATTCATCCCTGCCGCAGGAGCCACCCCGTGAGCCGTGCATGCTTTTTCTGCCAGAGCCTTGTCGTTGCCGTGCTGGCCTTTTCTCCAACCGATCCAAGCTTCGCCGAGCAGGACGAGAAGCCGGCGTTTCTGCGAGCCGGCATGATCGGCCTGGACACCTCGCATGTGACGGCTTTCACCAGCATCCTGAACGACCCGAAGAACCTGGACAAGTTCGGCGTGAAGGTTGTGGCCGGCTATCCGGGAGGCAGCCCCGATTTGCCCGATAGCGCCAACCGCCTCGCCGGCTTCACCAAGACGCTCAAGGAGAAATACAACGTCGAGATTGTCGATTCCATCGAGGAGTTGCTCAAGAAAGTGGACGTGGTATTCCTGGAGAGCGTGGACGGTCGACCTCACCTGAAACAGGCCATTCCCGTGTTGAAGGCGGGCAAGCCGATGTTCATCGACAAACCGATGGCCGGCTCGCTGGCCGACGTGCTCATGATCTTTGAACTGGCCGCCAAGCACAAGGCGCCGGTGTATTCCAGTTCGTCGCTGCGCTACAGCCCTGCCATTGCCGGCATCCGCAAGAATCCCAAGAAGGTCGGCAACGTGGTCGGCTGCTTCAGTTACGGCCCCTGCCCGCTGGAAAAGACACATCCGGACCTGTTCTGGTACGGCATTCACGGCGTCGAGACCCTGTTCACGGTCATGGGTACGGGCTGCAAGAGCGTATCGCGCACGCACACGAAGGGGGCAGACGTCGTGACCGGGACCTGGGACGACGGCCGGATCGGCACCTTCCGCGGCGTTCGCGACGGCAGTGCAGCCTACGGCGCGATCGTCTTCGGCGGCAAGGGAGTCTACACCGCGCCCGGATCTGGGGACTACAAGGCGCTCATGGGCGAAGTGTGCCAGTTCTTCAAGACCGGCAAGGCGCCGGTGGCGGCGCAAGAGACGATCGAGATCTTCGCATTCATGGAGGCGGCGGACGAGAGCAAACGAAATGGCGGGGCGGTCGTGACCCTGGAAAGTGTGCTGCGGAAGGCCAAAGAAAAAATCGGCGCGCCGTAAAATGATTTAGGGTGGATCACCGGCGCGCCGATCCATGAAGCCGCGTCGCGTCTATTTTTCTTGTGCTTGCCAGCAGCCTTCGCCGCTGGGCTCCGGGCCCGTGTAGGGGGCCATGCCCTTGTAGGCGAACCCTCCGGTCACTAGCTGGTAGCTGACGATGGCGATGCCGACGGCGGCCAGCAACGCCGCAAACACGCTCAGCCATGCGGTAAAGCGCGTCTCCCCGGCCATGCTGCTGACGGCATCACGGGCGAGCTCGATGGCCGGCGTGGACGGCAAGGCCGTCGCCGCCGTGGCCGTCGCCAGCGTTTTCGCCAGGCTCACCGTCGAGGCGATCAGGTCGGCGCTCGGCAACACCAACGGAACTGCCAGACTGGCGAAGAAGCCGGCTGGCAGCGTCCGGTGTCGCCGCTCCATCCGCTTTTGCAGCATCTCGCGGGCCTTGGCAAGGCGGTAGGACATCGAGCCCGCCGGCCAACCCAGCTTGGCCGCCGCTTCCTCGTTGGTCATGCTGCTCAGGTAGCACATCACCAGCGGCAACCGATACTTGTTGGGCAACTGCTGCAATTCCTCGTCCATCACCGACAACAAGTCACGCCATTCCAGATCCGTGCTTGGGTCTTGCCTATCTGGCTTGTTATCCGGAGCCATCGTGTTTCGTTCCTGGATCACACGGCGCGAGACGCGGCCGCGGGCTTTGCGCGCAATCCGGCAGGCAACGCCATACAGCCAGTTGCCAAGCAACTCCGGCTTGCGGATGGTTGACGCCTTCTGCACCAACACGAGAAACGTCGCCTGAAACGCGTCCTCGGCGTCCTGCCGCTGGTTCAGCACGCGCTGGCATACGCCGAAAACCATCGCCCCGTGCCGCTGCACCAGACATTCAAAGGCGACATTATCCCGATGCGCGACAAACCGCTCCAGGAGTTGCTTGTCGCTCGACTCAGCCGCGAGCTTGTTCAAAAGGGACTGTGACCGTCGCTGGGCTTCCCGCTCCGTCGCTTGCGGATTCAAGGCCATCATGGGCTCCCGTGGGGCACTTACCCCCCTTTCTACATCAAATACTGCCCCCCGGGTCGCGGCCAAATGAACTATTTTCGAAAATCTCGCGAACGCGTCGCTTCCCAGGCAAGTTTCCTCCTTGTGGCGATTGCGTCGGCCGCCTACAATCGCGAGATGCTGAGCGGCATGGAAGTCTGGCAACGCACGTTGCGGGTGCTCTGGCTGGTTCAGTTTCTGACCACGCTGGCCATGAACCTGGGCCTGACCTTTGTGCCATTCTTTCTAAAAGAGGATCCGGCGCTGGCGGTCCGAGATGATGCCAGGCGGGCCCTGTACACCGGCCTGATCTTGGCCGGACCGTTCTTCACCACCATCATTTGCACGCCGCTGTGGGGCTGGGTCGCAGATCGCAGCGGGCCGAAACGACAGGTCGTGCGCGCCTGCTTCGGTCTTGGCCTCACGCAGCTGCTGATGGCGATAGCCCAGTCGCCCGATCAAATGGTGGCAATCCGCATGCTGCAGGGCATGATCTCCGGCGTGCAGGCGGCGGCGCTGGCGTTGGTCGCCGTCGTGACGCCGGGGGAGCAACAGGGTAAGGCCATCGCCGTGCTGCAATCGGCCACGCCGGCGGGGCAAATCCTCGGCCCTGTGCTCGGCGGCGTGCTGGCCACCAGCTTCGGGTTCCGCTTCACCTATGCATTGCTGGGCGGCGTCATCGTGCTCACCGGTGTGCTGTCGTGGCTGCTACTGCGGCAAGACGGCTTCGCGCGGACGGCAACGCCCAATCCGTTCGTCAGCCTGTTTCGCTCTGGGCGCCGCGCCCTTGCCGTCCCACTGCTTCGCCAGACTTTCGGCATCCTGGTAATCGGACAATTTGCTTTCACCATGGCCCAGGGCGTTTTCGCCATCTATGCCGGCCACGTGATCGCCGCCTGGCTGGCCGCGAGCGGCGCGACGCCGGCGTGGTGGAATTCTGGCATCGGTTTCACGGCCATTGCCATGGCGGTGACGGGCATTGCCAGCGTGCTCAGTTCCACGTGGTGGGGCCGCTTGCACGATCGCCACACGCCGTTTCTCACGCCCATCGGCGCCGCTCTGCTAGCTGCATCGATGCTGTTGATGTTTGCCTGGCCGCCGTGGTGGGCCGTGCTGCTGGCCCGCGTCGGCGTCGGCGTGGGTATTGGCGTGATTTCCACGCTGCCATTTGCCGTCGTCTCCGGCCAAGTCGCCCGGGAAGAGCGCGGACAACTGCTCGGCCTGGCAACTTCGCTCACGCACATCGGCAATCTTGTGGGCTTCGTGCTCGGCGGCGTGCTGGCGATGTGGTGGACGGAAGTCGGTAATTTTGCCCTGGCCGCCGCCGCCTATGCCGTCGTCCTGCTGGCCTCGCTGCGCCTCGAACTACGCACACGGCGACAAGCTGCCGTCGAAGGTCGACAATCTCTGCTCGACAATCAGACAGAGAATACATTGTCATCTGCTGCTTCACCCCGGTAGTGAAACCCTTCGACGAGGAAGCCATGGGCCGAAAAGCTGTCTCACGGCGTCGGTTTCTGCAAACGGCCGCGGCCGGCATGACCGGGCTGGCGGCGCCGCTCTCGCCAGCCCAGGCCACAGCCGGCCCCGCGGCCGGTGAGAGCAAGCCGACGCGATTTCAGGTCGCGTGCATGACATTGCCCTACGCACGCTTCCCATTGCGGCGGGCGCTGACTGGCATTCGCGACGCCGGCTATCGCCATGTTGCCTGGGGGACGACACACCAGGAAGGGAGTGACAAGCGCGTGCCGGTGATGCCGGCCGACGCAGCGCCTGCGCGGGCGAAGGAACTGGCGGCGCGCTGCCGCGACCTGGGCCTGGAGCCGGTGATGATGTTCTCCGACATCTATCCGGAAGCGAAGAACGCCGTGGCGGTGCTGCGACGGCGCATCGAGCAGGCGGCCGCCGCCAGGATTCCGCAGGTGCTGACCTTCGGCTCCACGCGTGACGGCGGCCGCAAGCTGTGGCTCGAACGCTTCCGCGCGCTGGGTCCCATCGCCCGCGATCACGGCGTGCTCATCGTCATCAAGCAGCACGGCGGCGCGACAGGCTCCGGCGAGGCCTGCGCACGCATCACTCGCGAGGTCAACGACGACGGCATCCGCGTCAACTACGACGCCGGCAACGTCATGGACTATCTGCGGTTGCCGCCGGCAAAGGTCATTGCCGATCTGCAAGCATGCGCCGACCAGGTGCGCAGCTTCTGCATCAAGGATCATCGCGATTTCCCGCCGCCGCACCAGGATTGTGGCCCTGGTCTGGGCGAGATCGACCACTACCGCCTGCTGCATCTCGTCGCCTTCACCGGCCGGGTCATGCCCCTGTGCTGCGAGAACATCTTCGCCCCGCGCGTGCGCCGACCCGAGAAACCGGAAGGCGTCGACGCCCTGGCGCGAAGAGCGCGCGAGTTTCTGGAACTGGTGATCGCTGGAGTGCAGGCGACGACGTAGCGCTCGTTTCGCCGGAGCTTCGTTGCATTGTGGCCACCGCGAAAAGGGCTACAATCGCACCATGCCCGATCCTGCCGACGCCGATCCCTCGAGCCCTGCCCATCAGCGCCGGGCCAAGGCCGCGGCCAGGCGCGAAAAGCGCCGACAGGCCATGCAGGCGCTGCGCTTGCCGTTGGTTTCCGGCAAGGCTTCGGCGCTGGTGTTGTTCTTGTGCTTTGCCCTGGCGGCGACACTGGTCTATCTGCTGTCGGCGCCCTTGCATCTGCCAGCCTGGGTGCGCTGGGAGATCGTCGTCGGCGCGTGGTGGCTGGTGTGTGGCTGCTGGCGCTGGCGCACATGCTGTACCGGGGCAAACGCTTGAGCGACGATCATCGCATGAGGTCGCCGCGAAGCTGGTTCGGGAACGGATCGTCGGGCGGATCGTCGCGCGGCTCGTCCGGCTGGAACCTCGGGTCGGTGGACTTTCCGGCCGGCGCGGACGGTTGCGGCGAGGTCTGTGCCACGGCGCTGGCCGTGGTCGTGGCCATGATCGCCGTCGTGGCTGCCGCCTGGGTGATTATTGAAATCATCATTCCCGCGCTGGCGTTCTTGCTATATGTTTTTATTCGCGGCATGCTGGCCCGCGTGGTCAACGACCGGCACGCCTGCACGGGCCATTTCGGGCGGTCGCTGCTGTGGGGCGGCGCCTGGGCCACGGCTTATGCTGCGCCGCTGGCGGCATTGATCTGGCTCGGGCATTACTTGTGGGAATTCCTGCACGCGTAGTTGACCGGGAGGGCGAGGCTCCTGCCGAGTCGTGAACATCCGCCGCCTCGCCCGCTGAGTCCTCCCGTCAATGGACCGCGTGACAGCAGCATAGGGGCGAGTGTCGATGATCATTCAGTGTCCGAAGTGCGGCCGGGACCTGGAACTGAAGGAAGAAATGCTGGATCGGCGGATTCGCTGCCCGCTGTGCCAGGAGATCTTCACCGCCGCCAGCAGTTCACGTCCGGCGGACAGCCAGCATGTATCGACGGTTCCCAGTCCGCCGCCGTTGCCGACTTCGCTCGCTCCACCCCTATCGCAGCCGGGCCCGCCGGCGGAGATTGACGAGCGCCCCAGGCCGCGTCGCCGTCGCCGAGACGATGATTATGACGACCGCGACGACTACCGGGACGACTACGATTATCGCTACCGCAGCCGGGCCGGCATGGCGGCCGATCGCGGCAGCCTGATTCTGGTGCTGGGCATTCTCGGCCTGGTCGCCTGCGGCCCGGTTCTTGGACCCATCGCCTGGGTGATGGGGGCCAACGACCTGAAGGAGATGCGCGAAGGCCGCATGGACCCCATCGGCGAAAGCAACACCCGCGCCGGCATGATCTGCGGCATCATTGCCAGCATCCTCTCCATCATCAGCGTGCTGGGCCTCGCCTGCTGGTTCATGGTGTTCGTGCAGATGATGCGCGTCCGCTGACCGTCGATCGGGCTCGCGCCGGAGAGTTAGAGGCTGTCCGAAAAGGGGTCAGACCGATCTGACCCTTTTCGGACAGCCTCTTACAATGCTCAGCATGCATCGCTCGCTGTGGTTGCTGCTGCGCTTGCGTTTCAAGGGCTGGGGCCGGCGCATGCTGAGCGGGCTAGGCTCGGTGCGCGGCATCTTGATGATGGTGCTGGCGGGCGGCTTCGTCGCCCTGATGCTGCTAGGCGCCATCCTGCAGCAGCATGCCTCCACGGAAACGCTCGAAAGGACCAGGGCCTACGGACCGCTCGCCCTCATCGGCATGTGCGTCATGCAGCTGCTGTTTTCGGGCAACGAGCGCGGCCTGTATTTCAGTCCGGCGGAGGTGCAGCTGCTGTTCACCGCTCCCCTGTCGCGCCGGCAGTTGCTGGCCTACAAGGTCCTCGGCAACTTGGCGGTCACACTGCTCGTCGCCCTGTTCCTGGGCATTGCCTTCCGGGCCTGGACCGCATCGCTGCCGGCGGCCATGGTGGGCGTCTTTCTGCTCTTCGCGTTCATGCAACTGCTGGCGATGATCCTGAACCTGGCCGGCTGCGCCCTGGGCGCCCATGCTTTCAATCGGCGGCGGCAACTTGTGCTCGGCATCCTCGCCGTCGCCCTGGTCGCTATTGTCGTCGAGACGACCGGCAATCCGCTGGATGTCGGCTGGGCCGCCTGGGCTCGCGACGTGCAAGACACCCGCATTGGCCGGATCGTGCTGTTCCCGGTGCGTGGCTTCTTCGAGGCCTTCACGGCCGAGCGCCTGTGGCCTGACCTCGTCCAGTGGACGGCCCTGAGCCTGCTGGTGCTTGGCGTCATGCTCGGGGTGATCTTCCTTCTGGATGCGCATTACCTGGAGGCGGCGGCCTCCGCCAGCGAACGAATCTACGCCCGGCTGGAACGCGTGCGCCGGGGCGGCGGCATGACGGGCTACTCCACATCGGGCCGGCTGACCTTGCCGCGCCTGCCGCGCTGGGCCGGCGCCGGCCCGCTGGCCTGGCGGCAATTCATGGGGCTGTTGCGCGCCTGGAAATCGGTCCTGGTCTACGTCGCCATCTTTCTGCCGATGCTGTTGTATTCCTGGTTCTTCGCCGCGCCGCGCGACGAGCAGTCCGCGCAGCGTTCGGCCCTCGCGGTCGTCCTGCCCTTGCTGAGCATGCTGCTCTACATCGGCCCATCGTCGCTGCGCTGCGACTTCCGCGCGGACATCGACCGCATGGACGTGCTGAAGGCGCTGCCGCTCTCGCCATGGTTCATCGCCCTGGGGCAGATCCTGGCGCCCACCGTGCTGCTCACGCTGCTGTCCTGGCTCGTCCTCGGCTATCTGCTCGTCAAGCAAGAGACCGAGTATCTCTTGCTCATCGCGGCGCTGGCGGTCCCTGCCACCTTTCTGATGATCGCGCTGGAAAACCTGCTGTTCCTCTGGTATCCGACCCGCTTGACGAGCGGCCCGGGCGATTTCCGCCACTTCGGCCGGATCATGCTGCGCGGCATCAGTCGACTCGTGCTGTTCGCGCTGGCGGTGGCCCCGGCCGCCATCGCCGCCACGGCCGTCTACTTTCTTTCGGGAAGAATCCAGCTGCTGGCCGGCATTACCGCCTGGCTGCTGTCGGCCGGAATCTGCGTCGGCTGCCTGGGCCTGGTCGCGCTGGCTTTTCAACGCTTCGATGTGGCCCGCGACGTCCCGTGACGGCCCGTGAGTGGATACGTCCCCGCGACTTTTGTTCGCAATAGCGAGCTCCCATTTCTCGTTGCTCCAATTCTCTCTGCTCTGCTCATTTCTCTCTGCCGATACAGTACAGATGGGCTTCGCCGCGATAGTACAGACGCCCGCCCTCGGCCAGGGGCGGCGCATACGCGAGTGTTTCCTGGGCAGGAATGGGCCAGCGGCGTTCCAGTTGAGTGGCGATGCGGTTGCGGGCGATGGACTTGTACGTGGGGCCGGGCTGCAGCACCAGCGTTGTGCCCTGGTTGTCCGAGACGAAGATATGCTTGCCAACAAGCGTCGGGCTGGCCGTCAGCGGCACGGCGTTGTAATGCATGAGCCCTTCCATGTCCATGATCTGACGGTAGAGCATCTTGCCCGTCGCCAGGTCCAGAGCGTAGAGGACCTGGTAGAAGTCTGCCTGATAGGCAATGCCATTCCAGACCAGTGGCGAACCGGCCGTCCAGCGGTCGATCCATTTGCCTCCAGGGCCCCGCGACACTTCGCCGGGCATGTCGATCGACCTGAGCCGAGCGGGTTCCCAGGCAGGCGCGCGCGCCCTGGTCAGGTCCCAGACGTTCAAGGATGTCACGCCATTCTTGGGAGCGTAGATACGGGTGCCCAGGACCAGAGGGGGCGCCATGTCGGCGGCGCCATGGTCCCGCTGACGGAAGAGCAACTGACCATCGGCCGGGCGGACCATGTGGCCAGCGCGACAAACGATCACGGGCTTGCCGTCAACGGTGGCCCCAAGCAGGGCGGCCAGGTTGTCCTTCACCTTGCGCTGCTGCCAGAGCAGCTTGCCGGTCTTGGCATCGAAGCCGTAGAGGGCCGCGAGCGATGTCACGAACACGCCATCGGCCAGTACCGGGGATGAACCATAGGCCAGTTCATCCGCGGGCACACGAGTGATCCACTGGCGCCGACCATCGAGGTCAAAGCAGGCCGCCACGCCCGTGCCGATCCAGACGTACACATACTTGCCATCGCTGACCGGGCTCGGCATGGTAAAGCCAACGATGGCAAAATGTCCCTCAAAGTGGTCATTGGCCCTGACATGAAAACGCTTGGCGTCGATGTCCAGAAGCGTCTTCTGGATTTGGGCGCGTAGGCGCACGCGCTTTACGTGGTCGGGCTCCGCTTTCAGCCGGGCGATCAAAGGATCGACGCGCTGCACATACGCGGGCTGCTTCTTCTTTTCCTCCGGCGTGAGCGCTTCAAAGTAGTTGACGGGCGCGGACCAGAGAATGCGGCCGTCGTTCTTGGCCACGCAGACGATCTCGTCCGGTTCGGCCATGAGGAACAGGCGGTCGCCGACCAGGATCGGCGTGGACGTGCTGCGCCCCGGCAGCCTGGTCATCCACACGATGTTCTTCGTGTCGTACCTGACGTCGGGCGGATCCATGAAGCGCAAGCACGCACGCATCTCGGTCCAGCCTTCGATGTTGGAGGTGCTGATCTTCAGCAAGACCCGGTTCCAGCCTGGCTTCAGGTGGGCATTGAAGCTCGGCGAAGGTTGATCGAGGTGTAACAGTTCGTGATTGCCCATGGCGCTGTAATAACCGAGGCCGCCCGCGCGTTGCGGAGCACGATAAACCTCCTTGCCGTTGACCCACACCGCCAGGCCGTTGCCATGTTCGGCGACGACGCGCACCGGTCCGCCGCGCGGCGAGAACAGATGGGCGTGGGCATAGGCAATCTGGTTGCGCTTGTGGCCAAGTGCCTTGGCCAGGTCGAGCCACGGCAACTCCGCGTTGCCAAAGATCATGATGTCCTCGGCCGGCACCGTGGCGGGCTTCCACGTTGCCGTGCCCAGCTTCGCGCCAGGCGCGGGCGAAATGCTGGACACGTCGTGCAGTTCGCGATCGAAGTCCTTGACGGAATCCACGACGGAAAACGGCCCGGCGACCAGCCAGTGACGCACGAGTCCCTTGACAACCAGCGGGGCATCGCCGTGCTCCTGCCCGCTGGGAGGATCGGCGGCTTCACGCAGCCCATCCATGGCGCCGCGCGGAATACGGTGCCATTCGAGCGGCGGTTTGGCGTCGGGCCACAAGCCGGTGCCGTTGCCACGCCAGCCGGTCATGTGCTGCGCCGAAGCGCATGTGCTTAGCGAAAGAAACGCCAGCAAGACACGAATGGGTCGCATGACTCCTCCCACGGTGGAGAGACTGGGATGAAGATCTGTAGTTCCGTCGGTGGTACCAACCCGGCAGTGTTCTTCGATGTCAAAGTAGCCGCAGGTCAAGCAGCTTACGTGCTTTCATCGGATTCTACTACAATCCGCTACTTCGGCCGGATCATGCTGCTCGGCAGCAGCCGACTCTTGCTGTTTGCGCTGCTGTTGTCGGCCGGCGTCTGCGTCGGCTGCGTGGGCCTGGTCGCAATGGCCTTTGAACGCTTCGATGTGGCCCGCGACCGCGCGCCAAATCCTCACGAACGCGCAATTCGTTGACACGAGCAGTGTCCTTTCCACCCTTTCAATCGGATAATAGATGAGTGGACCGTCCAGGCACTTGGAAGCGATCAAACATCCATGCCGACCATCACCATCAACGGCGAAGCTCGCTCTGTGGCCGACCAGCTGTCGATTGCCGACCTGGTGCGCGAGCTGCACGTCGATCCGTACCGCATCGCGGTCGAGGTCAACCGGGAAGTCGTGCCGCGCGCGCAACATCCCGCACATCAGCTGCAAGCAGGCGACGCCGTCGAGATCGTCACCCTGGTCGGCGGCGGCTCGGGCGCATCGGCGCCGGCCGACAAGCCGCTGGTCGTCGGCAAGTTCACGTTCCAGAGCCGGCTCATCACCGGCACCGGCAAGTATGCGACCTATGAACTCATGCGCGAATGCCTGGCGGCCAGCGCCTGCGAAGCCACGACAGTGGCCGTCCGCCGCGAACGGCTGGTGGACAAGCAGGGCCGCAACATCCTCGATTACCTCGATCTCAAGCGCTACACCATCCTTCCCAACACGGCCGGCTGCTTCTCCGCCGAGGATGCCATCCGCCATTCGCGGCTGGCCCGCGAACTGCTCTCCAACCTCGGCAATCCGGGGGCCGACTGGGTCAAGCTCGAATGTCTCGGCGATCCGAAGACGCTGCTGCCCGATCCGGTGGCGACCTTGCAGGCCACCGAGCAGCTCGTCAAGGAAGGCTTCCAGGTGCTGGTGTACACCAGCGACGACCCGATCATGGCGCGGCGGCTGAAGTCGGCCGGCGCCGTCAGCGTAATGCCGGCCGGCAGTCCCATCGGCAGCGGCCAGGGCATCCTCAACCCCAACAACATCCGCATCATTCTCGAGTACCTCAAGGACGGCGACCCGGACTACCCGGTGATCGTCGATGCCGGCGTGGGCACCGCCAGCGACGTGAGCGTGGCCATGGAACTCGGTTGCGACGGCGTCCTCCTCAACACCGCCATCGCCCACGCCGCCGACCCGCTGCGCATGGCCCACGCCATGCGGCATGCGTGCGACGCTGGCCGGTTGGCGTACCTCGCCGGCCGCATCCCACGGAAGCTGTACGCCCAGGCGTCGAGCCCCATGGAAGGACGAATCGCGGGGGCGTAGTTTGGCGCGGCTGCGGCATGGTCGCCCTAAATCCCCATCCAACAAGAATCGATCCTGAACCGCCGCCGCGATTCCGGTACATGAGCCGAGGCAATTGCCAGCTGTCAGGATGGATTCCTCAACGCTTGGCGGAGAACGTTTCATGAGTCGCATCGCCGTGCGGGAGATGGACGCGGCAGTCGATTGCCCCGCCTGTGGCGCTCCGGGGGTAGGCGGACTGGACGGCTGCCGCGCCATGCTCGGCCGCGTGGGAGAGCGCGAATTCTCGGACCCGGAGTATTTCCGGGCGCACCGCCTGACCGTGGACGCCTACTCGCTTCAGCACCCCGAGCAGTTCATGGAGTCGTCAAAGTCCGCCGCGGCGCACCTGGCGGGGATGTGCTGGTCGATGGAGCGGGGGCGATCGATCCACCTCCCGGCGCCCCTGAAATGCTGGGTCGACGGCCCCAGGAAATACGCATGCGTCACGCCGCCGCCTCCCAGGGCCCGCGGCACGATCACGGTCGTTGACGTGGTCGGTGCCGAGGATGCGGCCGAGCACGAGCGTCGCGTGGAAGCCTGGGCCCAGTCGGCTTGGGCGGCCTGGTCCGACCACTGGGCTCAAGCAAGGGCGTGGGTGAAGGAAGCGCTCGAAGAATCCCGGGCCAACACCTAACCTGCGGCGGTGTGCGGACGGCAGCTGCCTCCCAGGGTTGCGCCTCTTCAAGTGCTCCTGCCACCTTCTAAGATAAGGACGCGGACCGGCGGACTTGCCGACAAAGGAGTGCACCCATGGGCGTCCTTCCCGACTGGATGATCAAGCGCGATGTCAAGATCGACCCGTTCGCCGAGGAGTCGCTGCGGCCCGGCGTCATCTCCTTTGGCGTCAGCAGCTACGGCTACGATGTCCGCGTCGGCCGGAAGTTCAAGGTCTTCACCAACGTCTACGGGGCGCTGATCGACCCCAAGAGCTTCAACCCGACCGCGTTCGTCGATATCGAAGGCGACTCGTGCATCATTCCCCCCAACAGCTTCGCCCTGGCCGAGACGGTGGAGACCTTCGAGATTCCGCGCGACGTGCTGGCCACCTGCCTGGGCAAATCGACCTACGCTCGCTGCGGCATCATCGTCAACGTGACGCCGCTGGAGCCGGAGTGGCGCGGCAAGATCACCATCGAGATCAGCAACACCACGCCGCTGCCCGCCAAGATCTACGCCAACGAGGGCATCGCCCAGATCCTCTTCTTCCGCGGCGAGGCCGTCTGCGAGAAGAGCTACGCCGACAAGAAGGGCAAGTACCAGGACCAGAAGGGCCTGACGCTGCCATTCGTCGTGGGAAATGAGAAGCGTTAGCGTCCGGACGCGCTCCAAGATTCACGGCGATATCCGGGCGGGCACGTTCACCAGCCGCGTCCTGCTGACCGGCTTCAAGGTCGGCGTTGCTTGCAACGGGCACGCTATAATCTGTGTAGATGGCAGCACGTGAATCGCTGCGCTCATCGAGTCAAGTGATGGAATTGCCGATCCGCTTTCCGGATGAACGGGAAAAGGTACGCGAGGAAGCGCTGGCCTTTCGCCGGCTGACTCCCCAGCAGCAATCCGCGCATTTGCTCGAGATCATCGCCCTGGGTGCGGCGATGATGCGCGACTCGCCACACCGCGAAGCCATGCTCCGCCTGCAACAGGCGCACGAAGATGCCTGGCAGGCTGCCCAGAAGGAGTTGTTTGCCCGCCATGGCCTCTGATCTGCCGCACTCCTTGGCAACCGCCTTGAAGGAAATGGTGGCAGCGCTTGGCAGGCGGCGATTCATGGCAACGGCGGCGGCGAGCGCGGCAATTTGACTGTCGGTATTCTGCAGGCAGCGCCTTGGAGCCCAGCAATGGCCGATCCACAGAAACAAGCTCCAGACCAACCGCAGGCCAGCAAAGCTGCCTCTCTCCTATTGTGGTCGCTGCTCTGCGGCCTGGCGGCATTCGCCGTTTCTGTGCTGGTAGCCTACATCTACTTGAATAACACTCACCTGGGTACGGACGGCTCAGGAGCTGCGGCTGCCGGCATGCTCTGGTTGATTATCATTGCAGTTGCAACTCTCTTGGGAGCGATTGTCGGCGCGATTGCTGGTGCGGTGAGAGCCCGGAAACGCGCTCATTGACGGGCTAGGCGAGCCGCTGTTGCGACTTTCAGCGAGTGCCGGGTGCCCGAGGAAGCCAGGACCGAAGTATCAGCCTATTCCCACCAATTCTTAGCTGTCAACCCGCGCGTGATTCTCGTTGGCATTTCATTACCGTTCGGTTACGATGAACCACAAACTCTCCAAGAGAAGGGACCAGACCATGACCAGGACATCCATCACGCGGCGGCGATTCATGGCAACGGCGGCGGCGAGCGCGGCCGTCCTGACCGCGCCGCGCTACCTGCGGGCCAAGGGGGCCAACGAGCGGCTCAACATCGCCATCATCGGCTGCGGCGGACGCGGCGGCAGCAACCTGGGCGCTGTCGCCGGCGAGAACATCGTGGCCCTGTGCGATGTCAATGCCCGGGCCATCGATGCCGCGGCCAAGCGGCATCCCAAGGCACGCCGCGAGGCCGACTTCCGCCGGCTGTTCGAGCATCAGCGCGAGTTCGACGCCGTCGTCGTCAGCACCTGCGAGCACACGCATGCCTTCGCCACCATGCTGGCCCTGCGGCACAACAAGCATGTCTACTGCGAGAAGCCGTTGACGCACGGCATCTGGGAGTCCCGGCAGATCCGCGAGATGGCCGCCAAGACCAAGGTCGCCACGCAGATGGGCATTCAGATTCACGCCACCGAGAACTACCGCCGGGTCGTCGAACTGGTGCATAGCGGCGCGATCGGGCCGATCCGCGAGTGCCATGTCTGGGTGTCGCGGGCCTGGGGCTGGCAGTCGCCGGAGGCGGCCAAGCGCAACGGCGACATCGTCAGCGTCACCGATCGGCCCAAGGAACGGCAACCGGTTCCCGCCGGCCTCGACTGGGAGCTGTGGCTCGGCCCGGCGCCGGCACGGCCATTCCACAACGTCTATTTCCCCGGTCCGAAATGGTATCGCTGGTGGGATTTCGGCAGCGGCACCATGAGCGACCTGGGCAGCCACTGGATCGACCTGCCCTTCTGGGCGTTGCGGCTGCGGGCGCCGCGGACGATCGAGGCCAGCGGCCCGCCGCCGCACCGCGAGCTGGCGCCGGCCAGCATGAGCGCGACCTACGAATACGGCCCGCGCGGCGATATGCCGGCCGTCCGCCTCTCCTGGCATCAGGGCGAAAGCAAGCCGGAGATCTGGCGGAAGAACGGCATCCCGCGCTGGGGCGACGGCTGTTTGTTCATCGGCGGCAAGGGCATGATCCTCGCCGACTACGGCCGGCACATCATGCTGCCCGAGAAGACATTCGCCGACTTCCCAAGGCCGAAGCCGACCATCCCGCGCTCGCCCGGCCACCACGCCGAATGGATCCGCGCCTGCAAGACCGGCCAGCCCACCTCCGCCGACTTCGAGTACTCCGGCTGGCTGACGGAGGCGAACCACCTCGGCAACGTCGCCTACCGTCTCGGCCGCAAGCTGGAATGGGACCCGGTCAAGCTCATCTGCACCAACGCCCGCGAGGCCGATGCGCTCATTCGGCGGGAGTATCGCAAGGGGTGGGTGCTGTGAGGCGCAGTTGCGTGACAGGTGCTTTCAGCCCCGTTCCACGGGGCTTGCCGCGAAGCGGTTCAGGCCCGCCGTTCACGGCGGGTAAGACGGTTCGACAGATTCATTTGTAGCCCCGTTCCACGGGGCTTCTCGCTGTGTTGCTTGAGCACGGCTTGCTCAGTGGCTGAAGCCGAACGCAAGAAGGCTCGTGAACGAGCCTTGAAGGTTTCTATCTCGCAAACAGGAACCCGCCGTCAACGGCGGGCCTGAACCGCTTCGCGGCAAGCCCCGTAAAACGCGGCTCAGCGTAACGAGCGCATCTTCATTGCGATGATCTCGAAATCGCAAATGCTTTGCATCAGCCCAGCTTCCGCCTCCCCGAATTCCGCGGTCCCCTGTCAGTTCGCTCGCTGATTGCTTTCCTCGTCTGCCTCCATAACATGCCTATTTCCGCACGCCGCCCGATTTCGGAGGTAGTCCCTTGGTATTGCCGCTTTATGCGCTCACGCTGTTCGTCAGCGCCTTTCTGCTGTTTCTCGTGCAACCGATGATCGGCAAGATGATCCTGCCCCGGCTGGGCGGGACGCCGCAGGTGTGGAACACCTGTGTCGTGTTTTTCCAGATGGCGCTGCTGGCGGGCTATGCGTATACGCACCTGGCGACCACGCGGCTGACGCTGAAGCGGCAATTGCTGGTGCACGCGCTGCTGCTGCTCGTCCCGATGGCGGTGCTGCTGCCGGTGGGCCCGTTCAACATCACCGGGTTCGAGCCGCCGCCCGGGGCGAACCCCATCTTCTACACGCTCTACTTCCTGATGCTGGTCGTCGGCTTGCCGTTCTTCGTGGTGTCCACGAGCGCACCGCTCTTGCAGCGCTGGTTCGCGTCCACGGGACATGCGGCTGCCAAGGATCCGTACTTCCTTTATGGCGCCAGCAACCTGGGAAGCATGCTGGCCTTGCTGCTTTATCCATTTGTGGTCGAGCCGTTCCTGCCGTTGCGCTCGCAGGCGTGGACCTGGACAGTCGGCTATGTGGTGCTGGCGCTCCTGATCTACCTGTGCGCCAGCCTGGTCTGGAAGGCGCCGGAGCCCAAGCTGGAGAGCCTGCCGCCCGAGCCGTCGCCGCCGGAGATGCCGGTGCCCCCCGTCGAGCAACCAAGCACAGCGGTGCAGGCGGGCCCACCCCCCGGCCGACATGGCAAAAAGAAGGGCGGCAAATGGGCCGCCGCGGCTCGTCCCTCCGCGAAGGACAAGGCGGAACCGGAACCGGAAGTGTTTCAGCCGCGACCCGACGTGATGACGTTCTGGCGGCGCGCTCGCTGGGTGCTGCTTTCCGCAGTGCCCTCCAGCCTGATGCTCGGCATCATCTCCTACATCTCGACGGACCTGTCGCCCATCCCGCTGTTCTGGGTCATTCCGCTGGCGCTGTATCTGCTCACGTTCATCCTGGTGTTCGCCCGTTACCCGGTGCCCTGGACCCTGCCCAACATCACGCGGACATCGCCGCACCAGATCGCGGCCTATGTGCAGCCGATCCTCATCGCGGGCTTGTGCTTCATTGTCGTCACCCATTCGGTCAGTCCGCTGCTCTGGACAACGTTGTTCTCGCTCCTTGGCTTCTTCTTCACCGCCCTGGTGTGCCACGGCGAACTGGCGCGCGATCGGCCGTCGCCGAAGCACCTGACCGAGTTCTACCTGTGGATGTCTTTCGGCGGCATGCTGGGCGGCATGTTCAACGGCCTGTTCGCGCCGCTGCTGTTCACGGGCGTGGCCGAGTATCCGCTGGCCATCATCGCCGCCTGCTTCCTGCGTCCCAAGATGAAGGACGACGGCTGGACCGACAATCTGGTGGAGAACCAGCTGCCCGGTCTCGCGGCGGCGTTCCGGCAGCGCGGCACCGAGCTGGCCAAGAGCTTCGAGCAACCCGTGCCCAAGGGCAACTTCCTGCTCAACTACTCGCTCGACATCGTCCTCGGCCTTGTCGTCCTGGCCCTGGCCTATTTTGCCCGAGACATCCCGCGCGAGACCATCTTCAAGATGCTGCGCGGGCTCGGCATCCGCCAGGAGTCGCTCGCCAACTGGACTGTCAAGACGCACCAGTTGATCACCATCGGCATTCCGCTGGTCATCTGCTGCATCTTCTTCCTGTCCCGCCCGGTGCGCATGGGCGTCGGCATCGCCGGGTTTCTGTTCGTGTCCGTGTTTCTCGCGGGCAACGATGAAAGCCAGCTCTGGGCCGGCCGCAGCTACTTCGGCGTCATCCGCGTCCTCGAGCGCGATGAGTATCTGAATGAACGCTTGCTGGCGTCGCTCGGCGTCACCGATCTGAAGGGACTCAAGCGCCACGAGGAGGACCCGAAGTTCGTGCGCACGCGTCAGCGGTCGCTGCTGCACGGCACGACCCATCACGGGCTCAATTACCAGTCGCCGCGACAACTGAGCCGGCTGGCCACCACGTATTACCACCGCATGGGACCGACCGGCAGAGTCATGGAGAAGCTGAACTGGTTCCCCGGCCCGCAGAACACGTACTGGGCCGATGCCCGCATGCCCGCCTCGCTGACCGCCATGGGCGCGACCATCAGCGGCGGCGTCAGCCTGCCCATCGCTCCGCTGCTAGATTGCTGGTCCGAGCCGCCCTACGCCACGGTCGGCCTGGGCACGGGAACGATGGCTTCCTACGGCCGGCCTTTCCAGCACGTCACCTTCTACGAGATCGATGACACCATCCGCGGCTTCAGCCTGCCCAAGGAAGATATGACCGGTTTCTACAACTATCTGCAGGACGCCATCAAGCGCGGCAGCAATGTCGAGGTCATCATGGGCGACGCCCGGCTGTCGATGCAGGTGGAGACGCCGCGCGAGGGCGGCATGTTCCCCAAGCGCGACAACTACTATCGCGTCATCGAGCTCGACGCCTTCAGCTCCGACGCCATCCCGGTGCACCTCATCACCAAGGAAGCCATCGAGATGTACTTCAAGAAGCTCACCCAGGATGGGGTGCTATGCGTGCACACCTCCAACCGGCACGTGGACCTCGTGCAACCGGTCACTGATATCGCCAAGGAACTGGGCCTGGCGTATCGCGTGGGCAAGGACAGCGGCGAGGGACGCGGCGAGGGGGGCGGCAGCGGCTACCTCGGACACTTCGGCTCCGAGTATGTCATGATCGCCCGCGACGACAAGTACTTGCCGCCGGAGGGCACGGTCGAATCCGAACTCAACGGCAACGCCTACATGACCTGGTCCACGCCGGACGCCCCCGGCAGCCGCATCTGGACCGACGATTACTCGAACCTGGCCAGCATCCTGCGCGAGAACTTCGCCATGTACCTGCTGTTGCTGCTGCTGGTCAAGATCGGCGCCTTCGTCATCGTGTCCATCTTCGCGACCAAGACGGCGACACGGTGAGCCGTTTCAGGCGACGCAGTCCGCCTAACGATGGCCCACCTCCCGCAACCATGACCGAACCTGAGCAGACATGGTGCGTCGATTTGCTGAGCGAGAGCGGTCTGCGTTCCAGGCCGTAGGTTGACAATTGCCGGACGATATAGGTTCTGCCGAGTTGAGCGTCTTGAATGCTTGAAAGGCTTGACCTGAGCCCTTAAGAGTATGATAGATAGACTCATGCCATGGCATCCGGACTATCTCCGGGAAATGCCCCACAGCCACGACCCTATCGCTTGCGTACTTGATCTTGCCTGGGTCTGGTCGTGTCGCCCCGTCGCTGACGTGCACGAGATTCTTTCGTGCGCCGTTAACGTGTTCCCAGGTGGGCAGGTGCCGAAGGACTGGGAGCAGCGCAACACCCTCGTCGAAGGTTTTTCTGACGAGACCTTCGCACTCTGGCATCGTCTTGATTGCGCGCTTTGGTCGATTAGCAGTAGGAATTGGAGCCTGGTTCAGAAGTATCTGCAGAATCACGAAGCGGAAATCCTGGACCGGGAATCACGATAGCGACGAACGTCTGTCTACGACCACGACGATTCGGCACGATGTACGCCCCACCCTGGCAATGAATTCCATGGCCAGCGAATGAAGTAAACGGTTGACGCCATTAGTCTTATGCCACGCGGCCGTCACCGCGGATTCGTTGCCGGGGTGCACAGAGGGGGGTAGCAACGCAACGAATCCGCAGCGCGTCGCCTGTCGGTGGTTGGGAAGCGCACTCATGCCGCAGTTCCGCGCCTGTCCATACCATAGCAAGGTACGTCACCCGCCGCTACTCCGAGGCGACCCATGTTGCATCGACTACTCTCCACGGGCTGCGTTTTCCTTGCCGTCATTTCCACCGCGTTCGCCCAGCGCGAGTTCGGCTTCGTCAATACCAAGCCGTCCGGCCAGCCGTATCTCAACGCGGAAGAATGCGCGAAGCGCTTCAAGCTGCTGCCCGGCTGGGAAGTGAAGGTCTTCGCTGCCGAGCCGGACATCGTCAATCCCATTGCGTTCACGGTGGATGAGCGTGGCCGGCTGTGGGTGGTCGAGAACTTCGAGTATCCGCGGCGAACGCCCAAGGGTCAAAAGCCGCGCGACCGCATCAAGATTCTCGAGGACACGGACGGCGACGGCAAGGCCGACAAGGTCACCACCTGGGCCGAGGGCAAGGACCTGCCCATCGGCTGGGACCTGGCCAGCGGCATCGAGGTCGGCCACGGCGGCGTCTTCCTCGGCGCTGCTCCCTACCTCTTCTTCCTCAGCGACACCAAAAACGCCGGCAAGTGCGACAAGCAGGAGATTCTTCTGAAGGGCTTCGGCAGCCAGGACACGCACGAGACGCTGAACACGCTCCAGTGGGGGCCGGACAGCAAGCTCTACGGCCTGCACGGCGTCTTCACGCACTCCGATGTCGACGGCGTCAAGCTGAACGCCGCGGTGTGGCGCTATGATGTGCCGGCCAAGAAGTTCGATATCTTCGCCGAAGGGACCAGCAATCCCTGGGGCATGGACTTCGACTCGCGCGGGCAGTGCTTCCTGGCCTGCTGCGTCATCCCGCACCTGTTTCACATGGTCCCCGGCGGCACGTACAAACGGCAGGCCGGCGGCAGCTTCAATCCCTACGCCTTCGGCCTCTTGAACGAGGCTTGCGATCACGTCCATCACAAGGAGAGCGGCTGGGCCCACGCCGGCCTGCTGGTCCTGGAAGGCGACCACGTCCCCGAGCCGTTGCGCGGCAGTCTCATCATGGGCAGCATTCACGGCTGCTCGATCAAGCGCGACGTGCTGCGGCCTAACGGTTCGACGTTCATTGCCGGCCACGCGCCGGACTTCGCCGTCTCCGGCGACAAGAACTTTCGGCCAATCAATATCCGCTGGGGACCCGATGGCTCGATCTACGTCATCGACTGGCACGACCAGAACCCCTGCCACCAGGCGCATCCCGAGAGTTGGGACAAGACGCACGGGCGGATTTACAAGATCCAGCGCAAGGGAGCGAAGGCGTCGCCGCCGCGAGACCTCGGCAAGCTCAACACAAAGGAACTCGTGACGCTGCTGACCGATGACAATCCATACCGCTATCGCACCGCACTCCGACTATTGAGCGAGCGCCAGGATCCGGGCGTGGCGTCTCTTCTGCGCGACCTGGCGTTCGGCTCCAAGCTGGAACGTCATGCGCTGCGCGGTCTGTGGGGACTGTACGCCGTCGGAGCCTTCGATTCCAGGATTGCGGTCAAGGGACTCAAGCACGCCAACCCCTGGTTTCGCTCGTGGACGATTCGATTCCTCGGTGAAGCGAACCAGGTCCAGGATGCACACTTGCAAGAGATGACGCGTCTGGCGAGCGACGACCCCGCTCCGCAAGTCCGCCTGCAACTCGCCAGCACCGCGCAACGCCTCAGGAAGCAGGACCGCCTGCCGCTCCTGCATAACCTGATGAAGCGGACCGAGGACGCGAAGGACCCGTTCATCCCACTCATGATCTGGCTTGCTTACGAGCCCTGCGTCATCGCACAGCGCTCGGAGAGCATGTCGTGGCTCAAGAGCAACGTCGTCGGCAACGCACTCACTGCCAGGGACATCGCACCGCGCGTCATGCGCCGGCTGGCGGCCACGCACGACATTGACGAGCTGGAGGCATGCGTCGATTTCCTGGCCGCGGTGCAGGACTCGGCCGTCCGCCGGCAGTGTCTCGACGCGCTTGTCCTCGCACTCAAGAACCGCAAGGAACAGCAGCCGCCGTCGTGGAAGCGCGTCTTCGCCGAGCTGGGCAAGGACGCTGACCCGCGTGTCGGCGAGCTGGCTCGCCGGCTGGCCGTCAACTTCCAGGACCCGGAGGCCATCGCCCGCGCCCTGGCCATCGCCGCCGATGCGAAGAAGGCGCAAGCTGCCCGCATCGAGGCCATCCACGACCTGGCCCTGTCGCATCCGCCAGGGGGCTTGAAAGTCTTGCAGGAACTGGTCGCGCATGATGACAGGATCGACGTTCGCGTGGAAGCCTGCCGGGCGCTTGGCTCCTACGAACAGCCTGAGGTTGCGCGCGATCTGCTGGCCAGGTGGAAAGCGTTGCCGGAGCGCGTGCGGGCGGAGGGGGTGACGCTGCTCACCGGCCGCAAGCCCTGGGCCAAGGAGTTGCTCGCCGCGGTCGGCAAGAAGGCGGTCCCGCGCCGCGACCTGCACGACAACCACATCCTGCGCATCCTGGCTTTCAAGGATCAGCAACTGGTTGGGCAGGTCGAGAAAGTCTGGGGACACTTTCGCAAGACGCCGGCCGACCTGCAGGCACTGATCGACCGGATGCGCGGCGAACTGCACGCCGGTCGCGGGTCATTCGAGCGTGGCCGCAAGGTCTTCGACAACCAGTGCGCCAAGTGCCACAAGTTCGACGGCCGGGGGCACGAGGTCGGCCCCAATCTCGACGGCGCCGCCCGCGACATCGAGTATCTGCTTGCCAACATCCTTGACCCCAACCGCGTCGTCGGCCAGCCGTACTACACGCGCATCGTCGAACTCAAGAACGGCCGCATCGAGACCGGCCTGCTCCTCGCCGAGGACGACAAGTCCATCACCCTCAAGGGCGAGAACGACGTCCACAAGGTGATTCTCAAAAAGAACATTGACGGCAAGGTGCAGGTGCAGGACAAGTCGATCATGCCCGAGGGGCTGGCCAACAACATGACGGCCCAGGATTTCCGCGACCTGATCCGCTACACGATGGCGCATCCGTTCCTCACCGAGGTGGCCATCTCCCGCCCCATGAAGAGAGACAGCGCGACCGTCGATCCGGCGAAGCCGGATACGTCGAGCGCGGTGTGGACCTGGCCGGCGGTCGGCCCGGCCGGCCGGATCCCGCTGGCCTCCAGCAAGAAGGGCGAAATTCTTTTCGTGGCAGCCGATGTCGAAGCGCCCGCGAAAATGACGACCCGCCTGCTGGTCGGCGCCGCACAGCCCTTGCAGATCTGGCTCAACGGCAAGAGAATCTACTCTGGGCAACCAGGCGCCGGTCCACCGAATCCGGACCAGGCCGGTATCGATGTCGAACTGCAGCCGGGCGCTAACACGCTCGTCATCCAGGCCGACTGCCGAGACACCGGCAACGCCGTATACGCACGGCTGCTCGATCCGGAGCGGAGGCTGCGATATCCGGAAGGGAAGAACTAATCATGGCACTGGCTTCGACATTCAATCTTGGCACTCTCGGCGCCGCTACGCTGCCGATCCGGTTTACGGTGGAGCAGTACCATCGCATGATTCAGACGGGCGTGCTGCGCGAGGATCAACGGGTCGAGTTGCTCGAAGGATGGATCGTACCAAAGATGCCGCACAATCCCACGCACGATTCGGCCATCGATCTGCTTGTGGGCGAAATGAGCCCATTTCTTCCCGCGGACTGGTTTTTGCGAGTGCAGTCGGCGATCACAATGGTCGATAGCGAGCCGGAGCCGGACATCGCCGCCGTGCGCGGCCCGCGCGGGCGTTACTCGACAACCCACCCCACGGCCGCGGACATCGGCATGCTGGTCGAGGTCGCCGACACCAGCCTGGCGAACGACCGCAACGTCAAAGGGCCGTTGTTCGCCGTTGCCCGCATCCCCTATTACTGGATCGTGAACCTGCCGGAGCGCCGTGTCGAATTTCACAGCGAGCCATCCGGTCCCGACTCGGCGCCCGGTTATCGTCAAGTGCGAGTTTACACGCCAGATCAGGCCATTCCGCTATTCCTTGACGGCACGGAACTGGGCCGAATCGAGGTGGCGAGGATATTGCCGTGAAATGTTGCTTGCCTTGTGCTCCCATGCGCCGCATGGGCCACGCGAGCGCGAAACGTAAACAGGTAGATGGAGCACCTCATGCTGGATGGTCCCTCCGTGGCTGCCGCGCTCGAGGATTGCGGAGTCAGCCATGTCATCTGGGTGCCCGATAGCGTGCTGGGGAGCTGGGAACCGGCCCTGAGTGGTAGTCAGCGGCCGACGCTCTTGCGCGTGTGCCGCGAGGGCGAGGCGTTCGCGCTGGCGGCCGGGCTTGTCCTCGGCGGCAAGAAGCCGGTCATCTTCATCCAGTGCACGGGCCTCTTCGAGGCCGGCGACGCCCTGCGCAACGCCGTCCACGACCTCAAGCTGCCGATCTTCATGCTCGTCGGCGTGCGCAGCTACTATGCCCATCGGCAAGGCAAGAGCAACGATTCCTGTCCGGTATTCACCGAGCCGATCCTGCGAGCCTGGCAGATTCCGTACGTCGTCTTCGAGGAACGGCACACGGCGGCCGACCTGGCGGCGGCGTATCGGCAGGCCCAGGCGGAAAGACGGCCGGGCGCCGTCCTTGTGGCGGAATGAACCTCATGATGACGCAACAACAAGCCCTGGAGATCGTGAAGCGTCACCGCAACAACCGCGTGGTCGTCACGACCATGAGCGCCGTCCCGACCTGGGCCGCGCTGTCCGATTCGCCACTCGACTTTCACTTCATACCATCGGCGATGGGGCATGCTCCCGACCTGGGGCTGGGCATCGCCCTGGCCCGCCCCGAGCGCGGCGTCATCGTCCTCAACGGCGACGGCTGCATGCTCATGAACCTCGGCAGCCTGATCACGCTCGCCAACCATCCGGCCAACATCCACCTGCTGATTCTCGACAACGGCCTGTATGAGGTGACCGGCGGGCAGCCGCACGCCGGCGTCGGCCATGCAGACTTTGCCGAGCTGGCGCGCGGCGCCGGCATCCGCCGCGTCTATTCCTTCGACAATCACGACTCCTGGCAAGCGGGCGCTGCCGAAGCCTTGGCCGGCCCCGGCCCAGCCGTCATCTGGCTCAAGATCGAGGGCCGGCTGGGCCAGCAGACGCCGAAGCCGCCGCGGCCCATGAGCGAGCAGATCGCGCGCTTGCAAGCGGCCCTCGAACTGCCCGGTTAAGCGACCAGCGCGTGCTGGCCTGGCCTTTTGCCTCAGCCGAACAAGGCGCGAACCGGCTCGCCCTCGGCGATGCGGTGGGGCCGCTGGCGGAGGTCGTGCAGCATCGTGTCGTGGGGAATGCCGAGGGATTTGTAAAGCGTGGCCGCCAGGTCGTCGGGTCGGACCGGAAAGTCCCTTACCTCGCCGGCAACGGCATCGGTTCGACCGTGGATGATGCCGCCGCGGATCGGACCACCGGCGAGCAGCGCCGAATAGGCGCGCGACCAGTGATCTCGGCCACCACCATCAGCATTGTTGATACGCGGAGTGCGCCCGAACTCCCCCATGACCAGTACCAACGTGTCGTCGAGCAAGCCACGATCGGCAAGATCGCCCAACAGTGCCGACAGGGCCTGATCGAACTCGGGCAACAGGTGGCTGTCGTAGAGCCGAAAGTGATCGAAGTGAGTGTCCCAGATCTGAAACGCCGACAGCCTGGTGCTGGGTGGATTGGAGACGGCATTGGCGGTTACGAACCGGACGCCGGCTTCGATCATCCGCCGCGCCAGCAGCAACACCTGCCCCATCTCAAAGCGGCCATAACGGTCGCGAACCGAGGCCGGTTCCCGAGACAGATCGAAAGCGCTCTGTGCCTCTGGGGACAGGATCAGTTCCATGGCGCGACGCCGATGCTCGTCGTGCGCTGCCTCGGCGGCGTTGCCCGCGGATAATCGACAGCGCAGGGCTTCTCGATGCCGCACCCGGAGTGAGGTCATGTCGGCAGTCAAATTCATGCCGCTGGGGACCGGCAGTTCTCCGGTCCAGACTGGTGAAGCCGACATCATCTGATTGCGGACCACCGGAAACGGATCGAATGAGCGTCCCAACCATCCGCCTCCCGCGCTGGGCGTCGGGAAGCCCATGTCAAAAAGATAGGTCGGGGTCAGCACGAAGGGAGGGAGTGTCTGTGGCGGCGACAGCCGGGCGACAACCGACCCGAACGTCGGATGATCGGTCGCCGTTGGCGCGATGGCGGCGTCCGATCCGGGAGAACGCCCGCTCAACGCGTATGCGGCGCTCGAGTTATGGGCGCTGAGATTGTGCGTCATCGAGCGAATCACGGCAACCTTGTGCATCCACTGGGCCAGCCGGGGCAGTTTTTCGCAGATGGACAGACCGGGAACGCTGGTGGCGATCGAACGATACGGCCCGCGCACCCCGGACGGGGCCAAAGGCTTCATGTCAAAGGTGTCCAGCTGCGACTGTCCACCGTTGAGAAAAACAAAAATGCAGCGGCTGGCACACCGACGGCGCGGCGCGGCTGACTGGGAGGCTGGCAGACGCGGCAGCATCAGCCCACCTACGCCGACCGCGCCCGCGCGCAGCAGCGCCCGCCGCGACCAGCGGCCACGATGCAGAAACGGCTTGCTCAGCCATTCGAGCATGGTAGTTTCCTAGCGAGGCTTCGCCTCAGACCGACGAGGCGTGCCCCGATGCAGGTCAATATAAAAGGCTCCGGTCGAGCCTATGATGGGTCTGCCGAAGCAGGCCCGTTTTACCGCATGGCGGTGATGGTCCCGAAGGAACCGATGTCGACCGGAGCCAATCATGAGTGTACCACGGACGGTGGC